>JAESFQ010000516.1_pt1 | contig 14221 bp, 8 predicted proteins | sample 9269431 | NCBI WGS metagenome assembly JAESFQ01 (sample SAMN14502588, study PRJNA617103) | algae metagenome | isolation source: Plectolyngbya sp. WJT66-NPBG17 and co-occurring heterotrophs from well... | place: USA: Mojave Desert, Joshua Tree National Park, California | collected 2006-08-06
GCAACTGAAGAGCAGAAAAAGAATGCAGCAGCAATGATGGCAAAGTTTGCCTCATATGCGCCGCACTTCACCGGACCGATCACTCCCGAGGCCTCTGTCAAGCACATATTGTCTGTTATGAACGAAGCAAGCATTGAAGCTGGAGATGGGGGCTCTTTCATCTCTCATTATGGAAACAAGCAATGGCTTTGAGTGATCCGGCGTTGATCCTGCACTTTTGAGTAGGAACAGTCTCTATATGAGTGGTTTATCCTAATCTAAGGTTGGCATTGTATCAAGGGTAACGGTATCTCATGTACAATTTGTGCATTTGGTCCCGGCAACGATGTGCGTGTCAGATGCTGGACTCGTTTCGTCCCAGACGAGTTGTACAAGCGCGATTGGCGGTGTGATAGTGTGGTAACTAGGGCTCATACAATGAGTAGTACTGTAGATCGAAGCACCTCCTAGCATGTATAAGTCTCGCTCTAAAGGCTTTTAGCATTGGGTTCATGTATATTCGGCACCTCCTCTAGATTATTGAGTGTATCTGGGCAACATTCACGGTCGATTTGTTCCGATTAGCTTGAACTGGCGGCATGAAGCATGGTTCGAAGGCCACATGCTATGTGTCAGGACGTTGTGCTCTGTAATGCATCGTCAAGAATAGCAAGCGAAGACACCTGCTCAATTCTAGGCTACAGCCTCAAGTCTACCGTCCATGAATATTTATATGCGGCTAGCCCAGCCAACGCTCCAAAGTGGACGTAAGGGCTCAAAAGGTCACAGCTTGATGACGACAACCAGAATCCTAGGCCCAGTCATTACTCCCGATTATCTTCGTATAGACATTTACACTATCCCGGATAGCTATTCACACTACCACGAGTTTGGGATATGTGCGACGGACTTTGCCGCAAGATAGAGTAAGGCTAATGACCAGATACTGATCCCTCCGTTCACAAGCGGTGCATCTACAGTCGAGTCCGCTCGGCTCAGGAGGTGTTCGACCTTGCTATGCTACCTCATTGAGGCACCAGTGAACTTCCTTCTCGCTTCAAAGAGCCTGCCTCTTCAGCACAGAACAGTGGATTTGTTGTGCACTAAGACAACGATGCATAAAGCCATTAATTATAGGAGACCAGATGGTGGTGGGCTGGATCGAGATATCCTCATATAACGTACGGTAGCAAGAAACATTCCAGTTTACGCTTCCAAGCGAAGGCTCCCGTGTTTCAATAGTGCGTACACATACATGATGCTGACGCAGTGTGAAACAGCGCAATCAAACAGCTGGCGGACTACAGTCTTGTCTAATCTTTCAGTTGGCACCGGGAGAAATAATAGATTGAACCATTCCTACATCTATGTCGGCCTGCTGTCATGCTGCCTTCCACATCTGGCGCAGAAGCGTGGTTGTCCAAGACAGTAGTGTCTAATACCTCGTTTTAGCGAGAGCTGGTTTGTTTGTCCCACTAACTGTGCGTGATTCTGCAATTGTAAAAAGCTAGATTTTCTTGCACATCGATCCAGAGCCTGCGCATTGCAGTGGACATTTGTCCCATATAGCTCGGTAGTGGACGGATCGCCTGGGGCGTTAAGCAAGGCGAAGGCGAGCGGTAGGTCAACGGCATGCTTTAAAATCAGGATTTGACGAACATCTAGCGTCCCACCATAAGCGAGTAGCCCATCTCATCGCGGTGACGACTACGAAAGATGCTCCTAATTGGTGTTGCACCGCACAGGCTACCCCAACAAATTATATGCGAAGCGCGTCAAACCCCGTAGCCTTCACCCCAAAACTCTCAATACACTGTTGACACACCTCGTGTGCTTACCGATCATCTGGGCGAGCCGATCACTTTTATGAAGACCAAGAGACTTCACACAAGTCATGAGGTCTCAACGCAACAACGCGAAAAAGCCCTCAAACAATGCAGAGATACAGCTCGCTGTCTAAGCTACCCAAAAGACGCGACACTCGCTCAGCGATGTGCTGCAAAGATCCACAGAGTGTCTCAACGTTCAATCGGTGATTGACGCTGGAGCCTCCCACGAAGCAATTACATGTCTAGCTCAGTAACGCTAACAGGCACTGAAGAGCCGATGGCTTTCCAGCATATATTGAAACTGGACGAGCGAGGACACCGGCCCCTACTTGCTGATGGGAAGAACATGGTAAACTCTTTGCTAGTTGACGGCCATGGGAGCCACAACTCGGTCGAACTCCACCAGTACTGTGAGGAACGCAATATTGTCACTATCCGAATACTTCTACACTCTTCGCACCTGCTAGATCTACTGGATGTGAGCTGTTTTGCTCTGCTGAAGAAGGAGTATGGTCGCTAAGCTGAGTTCATGTTGCCCAACAAGGCCACTTGCACCACCAGACTTGAGTTCTTGCTGTGCTTTACAGGTACTTTTGACGCATCAATCACAGAGGGTGATATCAACGTAGCGCTCAGAGACGCCGGGCTGGCCTCATTCGAGCCAAAGGCTGTGTACTTTACCACTACCTACTATGGACAACAGTACGTGGGAGTGCAGGATACCAAGTAGCACTCTGGGATTTGGGTCTTAATTGAAGCTGATTCGAGAGTGGATTCAAGAACGCGGTGACAGTTCGCCAATATCAATAGCAGGTGCTCTTGATCGGCTCACGAAGGGCGCGGGGATGATGGCGCATTCACTGGTTTTGGTGCACGACCAGGCTGCTGAGCTTCAAGCAGCCAACAAGGCCGCTACGCGCCATATATCATACAAAAGAAAGCAAATCCAGTGCGAGAGGACCTTGAACCTCAGTGAGGGAGTGTGGCTGACTATCTTGAAGGAGTTCAACGCCCGTATCGATGAAAAGAAGGCAAAGAAGAGGGAGTGGGTTAATGGCAAAAGTAATAAGCTTGCCCGTAAAGTAAGTGCTATAATCAAATACGCGCATTTGTCACCACTGGTCTCGTCTACTGTTTCTTCTCAATCTATACTATCAGATACCGTTCCTTTTCAGGAACCGAACGATAAGCGCTCCAATCTCTACAGCATGGCTTTCGACTGCGAAATGACTAGCATCAAGCAAATGCACCTCAGCCTTGGGCAAATCCCTTTTGAACGCGTCCGCCCCCGGAGCCACAAAAATCGGGTCATTCTTGCCCCAAACCGCCAGTAACGGAACCTGACTCTCCCTCATCCACTCTTGCCACTGCGAGTAGTACGGTGGATTCGTCCTGTAGTCGTAGAAGAGGTCTAGTTGGATTTCCTTGTTACCAGGTCGGTCGAGGAGCGCTTGATCCAAGGTGTAAGATTCTGGGGAGATGGACGTCGCGTCGACTGTTCCTTGGAAGTATTGCATTCTTGTAGTGGAGAGTTCGAACAATGGACGCAGAGCATCGCGGGCCGAAGAGGAATTATTAGAGGCCCATAACGCTTTAATAGGATCCCAGAATGAGCCGAGACCTTCATCGTATGCATTCCCATTTTGACTGACAATTGCCCGGATTCTCTCGGGATGCTTTAGGGCAATACGGAATCCGGTAGGAGCACCGTAGTCGAACACATAGACACTGTAGGTCTGTGGTGCATTAGGAATCTCGGCCAGAAAAGTGTCGATAGTTTGCGCAATGTTATCGAAGGTGTATGTGTAGTTGTCAGGCACGCTCGTGAAGCCAAAAGCTGGGAGATCCGGAGCAATGACATGATAGTGAGGTGCTAGAACGGGGATCAAATTGCGATATTGATGAGAGGAAGAAGGGAAACCGTGCAAGAGAAGGACGGTTGGAGAGGTAGTTAGGCCAGCTTCACGGTAGAAGATCTGCTCCCCGGAGCTGAGACTGAGATACTTCGTCAGGACGGTGAGGAAAGTCATGATGGAAGCGAATCAGCCGCAGCGTGTTGGTGGCTCCGATGCACTATTTGCAGTGACTCTACTTTTCTTTATACATTCTGCCCTGTACTTGTCATTGCCTTATCCCGGCATAGTCAATGACAATTCATACATCTTCCTAAGCCATCTACGTACCGATCTATGCTGACTGCAGATCATACAATTGAACAGTATCTCACATGTGTCATTTATAGCAACCTTGCTTTGGGCAACCCTGATTACCGGTCTAGCTCTTGCAGCCCCTAGCTACGACCGGTAGCGGATAGCGGATAGCGAGAAGTTGCAGAGGAGGAAGCTGTATGGAGCTGTTGCCCCCACTTACTCACTCTTCCGCTAACACCACTCCCCGCATCAACCACAGCTGATAATTTGCGTCTGAAACGTGTCTTCAGACAGATTGTCTACGGGGCAGCATCTGGTCGAGAGGCGATGCTGACTTGGTCAATATTGCTTACCGTATCCGCTAGTGTGGAAAGAACAAACTGTCCGCCACTGATCTGTAACCCCAATAAAGCGGGCGAACGAACCTCGCCAGCCGTCGCTCCATCTATCGCTGCAGCCTCTTTCAAAGGGTATACCTTGAACCTTAATGACTCAACATCAGATTTCCTGAGCATCCGTTGCGATCCTATTGGATCGGCTAACTAACTGGCGCAATCCAGGGACTGCTGACACAGCACGGGCAGTGAAGCGACCCAGCACAGAAACGATGCGGGGTAGATTAGTTCGCTTTCTACCCTTGCACAAATTTCGGTAGACTACTTATGATTGACACTATACCATACAAGTACAACCCAGCCTTGGCCGATGGGCAGACTGCATGTGTAGCCGCTCAAAAGGCTTAGCTGTTACTAGACGAACGAGGGGGTTTGCAGACCATGTAGTTGCTGGTTGCTGCGTATGGCGGGCGGCGCAGCCTAGCCACGGCCGCTGCGTGACGGCACCGACACTAACAACCACTTCGTTTGATTCGAATGCCTGTCTTACAGTAAGGCGCTGCCAGATGTTGCGCTCGGTTCCCCCTAGCAATCCAAAGCCTTGGGTACGTGTTCCAGAAGATCTGCGCTCTCGTATTGGCCCGCTCATCAATCAGCACCTGCTTCCGCATGATGTAGAGATTTTCACTTTCTGGTAGTACCCAATCGACAGTTCACACCACACCACTCATGAGTAGATTGCATTTCGTCCATTACATTGTCATGGCTGACTAAAGTGTCCAGAATTCGATGGATACACGTCTGATTCGACATGAGTCATAATCCAAACTTGAGTCTAACTGGACATTGTCAATGGTAGTCTGGCTCAGCGCTTAGTCACAATCCAAACTCACATTGCAGACCGATGTTGGGTACACCAAGAAGTTACATCAACGTCCAGCAGAAACCCAGGTGCCACCGGTTATAACATACATCAGTGCCCCTAAGCGTCTTGGAGGAGTGTCAGAGCGTAAACGCGTTTCTCGCGACATACAACTTCTGCTTGTGACCTCTCACACCATTGTCTTGAATGGCGTCATCGCCTCTTCCAGGACGTTCGGCCTTCGGCTGGCACTCGGGTGAACGTGCCTTATACGAGATGCTCGGTGTTTCGACAGCCTCACGCCCTAACCCGACCTCACTCGAGTTCCCGCCCGCCCATGGTGTTCGCATTGCCAGCAACCATCTCCTCGGCCTGGGCACTCTTGATGACGAGGGTCAGCCGTGGAGCACCATCTGGGGCGGCGAGCGAGGCTTCGCAAAGCGAATCGCCAAGGGCGTCCTCGGAATCCGTGCCGTTGTCGACCGTCAGTACGATCCCGTTGTGCAGGCCCTGTTGGGTTCAGCCGTGCCAGGCAAACATGTGCGGCGCGACGACGAAACGATAGGACGTAAGTTCATGAGCGGCATTAGCATCGACTTCGACTCGCGAGACCGAGTCAAGGTTATGGGAAGGTTGCTCACTGGCGAGGCTGAGGACAACAACAACGTAGGAGAGGTACAGCTCGCCATGCTTGTGCAGGAGAGTACGGGCAACTGCCCCAAATACATCAACAAGAGAGATGTCCATGCCCACGTGCCGTCGCCTCGCCTCGTCTCGGATTCGCTGCCCCTGCCCCAGCATGCCATAGACCTCATCCACAAGGCCGACCTCTTTTTTATGTCGTCGACCAATGGTGACTCCATGGACACCAATCACCGCGGAGGGCGGGTCGGATTTGTGCGCGTGGCACGCAACGAACCTGATAAGGAGTGTGGGGATGGAGGCGTGGTCCTGGTCTACCCCGAATACTCCGGAAATCGCCTGTACCAGAGTCTAGGGAACCTCTACTTGAACAACAAGATCGGTATTGCTGTCCCAGATTTTGAAACCTCCGACGTACTTTACTTGACGGGTACGGCTCAGCTGCTGCTTGGCGAGGCGGCGACCGCGGTGATGCCGTATTGCAAGCTGGCACTCCAGATCCACGTGCAAGCGGCACGCCTTGTCGCTGATGGCCTGCCATTCCGTGGGCAGCTTGGTGAAATGTCGCCCTACGACCCACCCGTGCGCGCCCTGGCTGGCGAGGCTGGCGTGCTGGACGACGCGGGGCCGGCCGCGATGGTCATGGCGAAGCTGTTGAAGCGAGAGGTGCTTACTCCCAGCATCAGCCGCTTCACATTTGCTCTGCATCGCTCTGCCGCCGCCGCCACCGCCGCCGCCGCGATTGCTACTAATTCTACTGTTCAGAGCAACGGTAAAGTCGCTATTAAGCCTTGGCACCCCGGCCAATACATTACGCTCGACTTTAGCGGCGAGCTCGACCATGGCTACATGCACATGAACGACAAGGACCCACAGAGCCTCAACGACAACTACGTGCGCACCTTTACCGTGACCAATTTCCTGCCGGTACATCTACGTGACAGTGAGACGCTGGTGGACGACGGGACGCAGGTGGAGATCACGGTGCGGAAACACGGGCCCGCTACGGCACTCCTCTGGGGTCACGACATGCAGACGCCCCTAGAATTAACGGTTCTGGGGTTTGGCGGAGACGAGAATTTCCGACTGCTGCCCGCCGGCGTAGCGACAGTCGACACGGAGAACACTCATCACTTGCGCGATCAGGCCGTCTTCGTCGCGGCCGGCGTCGGGATCACACCGCTCCTCGCCCAGGCTGCTGAGGTATTAGCTGCGGAGGCTGCGCTACGCGTTCTTTGGAGCCTCCGAGCTAAGGACTTGTCGTTGGCCGTGGATACATTTTCTCGGATTCCGGGCCTAGCGGTGCGAACGAGACTGTTCATCACGGGCAACGCGGATTCTCCTATGCCTGCGCTGGACAAGCTAAGAGACTCGGGAGTCGAGATCGTAGCGCGCCGGATGGGCGAGCAAGACGTGCTTGCGCCGGGCAAAGACACCAGACGCCAAACCAAGTATTACATCTGCACGGGCGCTGAACTTTACAAGAATCTCCTCATTTGGCTAGCAGGAAAGACGACTGTGTCTGAGAGCTTTGCATATTAATGAGATAGTCTATATGTACACAGTCTAAGAAGTTGTTGATGCATCTTTCTTCGGGCACAAGTCTTTCCTCTAGAGGAATGGTACTGAGTATATGACACAGTCCGTTTGCCATAGCGAAACGCGTCGAAAGACAACGACTATTCTAGCACATGAGAAACAGACCTAATAGACTGCGAAGATTAATACCCTCAACTCCAGCGGACACTTCGCCTCTAAGGGACGTTTGGTTGTTGCAGTCGTTGATATGTTCTTCTAGCTGAGAGCCAGATGGAGACTTGACGCTACAAAACTGTTCGGCAGCGTTGAGCGCAATGCCATAAGAGCAGTGTTTCCACTGGCTGTGAACTCAACGAGTGCGCAGCTATATGCATGATATTCCACTGACCTTAATGATTTCCAGAGACTATGAGATCTTGGAAGCGCTTTCTGGTCTCTCACTCTTGTGCCGAAGCAAGAACGGGACAGCAGGGTCTCGTGTGCTCCCTGTTATTTTTCAAAAGAGGGGATGGTGATCCTAGTCGCGCCAAAAGCCACAAATCCGCATCGAACAGGCGTAGGCGATGACTATGCCTTGGTAGAATTTGTCATGCCTCTACATGGCAGACAGGGTCTGTCAGTCAGCATGCAGCCGAAGAAAATGCGTTCATCTCATTCGGATGTCAACCCCGCAACATTCCTTACCTTAAATGTCATCATGCCCCGCTCAGCAACGGCCAGGTGCCGGTGATTTCTTACTATAACATCCTGCCAGCTATTTCACTCCAAAACCGATCGTCAAAATGCCAATCTCACATGTTCTCATCAAGGCTGGCGCCGGCGAGCATGCTGCTGTTGTCGACTTCTACGACCAAGCTTTAAAACCTCTCGGGTACAGACAGCTCAGGAGCTTCCCTAACGGCATGACTGGCTTCGGTGATCAGTCCCCTGACTGGTGGGTGGGCATTGACGACAAAAACTCTCACTCGACAGTTCACGTCGCGTTTCGAGCCCCAGGTAAGGCTTGTGCCAGTGCGTTGAGGTTTAGTGTTCAATACAATGATCGTCTGACCTCCCAAACAGACTCAGCCACTGTGGACGCTTTCCATGCCGCTGCCGTAGCGGCAGGAGCCAAGGATAACGGGGCGCCGGGGTTGAGGGCTGCTATGGATCCCAAATACTATGCGGCGTTCGTCTTCGACCCGGTAGGGAACAACATTGAGGTTGGCTGCATGGTCGAAAACTGATAAGAGCTTCACCTTCGGAATTCGCAGTTGTTCGAGTCTGGAGCAGAAAACTTGTTTTTAGAAGCTTAATCACTCCCGCTTTGAGCACGTAATAAAAGAAGTTTCCATTATTTCAAGGTCTCCGAGCGCAAACTATTTTATTGATTAGGGTTCGAGCGATCACAATAGAGTAACGAACAAAATGTGAGCAGGCTGTGGCTGATCGCGTGTGCGGTGTGACATGGAATATAGTATAACGCTCTCTATCTCTAAGTACTGAGGCTACACTTGGGTTATATCTCCTATCCGACTTTCTTCTGTGTATGGCAGTGCATCACTCTCTATTGTGGACTATGGTATGGTATAATAACTAAGCAGGACTCGTGATTAGCTCCTGCTTTGTTCGCCTATTGTAATGCTCCTTCACTGGATATATTTCTCGTAGTAATGTACATGAAAGGAACCTTTGTGGTTATATCGAAATGCTTTATAGAATAGGAGTGCTGCTCCTAGTTGCTTGCGTTCCTTCTCAATGTCGTCATCGTAGACCTCATCAGCCTTGTACCACGTTCGGACTATGCCTTAATGCTCTTCAACTCGAGACTAACTATTATAGGCGGCTCTTGAGCCTTGGTTTCTTGGGATCCTGATTTTGGTTAACATGTTTTATAAGCGAGTGCGCATTACAAGCAAGTGCGCACCCCACTAACTTTGCGCACCTTTAACGCTCTGCAACTTAACAACGCAATAGTATAATATATAGAAATTAACAGAGTAGATTAAGTAGTAACGTGCCCACCGCTACCCTGTCCGTGCGCGTAATGCGCGGATTCGCGTAATGCGCTGAACTACCCTAACAAGCACCTTTAAAAATGAGGTTGTAGAGCTACGTACAATAGTTATTATAAGATAAAATTCTAGTGGAGTGTTCTATAGACCTATACGATAATATCTCTCTATATAATCTACTTATATAGACTAGCGGTGCGGCCGCTGCGGGTTGTGTAAGTGCGCGCAGGTGGAGGAGGCGTCGCAGGCTTTAGGTAACTACGCGCACCTACACCACGACGAGCAGGTTTCTTCTTAACTATAGAAGCTTTTAAAGTCTTCTTATTACCTCTTTAGAATAATTGTAGAGCTTCTTAGGCGTTACGAGCTTGCTTCTAACGCTCTCTTTTAGCCTTACGTTCTGCTACTTCTTCTACCTTCTTAGCTTTAGCCTAGTCTCGCTCTTTCTTCTCTCTTACCTACTACGCACGCTTCTCTTAAGCTACTCGCTCTTTATATAGCTTGTTAGCGTGCCTAAGTTTAGCTATCTCTACTTTTCTAAGCTCCTCTGCCTCTGCTTTCTATTATTTTACTTACTTATGCTAGCGTGCTTTATCTACTCTGTAAGAAGAATAGAATATAGCTCTACTGTAATACTTCTTAGGTTTCTAGAAGTTAAGAGGTTTACTATTCTTCTTGTGCTTCTTCTAAGTCTTAAGAACCTCTTTAAGGCCTGCTACCTTATAGTAGAGTAGCTAGTTTTAAACTAAGATGTAGTGTAGTAAGCGGCTAATCTTTCTTAGCTTCTTACTACTCTTATTCTTAGCTACATTGCGTAGTAGAGTCTCTATTTTAAGCTAATTCTTGCTAGAATAGGTTAAAGAAGAGCTTCCGCTTCTATTAGAGGCCTAAGAAGAAGGTTTAGCAAAGCAGTAAAGAATAACGTTAGGCTAGAGAGGTACTATACTCGTGGCCTTAAAAGACTTAAGTATTAACCTCTAAGTAAACGTGCTCGTTTAGGCCTTCTAGAATAGGTAGAAGAAGTCGTTCTTCTTAATTACTAATAGTTCTTAGCTATTGTAAAGGTGTGTTATAAGCTTCTTTAAGTATGCAGTTAAGAGAGGCTTAAACACTACTATATTAAGTAGCTACAACGTGTAGGTTAAATAAGAAGAAAAGATAGCTAGGAGTATTATACTAAAGTGTATTAGAGTAGAAGCATAATATCTACGTTGTTGTAAAACTTAGAAAGATTAGAGCTTAGAGCACTAAACAGGTAGACGTATTAGTAAGAAGAAGTCTTATTGTAGAGGAATTTTCTATGTTAGGTTCGTAGTTACTAGTCCAAGAGTTCTCTCTAATAGTGTTGAAGTCTATCTTATATCGCCGAAATCTAGCGTTAAGCGCGGACCGACTCTTGCCCGGGGAGCTACACCTCTAGCACCGGCACAGTATCTTGTTCTAATTATAGTAGTTAATAAAGTCTATTATTATATAGAATTTATAGCCGTTAAGAATTAGAAGACGCTACTTTCTCTGCGCCTTAGTCTTAGTAAAGCGATTAAACACCTGTTTAAGCTATGCAAGGCCTATCTTGTTATTAGTTTAGCTTATAGAAGATAAAGAAATAAATACAGAGTGTACTTCTAGCTGTATATTCTCTACCTAGCTTAATTAGATAGTACTGTTAGTAGACTCGTAGATAAGGCCTAGCAGTAGTGCTAATCTATCGCCGTATACATAAGCTAAGAGCGTAATCTAGGCATAATTACTATCTTAAAGTAATGCCTTAACCTTCTTCTTCTTCTATATACGTCTACTAAACATATGCTTTATTCTTAAGATAACTTCTATTATAAAGCCCTTCTTATCTATATTGTATATATACTTAGAGTTAACCTTATACTTAGTAATCTTACGCTGTAGTAAGTTAAAGTACAGCTCGTACTTGCTGTAGAAATCGGCGTTGTGGCGATTAGCGTCTATACCCGTTAAGTACTAAGAGATAAGATAGATAGAGTACTTGTTAATAAAGCGCGTAACCTAGCTCTCGCTTACTAGCTTCTAGGCGACTACTAACGCGAAATTAGTAATTATCTCTCTTGTAGAAGGTATATAACGAGTAGTTAGCTCTTCTATATACTTTACAAGCTTCTCTTCTTATTATAGAGTAAGCTTTTATTGTGTAATTACCTTCTCTTATCGTAACTGCGTCTTACCTCTTTACTTACGCGTTAACGTTAACCGTATAATACTATGCTTTTCTACTATCTTAGACTAGAGAATCTCTTCTTTAGATGCAAAAGTATTACACTCTAGTAGAGCTTCTTCTAATTCTATCGCGTTGTAATGTTGTAGAGCTAAGATAATAGAGGTATTTTAGTAGTTCGGCGTATTACGCGAATCCGCGTATTACGCGCACAGACAGAGTAAATAGCGTATACTACTAAAATAGCGCACTATACTACGACTACACTACTTTCTACTATACTAGAGTATATTAGAGTAGAAGCATAATATCTACGTTGTTGTAAAACTTAGAAAGATTAGAGCTTAGAGCACTAAACAAGTAGACGTATTAGTAAGAAGAAGTCTTATTGTAGAGGAATTTTCTGTGTTAGGTTTGTAGTTACTAGTCTAAGAGTCCTCTCTAATAGTGTTAAAGTCTATCTTATATCGCCGAAATCTAGCGTTAAGCGCGGACTAACTCTTGCCCAAGAAGCTACACCCCTAGCACCGGCACACTAGCTTCTAATTACAATACTTACTATAATGTATTAAAGCTGCAGAGGCATAAAGAGAAGGCGATTATATAGTCTATTAGAAAGCTTAACGCGCGAGAATTTGCCTCTACGCTTAGCTACGTACAAGAGATAGCTAACTAACTACTAGCTATACGTAGTAGTAGCTAAGTTAGAGAAAACTAGGCCTACAGGCTTATACGCTAGAGACCTAAGATTAAATCTTAAGTAATAAGACAGCGCGATTATTAGAGAGTTCTATGTAGTAATCTAGCTATTATTAACCTCTAGTTTAACCTTATACGTAACGTTAAAGCTAAGTATAGTATTCTAGACGAAGATACCTATAACTTTAATAAGACTAGCTTCTAGATAGGCGTTAGAGAGTTTGTTAAAGTAGTAACAGCCTCTAAGAGACGCCTTAAGCTACTTAGAGTTTAACCTAGTAATTATAAGTAGGTAACGTTAATTACTAGCATTAACGCGATTAAGTAGTTAATTCTACTATTTCTTATTCTTAAAGCAAAGCACTATAACTAGGCCTAGTAGTATAACAACCTAAAAGATTAGAGAATAGGTGTTAGTAATAATAGTTAGATTACAAACGAGCTTAGTATTGCCTAGTTATAGCACTTTATCTAGTATATAGAGGTAAGAATAGTAGGTACTTACTAGCTATTAATTCTTAATAGCTATAAGAGCTATAAGTTACTTGCCTTTTAGAATTTATATAAGAAAAGTAATATTATTACTCTTTATATACCTCTACACTTATTATATATTCTATAGCTACTTAATATAGATTATTATACTTTACTAAAGTAGGCGTATAAGAAGAAACTTAGAGGCTTAGTAGATAGCTACGTTAACTATATTAATACGAAAGCCTTTCTAGCTACCTTTAAGCTAATATTTAATAAGGCGTTCTTAAAGAATAATATCTTATTAAGCTTTTAAGTAACTAGCTTAGCTCTATATAACTTAGATATAGTGTTATCTAGGCTTAAAGTGTAGCCTTATACGCTAATACTACCTACACTAGAGTCTACCTCTTAGTAACCTAAAACACTAAGCAACGTCTAGAAGATAAAGGCTTAAATAACGCTAATTATTAAAAGAATAATAGATCATAAGAAATTATTACCTAATTCTATTAATAAGATAGTACTATAAGTTAAAAAGAGATTAACTTTAAAGGTGTACTTATACACATTACTTAAGGCTAGAATAGCTAACTTTAAGAAGGTAAACTAGGTAGTATCCAAACGTAAAAAGCGTAAAAAAAAGTAAATCTAGAAAGAAGAGACTTTATTATAAGTAGAGGTAGAGAATATAGTTAAGTAAAGAGATATTAAGATCTAGTTAGAGGTAAAGAGGCGCTAGAAGAGAGTACGCGTAGGTAGTAGTGTAGAAGGTATTTAACGCTATAAGAACTACAGTAAGATAGAATATAAGAAGCGTATATACAAGAAGAATATAGTAGAAGTAGAGAATGAATTCTAGCTATTGTACGCCTTTATTATATATTATAGTAGAGTATTATTAATATGCAAAGACAGTTTTATAAAGAGGTGCGCTATTTTAGTAGTATACGCTATTTAGTAGTAGGTACGTTAAATATATAAGTTATATTCTAACTTACTATAGCGTTTATAGCGTTTTTAAGATAACTTACTTACTTTAACGCGTACTTTTTTCTATATTTTCTCTTTATTACTACGCGCGCTAAACTTTTTTAGAGGTATTAGTAAAAAACTTCGCTTTACTATAAGAGTTATTTCTTTCTATACTTACTTTCTTTTATATAATTTATATTACGTAGTAATCTTATTAGCTACTTTAAGCTTAGTTATACGCTTTTATAATAATACTAAAGTAAACGCTATTATCTCTAGGTCTTAAGATAGGCTTTTTACTACGTTAACTATTAAAGTAAATAAGCTATTTATATATCTCTAAAACCTCTTAAGAGCTAGCTTTATTTGAAGCTTTAGTTCTATAGTATTACTTAAGGTTTATAACTACTAGAGACAATTCTTAATAGTAGGTACTAGTAGAGTAACGTAAAGCACTACTATAACGGCTATACTACTAAGCTAGCTATCTTTTCTTAGTATTGCGAACACTTCGTATAAATAGTAATATAATTATAACGTATAATAATCTTAAAT
>JAESFQ010000517.1_pt1 | contig 14207 bp, 18 predicted proteins | sample 9269431 | NCBI WGS metagenome assembly JAESFQ01 (sample SAMN14502588, study PRJNA617103) | algae metagenome | isolation source: Plectolyngbya sp. WJT66-NPBG17 and co-occurring heterotrophs from well... | place: USA: Mojave Desert, Joshua Tree National Park, California | collected 2006-08-06
ACTGGCGTCCAGTCGATCAGCTCCAGCAGCTTGTCCAAGGTCGACTGACGCGCAGCACCTGCAGAGCTGAACACCAGCGTGTCCTGGCCAATCCGACGCCGCGCCACGGAAGCCTCCGCCGCTGATCACCCGCAGCGAATCAGAGCCAAGCCCCACCGTCCAGCGCTATCCGCGCTCAGGCCTCACTTGAGCAAACTCCGATCAGATCGAATCACCCGATCGGAGGTATTTGCTCAGCCAGACAACAGGCGGGAGCGGGGTCCGTGAGACAGGGCGAAGGGATCCCGCTCTAGGCCGTGGCCGGCACTGCCATGGCCGGGCGCGGGCGCCGAATGGCGAGCGCCAGCAGCGCCGCCACCAGGCAGGCGGCACCGGCGAGGTAGAAGGCGGGCAGGTAGCTCGCCAGCGCATCGCGGCTCAGCCCGGCGCCGAGCGCGGCGACGGCGGCGCCGAGCTGGTGCGCGGTGAAGACCCAGCCGAAGACCAGCGGCGCCCGCTCCCGCCCGAAGGCCTGGCCGGCGAGCTTCACGGTCGGCGGGACGGTGGCGATCCAGTCCAGCCCGTAGAAGACCGCGAAGATCGACAGGCCATAGAGCGAGAAGGTGCTCATCGGCAGGAAAAGCAGCGAGAGGCCGCGCAGCCCGTAGTACCAGAAGAGGAGCTTGCGGTTGTCGTAGCGGTCCGACAGCCACCCCGAGGCGATGGTGCCGACGAAGTCGAAGGCGCCCATCATCGCCAGCACCGAGGCGGCCTCGACTTCCGCCATGCCGAAATCCGAGCAGAGCGGGATGAAGTGGGTCTGGATCAGACCATTGGTGGAGAGGCCGCAGATCAGGAAGGTGGCGAAGAGGATCCAGAAGGTCCGCGTCCGGGCGGCGTCGGACAGCGCGGCGAAGGCGTTGCGCACCGCGTTGCCGGCCGGCGCGGCGGGGCGCGGGGCAATGGCCGCCGCCGTCTCGCCATAGGCGTTGAGGCCGAGCTCGGCCGGGTAGTCGCGGCCGAGCAGCCACATCAGCAGGCCGGAGAGGGCGCAGGCGCCGAGGCCGGGCAGCAGGGCGATGCGCCAGCCCTCGTTCTGCGCCAGCCAGGCGGCCAGCGGCAGGAAGGCGAGCTGGCCGGTGGCATTCGCCGCGGTGAGGATGCCGAGCACCAGGCCGCGACGCTGGACGAACCAGCGGTTGGCGACCGTCGCGCCGAGGACGAGGGCTGTCATCCCCGTGCCCAGCCCGGTCAGCACCCCCCAGCAGAGCCAGAGCTGCCAGACCGAGGTCATCCGCAGCGAGAGCAGCGCGCCGAGCAGCACGAGGGAGAGCGCCGCGGCCACCATGCGCCGGAGGCCGTAGCGCTGCAGCAGCGCCGCGGCGAAGGGTGCCATCAGGCCGAAGAGCAGCAGCCGAAGGGCGAGCGCCCCGGAGATGGCGCCGGTGTCCCAGGCGAATTCCCGCTGCAGGGGCAGCAGCAGCGCGCCGAGGATGCCCATGGCACCGGCGGAGGAAAGCGAGACCAGGAAGGTGAGCGCCACCATGACCCATCCGTAGTGGATGCCGCGGCGGGCGAGGGCGGGGGCGAGGCTGGTGGCGAGCATCGGGCAGGATCCTCAGGCGCCGGGCGGGTCGCCCGCCGACAGGTGGTCGAGGCCGGCCGCGAGGATGCGGTCCGACAGGACGGGGTCGTCGACGGCGCGGGCCAGGACCAGCGCGCCGACGAGCGTGGCGGCGGCGGCGAGCGCGCGGTCCTCGGGCGCCGGCGTGCCCTCCGGCATGGCGGCGGCGAGGCGGGCGGCCATGCTGCGCAGCCCGGCCGTGTAGGCGTCGCGCACGGCCTCGCCCTGGCGGGCGGCCTCGGAGCCGAGGGCGGCCAGGGCGCAGCCCTGGCCCGGCCCGTCGCGGTGCTGCGGCGAGAGATACCGGGCGGCGAAGCGGCCGATGCCGCCGCCAGGTGCGAGGTCGCGCTCCTGCCGGGCGCCGCTGGCGGCGGAGGCGGCCTCCAGCGCTGCGGCCACCAGCTGCTCCTTCGAGCCGAACTGGCTGTAGAGGCTGCCATGGGTGAGGCCCGCGGCGCGGGTGATCGCGTCGACGCCGGTGCCGGCGATGCCGGCCTCGCGGATCATCCGCGCGGCCTCGTCGAGAATCCTGGCCCGGTTGGCCGCTGCCTGGGCCTTGCTGACGCGCATGGTCACCCTCTGGGAGGCAGATTGATGGCGGCCGTCATCAATGTCAAGCGCGACCCGCCGGGAGCATGGCGCATCGGCTGCGCCCCGGCCATCGTGGCTCGCCCGGCCCCGGCCAGGCGAGCCGCCCCGTCACCAGGTGAGCTCGACGACCGCGATGTGTCCCTCGGCCGCGGGCCAGGCGCGGGCGACGATGCCCTCGTCGTTGAAGAGGGCAGGGACGGGCCGGCCGAGCTCGGCGGCGGGCAGGCGGAGGGTTGCCGTCGCGGCGCGGGCAATGCCCTGCGGCACGTCGCCGGGCGTCCGGCCGTCGAGCAGGATGGTGTCGCGCGGCAGGCCGAAATAGCCGCGCGGCCGGGTGAAGAGCAGCACGCCGCCCGCCGCGCGGTCCGCCTCGGTCAGCGGCCGGGCGGGGCGGAGATGCATCACCGCGGAGGAGCGCGGGAAGGGCGAGCGGTAGATATGGGTGACCGGGTGGCCGGGGGCGGCGACCACCACCTCCAGCGTCCAGCCCGGCTCCACCGCGACGGGGCCCCAGCGCCCGTCGGCGCCGGTGGTGCGGCGGTGGATGGCCTCGCCTATCCGCGCGCCGGTCTCGGGGTCGGTGCGGAAGACCTCGACCGTCGCGCCCTCGACCGGGCGGTTGGTCTGCACCCCGCCGGGGGTGCCGGTGACGAGGCCGTCCAGCACCGGCCGCGCCTCGGGCAGCACGGCGATGCGGGCGGGGGCGCGGCCGGCGATGAAGCGGGCCATCTCGGCGAAGGCGCGGGCGTGATAGGCGGTCTCGCGGTGGTCGAGGCCGGGCAGGACCAGGTTGGTGGCGCCGCGCAGCTCCGGCCCGTCGACATCGGTGCCCGTCGGCCGGTCCGGCGTCGGCGACCAGATGGCGCGGGGCTGGGCGTAGAGGTCGTTGCTGTCGCTGCGGAGGGTGAGGAAGGCCGTCTCTGGCACCACGTCGCTCGGCCCGGCATTAAGCCGGCTGAGGAAGGGGCCGCGGCTGTTGAACTCGTTGCCGGCGCGCTCGGGCCAGTCCATCACGCCGCGGTTGGGCGTGCCGCAGAGCACGGCGTGCGAGACCTGCGAGGCGCCGCCCTGCTGCACGACGAAGTCGCGGATCGGGTTGCCGCCGCGGCTGTTGCCGGCCAGCGCGATGCGAGCGGCGCCGGTTTCGGCGCGGACGGCGCGGACGAACTCGGCCAGGCGCTCGGTCTGCTCGAGGCTGCCGCTGCGCATGGGCTGCGGCACGGCGTCGTCATCGCGGGCGAGCGGGTCGGGGAAGTTCACCGCGCGGAGGTGCTCGCGTGGCCAGCCATTGGATTCGAAGCGCCAGAGGGTCGTCTGCCAGAGCGCGGCGTGGTCGCCATTGCCGTGCAGGAAGAGCACGGGCACCGGGCCTGCGGGGGCTTGGGCGCGGGCGATGCCCATGGGAAAAAGCCCGATGAAGGGCAGGGCGAGGGCGGCGCGGCGGGGAATCAGCATGGCGGAAGACTGGCATGGCGCGGGCGGCGGCCCCAGGGGGCTGGCAGCGGCGCAATGGTCCCGGGCGGCTGCCATGCGGCCCGCCGCCCCGCCTCCGCCGCAGGCGGGCCACGTCGCCGGTGCCTCGGCCGCGAGGGCCGCGCGGCAGCCCCGCCAAAGATGATGTCGCGCCGATGTGAAATCGCACGTTCTGTATCGTGCTTTATGGGATTGACGATCCACCGTCTCTTATCGCTAAATCATGTCGTTGCCGTGGCATTTCGCCCCGGCTCCGCGGGTTTTGAAGGATGCAGCTTGCACCGCGTCACCAAGGGCTAAAGCGCCTCCCCTCCAGACCCTGTTTCGGGATGCGCTGTCGGCGCTGAGCGCCGCCCCCACTCCATCCGACCCGTCAGCCATCCGGATCGGCGCGCCGCGGCGCGCCGGGAGTTCCAGCCATGCACACGTCACGCCCCATCGAGGTGCAGGGACGCTTCCTCGGCGTCGCCGTCGCCCATGCCGCCGCCTGGCGCTTCATCGCCACCGATCCCGCCGTCGAGGATATCGACGGCGCCACCTTCCCGAGCCCGGCCGAGGCGGAGCGCGTTGCCGGCCTTGTCATCGGCCGCGACGGCAGGGCGCGGCACCCGGCGGTGCAGCGATGACGGCGGCACCGCATCCGCTCGCCGCGTTGCCGGCGCTGCTGCCGGGCATCGCCGAGGCCGCCGTGCGGCATGACCGGGAGGCGAGCTTCCCGCAGGGCAGCATTGCCGCGTTGCGCGGGGCGGGGCTGCTCGGGCTGACCGTGCCGGCGGCGCTCGGTGGCGGCGGGGCTGGGCTGCGGCTGGCGGCCGAGGCGGTGGAGCGCGTCGGTGCCGCCTGCCCGGCGACGGCGCTGGTGCTCGCCATGCAGTACCTGAAGCATGCGGCGCTGGCCCGCAGCCCGGCCTGGCCGGAGCCGCTGCGCCGCCGGGTGCAGCGCGAGGCCGTCGCCGAGGGCGCGCTGATCAACGCGCTGCGGGTGGAGCCGGAACTCGGCTCGCCGACGCGGGGCGGGCTGCCGGCGACGGTCGCGCGGCGCACGGCGATGGGCTGGGCCATCACCGGCCGCAAGCGCTACGCAACGGGCGCGCCGGGGCTTCGCTGGATGGAGGTCTTCGCCCGCACCGGGGAGGAGGCGCCGCTGGTCGGCCACTTCCTCGTCCCGGCAGGGGCGCCGGGCCTCCGCATCGAGGAGACCTGGAACCATCTCGGCCTGCGCGCCTCGGGCAGCCATGACGTGATCCTCGAGGAGGTGGAGGTCCCGGCCGGGCATTCCATCGGCCTCGCCCCGCCGGGGCGGGCCGCGCCGGACCCGGTGCAGATGCTGTGGAACGCGGTGCTGGTGCCTGCCGTCTACACCGGCGTGGCGCGGGCGGCGCGGGACTGGATCATCGGCTTCGTCAGGGCGCGGGCGCCGGGCAGCCTCGGGGCGCCGCTTGCCACGCTGCCGCGGGTGCAGGAGGCGGTCGGGCGCATCGAGGGGCTGCTCGCCGCCAATGCGCGCATCACCGAGGCGCTGGCGGCCGCGGCCGACGCCGGGCTGCCGCCCTCCCTCGCCGAGGCGGGGGCGCTGAAGGTGGTGCTCGCCGGGAATGCGGTGCGCGCGGTGGAGGAGGCGACGCTGCTCGCCGGCAACCATGCCCATGACCGCGCCCTGCCGCTCGAGCGCCACTGGCGCGACGTGCAATGCGCGCGGATGCACGCGCCGGCGGAGGATGCGGCGCATCTTGCCGCCGGGCGCGCAGCGCTCGGGGAGGCGCGGGCATGACGAGCCTCGCGCTGCGCCTCCTGCTGGCCGTCTCGGTGACGCTCGGCGGGCTGGCGATGGCCGGCCTCGCGCGGCCGCCGGCACTGCTGCAGCAGCTCGCACCATGATCCAGGGAGGGAGTCCAGGATGACCCATCCGCTCGAATTCATCGGGATGATCGCCCACCGGGCGCAGTCCGAGATCCACCCGCCGCAGGGGGCGGTGGTCGACCCGACCTATATCCAGCGCTTCGCCCAGGCGCATGAGGCGGCGGGGTTCGACCGCATCCTAGTCGCCTGGGGCAGCACCTCGCCGGATGCGCTGCTGGTCGCCGGCCATGCGGCGGCGGGGACCAGCCGCATCGGCTTCATGGTGGCGCACCGGCCGGGCTTCGTCGCGCCGACGCTGGCGGCGCGGCAATTCGCCACCTTCGATCAGCTCACCGGCGGGCGGGCGGCGATCCACATCATCAGCGGCGCCAGCCCGGCGGAGCAGCGGAGGGATGGCGACTGGCTCGACCATGGCCAGCGCTACGCGCGCTCGGAGGAGTACGCGGCGCTGCTGAAGCGGCTCTGGACGGAGAGCGAGCCCTTCGACCATGAGGGGACCTACTACCGCTTCGCGGGCGGCTTCTCCGAGGTGAAACCCGTCCAGACGCCGCATATCCCGGTCTTCTTCGGCGGCTCCTCCGACGTTGCGATCGACATCGCCGGGCGCATCGCCGATGTCTACGCTTTCTGGGGCGAGACGCTGGACCAGGCGCGGGAGACCATCGCGCGGGTGCGCGCCAGCCTCGCCAGGGCGGGGCGCGATCCGGCCTCGATCCGCTTCAGCATGTCCTTCCGGCCGGTGCTCGGCGCGACGGAGGAGGCGGCCTGGGCGCGCGCGGACCGCATCATCGCCCGCATCCGGGAGCTGCGCGCCGATGCGGTGGGCGGCGGCGGGCCGAAGCCGGAGAGCGTCGGCTCGCAGCGGCTGCTGGAGGCGGCGGCCGGCGGGCGGGTGCGGGACAAGCGGCTCTGGACCGAGGTGGCGGCGGCCGTCGGCGCCGGGGCCAACACCACGGCGCTGGTCGGCACGGCGGAGGGCATCGCCGATACCCTGGCCGACTACCATGCGCTCGGCGTGACGACCTTCCTGATCCGCGGCTTCGACCCTCTCGAGGATGCGGTGGCCTATGGGCGGGTGCTGCTGCCGGCGACGCGGGCGGCGATTGCGGCGCGCGGGGGGATGGCGGCGGCGGCGGAATAGCCGCCGCCCTGGCCAGGGCGGCGGGCGCCATGGCAGGCTGCGCCCAAGCTCCGGCGGATGGCGAGGACCTGGATGATGCGACCTGCCCTGCTGCTGGCCCGCGCCGCCCTGCTCGCCCTCGCGGCGCTGCTGCCGCTCGCTGGGGCGGCCCGGGCGGCCGATATCCACGTGGTGAGCTCGGGCGGCTTCGCCGCGGCCAACAGGGTGCTCGGGCCGGAATTCGAGCGCCGCACCGGCCATCGCCTCATCAGCGGCTGGGGCCCCTCCATGGGCGAGACGCAGGACGCGATGCCGCAGCGCCTGGCCCGCGGCGAGGCGATCGATGTCGTCATCATGGTCGGCTACGCGCTGGAGCGGCTGGTCGAGGCCGGCCGTGTGGCGCCGTCGGACCATAGGCACCTCGCCCGCTCCGGGATCGGCGTCGTGGTGCGCGAGGGCGCGCCGGTGCCGGATGTCGGCTCGGTCGAGGCGCTGCGCCGGGCGCTGCTCGCTGCGCGCTCCGTCGCTCCGCCGCATGGGCATCGAGGCGGAGATGCAGGGCAAGGCGCGCATGGTCCCGGCCGAGCAGGTGGGCCGCGTCGTCGCCCGCGGCGAAGCCGAGATCGGCTTCCAGCAGATCAGCGAGCTGAGGCCGATCCCCGGCATCACCCTGGCCGGGCCGCTGCCGGAGGGCGTGCAGCAGATCACCGTCTTCTCCGTCGGCGTGCTGGCCGGCAGCCGCGAGGCCGAGGCGGCGCGGGAGCTGATGCGCTTTCTCGCCTCGCCCAAGGCGGCGGCGGCGACCCGCGAGAGCGGCATGAAGCCGGTCGAGGCCGGAGCGGGCCGGTAGCCCGCGTCAACCCCAGGACAGGGCGGAGCGCCATCATGAGCGGACAGGACAAGGCTGGCGCCATCCCGGCGACGCTGATCCCGGGCGACGGCATCGGGCCCGAGGTCACCGAGGCGGTGGTCGCGGTGCTCGAGGCGCTGGGCTCGCCCTTCGCCTGAGACGTACAGCAAGGCGGGCTGGCCGGCATCGAGGCGCATGGGGACCCGCTGCCGGGCGTGACGCTCGACTCCATCCGCCGCACCCGCCTGGCGCTGAAGGGCCCGCTGACCACGCCGGTGGGGGGCGGCTTCCGCTCGGTCAATGTGCGGCTGCGCGAGGAGTTCGGCCTCTATGCCAATCTGCGGCCGGCGAAGAGCATGGTGCCGGGCGGCCGCTACGAGGAGATCGACCTCGTCATCCTGCGCGAGAACATCGAGGGGCTCTACGTCGCCTTCGAGCACTACATCCCGATCGACGGCGACCCGCATGCGGTGGCCATCTCCTCGGGCGTCAACACCCGCGTCGGCTCGCGCCGCATCCTGGAATTCGCCTTCGACTACGCGGTCAAGAACGGCCGCAGGAAGGTGACGGTGGTGCACAAGGCGAATGTGCTGAAGGCGCTGACCGGCATCTTCCTCGAGACGGCGCGGGAGGTGGCGGCGCGCTATGCCGGCCGCGTCGAATGGGACGACCGCATCGTCGATGCCTGCGCCATGCAGCTGGTGCTCGACCCCTGGCGCTTCGACGTGATCGTCACCACCAACCTCTTCGGCGACATCCTCTCCGACCTCGCGGCGGGGCTGATCGGCGGGCTCGGCATGGCGCCGGGGGCGAATATCGGCGCCGATGCGGCGATCTTCGAGGCGGTGCACGGCTCGGCGCCCGACATCGCCGGGAAGGGGATCGCCAACCCGCTCGCCATGCTGCTGGCCGCCGGGCTGATGCTGGAGCATGCCGGGCGCCAGCCGCTCGCTGCCCGGCTGCGCGGGGCGGTGGACCAGACGCTGAACGCCGACGGGGTGCGCACGCGGGACCTTGGCGGCAGCGCCTCGACCATGGACTTCGCCAGGGCCGTGATTCACGGCCTGCGGGACGGTGCGGGGGGATGATGAGGCTCTCGTACTATCCGGCCAGGCGCCATTGCACGAGCGTGTAGGGCGGCGTCGCCGCGTCATGCGGCTCGAACACCGCCTCGACCTCGGCGCCGATCGTGACCGCCTGGAGCGGGTCGCCGAGCAGGTTGCCGACCATGCGCACGCCATCGGCCTCCGGCAGCTCGACCAGGACGATGAGGTAGGGGCCGTGCCCGGCGAGCGCCGGATGCACCGGGTGGTGCGGCCGCTGCCAGCTGTAGATGCGGCCGCGCGGCGCCACCTCGGCCCAGCCGAGGTCGAAGGAGTGGCAGCGATGGCAGACCCATTCCGGGCCCCATTGGTGCTTGCCGCAGCCGCCGCATTTCTGGATGACGAGGCGGCCGGCGCGTGTCCCCTCCCAGTAGGGCAGGGCGACCGGCTCCTGGGCCGGGGCGGGCAGGCCTTCGGGCAGGTAGGTCTTGCTCACAGGGTCTCCTCCGTCCCGAGGATGAGGCTGCTGACGGGCGTGACCATCGGCCCGCCGATGACCATCGCCACCTTCGGATCGCGCACCTGGTTGGGGGCGGCGCCGCGGAGCTGTCGCACCGCCTCGTTCACCATCTCGAGCCCGTGCATGTAGCATTCGGCGAGGTTGCCGCCGCTGGTGTTGAGCGGCAGGCGGCCGGTGTCGAAGCGGAGGTTCTTCGGCACCATGAACTCGTTCGCCTCCTCGGCCGAGACCATGCCGTGCTCGATCATGCCGAGCAGCACGCCGCCGGTGAAATTCTCATAGGCCTGCAGCACGTCGACATCGCGCGGCCCGAGCTGCGCCATGGACCAGAGGTTGCGCGCGACGGTCAGGAAATGCGCCGAGGCATAGTCGGGCGCGTTGTGGACGGGCGCGGCGCTGCGGTGGTGCCCGCCCTGCGCCGCGCCGAGCAGGTAGGCCGGCTTGTGCGGCATGTCGCGCGCCCGCTCGGCCGGCACGACCAGCACGGCGGCGGCGCCGTCATTCTCCATGCAGCAGTCGAAGAGGCGGTGGAAGGGCTCGATAATCCATCGGCTGTCCTCGTACTTCGCCACGTCGAGCGGCCGGCCGCGCATCACGGCGCGCGGGTTGGTCTGGGCATGGAAGTAGGAGGTCAGCGCGATGGCCCTGAGCGCCTCGTGCCGGATGCCGTGCTCGGTCATGAAGCGGGTGATCTTCATGGCGAAGCGCTGCGCGGGGGACATCAGCCCATAGGGTGCGAGGAAGGCATCGTCGCCGCCGGCGGCCACCGCCTGCGCGCCGCGGCCGTAGCGCGCGAACTGGCCCTGCGCCAGGGAGCGGAAGGCGATGACGCAATTCGCCATCCCCACATGCACCGCCGCCGCCGCATTGGCGACGGCTGCCGCGACGCCGCCGCCGCCGCCGCCCCAATGCATGTTGGAGAAGCGCAGCTCATGGATGCCGAGGGCGGCGGCCAGCCGCGGGCCGTCCGAGCGGTCGGCGCCGTAGGAGGCGAAGCCGTCGACCTCGCGCGGGTCGATGCCGGCATCGCGGCAGGCGTTGAGGATCGCCTCCAGGGCCAGCTTGAACTCGGCATCGGGCGACTTGCCGTGCTTGTAGTAGGTCGTCTCGCCGATCCCGGCGATGGCGACCTTGCCGCGCAGCGTGCGCTCGCTCATGCCGGCATCCCTCCCTGGATTGTTCGCAGGCTTATGGTAAGCGGCGCTATCTTGTGCATGCGGGCCGGGCATGGACAAGCCCGCACCCCCGGAGGACAGGCCGCGCATGACCGAGTTCGACCCTCGCCTGCATCGCATGGTGCCCGAGCAGCGCTGGTTCGAGGATTTCCGCCTGGGCGAGCGCTTCGTGCTGCCGAGCCGGACGATGACGGAGGCGATCTTCCTCGCCTTCCAGGCGGCGAGCGGGGACAACCACCCTGTCCACTACGATGCGGAATACTGCCGCGCCCGCGGCATGCCGCAGATGCTGGCGCACGGGCTGCAGACACTGATCCAGACCGCGCCGGGCGCCGGGCTGTTCCCCTACCTCGTCGAGGAGTCGCTGGTCGGCTTCCTCGAGCAGTCGAGCCGCTTCTTGAAGCCGGTCTTCGCGGGCGACACGCTCTACCCGGCGCTCGAGGTGGCGGAGCTGTCGCCGCGGCGCAGCAGCGGCACCGTCGGCCTCGCCAGCACGGTGCACAACCAGCGGCGCGAGCTGGTCCTGGAGGGGATGATGCGCTTCGTGATCCGGAAGCGGGTGGCCGTGCCTCAATAAAGGCCAGCAAGGCCGCTGGCGTCCCCTAGGGGATTCGAACCCCTGTTACCGCCGTGAGAGGGCGGTGTCCTAGGCCTCTAGACGAAGGGGACGAGGCCGCGAGGCGCGCGTTCTACCCGCGGATGGCGCCGGGATCAAGCGTCCTTCCGGCGTTTTTCTTTCGCGCGGGCGTAGCGACCGCTGCGGCAGGCATCCGAGCAGAAGCGCACCTGCTCCCAGTCCCGGGCCCATTTGCGCCGCCAGGCGAAGGGGCGGCCGCAGGCGGCGCAGATCTTCTGCGGCAAGGGGGGCTTCATCGGCCGAGGCGGATCTCGCCGCTAACGCGGCCGCGCTTCGGGTCCACCACCAGCACCCGGTCGCCATCGGGCCGCTGGACCCAGATGCCGATGCTGCCCTCGCCGGCGGCGATGCCGGCAATGCGGGTGCCCTCCGGCTGGTCGAGCGCCGCCTGCCAGGCCGTATTGGCCCCGCCGCCGCCCGCCCGCTGGACGAGGAGCGCAACCAGGGTCACGGTGCCGCCGACGATCAGCACCCCCATCACGACGACCAGGACCTTGAGCGCTCTCACCGCGACCCCCTCCGAGACCATCACCGCCATCGCGGGCCCCGAGGCCGCCGGCACCCGTGCCGACCGCTTCCTGGCGGAGGCGATAGGTTCGCTCTCCCGCTCCCGCGTCAAGGCACTGATCGTGGCCGGCGCCGCGACGCGGGACGGCCAACCGCTGCGCGACGCGGCCGAGGCCGTGCGGGCGGGCAGCACCTATGCGCTCGCCATCCCCCCCGCGGTGGATGCGCTGCCGCTGCCGCAGGACATCCCGCTGAGCATCCTCTTCGAGGACCGCGACCTGATCGTGCTCGACAAGCCGGTGGGCCTCGTCGTCCACCCGGCGCCGGGCAACCAGGACGGCACGCTGGTCAACGCCCTGCTGGCCCATGCGGGGGAGGAGCTGGAGGGGATCGGCGGCGAGAAGCGGCCGGGCATCGTCCACCGGCTGGACAAGGACACCTCCGGCGTCATGGTCGTCGCCAAAACCGAGCGGGCGCTGCGGACCCTGTCCGAGACCTTCGCCAACCGCGACCTCGACCGCGAGTACCTGGCCCTGGTCTGGGGCGTGCCGCAGCCGCCGGCCGGCGAGATCGAGGGCGATATCGGCCGCCACCCGGCGGACCGGAAGCGCATGGCCGTCGTCACCCGCAACGGCAAGCACGCACTCACCCGCTATGCGACGGAGCGCGCCTGGGGCGCCGCCTGCGCCCTCCTGCGCTGCCGGCTGGCGACCGGGCGGACCCACCAGATCCGCGTGCATCTGGCGGAGCGGGGGCATCCTCTGGTCGGCGACCCGGTCTATCTCCGCCGCACCCCGGCCGCGGCGCGGCTGCTGCCGGAGCCGGCGCGCGGGGCGCTGCTGGCCTTCCCGCGCCAGGCGCTGCATGCGGCGAGCCTCGGATTCCGCCACCCGGTGACGGGCGAGGCGCTGTCCTTCCAGGTCCCGCCGCCGCCCGACCTCACGGGAATTTTGGCCTGTCTCTCGGAGGATAGCAGAGCGTAACGCCGAGTAACCGAGCCAGAAAGTCGGATTTTTGTTGCATCGCGGCACCACGTTCGCTAAAAAAACGCCTCGGCAGCGTTTCCCGGGTGCCGATACCCATATCGCAGCCTTGCTCGCCTCGTCGTGACCGAGGCAGGCGCGGTCGGGTGGGCCCGGAGCACGTTCAACTGCCGGATTCGTCGCTGGTCTAAGGTGCCGCCGTCACGGGGTGCCTCGCCAGCGCAGGAGGCAGATATCCGTTATGGCTTCCAGCTCTGTTATCCCCATTGCCCCCGAAGGCAACCTCTCGCGCTACCTCCAGGAGATTCGGAAATTTCCGATGCTCGCCCCGGAGGAGGAGCTGGAGCTCGCCAAACGGTGGAAAGAGCATGGCGATGAGCGGGCCGCGCATAAGCTCGTCACCAGCCACCTTCGCCTCGTCGCCAAGATCGCCATGGGCTATCGCGGCTATGGGCTGCCGGTCGGCGAGCTGATCTCCGAGGGCAATGTCGGCATGATGCAGGCGGTGAAGCGGTTCGATCCGGACCGCGGCTTCCGCCTGGCCACCTATGCCATGTGGTGGATTCGCGCCGCCATCCAGGAATACATCCTGCACAGCTGGTCGCTCGTGAAGATGGGCACGACCGCCGCGCAGAAAAAGCTGTTCTTCAACCTCCGCCGGCTGAAGGCGCAGATGTCGGCGCTGGAGGATGGCGACCTGCAGAACGAGCAGGTGGCGAAGATCGCCCGCGTGCTGCAGGTGCCCGAGCAGGACGTGGTGTCGATGAACCGGCGCCTCGCCTCGCCCGACCACAGCCTCAACGCGCCCGTCCGCGCCGACAGCGAGGGCGAGTGGCAGGACTGGCTGGTGGACGAGCAGGAGACGCAGGAGAGCGAGCTCTCCGACCGCGAGGACTTGTCCAACCGCCGCATGCTGCTGGGCGAGGCGCTGAAGACGCTCAACGAGCGCGAGCGCCACATCCTGATCGAGCGCCGGCTGAAGGACGAGCCGACCACGCTTGAGGAGCTCTCGCAGCAGTACAACATCAGCCGCGAGCGCGTGCGCCAGATTGAGGTGCGCGCCTTTGAGAAGCTGCAGAAGAGCATGAAGAACCAGATCGTCGAGCGCAGGCTCGCGGTCTGACGACAGCGCAGGCTCGCGGCCTGAATACCCGGTATTGCGGATGATGATTGGCGCCGCCCTCGGGGCGGCGCCATTGTTTTGGGCGAAGGAGATCATCCGATGCCCGACGCGACGCCCGCCCATCCCGCCATGCGGATCGGCCATGTGCACCTGAAGGTCGCCGACCTCGAGCGCGCCCTCGGCTTCTGGCGCGACGTGATCGGGCTCGAGGTGCAGCAGCACATGGGCAGCCGCGCCGCCTTCCTCTCTGCCGGCGGCTACCACCATCACATCGCGCTCAATACTTGGGAGAGCGAGGGCGGCACCTGGCCGCCGCCCGGCACCACGGGCCTCTACCACGTGGCGCTGCTCTATCCGGACCGGGCGGCGCTCGCCGTCGCGCTGCGGCGGGTGCTGGAGGCGGGCATCCCGCTCGAGGGCGCCTCGGACCATGGCGTCTCCGAGGCGATCTATCTCCGCGACCCGGACGGCAATGGCGTGGAGCTCTACCGCGACCGTGCGCCAGCGGACTGGCCGCGGGATGCGGCAGGTGGCCTCGCCATGGTCACCCGCCGGCTCGACCTCGATGCGCTGCTGGCCGAGGCCGCTTCACCAGCCTAGTGTTCTGACTCCAACACTTGTTTCCCTCGACGGACCTTGTCGAGAATGTCGCTGGCCTTGGCGGTCCAGACGAACGGCTTGGGATGGTGGTTGTGTTCGGCGAGGTAGCTGTGGATGGCGAC
>JAESFQ010000518.1_pt1 | contig 14204 bp, 9 predicted proteins | sample 9269431 | NCBI WGS metagenome assembly JAESFQ01 (sample SAMN14502588, study PRJNA617103) | algae metagenome | isolation source: Plectolyngbya sp. WJT66-NPBG17 and co-occurring heterotrophs from well... | place: USA: Mojave Desert, Joshua Tree National Park, California | collected 2006-08-06
AACAGTTGTTTAGAAATTAAAAATAAAACTATTCTCTGAAAATGAAGAGTACGGCGCGGTGAGTGAGAGGTGCGCGTGTTGTGATGACGTCGTTGTGGGAGAATGAGTGGAAAGTGGAGGGTGGGGATGGTGGTGAAGTGAAGGTGAAAGACCCAATGAGTATGTACAAAGACTCTAGTCTTTGCTGTAGTGTACATAGGCAAACTGACTGTGCTTTGAAGGCATGCCCAGAATTGTACAATTCTAGGTACAGATAGGAGTATGGCGAATATCTTCAGGGTGTAAAGTAAACACATATTGGGAAACACAGTCTCCTTCGCATTCAGGATGAACCAACGTAAGTGTAATCTTGCAAGGCAGTTGATAGAGGAGCAGTTAGAGGTGTTCTCCCTGGCCAGTGTGATACTCCGCCGTGGTTTGCTATCAAGGTATTCGGCCTGACCTGCATTCATGCATGTGTTCATGTCAGTCAGCATAACAGCACGCAACTCATATCGACACGTTGAAATGATACTCCACCTGAATGTAGGCGAGCTTTGTTCAATTCATAGGGTAGCCTAGAGGTATGCACCGCCGCATTGAACACTCAATGCTTTAGGGCCTGCTGTTGCATCTGCTCCCCAGTCTGATCCGCAGGCTCAAGGCCCATCTTCGCCGGCCCACAAATCTGCACACCATCCTTGCTAAACCTCGAACCATGGACCGGGCAATCCCAACTCTTCTCAGTACTGTTCCAGCACACAACACCATGGAGATGCGGGCACACCGCCGAGAACTTGTGAATTTGGCCACCCTCATCCTTGTACACAGCCAGAGGCTTAGCAGGGTTGGTCTTGAGAACACCACCTTCGCCGGGTACAAGGTCTTCAATGTCTTTGATGTCTGATTGAGCCCATCGCTTGTACTGTGCGTTGATCTGGAGGTCGTGGCTGATCATGCTGCTTGCTGTCTTTGCGATGGAAGCTAGACGCTTGGGGTCGTAGGCGGAGATCCAAGAGTTGGGTTGTTCGGTGATGGAGTCTGCGATGAGCTTTCCGGCCAGGACGCCGTGGGTCAGACCGTTGCCGGAATCACCAGTGATGATGTAGATGTGCTTGTTGCCCTGGTTCTTGCCGATAAACGCCATGTAATCGACTGGCTCGAAGATTTGACCACTCCACTTGTAATCAATAGTGGTTGCTTGTGGGAAGCGGGCACGCGTCCATTCCTCAAGTTCCTTGAAGGGTGCGACAGTGTCGTCTTGGCCAACCTTGTGGTCACCTCCACCCACTACCATGTAGTCGTCCTTCTCGTCGCACTCGGTGAGACGGATATACTTATAGATCTCGGCTGAATAGTAGATGAGAGCATCCTCGACTGAGCCCTTGGGCACGCGGATGGCGATACAGTAGGTGCGGTAGTACTCCTCCTCAGCGATGACAGAAAGCTTCTGGAGTGGAACGCATGTGGCTTCGACGGCGTCAGCACACTTGATGGTGTGTCCGTCGGCTGTCTTGACGTATACATCCTTGTGGCCTAGACCCATAATCTCCACGCCCTTCTCCTTTACATCGATGCAGCGAGTGTTGGTGTAGCACGAGAAGTTGGGCTGCTGTTTGAGGAAGTCGAGAACACCGACGACGTACTTGGTAGGGTGGAATGTCGCCTGCTGAGGGTAGATGACGGCATCGCTTTGATCAATGTTTCCCTCCCAGCCCTTGAGCTTGAAACCCTCTTTGTATTCTGTGGGGATACCGAGCGACTTGGCCTTTTCGCCGTCCTCGATGAGAGTCTGGATGTCGCTGGCATGGTCTTTAGAATCCTTCGGGTATTGAGAGAAGTCGTAACCGGGCAGATGGCGGTACTCGCACTCAATGCCCAGCTGCTTTGAGATTTCGCCGACGCGGTTGAGCGCCCAGGTGTGTGACTCGGCAGCAGCCTTTGCGCCCTTGTCTCCATGCTTCTTCGCAATCTCAGTGTAGCCGTCGTCAAGGTCGTTTGCAAGATGACCGCTCGTGCGTCCAGTTTCACCTGAAAGCACCTCTCGGGCTTCAATCAAGACGACGTTGAGTCCACGGGTGACTAGCTCGTAGGCAACGGAAACACCAGAAATACCAGCACCGACGATGCAGACGTCCGTCTCAAGGTCCTTGTCAAGTTTGGGAAACTTGGGGATGTTCTTGTACGGCAATTGGTGAATCCAGACAGGATCTGTCTCTCCGTTGGTGTGCATGAAGTGCTGTGGGCTTGAAGTCTTGGCCGTAGCTACTGACGCGTCGCCGCTCATGGTCGCCATGTTTGCTTGTCGTCTTGCGAAAGGGTATTTTGGGGCTTGTTGTAGGCGGGGAGCGAGTTTGCTATAGGAAGCTAGACGTATTGAGGATACTCGTGCGGTGTTTCGTAGGAGAGTGGTATTGAGGAGACGAGGGGCAGACAGTGACATGTCTTAACAGCACATGTGAGGGACACGAGTGCTAAACACGTGGAGGTACCTCGCGTTGTATATGCCTAAACAGTCAATAATCATGACGGTTCGATGTAATAGCGTGTGCATGATTGGCCGATCGCGTCGCGCGGGGCCGGAACGAAGCATTGGCGATGGTGTAGCTTTGACGACACCATGACGTGAGTTGTGCAGCCTCCGAGGACCACAAACGTCCAGACCACAGGGACAGCTTGGAATGGGGCTGGGATTGATAGCGAGCGCAAATGAGAAGCCTTGTGATTCGAGAAGCTTATGCAGATGCAATTGTGCGGAAGAAGATGAAGATGTCGCGACCAGCACAGTGGTGGTTGCGCGAGAGCTATACACGCTAAATTCCAGCCTGCGCACGTCCGCACGTGACATCGTGCTTACCTCCCCTTCAACAAGCCCTCCGCAACATCTCTCAACACAAACTTCTTGATCTTACCGCTACCCGTCAATGGCACTTCAGCATCACAGTCCTCTCCTAGCCAGAAGATATGTACAGGAGCCTTGTGCCTGCCCAACACCTTCCGTACCCAGCTCTGCACCTCAGCCAAGTCTGGTTTATCCGTGTTGGGCTCGTGTAGGAGGAAGGCGGCGGGCACTTCGACGTAGCGAGGGTGTGAGACGCCGACGACGATGGCACGGGTGATGGACGGGTGTGCGACGAGACGTTCTTCGATTTCTAGGGGGTAGATGTTCTCGCCTCCTAGTGTCCAGTTAGCACTCGAATGTAAGGATATTTGCTAACAGAGGGAAAACACATACCTCGGATGATGATATCCTTGAACCTTCCAGTGATAGTACAGTATCCGTCCACGTCGAGAACTGCCTCATCACCAGTATGTAGCCATGGCTCACCATACTCGTCGCGAACGATGAGTTCTGCCGTCTTCTCAGCGTTCTCCCAGTATCCGCGACAGACTTGGTAACCGGCGACGCAGAGTTCGCCTCGGACGCCGATTGGCACGACGCGGTCCTGATGGTCTACGATCTTGACACGTGCATGGGGTAGTACCGTCCCTACAGTAGTCAACCGCGCATGCAACGAATCATTCGTGTGTGCGTTGAACACCGTGGGACTAGCCTCGGTGAGCCCATACGAGGATGTAAAGTCCGACATGTGGAGCTCATTGACCATTCGCTCCATCAACCACTTGGGAACCGGGCTTCCTGCCACAATACCCGTTCTGAGATCACTCGTCCAGCCCTCCGGTCGCGGGACGTCCATGATTGACTCCATCATAGCTGGTACTCCATGTAGAGCTGTGCAGCGCTCAGCATCGATAGCGCGCATGCAAGCCACAGGATCGAACGATTCGGCCGGGAAGACAATCTTCGCACCGTGTGTGAGGCAAGCGAGAAGACCGAGCGTGAGACCGAAGCAATGGAAGAGAGGTGGTGGGCAGCAGAGGGTGTCGCTGGGTGTGAGGTCCATGCGATCGCCTATGAAGCGGGAGTTGTTGATCAGGTTGCTGAACAACGTCAGTCAAGAAACAGCTATCAAGAAGGATGCGCTTACTGGTGTGTCAACATGGCAGCCTTTGGATTCCCGGTACTACCACTTGTAAACTGGAGGTTTGCGACATCGTAGGGACTTATTATGCCGTCGAAGATATCTAGGATATGCTCGGGGATATATTGCGCTTCTTCGATGAGGGCGGAGTAGGTGATGAAGCTGTCATGTTGGCCGCGTATGAGGCATACCGTCTTGAGGTCTGGCAGTGTGGAGGCGAGATTCTTTTGGCTGAGCTTTTCCAGTAATGGTCCGTTGTCGAACCGTGCAATCGTGGGTGTTGTGAACAGTACCCTGCATTCTGCCATGTTTAGTCTTTCTCTCAAATCATATGTCAGGACAACGTACTTGTGTGCTTCAACGCATACTCCATCTCCGTCGCAGTATACGTATTGTTCAGGGTAACGCAAAGGCCTCCTACTCTCGCACATGCAAAGAACAGTGCAATGTACTTCTCGCAGTTTCCGCTCATGATTCCTATTCTGTCTCTCGGTCTCACACCCTCTTTCAATAGAGCTCTTGCTAGTAAACTCGACTCATCCCATAGCTTCTGGTAAGTCCACCGTGCCCCTGTCCACGGTATGACAACAGCTTCATTGTCCGGATAGCACTCTACTTGCCGCTGGAGCAATTGTGAGAGTGTTAATTGAAGTAGCGGTGGATCCAGTGGTCCGGCAACGATTGACAGATTGGGATATGGAGGTAAGATGTAAGGGTCGATTTGGAGTAGTGTTTGGTTGAGACGTTGTAAGGCGTCATTCCGAGATTGGTCGTACAATTCCCCCATCTCGATATGTGCGTTGCTCGCGCCTTCGTACGCAGTGTCTTGAGATAAATCGATTGATTGCGAAAACCGGCCCAGATGCTATGTGGACACTAATGGTTGGTGATGACGGGTATAAACTGGCGACTGAGGTAATGAAAGGCGTAGAAAGAAAAAGATAGAGAAGCAATGGTATACAACAACACCCACAAACAATCAAACACTTGACGATGAATCTTCGAGGTAGCAACTTTGGCCATAGTCCTCAGCGATAGCAACAGCGATAACGACGGTGCTTCGCCGATGGCTCGGATCTAAGGGCATCCACTGAGCAGGACCATCTTGCACTCTAGCCTGCCGTCTCCCGGAGATGGAGAGCAACGCACCTGTGGGTCGTCACTCGTGTTTGGATCGGACAGCCATGACATCGCTCGTGGGCTGGCTAGCCTCCACGCGCAGCCCTTCTCTTTCCGGGCGTAACGCCGCTCGCAGTGCTATAGCATAGCTTGCAGGGACCGTCGGGTGATGGGCAGAATTTTCTCTCGCAGCAGGTAAAGATCATCCCTGATCACCGTGGTGTCGTTCATGCCAGGTTTGGACCGATGACAGCAAGCGGCAAAGCCACCATTGTTAGGGTGGTAGCCGACAAGGGTCGGCTTTCGATCTGATCTGATCTGATAAGATTAAACCGGCCCTCATAGCTGCTGCGACATCGGTCGGGCGTCACATGTGGTACGAGGTGCCTTGATGCATGCAGCAAATTTTTATCAGATCAAAAGAAATTTTATCAGATGAAAGTACGAGTAAGGCGTCGGCACGGGCTGGGTGTGGAGGTGGGAAGGATGACTAGTGCCTTGTAACCGCCTGGGCAATACTCACCGTAAATTATCTGATGCACCAGTGCCTGTGGCCTGCCCTATCAGGCATCATGGTGTCATCCTGGTGCATCTGATAATTTTTCATCGCGTAGCGATCTTCCAGTTCGAGATATGCCGGCCTGTTGCGCCAGTCGTGGTGCTGCGTCGCCGTTACGTGTTGCATCCACACACATCTCCACAGGGTGACCCATCCAAGTACATTCAGGCGAGCAACGACACTCCGCGTCCGCGCACTAGCACGGCGTGGGCTTCGACCATGCGACGACGGATCAGATAAAAACTTGCGGCTAATTATCAGATCCGCGTCCTGCATATACGAGACCGGCCGTGTGTCAGCTTCATTGGACGATGAAGATGCTAAATCATGTCATTTGTGACGTGCGTGCCATCGCTTAGCGTGGGATATACGAGCGGCCGGAAGAATGTAACGCAGGAGATACTGTCGTAACATCGATGCAGAAGCTGTCTAATGCATAACGCAATGTTGCAGCCGCTTCCAGGCGAAAACCGGGACACGGAACTGGCATACGGTTGGTAGTTGCGAAGTAACTGGGAAGAGAAAGTGCCCCATACTGGTATGCGGACGAAGATGGTTGTATTTACATTAATGGAAGTAGCTGCGTTTACGTGGTATCAAGAACAGAGCGCATAATGTCAAGTTACAACTTCGCGGCTGCATCTAGGCTCGGGCGAACCTTCTTCTCTCCGTCCCAAGTGAAAGGACTCAACGTGAAGAACTTCTCTCGGTTGACCATCATGAGTGCACTGCGCTTGTGTGGAAGATCCATGAGCTTCTCAACGTGGAAGCCGTGGGCAAAGTCATATGCTAGCACCGTGCTACTCGTCGCTGCAGGCTCACCAACCAGGTTCCAGGTGCGTGGCTCGTCGAGAAACATGTAGTGCATGAGGCCAGACCACCATGCAGACACGCGATAGGGTCCTCTGAATCGGACGTCCCCGACGAGAGAGTGCCTACCGCGATCGTACGGCGATGACTGGTAGTGGGCACCCATGTGGTCCTCCTGTGACATCTGTTTAGCTGAAAGTTTGCAATGGATCGGACACCATTTTGACTTACCATCGCCCAATAGACTTCAAAGTACGCAAACAGTATGTCGTCAAAAGCAGCGAACATGGTGAGTACGTGGGGGTCCTCATGCAGCTTCCGGAGATATTCACGGTGTTGATCCAGGGTTCCGGTTTCGTTCCAACCCGCAGCGACACGTGGGTCGTTTTGCCACTTGTTGAATAGGCGGAGGTGCTCGTCATTGGTGTAGTCGAGAGCCACCATGGTGAAATGCTCCTTTAGATGGGGTACCCATCGGCTGTAAATGATCGAGCCCGGTTCCGGCTTCGGCTCACGGACAGGGTGCATTGTATGCCGTGGCAGAGCTGGGAATTGTGTCGACGGCGCATTTTGGAACGGAAAGGGAGGATACTGTCTATCGATTGGCTTTCCTGAGGCGTTGAGGTGCGGTGCCCAGACAGGACGGGCACCGAATGGAGAAGCCGCGCCCTGCCAAAATGTTCCTCGAAAGAGGAGATGGCCATCCTGAGGCGCCGATGCATTAGAAGCCTTTGGGTGTGAATGAAACAGACCGGTAGCGTATAGCTCTTGGGCTAGTGCCTGAGAGTCCTTCCCTGACAACACCACGCGGAAGTTCTCAACTAGGGGCTGCAGTGAGACCAACGCGTAGGCGATGAGCCAGAGTTGCGGGACAGACGGACGATCCTTGACCCAAGTGACTGTTACGTGTGGAGATCTTCGAGCCCGAGCCCAAGAACTGTTATCCCCCATCGGTGGTACTGCATCTTGGGATAAGGTGCCAATGTCGCTGAAAGACACAGTGTCGTTGTGCAGAGTTGTGGGCGGGGCAACCTCTTTTCCAGTAGTGTTTTCTGAGGAAAGCTGGACTTGATAGCTTTTGGGTTGGTTCTTAGGAGCCACGTTCACTACCTTGTATGCTGTGAGATATGGATGGGGAAGTTTGAGAACAAGCGGTTCTTGTGCGGTATCTGATTTTGCTTCTTGCGCCATTGTGATGTACGATGATTGAGGGATTTGAGAAAAGAAGAAAGATGTAGTCGAATATGCGACAGCAACGGGCGATAGCTATAGCCTGGGTGCTTGAAGTCGTTCAAGATGCTCAGGAATGCCGCGCGTGAATGTTTAACCGAGGTCGTTCCTACTATCCGGGATAGCTTAGTCCACTGCATTACGCAGGCTTAGGTGGATTCGTTACCCATCCTCCGGCCAGAAAAACTAGTCACAGGGTTGTGGTTGAAAGGTGGCGTGAGGAAAGCTCCGACTGGGTGGCTGCTCCGCCCCATGTGGGCCTTGGTCTAGCACCCACAAACTCATGCAGGTCGGCGTAGGTAGACGAAGTCGTATGGCGCAAGTGCCACTGGCGCTAGTTATCGGTGACATCGTTATTTTGAGTGTGGGCATCGGTATAGTTAGCTGATGATGGTCAGGGCGCAAGGTCTGTAAATTGTGCCTGAGTTGTGCGATTGCGTTGTGTTGCTGTAGTACTATATTTTTAGCGTTGAAATACTTTCTTGCAGTACAAACCTAGAGGTCAACAATCGAATCCGGCTTCAAACCAACCAAACAAACTTCCAACATGACTTCAACCGAGAGAAGAGCTATTGAGGCAACATCTGCTGCGCCTATGGCAGATCCGTCACCATATTACGACCTCGTCTGCGTTGGCTTTGGCGCAGCTCAACTGGCGACAGCCATTGCCAACCGCGAATCCAAAACACCATCCAACATGCTCTTCGTCGAGCAGAAGACGTCTTTCTCATGGGGATCAACATCGAACATTTCGAGAACACGAATGGAAAGCCCATTCATGTACGACTTGGCAACACTCCGCAACCCAAGGACTGCTTTCAGCTATGTCAATTATCTGCTCGCTCGCAAGCGCCTTGTCGAATTTGCGAACTCGGACCGGCTCAACCCCTTACGAGAGGAGTTCGAAGACTACATGAGGTGGTGTGCTGAGCAGTTCAAAGAAGAAGTACGCTATGGCAGCGAGGTTGTTGGTGTAGCGTCCGAGGTAGAGGCAGATACTGTGCAGAGCTGGAAAGTGGCTGTCAAGGACAGCACAGGCAAGACATATGTGGTGCGGGCAAGAAGTGTTGTCGCACCCTCCCCGTCAAGGGCGAGCAGTCCCACTGCACGACCATTGCCCACTGTTGACTTCCTATCTGGGCAGCGAATTATCTCCATGGACGATTATCCCAGCAGGCGTAACGAGCTGCGAGGCGCCAATGAGCCTCGGCTCAACGTCTCCGTCGTTGGATCAGGCGGAAAGACGGTCGAAGTGCTGGACGATCTGCTGTCATGTCCTCGCTTAGGAAACATTACAGTCGTGACAGAGGACGAATCACTGGCCCCTTTGACGGTTCTCGACAACACGAAGCCATCGCAGCCCCAACTTTGCTCCATCTGGGCGAAGCCAACCAGCGCTCAACCAGCTCCTGTCACAGAGGCCTCCGAGCTCGTTCAGACAATCTACATGCGTGCGTATGAGAAGCTCGTCCAATCCAAAGGCGAATTTAGCCTGCGCGTCGTCATTGGCAAGGATGCTGCTGCCGCGTGCTCGCAATCCGACTTCATCATCAGGGATACTGCAACAAGTCCCCTTTCGAACAGCGCACTATTCCAGGGTATCGATACGCTCATCCTGGGCTGTCGGCCGAAGGGAGAGAGCTTGGAAGAAGTGCAGTTCAAGCGTGGCGCCGTCGCTGAAGGGTGCCGCCTGTGGCTGGTTTCCTCAAAGTCTGAGGGAGGACGTGCATTAGCCAAGGATGTTGCCTTGATGGCTGGTGAGATCGTGCGCAAGGTATCGACAGGGTCATCTGAAGTACGGGATGGCGCCGGACTACAAGTCCAGGCTAGGATATAGGGCGGAATGATGGTGTGCAGGAGTGGGTGCTTGTTTCCAAGCTTCAGGCGCTAGGAGATGCAAATTTTTATCTAATCTGATGCAAGCTAAGCACAGACCACAATGCAAGTGACACGTCCTCGTCTCCACCACCCAGAAGTCTGCGCTCACGAACCACCACCCCGACCCACACTACTTTCCACAACACATCCTTCTGCACGTGACGCCATGCCTCTTGACGTTGTGCTAGCAATTTGCCCTGCTACCGCACTATGTCGATCTCGGCCATCGCCTCCTGGTGGGGCCATAGCGCCCTGGCGAACCTCATGCAGGCGTCTTCGCGCAGCTTCACCACAGTCTACGGCGAGAGATACTCCTTCTTGAGCTTTTGAACGCATCTCACAGGCTCGATGCCTCTTACCAAGCCCTCAGGGGCCTCTATCAGGCAGTTCTTTGGTTTTCTTCATCTCCTCTTCTACGCAGACCCGACATGGCTCGACAAGATACTCGTTCTCGTGGGCAGCATAGCTGCCATCGCAGCAGGCGTACCATTCCCACTCATCGGCATCGTGTTTGGTCAACTGGTCGACGATATCAATACGGCAACATGCAACAATCGCACTGGTAGCTCCGATGGTTCTGAAGAAGCCGACATTACACCAAAGATCCTGTTACTCGTCTACATTGCCATTGGTAGCTTCTCCTGCATCTACATACATCTTGTATGCTGGAACTTGGCATCACAGCGACTAGCTCAGCGCATCCGAGATCGCTACCTCAGGAACTTGTTACGACAGGACATGGCCTTCTTTGACAACCTACAGGCTGGAGAAGTGTCTTCTCGACTCAATGGCGACATCCAAGCAATCGAGAGCGGTACTGGTGAAAAGGTCGGCGTCGCATTGACTTGCCTCTCGTTTTGTGTCACGGCCTACATTGTTGGGTTCATCAAGAATGCCGAACTGGCTGGCATGCTCGTCTCCTTGATCCCTGCATTCTTGCTCATGGCAGTGATAGGTGGTCACTTTGTTGGCAAGTATAGTGCCAAGGTTGGCGAGTGCTTTGGGTCTGCTAGCGCCATTGCGTCCGAAGCTCTCAGTCACGTAGGCCTTGTGCACGCACTTGGGGCCAATGCAAGACTTGAAAACAACGCCCGTGAACAAGGTATCAAAAAGTCTACCACTGCTGCGGTCCAAGCTGGTCTACTTTACTTCATCGCTTTCTCGGCTAGCGCCCTGGGTTACTGGCAGGGTAGCCGCAGGGTCGCTGACTCCCTTGAGGGCAATGGCAGTGCGACTATTGGAGAGATATACACAGTTACGTTCATTCTACTAGATGGTTAGTACTGGCCTAGTTATTAATGTGCTCACATGCTGATGTTAATTACCAGGTGCCATCGTTCTGAGTCAAATCGCGCCCATGTTGCCACTGTTCGGTGGGGCTATATCAGCTTTCGAGCGCTTACGAAAGGATATTGAGACTCAACCCACCATCGACAACACCTCATCATCTGCAGAAAAGCCTACCAATGTCGATGGAACTGTTGAGTTCCGCAATGTTGCTTTCACGTACAGTTCAAGGCCCGATCATCCCGTCCTGAACGGAATCTCCTTGACATGCGAAGCTGGTATGTCAAATGCAACAAGGAACCCTGAACACAGTAACGCTTCGGAAGTGTGGTTAAAGGTTCTCTAAGTATTGTTCTGACCATTCATCTTAGGTAAATTGACCGCTATTGTGGGTCTTTCTGGCAGCGGCAAGTCCACCGTCGCAAGTCTTATCAGTCGCTTCTATGACCCGCAGTCTGGCGATGTACTTCTGGACGGCCGCAATGTCAAGGATATCAATATCAAGACTCTTCGAGGCTTCATCAGTCTCGTGCAGCAAGAACCATCGCTGCTTGACCGCTCCATTCTGGAGAACATCGCTCTAGGTCTCGTCAACAGCCCACCCCACGCCCATCTCGAGAAAACCCTGTTGAGTGGAGTTCTCGCTCAAGTTGCGGAAGACGTCAGGGGTGGCCAGGAACTTACTCAGCTTGCTGAGAACGCCGGCCCGGAGGTTGTCGAGATTGTTCAGCTGGTAAAAGAAGCTGCAGACCTTGCTGATGTTGCTATCTTCATCGATCGCCTGGAGTTCGGATTTGCGACCGCAGTCGGCTCCAGTGGTAGTCTTGTCAGCGGTGGGCAGAAGCAACGTATCGCTCTCGCTAGAGCCCTGGTCCGTGACCCCCGGATTCTAATTCTCGATGAGGCGACTGCTGCACTGGATTCAGCTAGTGAGCAGCGCATTCAAGCTGCTATCGAACGGGCTTCCCGGGGCCGGACGGTAATCTCAATCGCTCACCGACTGTCAACGATCAGAGCCGCATCAAAGATCATCGTTATGAAAAGGGGTGACATCATTGAGCAAGGAACCCACGATCAACTCCTGGACTTGGACGGCTCGTACGCAGACATGATTCGCCTACAAACCGTCAAGACCGACGACGGTGCATCCAGCTCGAGGACCAGTTTGGATTCGCGCGAGGCCGACACAATCACCGATGAGAAGTTGGCACTGACCACACAGGAGCCTGATACTGCCCTGGAAAATGATGCACAGGCCGCAGAATTCGTTAAGCACACCAAGGGTGTTGTCATTGCAGGTTCCATTAGAAAGACCATGCTCCCCTTGACACGACCGTACCTGCTCCTCGTGGTACTGGCGTTTTTCGCAGCACTCATAGTAGGCGGCCAATACTGCGGATCAGGTCTTCTATTTGGTAACATCATGGGCACTATGTCTCCTTGCAACTCTCCGGACTACATTCGGTCTAGAGGTGAACTGCTCTCCGGCTTGTGGTTCATGCTTGCCTGTGTCGCGTTCCTGGCCAATTTCACCAGCTGGGCATCCTTCGGTCTCTTATCAGAACGACTAATCTACAAGGTCCGCAATTTGTCTCTGCACACGCTACTGCAACAACCGCTGCAATGGCATGAGTCCGAGGCAAGGAACCCATCCATGCTACTTGAATACATCACTAAGGATGGCAACTCATTAGCCGGCTTCAGCGGCTCCATCATTGGAACGCTTTTCTCGGTTATTGTTAACTTCATAGCTGCCATCATTCTCTCTCACATCATCGCATGGAGGATCGCGATCGTGTGCCTCGTCATTGTACCACTACTCTTGGGTGCTGGTTATATGCAGTTGCGTGCTATCGGCCAGTTTGCTGTGAAACACGCTGGCGCTTTCAGCTCTTCTATTGGTGTTACTATTGAAGCCGTCTCAAACATCAAGACTGTACACGCACTTTCCATCGAAGAAGAGATCCTACAAACATACCGGAGATCGCTGAAGGCGCCGCGTAAAGAGATGGTGAAGCAGAGTTTCAAGACCAACGTCTGGTTGGCCGTTGCCAACTCTTGTGGCAGCTTCATCTACGCTTTTGCCTACTGGTGGGGCTCGAAGAACATCATCGAAGGCAGATATACCCAAACCGAGTTCTTCATCATCCTCATTGCCATGCTCGTCTCTGCACAACTGTGGGGTCAGTTGTTCACGCTCGCGCCTGAAATTGCCAAGGCTAAGAGCGCCATTTCGCGCATCTGTGGACTCATCGAATTGGGCAAGGATACACCTGGTACGGGGCACCGCACTGAATCCAGCTCTGCGGAGAAGAATCAGGACGATGTCGAGGCACTCGCAGAATCGCCAATACCAGCGTCCACACAAGGTGGTGCAAGAGTCGTCTTTCGAGACGTCGGCTTTTCGTATCCAGCTCGACCTGGTGTTCCGGTTCTGACATCGCTCTCCCTGACCATCCAGCCTGGTCAATTTTGCGCCTTGGTTGGACCTTCAGGTGCAGGCAAAAGCACTGTCTTGGCCCTCCTCGAACGGTTCTACTCTCCCTCTTCGGGCAGCATCTCTATCAATGGCCTCGACATATCACGTCATCACGGCGCATCCTTCCGTGATGATATTGCCTATGTTCCGCAAGAGAACGTACTGTTCCAGGGAAGTATCAAGTTCAACATTACATTAGGAGCAAGACCTGGGCATGCACCATCCGACGAGGAGATTCAAGAAGCCTGCAAGCTGGCGAATATACACGAAACTATTATTGAACTTCCTCAAGGCTACGATACTGAATGCGGCTCTAACGGAAACCAGCTATCCGGTGGCCAGCGTCAACGTTTATCTATTGCGCGAGCTCTTGTGCGTAAGCCCAAACTACTGCTATTGGATGAGAGTACGAGCGCGCTCGACGCAGAGAGCGAAAAGGCCTTGGAGCTTGGTCTTGAACGGGCAGTTAAGGGTCACGGCGTAACGGTCATTGCGATCGCGCACCGACTGAGAACGATCGCTAGAGCTGATGTGATATTTTTGGTCGAGGCAGGTAAGGTAGTGGACCAAGGACGCCACGAGGAATTGGTGCAACGCAGTGAGAGCTACCGAGTTAATGCTCTCCACCAAATGCTTGGATAGGTCTTGTTTAGCATTATGTATATCCTTATTCTGCCTTCCGCAGGATCAACTTCACGCCAACTCTACGGACCTTGGTAGTCTCTTTTCCCCGCCTTCTGGCAGCCAAACATACAAAGGGACTTCATGGTCTTCCCTTGCACCATTGACCTTCTCTGGTGAGATGTCTTCGGACTTGTGCATCAACTTCTCTTTCAACCTCCGGCTTCCCATCTTCTCGTAGAGCTTGACGCCTTCCTTT
>JAESFQ010000519.1_pt1 | contig 14200 bp, 9 predicted proteins | sample 9269431 | NCBI WGS metagenome assembly JAESFQ01 (sample SAMN14502588, study PRJNA617103) | algae metagenome | isolation source: Plectolyngbya sp. WJT66-NPBG17 and co-occurring heterotrophs from well... | place: USA: Mojave Desert, Joshua Tree National Park, California | collected 2006-08-06
GCTGGAGACCGTGCAAATCGTGCCAGTCACCTCCCAGTGAATCTGCAAACGACGTTACAGAAAGTGGCGTAGCGTTACCTTCACTCTGTAGTTTCCTTTTCGCAGGCATAACGAGTCCGCCTATGATAGCTGCGGGCGTCGTTCCGACTTCTTCTTCCTCCCCAGAGTCCCCATCTAATTCGTCTGACGTCTCACTAGAGTCCGAATCTTCACTGGCTGCTCGAGCGAGAGACGCCATCTCTGGTATCTGTTTCGTAGACGCAGCGCCTATCGTAAGACGAAGCTGCGTCAGCAGAGGTAAGTCTCTTAAGCTTTTTGACTGGATTACCGTAGCCCCAACACCAGGACTAGGGCTAGAAGCGTTCTGATTAGCATGATCCACAGGGCGATTCGCACTGAATCGTCCATCCTGATACTTGGCGTCAGAGATGCTCATCTTGCGACTGAAGGCCACTGGACTGAAGTGAGCATCGTGTTGAGTATCCATGGCTTGATTTGACCGAGCACGCGATGTCCTTTTGGGTGGAGATGGCTGCAATGCCTTGGAAATAGCGCTTGGGCTCAGCGGCGGGGTCGGCTCCTTGAAAAATGAGACCTTCGCTCTGGCTGTTGGCACCACCCTTTTCTCATCAGGCAAGTTGGGGCTTTGGGCGTGGGGCGGCTCCGTGATTATGGGCTGTTTGCCTTTGTCTTCTTTCTCCGCGTCCACGACAGGCTCAGAAGCCGTGGCCAATGCATTTTCGAGTGCAGCGAAGGGGTCGGACGTGTCTTCTTCGGCCTGGGGTTCTGCAACGACACGAGGCTCGAGCTCGTGCGAGGTGCCAGCCTGTGCTACACTATTGTCTGGCAGCGTGGGTGCGTCCATCATGTCAATGTCGTTATCGTCCGGTTCATCAAAAAAGTCAAAGACTGTATCGTTAATGCCGACACCTTCATATCCGTCTTCATCCATGTCGTCACCGAAAAGGTCGTCATTACCATGGGATGTATTGAAGTTGTCCGGTGCACAAGGGACGACGGGTGACGTCAGAGGCATATGTTGTTCGTCCGTCTTGGTGTCGTCTTGTGGAGCCGAGAGATTGATGGCAGGGTTGCTGCCTCCGGGTGCTAAGATGATGTTGGAGACTGTACCAGACACACTTGGTGTGTCACTATGCGAGACTGCAGTGCCAGGAACAACGCCGTCCGGGGGTGTAGGGTAGACACCGCTTACAGGATGCAGGTCACCGTAGACACCACCACGGGCGTTCAGTGGCGATGACGGAATCAAATTCTGTTGTTCCTCCTTTCGACGGGCAGCGTCTTCTTCCGCCTTCTTGGCTTTCCGTCGCGCCTCCAAAATCTTGTCGCGGTCTGGCTTTCCCAGGAACCACTCTTGTGCAGCGTCGAGCGGATCCTTGAAGCCGATTGATTCTGGTGTCTCGTACCATCTCATCATACTGTGGCCTTCAGCTGTCGTTATACTAGCCGAGTCGGCAGAGGTCATCTCTTGCTGTTCTGAACTATGAAAGAAACACAGTGCTCGTGGCCAGAGAAGGTCGCGATCCGGGCCTGCTAGCGCCGGGCTTGAGACTACGGGGTTGTTTGCCGATGTCATGCGTATTCTGACCCATGAGCTTTTCTTCTCAAGATCAGGCAAAACAAAGCCCTTCCAGCCTAACCAACGCTTGACGCTCGACTTCCAGTTGTCAATACTTTGCTCTAGAGTAGTGAGTCTAGTACGCTTCCTGTGGCGTAGGCCAATTTCGTCTATGATGGAATCAAGCGGATCTTCAAAACTCATGATTGTTGCGAGCAAGCCATTCGGGGCTACTCGTATGCATCTGCCAACAAGGTGTTGCTCTCCAGCTTGTGTCGAGACGTCGCTGACACAACGGATGTCAGTCTTATGGTCAGTGAACGTGGATACTAAGAGCGTCCCCGAGCTGGTCCAATGTACATTTACGCTAGTCAGGCGATGTACGTAGGCTGGAGGTTCAATCCCAGTTTGGTCATCGTCAATTCGCTTGCAAGCCTTGGACACAAACGTGCGGAAGTTCAGTGCAGTCACATTGCAATCTTTGACGATGTTGAACGAGATTAGGGCAATGACAGACGATGTGAAGAGCTCATAGAGTGTGAAGCAATCGGGCGGTGGAGGGGAGTCAGATGTTTGAGGCTGAGTGTTTCCCTGTGTTGACCTCGTACTGCCAGCATGCAAGCCCCTTTGTGGTGCTGTTGTCGACGGGGAGTTGTTCAAAGTCGCAGTTGTGTTTGGATTGCCCGGGCGCATAGGGGGCCGTGCTAGATCGATGGCCTTGATGCATCCCGTCTGCTCACCTAGCATGTGTCAGTTGGGTGTCTCGGGAGGGTCTGAGAGAGACCTACTGTGCACGCGATAGCCGTCGAGCTCTGGCAGGTCGGCATTGTTTGGCTCTATCTTGTCGACAGTCGTGGGCTTGAACAGCCATAGCCAAGGTCGCGATGCATCCTGCGCAACAAGGTGCAGGTCCTGTCGCAGTCCGGCCTCAACCGCGCGTATGTCTTCCGAAGTGGTCCACTCTCGCGTTCTCGAGGAGGTGGGCGTAGCAGTGCGGGTGATAGAGAAGGCTTGATATGCGATAGCCTCGAAGTCTGCCTGTGTATTGTCAGCACGCCATGGCGTCTGATGATAGTAAAACGTACTATAGCTTGCGCATTCGTATTACAGGTTTTGAGAAATTCCATTAGAGAGACGGCTCCTCTCTAGGGGACATTCAGGTGGTATTCGCGACGTATTTTCACTCCCAAGACTGCGCTATACACTTTTTCCATCAACTCCGCTGCAGTCCGCCCGACGCGTCACGCGCGACTGTGTATACCAAGGCGACGTGTGTGGTGGTGTAGGCGGGGCGACGAGAGCTAAGGTATCGGCATGATCTAAACGCGTGTAAAGGATGAAGCATGGCGACCGTTGCCCGAAGCGGAGGTCCCAGCAATCGGCGGTGCCCGACAACGAAAGGGTGGTACAACGTTGTTGTAAATGGATAAGGTCAAGAGACTCGACTGGACCCGCGACGACGGAAAAGCATGTAGATGCGATGTCAGCTCTTGGAACACGCAGAGAGCAGCGGCTCGGCAAGCGGCGCGCGGGATAGCGCCATTGTCTCGAGGGCTCTCACGAACTGCGGAGTGTCCAGGCGTCTGACTAAGTACGAGCTCTCTCGTACTCCACTCGAGTCAGTCACGCTAGTCCCGTACCGGGATAGCGGCGCCCCACTCTATTTTGCTGTCGCGCCCGGCGAACTTCTTCGCTGCCGCTTTGCTATCGCAATACTTCACACTGCGCCACTATGAAGATTTCCACGGGGAACGTCCCAGTATATACCATCAGCGGCAGCGAGGCGCGTCCGCTTCCAGAGTGGCTGATCCGGAAAAGAAAGCGGAGTCTGAAGAATGACCCCGAATTCGCAAACCGCGTCGACTTGCTGCAAGATTTCGAGTTCGAGGAAGCCAGCCAGTGTGTCCGTGTGAGCGAGGATGGAGATTGGGTTATGAGCACTGGCACGTACAAGCCGCAAATACATGTCCACTATCTTCCCCATCTCTCGTTGTCGTTTGCGCGACACACCAACACTCTTGTACGTTGTTTCCCACCCTCATAAATTCAGTGCTGACTTTTCGCAGAACGAAACCTTCCACCTCCTCTCCTCCGACGCCACCAAGAGCGTACACCTCCAGCAAGATCGATGCATAGAATTCCACACCGGCGGAGGTCTCCACTATGCGAGTCGCATACCACGTTATGGTCGCGATCTCATCTACGACCGGAGATCAGCAGAATGCCTGGTACCCTCGGTCGGTGTAAACGCAGACGGAATGGGCGAGTGCTTCAGACTGAACCTGGAAGTTGGACGCTTCATGAGGAGTTACGAAATCGACGTGGGTGGTGATGATGTGACAACAGTTGGAGGCGGCGCGCTGCAGGGTGGCATTGACGCTGGTGCAGTCAACACCGGTGCTATCGCCGAACAATCGCATGGTCTTCTCGCCTTTGGCACATCCATTGGAACTGTCGAGTACTGGGACTCGCGATCTAGGAACAGAGTGGGCATACTGTCGGCACCCCCAGATGCGTTTGAAGGAAAGTCGGAAATCACGGCATTGACCTTCCCATCGTCAGGCTTGGAGGTTGCCGTAGGAGACTCCAACGGTATCGTACAACTCTACGATCTTCGATCACCGAAACCACTCTTGAGAAAAGACCAAGGATACGGTTATCCCATAAAGAACATCATTTACCTTGACGGTGCACAGACTGCCGAACCCAAGATCTTGACCGCAGACAAGAGGGTAATTAAGATTTGGGATCCAAAAGATGGTGCACCATGGACGTCCGTGGAACCGTCGGTAGACCTCAATCACGTTGAATGGGTGCCAAAGACTGGTATGCTCTTGACGGCAAACGAGGGCAGGCAACAGCACTCTTTCTTTATCCCGCAGCTCGGTCCAGCGCCGAGATGGTGTCACTTCCTCGACAACATTGTAGAAGAGATGGCCGAAGACCCCAACGACCCCAACGCCTTCGGCAAGGGCGCGTCTGGAGATGTGTACGACAACTTCAAGTTCTTGACGCTCGAGCAGCTGAAGCAACTATCATTGGATCACCTTGTTGGAACTACAAGTCTATTGCGACCATACATGCACGGTTTCTTCGTTGCCCAGAAGCTGTACGAAGAAGCGCGCCTCATCTCAAACCCAGATTTGTGGCAGGAACAGCGTGCCAAGAGCATCGCCGAGAAGATCAACAAGGAACGAGAAAGCAGAATTCGTGGAAACAAAAAGGTGGCAGTCAAGGTCAACCGAAAGTTGGCAGAGAAGATGTTGGAGAAGCAAGAGGAGCAGGAACGGAGACGAGCCAAGCGCGTCCTCAAAAAGGGCGGCGACGACGACATGCTGGAGCCCGATGCCGCACCCGCTGTCGAAGAACCCGCCAAAGCCGAAGGTGTTCTCAACGACCCGCGTTTCGCCAAGATGTTCGAAGACCCCGAGTTCGAGATCGATGAGCAGACCCGCGAGTTCCAGCAGCTCAATCCTAGCACAAAGATACCCAAAGGTCTCACTGCAGCCGAACAAGAAGACCTCGAATCAAGAAAAGGCTCATCAGACGAGGATTCCGACGATTCCGAGGCCGACCAAGTTCCTCCCACCAAGAAACCCCATCAAAAAGAAGACAAATCGCGCATCTCATCCAGCAACTACCGAAAAGCCGGTCACCGTTCCCAGCATGGCCCCGAAATGGTCGTCTCGTCATCCAACCAACGGAAAGCCGGTCCCACTTCAAAGGACAAGACCTTTGGCTCGCGCGTGTCCAAACTCAAAGACAGGAAGCCGGCGTCGTCTGCGAATACTACGACAGTGGTGGGAGAGAGGGAGATTACGTTCGCGCCAGAGCGGAAGCAGAAGAAGCGACCGGAACAGGAGGGTCAACGTCATGATCGGAGGAAACAGGGTGATAGGCGGAACGCTAGCAACAATGTTTTTAGGAATATGTAGGGTTCTAAGGGTGGTACAGGTAGAGATGCGATGGAGATTGATGTGTGAGGTAAACATGGATGCATGGGAGACGAATGATACCCTTATCAAACTGCAATGTCCTACGTTCAAGATGTTGATGTGATGGTGAACGTAACTCATTCAAAAAAGATCACCTAACATGAACTCTCCCAAACTCAGAGGGAAGAGAAAAGAAGAAAGGTAGAAAGTCATTACAAATGACATGATACAAGTAGAAGAACATGAGAAGAAAACTATAGTAGTCCGTGTCATAGTCTGATAGTCACCGACGCTGGAGGATCAAGAGTAGTAATTAGTAGTCGCGCAATAGATGTAGAAAGAAGCCCCTAATTGCTGAATATTTTAGTATAACAACGGGAACATGAGAGTGGAATGCAGCAAGGATGGGTTTTTAGTGTCTATAACTCTTTTTGTTATAATCTCGTGTTTAATGCTACTATAATAGGTGTGAGAAAGTAGTTTCTTTGCCATAGTTATCATTTTTCTTATTCGGACAGTAATCGAGATATTTCATTTCTGTAGGTTAGCAGACACATTTTCCGACGTACATGAGCGACGAAGCATATCTGGCGTTAGGGACTATGACAGCGAATGAGAGGATCGAGTAGCACCTGAGTTGCAATGGAGAAGGTTAAACCGATCTATTCTAATTGCTCGTCCGCAGCGTCGTAACGCTCAGACAGAGCCTACGTTATATGAATATACTCCCACATGTGCCAGCTTCACATGGTACCGCCTATGTATATGCCAGACCCGTTATCTTGTCCAGGCGGGACTTGTCTTTGCTCAACGCAGAGTCAAACTCCTAGTCGATGGCGTGTCTTGTAATGTGTTCTCCCTCGTCGTGAACCATTCTACTCGGACGACTGCTTGTTCATCATGGTGTAGGCAGCGAATGCAAGGGCACCACCAAGCAGGATAATGGCGTAAAGGCCGACACCGGTCGACGCACCGTCGGTGGTGGTAGCGGTTGCGCCAGGTTGTGCGTAGCTCTTGGGCTTTGGGTCGCCGTCCTGTTCGCTCGTCAGCAAAGCCGTCTTGTATGCGTACGGTGCATGTGTCATCGGCGGACTGCGGAATGGTTCCGAGATTGTCCTTCTTCCCTCGGCAGACATCCCGCAGAACTCCGTACCGAAGGAAAGATGCCTCGAATGATTTTGCATGTGCAGAGGGGAAATTAGGGGTGCATTGAGGAGATCCGTACCTGGCGCTTTAGCTTTCCGACGAGTAGACCGTCGAGGATCTCGCGGGCTTCGTCCGAGTGGCCAACATCCTCAAATGCTTCTGTTGAGTCCTGACCCCCGACATCGAGCAGAACCTCTTCTCCACCTCTGTAAACACGTCAGCGTTTGTTCTCGGATCATTCATGTGACAAAGGCAGAGCGGGGCTCTTCGCCATGATGGGTGTGCAAATGCTCGAGGGCATTGCGCCGTATATAGGGCAGCCACGTACGGGTGCTCATCTACAAAGCTTGATGCATCGTAGACCTTGTCGTGAATAACCATGTACAGGTCCTTCTTGGTGTTGTGCTCCGACACGTCGGAGTAGGTGAATTCCTTGTCGGCCATTGTAGAGGTGTGTAGCAAATTCGAGACGGGCTCCAAAGTAGGGAATTCGAGATAGTTGTACGCTGCGCGAGCCGGGGCGAGGAAAGGACGGTGCAAGGAAGACGCAAGAGTCGTGAGGCGTTGGCGGTGAAGTGTCCGGTCAGAAAGAAACAGCGGATGAGAAGTTGTGGTCGTAGCGGATTATGGGAGACGGAATTGCGACCCGCCGATTGGCTGTCTGCCGCGTGCCTCACATACCCGAGCTCCGCCGCCAGAACGGGTAAGAAGACCCTGTCTCGTATGGGTGGTGGGGCTCACGGGGATTGATAGATATCGCGGGGCAATTCGTTCATTTTGAGTAGCCTATTCCGCTGGCCATGGTGATGGATGGGTGGTTTCATCAAAGAATCGCTTACTATGCTACAACACCATAACACCGAAACACCTGCTTCCGACTAAGCCACCATTATGAACCCAAGACTTTTACCCTCATCCACTCGCTCGTACCAACCCCAAGATTCAGTCCGTTCAGTGCCCACCACCTTCGCACAGCATCTCCGCGTGCTCCTTCCACGCCGTCTTCTAGCGCTTCTTCAATATCGCATGTTTTGTATCTCACCTTCAAGCCGCTGCGTTTCCACCACTCTAGCACATCGGCATGGCCCATCTTGGTTGGGCCTACAAGAACTTGGTTGTCGAAGAGAATCTTCTCGCCGCGAAGTTTGCGCCAGTAGTCTAGAATATGTGTGTGACCATGAGTCGAAGCGATCTTGGCTATAGTGTCTTCATGCGAGAAGGGAATGCCGGAATCTACCCAAAAGTGGATGGCAGGTAGGCAACCTGATTGTGTTGCATATGTTATGGACTTGCCCACCTTCAGAGGAAGGTCTTCTCGATGAGTTTTGTTAGGAGCTTGCTCATCGACCGGCGAGGAGGGGACTGAAGGGGTGGTTCTATAACGACTGTGCTCCTTCCACCACTTGAGTACGTGAATGTGACCCTGAGAACTGGCCTGTTCAAGCGCGGCTTCTGTGTATTTGAGTGAGAGGCCAGAATTATACCACCAGTCCAGTGCCTGAACAGAATTGGTGCGACTCGCATTGTCAATGGCCTCTGCGGAGTACTCCTTGGTGAGGAAGGTAGGCGATGTTCTCCAGTATTCGAGAATCTCCGTCTTGCCAAATACTGAAGCTTTATGGGGTAGAAACGCATGTCCAAACGTGCCCCAGAAGAGCTCCTTGTGGAACTTTTCCAGATGCGCAAGAACGGGTACCATGGCAAAGCGCATAATGAGTTCAATGCACACGCGGGAGATACGTGTGGGGTTCTCGGCGTCGAATACAGCCTTGATGTCTGAATAGGAATAGGTAAGAAGGGCCCATTCTATCTTCTGCATCTGTGTTTTTGGGCCTTCGTCACTAGCGGCTTGTCGCCATTCCTTGGGCACGGGCAGGTTTGTGTGGACGTTCAGGGTAGTTGCTAGCTCCCAGTCCTTTGTGTATTCCAGGATGATAGACCAGAGCTCAGGTGGGAGACGGGGTCCCTTGCTTCGCGTACGTGTCAGCGTTGGTAGGTGGGCAATAGGCAGTGCGATGGTGCCATGACCAACTGCCATCAAATCGATCTGGGTTTGTATAGATTCATTGAAAGCTTTGTGTCCTTCTATCCACGGGTGGTACTTGCGACCAGAATGGTCAAAGGACCACAAGAAGGGAGGGAGGACGCGGATCCAGTTCCACTTGCGTCGGATCTTGCTGATCTGCTTCCTCGACATGGGGTTCTCCCACATGAGCGTCGACATTCCCGGTATGAGCATTATCTTCTTGGATACATTCCAGCTGCGCAGAATCTTCAGATGCAGGTTTGTTGTGAATCCATGGAGCATGCGAGCGAGATTCTCGGCGTCAAGCGGTGCGAGGACCAGCAAGTCGGCCCATGAGCAATACGCTGCCACGTTGGTCTCTTGATAATCGGCATGTTGCCACTCGGGCGTCGCGTCATTATCAGGGTCGTACGTGAGCCAGACAGGCTCGAGCTGGGGTGGGACCGTGGTGTGCGTGGCAGTCGGGAAGTCCTTGCATGCGATGATCTTCAAAGAAACATGGTGGAGGCGATGTAGTCGCGCAACGATGGAGCAGCCGAAGCGGAAGGCGGAGGGGTCGGTTAGGGCGACGAGGACGTTTAACGTTCGCACGGGTGATTTCGCGGACATTGAAGTGTGGTGTTGTCGACTCTGTAGGTGCGGTGAGGGCATTGACAGTGCCCCACTGTCTAGGTGGACTGCACCGTCCTTGACTGGCTATCTTATCGCGCCAGGCACAGAATGGATAACTGGGGAGGGGAATATATAAAGCGTGGCGTAGAAATGACCGACGACGTCCCGAAGGTAGCTGCACGAGTCAAACATCCAGTAACCCCGCTGCTGGAGGCTTGGCGGTGATTTTAAGAGAACCCAGAACGCAGTCTACGAATCTACGTACTCAAGCTCTGCTAAGAGCTAGCGTGCTAAGGTATCTATACGCTCGTTATTAATCTTCAAAATTCTGGAATACTAGAAAAGCTATTAGGTATGCTTAAAAATAGATAAAGGACTTAGTAGGCTATACAATTGATCTCCTTCGCGCCTCGGCCACCTGGTACTTATATTGCTCGCGCTTCCGCACGTTGTCCACATTTCGGCCACTACATAGCCCGAACAATCTCTTCTAGCCTTATTAAGTATACGTCGCTACTAAGTAGTAGCTTCAACGATCGGGGTTCGTATTCGCGATGCTTTCTGTCTTAGCTCCAAACCATGTCAGCGGGCAGTTCAGTCGGTACTTTCTCTCGGTTCATAGTTCGTACCTGTACGTGACATGCAATAAATACAAAGTGATATCTACAGGGATTCTGCCTCGGTATGCTCTGAATACCCTTGCATGAGAGGCACAGCAGGTCTATCGTGAGGAGAATATTGTGCGGAGAATAGTAGGATTGGCGTCCACCAACCGTGTATAAAGAGTACAATGTAGCTCAATTTACGTTGTCACCAAAGCCAACCAAGGCACGTTATCCTCCTCCTCATTCTATCATTATGAAGCTGTTTAAAACTAGTATTTGGTTATCCTCCTTCCTCACCATTGTTGCCCAAGAAGCATGTAATAGCTCGTGTCAAGCCGTCTTCAAGGGAGCATTCGCAGGGGAGTCCGCATCGTGGGTATCAGCAAACGTAACACTGGACGAATTCTACACCACACCCACCAACATCAGCGGTGCAAAACCAGGAATGCTACTCCGCTGGGAGTTTGTTTCGCGCGCGGATATAAACAAGAAGTTCACTCCACCGGCGGGAACATCGATCGCACGTTTCATGTACATGACGGAAGACATGGACCGAAGCCCCATCCCAGCCACTGGCTTCGTATTGCTTCCCTATAAGAAGCCTCATCCAGCCAAGTCGCTAAACACACTGGTGTTTACTCATGGAACCGCTGGACGCATCCGGAACTGTGCACCGTCTAACCACAAAGACCTGTACTACGAATGGTCGGGCCCGTATGCTATGGCGCAAGCTGGGTACGCAGTTGTTGCACCGGACTACTCGGGCCAGGGATCAGACATTCCCTAAGGGTTCATGTACGACGCAGGATTCTTGCATGCAGCAGACGCGGCGTATGGACTAATCGCTGCACGCCAGGCTCTCGGCGCCTTGTTGTCTAAAGAGTACGTTGTCGTTGGCCACAGCGAAGGCGGCATGTCAGCATGGCGAACGAACGAGCGGCTAGCGATGCCTGGTCAGGAAGAGTTGCTCAAGGCAGGCAAGTTCCTAGGTTCGGTCGCAAACGCGCCTGCGCTCCGTCCTCTGGACCTCATTCCAGAATCTATCCGACGCGCAAACGGAGGACCGATCGGCGGTGCAAATGCCATCTACCTTTTACAGTCTATTGCGAGGCTTTACCCTGACACTTTCCGCTTGGAAGACTATGTCACAGACACAGTGCTCGGTCTCATACCTCTCTTGGACCAAGGGTGTATTGGAGTCGGAACGGCGCTTTTCGCAAAGCTCACGAGCGAACAGACGTTTAAGAATCTGAGCTGGTTCGAGCACCCAGATGTGGTCGATTGGCAGAAGCGCTACAATGGCGCTGGCCCCTATGCTCTAGCCGCCCCGATGCTGGTAGTCCAAGGCACAGCAGACGTTTTGGTGTACGCGAACAACACCCAAAGGGACTTTGTTCGAACGTGTAAGGCCTACCCGAAGAGCAAGGCCACTTTGATGCTATATCCCGACTCAGATCACATGGTCGTTAGGCAGAATACCCAGTTCGATTTCATGGCTTGGATCAAGGACCGTTTTGATCATGTAGATGTGCGAGAAGGATGTCACATCGAGACGGTGAAACCTCTTACGGATACGTTTAGAGACGTCCCAACGTTCTTTTCAAGAATTACTCGCTCTTGAACCTTGGCTATAGGTGCTGCTTGTCTAGCTTAGTTCTTTGATACATGGGGGACGGCTTAACTTGGAGATCGCACGCACTTACCCTCGTTTAATACATAAAGTAATTCATATATACTATATAGCTTTTTATGAATTTTTCTCTCCTGTCATAAGAGATTGCAGCCTTGTTAAAGTGTAGGACTAGTGTGGTTTTCCTTTAGATCCGGTGAAACAATTTTCCACGCTGCACGTCAGCACGCGTGTCACGTGGGATGATCGGCAGATGATGGCTAGATGCCCGTGGGTAGCATCTCCGGGGACTGGCGATATGGTTGTGAGTGAGGGTGGATAGCATCAGCCGGCACTCTCTGTGGTGTTGAGCAAACGCACAGCACATGACTGGCATGCCTACGGGATCCCCGTCTCATTAGACGCGCTCCAAAATTGGGCGTTCAGCCGCCTGGGCACACCTCAGCGATGACGTAGGTAGCAGAGTGGATCCATCGGCCGCGGCCATGGATGCAGCATGGAATTGTGTCGAGGAATTCCCATGCACTTGGTCGCCCCGGTGCTTTCACATCTGCGCCCGCTATCCTCAACCAGGCCTGAATCGTCGATCGCAGCCCTGTAGCCACTATGCCCAAACTCGACCACGATCGACATCTGGAGGCGCATCAAGCCATGCAAGCCTCTTGTCGAGCCCTCGATGGCAGTCATCTATCTCATCAACTAGACGGTGACGCGCTGCCTGCCGTTTGGTCTGCACCAAGTGTGTAGCTTAGGGGCAAGCCTGGACGTTACATGCCAACTGCCTCTCTTCTTCCATCGCCTTCGATCCGCTCCTGAGCATGCATCGACGCTGCCCTCGACGGTAATTTGCCCCCGCAGCTTGACACTTTCTAGCAGCAACCTCTGCCAACGTGACGAGGCTGCTAGGCCCGCCCAACCTCTGCCACACATTCTGCCTCTGCCAGACCGAACGAAACTCGTATCAGGCTTTGTCCTCGCTATCGCCACCTGTTTCCCGGTCCCTGCATAACGCCAAGTCGCCTTGCTTGCCCACGGGAGGGTCCTTCACAGAATAGCTACATCACTCCTTGGCCACCACCAGACGCCCATGGACGCCTGAAGGCACAATCCCACTGTGTGCGGGTGCCTCTATTCCTACCGAACGCAGCCAGACCATCGGAGCCTCCTCACCCTGGCCAACGGCTTTGACGCCCCGTCGACGACTCCAAGCTCCATGTCTCAATCACCCCAGCAGAACCCCAACGCTGGTGCCCCCATACAGGACAACGGCCGCTTCAATTTCTCCACCGTGTCGCCTGTGCCCGAGGAGTCGTCCACGCCCGATACCACCACAAAGGCGACCGACTTCGCTTTGCCACCATCTGTCTCGGCACCCGGCCGCCCTAGCAACGAAGCAGCCTCAAGCGCCTTGAGCCCCTCCGCTACCGATCGCGTTTTCCCCATACGCAGTGCTATCAGCGTCGACCCTTCTCCCACCCCTACCCCCAAGGGCGGTCAATCGCAGGGCGATTACTTCCACCCATACTCACGCACCAACGACCCGCGCTTCACGACCGATTCTCGCAGGGCCTCTCAGGGTTCCACCACATCACAGTCCTCGCATGCCTCGCAACGAAACTGGACTTTGCGCCATGGAGGAAAACAGACAGACTCGGGTTCCGACACGCAGCGATCGGCCTTCAAATCCACCCGGAGAGGTGACGGCCCGAGGATGGCTGCTCCTCCCATACCCGCACAGCTGTTCAACGACCTGTCATCAACAAAGTCGGGAGGAAGTGCACAGGAAGGCAGTCAATCCGCAAGTTCAAAGGCCGACCGAGCACCGTCAATCGGGGGCGCTTCCGCTAGAAGCGGCATTAGCAGCTTGGATATGGGCGGCCTGGTGGCGCATCGGTTCAAGCACGTCACGACGGAAGGAGGTCACATGGTCATAACAGGACGTGAGGGCGATACCCTACAGCGCTGCGAAGATGAGCCCATCCATGTCCCGGGTGCCGTGCAAGGCTTTGGTCTATTAATGGCACTGCAAGACGACCCTGAGGGGAGTCTGCTAGTGCGCGTCGTAAGTGAGAACTCTCAGCGGATTCTAGGACGCACGCCCAAAGAGCTTTTTGCTCTAGAGAGCTTCACAGACATTCTCTCCGAAGAGCAAGCTGATAACCTCTTGGACCACATCGACTTCATCAAAGACGAGGACTCCGACGTCACGTCCAATGGGCCCGAAGTCTTCACCATGTCAATCAAAGTAGCAGGCTACAATCGAATGCGCAAGCTGTGGTGTGCAATCCACATCAACGAATCCAACCCCGGCCTTGTCATCTGCGAGTTCGAGCTTGAAGAAGACCCACTATATCCGCTGGTTCCACCGAACGACCTCTCACCAGAGCTGCCGGAAGATACGCTGTCCAGCCAGCCTACGGCTGAGGAACTAATCGAAAGTACGGAAATCAAGAGTAAACCCTTGCGAGTCCTGCGTAGCGCTCGGAAACGAAAGGGTGAAGCTGCTGCCATGGAGGTCTTCAACATCATGTCTCAGGTGCAGGAACAATTGGCTGTGGCGCCATCATTGGACAAGTTCCTCAAGGTTCTTGTGGGTGTTGTCAAGGAACTGACTGGCTTCCATCGCGTCATGATATATCAGTTTGACCATGCGTTCAATGGACGTGT
>JAESFQ010000520.1_pt1 | contig 14182 bp, 7 predicted proteins | sample 9269431 | NCBI WGS metagenome assembly JAESFQ01 (sample SAMN14502588, study PRJNA617103) | algae metagenome | isolation source: Plectolyngbya sp. WJT66-NPBG17 and co-occurring heterotrophs from well... | place: USA: Mojave Desert, Joshua Tree National Park, California | collected 2006-08-06
CTTTATGGTACTTACATGTATCGGTCTCACCGTTCGCTTATTCAAACAGTAGCAATGTTCGCCTCTGGTCCCACTTGCGTGGCAAATGCGATCAAGCCCGTTGTGTGTGAGCTAGAACCTCGAAACCAAGAATTAGCTTTCAGCAGCAGTAGGGAAGATCGTACATGCATCTCAGCTTCTCCAGAGCATCAAACGTGCACAGAGTTATGGCTCTGCTCGGCGTATAGGCAGTTGCAGAGCAGCCTTCGTACCTACTTGGCTAACGGACACACGATTGCGCTATATATAATACATTAAAAGTATCCGAGGCGTCAAGCAGCGGTTCCAAACTGTCTGCGAAAGGCGAGTCGTTGCAAGAAATTGTTCACCAGAAACACGGATGAGAAGTCTCTGTGTTATTTAGAATGGTGCAGATGATGCCGTACCGCTAATTTACTCTACCACAAGAATAAGATCATATGCAGAGCCAAGATCGAAGTATATTAATTCTTAGCCTTCTACGCACCGTCTTATGGTCTATACGAAGTAATGCCCAGCTTTCTTTAGTTGCCGCGGATGCTCCGAGTGGGCTCTTCGTGCGCGAATGCTCTGTTATTGTAAACCCAATCGTGCCTTCAATCGGGTTATCTATACTCTGACTGGGACTGTGGGTAGTCCAGTATGGTATTCCATGATTGACGTGACAGGCCAGATTTCTTAAGTGTGTTAGTACTAGCCATAATCTTTACTAACACGTCAAGATGGTTCTGCCTGGATTCCTGGAATGCGAGACATGTACTACTATACGGTAGTAGCACCTTCGATGGCATGTGTTTGATTGCCTGACTGCTTATGGACCTGTCCCAATCTCCAGCCTCTTTATCGATAGAGCTTCTGTCATATACAGCCTCGAGTCCCTGCCCAACGATATTCGGTTTTCGTCGTAATAGCGTATACAATATGCCTCGTTTCGTGGAAAAGACTCTGGGTACCAGGGCGGTTGTCTTGCTAGCATCGGCTAGAGGTACGTTGTTGGTAAGTCGCTCAGTCCTTTTGTTGAGATACTTACACGCTAACACCGTTAGTGTTTGCGTGCCTTATGCTGGTTCCGGCCGTAGTCATGCCCCAAGACTAGAAGACTGCCGTTCGAGGTATTCGCAGAACGTATTGTGGTACACCGGACGGATGCGATGGCCGAGCAAAGAGTTTATGGATAAGGACAGGACGCTCGGGCATCAGGGGCTTAGTTGCAACTGGGCGAGACGCGTGCGATACTGGTATGCAGGTTTCAAAGCCTCTCTGCCTTTTGAGTTTGTCGCATCAGAGTCGCGTCGACAAGTCTCCTTTGCCATGTTTCAGTTTGCACCAATTAGGCATGTGCTCTGGTAAGCAGAGATACGGTGTAGGTATATCCGGCGAATGTCAGCCCTGCAGGGAGCCGAAGAGGACTAGGGCGGGCAAAACGAAAAACGTGCAGTCAAGCGGCGCTTTGACCCGTGGTTGAAATAATAATTCAGTCCACCGCCCGAATATACAAGGCCGCCCCTCCACGCAGCCCTTCCGTGTCTTTACCCTCCCTCTTTTTTTTCCAGTTTTCCTGTATTGTATAGACTCTCCACTCTTCCGTTGGGGCGTCTCTACATTCACACGTTTGATACCCGGGTTATTTGACCCTTTCGCGCTGTTGGGCACCGTCTACGCTTCAGTCGCCGCGGACAACCCTCCATATCGATAAGGAGCCCCTCCAAAAAGAAATCCCTCGTCGCACCTCTACAGAACAGAACATCGTAACCGGCTTCTCTCGCAGATGCCGCACTCTGAGTCGCCGCCTATGGCTCCTGCTATCGTCGTCGACAAGGCCGGCGCGGCCCCAGCGCCCTCCCAGGAGGATGTCAGCGCCTTCATCAGCAGCATCGTCACCGCGAAGACGTCGCACGCCTCGGTAGACGCCGCCTACGCCCTCACCACCCTCCTCCAGAACTCGGTAGGCTTCCGCGGCCTCACTGGCTATGGCATACTCGAGGAAATCAAGAAAGCCGCGGCCAACAAGAAGGACCCCGTGCGGAGAGAGGGCGCCATGAACGCTCTCGGTGCCTTCTTCGAGCGTCTCCCACGCACACAACGCGTGACAGAGGTCATCTTTCTCGTCAAGGAAGAAGGCCTGGTACCGCTAGCCCTCGACTTGATGGCAGACAAGACTGGGTCTGTCAAGGAGTCGGCCAAGTACGCTCTCGACTCGCTCTTCGAGAACCTCAGTGCTGAGGCCAAAGTCTTCGGTCTCCTACCCGTGCTGACAAAGTACCTGGGCAAGAAGTCCGGAAAGTGGCAGGGTGCCGCTTTCGCCTACGAACTGATCGGCCGCATGGCCGACAAGGCGAAGATGGGCATGGAGAGCCTCGAGATCGAGAAGGAGAAGGATGTCCTACGTGAGGCCATGGGCAAGAAGCTCGAGGGTCTTATTCCCATCGTCGAGGCCGGCATGCACGATCTCAAGTCTGAGGTAAGATTTCCCACGTACTACTACACAGCAAACATGCTAAGCATAAACAGGTTGCAAAGCAGTCTCTCAAGACGATGAACAGTCTGACTACCCTCCTTCAAAACGACGATATCGCGCCCCGGATACCCCTTCTCGTCAAGGCTATCGAAGACCCGTCCACACAGAGTCTGCAGAAGGCTATCCACGCCCTATCGCAGACCACCTTCGTCGCTGTTGTCACGTCTCCCGTCCTTGCCATGGTTACACCTCTGCTTGAGCGCTCTCTGAACACCCCTAGCACATCACAGGAGGTTACTCGTCAGACTGTCGTCGTAGTCGAGAACTTGACAAAGCTTGTCCACGACCCTGTTGAGGCCCGCGCCTTTTTGCCCAAGCTCCGCCCAGGTGTCAAGTCCGTCAAAGAAGGCGCTTCTCTGCCTGAAGTCCGAGAGATCGGTCAGCGTGCGCTGGACGTTATCGAGAAGGCCATGGCCGACCCCGACCATAACACCGAGAGCGACGCCATCGCGAGGACACAGCCATCGGATGTTCAAAAGGTCCTAGAGAAGCACATCAGCGCCTCTGGCAGTCTTCTCGACTTCCCCGGAGATGCGGAAGTCTTGGCTGTTACCAAGAGATACATCTCTGAGCTGATTGCTGAAGTTGTTGATCAGCGCGAGCTTCAGCGCATCCCAAAGCTTGTTGCACCCTACCTAGAGCATTTGCTCAACGCTGGAGACGCCGACAAGGTTGCAGAGGCTGTACACAAATTCTACGTGGATGAGGATCACCGAAAGTTTGGTCAGCCCGTCAAGGAGGATGACGGAGAGGTCGAGATTGTCAACGCGGTCTTTTCCCTCGGTTACGGTGGCATGTTGCTCCTGTCGCACACCAACCTTCGCCTGCTTAAGGGTCACCGCTACGGTCTTTGCGGTCGCAACGGTGCTGGAAAGTCTACACTCATGCGCAGTATTGCAAGCGGCAAGCTGGAAGGTTTCCCTCCTCAGGACGAAGTCAAGACGTGCTTCGTCGAGCACAACCAAGGAGAAGATGCCGATCTTTCCATTCTCGAGTACATTGTTCGCGACCCGCGCTTCGCGGACGAGAGCCGAGAGCGTATCTCTGAGGTTCTTGAGGAGGTTGGCTTCACCGCTGGCCCTGAAGGCAGGCAGTCCGCCAAGGTTGGCTCTTTGTCCGGTGGATGGAAGATGAAGCTTGCTTTGGCGCGTGCTATGCTTATGCGCGCCGACGTACTCCTTCTCGATGAACCCACCAACCACTTGGATGTTGCCAACGTCGCCTGGCTCGGAAAGTACCTCAAGTCCCACACCGAGATTACTAGCTTGATCGTTTCCCACGACTCTGGTTTCCTTGATGAAGTCTGTACAGACATCTACCACTACGAGCAAAAGAAGCTGGTCTGCTACAAGGGCAACCTTGCCGATTTCGTTCGACAGAAGCCTGAAGCCAAGAGCTACTACACTCTCTCGGCTACTCAGGTTCAGTTCAAGTTCCCTCCTCCCGGTATCCTCACTGGTGTCAAGTCGAACACGCGCTCCATCCTGCGCATGACGAACTGCTCCTACACGTACCCTGGCGCTTCCAAGCCATCGCTTGTTGATGCTTCTTGCAACTTGTCCTTGTCATCTCGAGTGGCCATTATCGGTGCCAACGGTGCTGGTAAATCTACTCTTATCAAGATGCTTACTGGCGAGACCATCCCTCAAGAGGGTACCGTCGAGAAGCACCCCAACTTGCGTATTGGTTACATCAAGCAGCATGCTCTCGAGCACGTCGAGATGCACATGGAGAAGACACCCAACCAGTACCTCCAATGGCGATACGCCAACGGCGACGATCGTGAAGTGCTCATGAAGCAGACACGTGTGCTCACCGAGGAAGACAAGAAGCAAATGGACACTCCCATCGATCTGGGCGATGGCATGGGCCCCCGCAAGATCGAGGCGCTCATTGGTCGCGCAAAGTACAAGAAGACGTTCCAGTACGAAGTCAAGTGGCTGCACATGTTGCCCAAGTACAACACGCAGATCTCGCGTGAGACGCTTATCGAGAAGGGTTTCAACAAGCTTGTCCAGGAGTTTGATGACCACGAGTCGTCCCGTGAGGGTCTCGGTTACCGTGTTCTGGAGCCCAAGGTCATCTCCAAGCACTTTGAAGATCTTGGCATGGACCCTGAAATCGCGAACCATAATGAGATCTCCGGTCTTTCCGGAGGACAGAAGGTCAAGGTCGTGCTGGCCGGTGCCATGTGGAACAACCCGCATCTCCTCGTCCTTGACGAACCCACTAACTTCTTGGATCGTGACTCTCTCGGTGGTCTCGCAGTCGCCATCCGCGACTACAAGGGTGGTGTCATTATGATCTCGCATAACGAAGAGTTTGTCGGCGCTCTCTGCCCTGAGCAGTGGCACGTCGCCGACGGCCGCGTGACGCACAAGGGTCATCTCGCCGTCAACATGGACCGCTTCGAAGACTCGCGCCCCGGATCCAGCAACGTTAGCAGCAACGTGAGCTCGGCTGCGCCGTCTACGACTGGTACTCCAGTTATGAGTGACGCCGAGGGTAGCAAAGATGACATGAAGTTCAGGTCAAGGAAGAAGAAGAAGATGACCAAGAAGGAGCTCAAAGATAGGGAGGTTAGGCGCAGACTGAGGTACATTGACTGGTTGAACAGTCCCAAGGTACGTTTCTCCCCTTTTCACCGATCTCGATGTTGAGAAGGAATTACTAACGATTTGACTAGGGTACACCTCAGCCACCTAACACTGATGACGAGGCCGAGTAAATGTCTTTCCGGTTGTTTCGAATTACAATGGCATTATGATATCTTAGACTATGCAGATTTGCATTGCTCGGCGTTTTATAGAGGCTTGGATGATTGAGTGTGTTTGCATCAAGCGATAGATTAGGGGTTCTTCGTCTAGCTGCATCCCTATGATGAATCAAAAGCATTTCTTTTTCTTCCAACTATAGTGTTGTTCCCCATGCTTGCGTGACTATTCTTGCGAATACTTGGCTCCGATCAGGTATACCGCATGAGCATTCGTGCTACGCAGTGTAGTCTAGCAGTGTGGCAGGTTACTTGGGAGTCGTGCATTGTACTGGACCGCGACAAGGCAGTTACACTTCGTAGAGAAGTGCTGTGTCTAGCAATACTTCTGAATTTGAAGGTGTAGACGCATACTGCACAGCTGCTCGAAGCCCTGTCGCCTTACCGCCATTCGGCCTGCTTTGTCGTTTCTATCCTTCATTGCTTGACACTCAAGCTGGTACATGCTGCCCGATCGTGCTCTCAACTAGCACCACTACTGGATCATCAATGCGGGTGTTCAAGTGCCGGACGCGGAGCACAGATAGGGTGCAGTTCGCTCTTTCCACCTTCACTATCACCCCAGTCTCACCGCTCTGCACCTGCCAAACACTCGCTCGCCACCAATTGGACCCTGAACAGCCCAGGTGAGTTCCTTCTATTGCCTTCTGCCTGGCGGGGTAGCAAACAACCGCTCTCGCCCTTCCTCCATATAAGCCCGCACTTCTTCTCCTCTTCTTCTTCTCCTCACCTTTCTCCACTACCTCTCTCAACTGTCAACTCCCCCCCTCCCCCCCACACACACAACACAACTTATAACACATACAACTTCGATACCGGCAACTCCGAATACGCTTCTATGAAGCTCCTCGCTGTCGCCCTCGCTGGCCTGGTGGCGCTCATCGCTGCCTCGCCGGTCGAGACTGCCCCCATCGCTGTTGCGGCCTCCAAGTACAATAATGATGGCTTTCGCACGTAAGTCACCCCAAACCCCCCATTGTAATACAAGAGTGCCTTACTGACTCCCAATAGCTACAAATGCGACAGCGGAACCATTGTCCTCTCCTGCTACCCTTCGGGCACCTGCTCATTCGTCGAGAAGTGCTCAAACAAGTGTGTCTCAGACCGTGAAGGCGCTGGCTGCACCGATCCTACCATTTCAACTGCTGTCGAGGACCGAGCTGTTGGTGGCCCTTCAGCCAAGCACATGAACGATGACACGATCACGTACGTACACTCACTACACGCCGTGTATACTGGACCACCCTTACTAACATCTCTGCTATAGCTACCATTGCACCCGCGATGAGTGGATTCTCGCCTGCCCTGCCATCGGTGCTTGTGCAACCATCGAGTTTTGCCTTGTCAAGTGCATTGAGAACCAGCGAGGTGCCGAGTGCTCGCCTCAGGCACTCGAGAAGCGCGACGTCAATTCCGAGGTCAACGCCGAAGACGAGAAGTCGTACGAATGCTCCAAGGATCGTACCGGCGTCTTGATCTGCCAGTTTGGCTTCTGTTCGACAGACCACTACAGCAAGAAGGGTTGGAAGTGCCGCGACAAGTGCGCATGCTGCAAGAAGGCCAACTTGTTTGCACGAGACTCCGACGAGTTCGACGACACTGAGGTAGGTTTACAGTCTAAGGACGTTTCTACTTTACTTCCATCTTTCCCTCCTATTACCATCGTCGCTGTCACCACGTACGGCTCTTGCAAGCAGAATCAAGGAGGATTCTCATCTTGTCGAGACAAAAATTCTGTGGTTGTAATCTGCGATACTGCCGACTACTTGTGGAAGTCGATTGGCATGTGCCCTGGTGGCGCTCGGTGCTGCGAGGCGCGTCGCGATAATCCGAATGCAGCTCATTGCAAATGCTAGATCAACACAGAGTCGCTTGGCATAGTCCCCTACTGCCCTGTCACTGAGCTTGAAGAGATCTGGAGATAGCCAATACAAGAATTGACTAGACAGTCTCAAAACCGCTCTTCTCTCACTTCTCGCCTTTGGTCTTTTTATCTGCATTAGTACACTGCTGACGAAGCTCTCTTTATCTGCATTAGTACACTGCTGACGAAGCTCTCTAGATTCCAACTCCTAACACGGTTCACCCCAAGTCACTGGATACTGCTGGCGACGACAACCAGGCCCTGGCCGTTGTCGATTCCGATACGTTGGCCTCGCGTGCTGACCCCTGTGCGCCTGGAACCTACACATGCATGGCGAGCACTTCAACAGGCACCGCCTGGATCATGGTCTGCGACTACAAGGGTACATGGCAATACTCGGCTGATTGCGGCGATCTGAAGTGCCTCGCACAATCCAACGGTGCCGCCCATTGCTGGAACCCAGGAAAGGAGTGGGATTCTGCTCTTTCTGCAGTCTCGCGTCGTGGAGAATCTCCGGATTTCGTCACGCCATCCTTGGACGGAGTTTGCCAAACTGGACTCTACTCTTGCTCGTATAATCCTATCACAAACGAAGCCTGGATCATTGTTTGCGACGCGAACGAGGCCTGGCAATGGCTTCGCAGCTGCGGACAGAACCAGAAGTGCAGCGTCTCACCACCCGGTAGTGGTAATGTCTTTTGCACTCCGCTAAAGACGCTTGGAGCTCGCGAGGGAGAAGATGAAGTTCCATCAGATGCAGCTGCAGCTTTGGACTGTCGACCCGGATCCTTTGCTTGCACCTGGCGAGATGAAACGCAGTCAAGCTGGGTCATCACTTGTGATCAATCCGGACACCGTTGGCTATGGTCATCCAACTGTGGTCGGGGTCAGATCTGTGATCAGTCAGCTGGAGACGGCACCGCGCACTGTATCCCTGGCCAACAGCTTGGCTTTGAAGCCCGTCAAGATCCTGAAGCCGCCGCTTCGACCCTAGCTACCGTGACTGTTGGAGTTACAGCTTCGGCAAAGGCTTGAGCAGAGCAAGAGATGTGATGGTCGAAGAATGAGAAGATGAGAGTGGTCGGTGTTGGCTACCTTCGCCACCAACTTCGAGAGCATGAAAGGCGCAAACGGTAGCCCGTACTTAAGACTAAAACTCCTCTTCAAGACGGCGTTTCCAAAAGTAGCAATAAATGATACACACCCTGCATCAACTGTTCTTTCTTTTTGTATCGCATCGTGATGTCTAACCAAGCGGTAGGGATTAGTTAGGGCTGGTGTCGTGAGGCAAAAGAAAGCGATCGATCGAGTACGGCGTCGCTAAAAGTTGGTGGCGCTAAACATCTCATGCGGCGAAGCTTAGCAGCTGCACAACAGCGACCATGGCTGCAGTTATGTTGATCACTACACATCGTCAAGGTTTACACAAGGAATATACACAGAGACGGATCTATGAACACCAATTAAGCCTCGCATATCTTGGAGTAAAGCCGGCGTGAGCCCGTCGCCAGCAAGAGACCCCTTGGAAAACTGGTGGGGCTCACCCAGACCCTAGTCTCAGATCGACATCGCGTCCCTGCATACACTCGTCATACTCTAGAAAAACAACCTTGAATCGACCCGTAGGTACTCCCAGCTGACCAAGAAACATGCCCGGTAGCGTTAAACGTCTACCGCTATTGTGGCTTGTCAGATGTTGAAGATCTAGATTTCCCCCCTCCTCCTCCTCAGCTTCTTCTCTACTCTGTACGACTTCTACGAGCCTACTTCTTTTGCGATTGAACTTTCGCGGAGCCTTGTGCTTGCAACCAGGCAACAGCCACCATGTCTTTCATCGTCGAACATGCGAAACAGGCCGTTACAGACAAACAAACTAATGTCGTCATCTTCTCGGCGACGGCCATTGCCCTCTATGGCTACGACCAGGGAATGATGTCCCTCATCAACACGAATTATAACTACCTCTCCACTATGGGCCTCGAAGAGGAGTCACCAGTAGTGGGTGTTATTGTTGCTGTGTACTACCTTGGCTGCGCTGTTGGCGCTGTACTTTTCTCCATGCTCGCTGATAAGCTGGGAAGGAAGAAGAGTATCTTCGCCAGTCTGGCGATAGCTAGCTTGGGAAACTTGATCATGTTCGTGTCTGGAATGGGCATGTTGGGAAAGAGCACGCAGATTGCACTTGGTGTCATGTTAACTGGAAGAGTGGTGATGGGATTGGGCGTTGGAGGTATCGACGCAGTCATCCCAACTTACTCTTCGGAGTTGAGCGCCGACGACTCTCGTGGTAAAGCACTGGCTCAAGAATTCCAGTCCAACATCTTCGGTCTCGTAATGGCGTTTGGTATCAACTTGCTCGTTACCATTCTCCTCGGAAAGCAGAATCAGTGGGCATGGCGCGTCCCTATCATCGTCATGCAGGTCTACCCCGTCCTGTTGATGGCGGTTGTCGAACGTCTTCCTGAATCACCGCGTTGGTTTATCTTCCATGATCGCCAGGAGGATGCAAAGAAAGCGCTGAATGATATCTACGGAGATGAGGGCAAGGAGAAGCTTGACGAGCTGCTCGAACAGCATGAGAAGGAGAAAGATGCGAAGGTCGGATACTTGGACATGCTCACTCCCGGCCACGAGCAGTTCCATCCTACTATGGTCACAGTCATGTGCCAGGTCAACCAGGCGCTTACTGGTTATGGTGCAGTTAGTGTCTACGGACCGCAAATTTTCGAGGTTAGTCATCTCTATCATCAGAGTGATACAGAGTCGACATGATACTGACAAGTGAAAACAGCTCCTAGGCTTCTCGGTCCGCAATTCGGAGTACTTGACTCTTGGAAACTACACATCCTACTTCTTCCTCATGACGCTCGCTTGGCTCCTAATCGACGCTCTTGGCCGGCGTCAACTCATGATTCAGGGCTCCATCATCCTCTCCTCCTCGTTCGCACTTCTCGCTCTCTTTGGTGGTCTGGCAGCAAAGTCAGACTCCCTCCATATTCCTGTCATCATCCCTGGAGTCATTGGAACTGTCATTCTGTTCGTAGCCACCGGCGCCTTCGGAATCGGCTGGCTCTCAACTGTCTGGCTCTTCCCTACCGAGGTCTTCCCGACCACTGCGCGCGCACAAGGCACCGCCATTTCCGTCATCATCTGGGGCCTAGCCAACTTCGCCATCACCTTCCTTACGCCCGTGCTGTTCAACAACCTGGATTACTTCATTTTCCTCGTTTTCGCTGCGACTAATGCTTTCGCTGGCCTGTGGACGTACTTCTACCTCCCAGAGACTGGTGGAAGAACATTCGACGAGAACATGGACTTCTTCAAAGAGGCGGGTGAGCAGGGAACTTGGAGGGTTGGAAAGGTTGGTAAGGGCGAGTGGAAGAAGATGTACTATCCCGATTCTGAAGGAGAGGGTAACATAGATGCGGAGCGCGTGCCGTTGCTGCAACGGGTGGAAGACCAGATCCCTAGTGTGGAGTAGTCTAGGGAGCCAACTCAACAACGCCAACATTAGGAGGAGAAAACCCTCCCTTCTATGCCGCGATTATTTCTCGATCCCTCCGCGGCGTAGTAAAGGTGGCGAAAAAAGTAAGCCATGCTAGCCAATCCCTTCGATGAAGTCTGTGCTAACATCCCCACGAACAGTTATCATATCCAATTAGCATTAGAATGAACGCAAAATTTACCCAAGAAAGGCTTTTGAGAAGCGTTTGTACCAATATACATGAATATCCCGGTTGTTGCTCGACGTTTTGCCCCACAAACCAATATACACGATATAACCACCCCAGTCGCGGAGAATACCCGGCATCTACATGGTCCAAGTACCGACCACGAGCCACGACAATTAGATTGAAAGCGATCACAACGCTATATACCATCGTCATGGCTCTGCCCGTAATTTGTCTGCCACGAGTCTAACCGATGTGCATGCGTTTCGTTCATAAGTTCGGCAGCATCTGCGGATTGCGCGCGACAATGCCCCGTCCCTAACACCAACCTCCAAAATGCACTCACTGATGCATACCATCGCATTATATGCTCTAGTAGCATACGTTACACTTTTTGGGGTCGCGCAAAGAACAGGTGCACCGTCCGACTCACCACGAGACTCAGATATCTACCAATCCTCTTACCTCGGCGGAGAGCACAACATTGACCCCTCAGACCTCCCAAACTTCACACAACTCTGGAATGCAACCTTCAACCCCGATGAGAAGGTACTCTGCCATGTCCACTGCACCCCGCCCCTTCCTCATCATTAACACCAAGACAGCACTGGGCGCGCCCTCTAGTCCACACCCTCTCCTCCAGCGGCCGCCAAATCGTCTTCACCGCGTCGACCGAAAACCGCATCAGAACCTTTGACGCAGAAACCGGCCAGCTACTGAATGAGCGCCAAGTCGCTCCACCATGGCCGTAAGTGTCCATGTACCAACTGCATGTGAGACAAGCACTAACTCCGTCCACGCACATTTAGCATGGAGCAAGCCTTCTGCACAACGCACGTCAGCAAAACCCTCGGCATAATGGGCACACCCGTCATCTACCGCGAAGACGGCAATGAAATCGCTTTCTTCTACGTTAAGAGCTACATTGAAGACTACAGAGAACCAGGCGGCGCCTATCCACCTTTAAACTCCGTATACTATCTATACGGCGTGTATCTCGACACGCTGCAGGACCTGTACAAGTACCCCATGATTATCGATGGTCAGCCCTCCGATAATGACGCGCGCAAGACGTTTCTCGGTGGTTTGGTGCTGCAGAGACCGGCGCTGCTGTTGCTGGGCGATGTCGTGTATGCGGGGTTCGGCGGGCTGTGCGACGCGTTCAATTACACGGGGAGCGTTGTCGCTGTTAACCTCGCGACGCAGGATACATATACTTGGACGACGCAAGCAGGAAACGCGAGTTTGTATACTGATGACTGGACGGCGTGGCATGGTGGTGGCGCGGGCGGGATCTGGCAAGCTGGCATGGGTCTGTCGTCCGATGGAAAAGACGTCTTCTTCACGATTGATAATGGAGGTGGATCGACGGCTGCGACGCTTGATGGTACGCCAAGGAAGGGCCACGAGCCTTTGGCTGTTCTGTCGGAAACGGTGGCGCGTATCACGCTTGATGAGGCGGGTGGTGCTGGGGTTCAACTAGTCGATTTCTTCCGTCCGTCGGATTGGCAGACGGACTCTGGACAGGATATCGGAAGTGGCGGGTTCGCTATCCTCGATGATAGTATCTTCCAAACGAATGACGGAAAAAGAATTGGTGTAGCAACGTCGACGAACCCGAAAATGTATGTCATGGAAGTGGATGACTTGGGCGGGTATCTCCAAGGGAAAGATGGCACAGATGGTGTTCTGCAAACCATTGCATTGGAGGGCGAGGTTTTCGGTGCGATAGGATCTTATCCGCTTGAAGGCGGATATATCTACGTCAACCCTGGCAACACTGCTTTATCTGTGTATGCATTCACCCGCAACGCATCGTCCTCGCTCTTCAGCTTCGCTGGCAAATCTTCCGAAGCAAACAGACACTGGGGCGGCGCGGGTACTCCAACCATCACTAGCAACAAAGGTCAACCTGGTACTGGCATCGTGTGGGCAACGGATGTGCAAGCTGGGCTGAGAGCGTTCAAAGCGGTGCCGGTCAATGGGACGTTGGTCGAGCTTCCGCTGCCGAAGGTGGAGGGTGCGGTGAAGTTTGGTCGACCCGTGTTTGGCGATGGGAAGGTCTTTGTTGTTGACGGTCAGGGACGCTTGATCGCGATGGGAAAGAAGACGTAGAAGTAGTAGCATTAGTAGTAGCGACAGATTGAGGGAAAGCGAAAGCAAGGGGACAAGGCTGCATCCAGAGCGGCAGCGTATCCATCATCGAGTCAAACAAAACTCACTACTCTGGTACGGTCAAGTACACGATACCCCTCTCACCATCTGAACATTTGAAAATCAAGTCTGAAATCGCTGCCTAGCCTCTCTAGGGCTTACTCGCTCATCTCGGACATGTCTCTCGGCCTTAACACCGTTGTTTCGGGCGTAAACCAACATGTCCGCATCTCATTCCCGCATCATCCTCGTCTTATCCCTCTAGGCAACAACATCACAACCATCATCGGCTTTTGGAAACACTGAAAACCCCGACTCGTCGCTATAGAGTAACTAAACGCATGTCTCGGCCGTACATGACGGCCAACGAGAGTCGGCGCGCACAGACTCCCGCCCGCTTGTGTCCGACTGAAACTAGTCCAGTTTGACGATTAGCGCCACCAGCCCAAGTTGGTGCACAGCATAAGCATGAGATGTTGGAGTGAGGGGAGCATCCATGATATAAAGCGCTCAAAGCCTGTAACTTCGCTCTTTTTTCATCGCATACAATCGTTTCTCATACACCGGATTACCTCAGCTCATCGACTTTTGCCCATCCTCGGCCGAAATCCAGACTTTTGTTCGAGCAACATTCTAGTTCATGCTTGCGTACCTAAGCAGATCTGCGGACCAATCACAGCATACGTGTTTGTGAGCAAGCTGCGCAAAGAAGGCGGCAAACAGCGATTATATAAACAAACCTTACTTTTTGCTCTGGCCGACTTGTAACTTTCGCTGCCAACACTCAAACAACGGTATCGAAACCTGTAAGATCGAAGGCAGACAAGACCTGCCATCCCCATCGACCGGATACCAGCAAACAAGCTCTCTCCGCTCGCACCCAATATGTCGACCACACACCTCACAATCCACGACCTCCTCCGCATAACATATACCTACGAGATGCGCGCCCTCGAAGCACAAGCACAAGCACGCATGCAAACAAGACCACGCTCGGATTCAGCTTGCTCGGTAAGTCTTCCTCGAGTTCATACATGACAAAGAACAAGAAAGATACAATCAAAGCTAACATGAACGACGTCTAGATGCCAGAAACATGTGCCCACCTCTCACCCCTCACACCCTCCTCACCAGAACACGCCATCCTCGAAACCGACTTCACAGAAACGTATTGTCGCAAGAGT
>JAESFQ010000521.1_pt1 | contig 14174 bp, 11 predicted proteins | sample 9269431 | NCBI WGS metagenome assembly JAESFQ01 (sample SAMN14502588, study PRJNA617103) | algae metagenome | isolation source: Plectolyngbya sp. WJT66-NPBG17 and co-occurring heterotrophs from well... | place: USA: Mojave Desert, Joshua Tree National Park, California | collected 2006-08-06
TACATGAGGACACCAGAACCGCTGCAGCGTGTGGAACAGAAAGCCGAGAAAGAACAGAAGCAAGAACAACCCCCGAAGAACGATGACGATGAAATGGCGGCGACAGCAGGCCGGCTGCTAGAGCGCGTAGCAGACAACACAAGCGAGAAGTTCCAGAACTCGCAGTTCCTTGGGCTAATGCGCCGTCTCCGAGACCGCGAAGTAAGAGTGCAAGAAGACAAGATTGTCGAAGTGGATGGCGCCCAACAACCGCAGCCGCAACCTGCAAACACAACCACCACACCGCAAACCAACGCCCACCAACAGCCCCAACCCACCCAACCCTCCACAACGCAAATCCCCCCAATCGACCCCACAATCCTCTCCCACGCCGCCACCGACTTTGAACTACCAATCTACTCGGGCGAAGACGCTCAAAACTCCATGCAGTATGCTCCACCTCCTCCCTCAGCCCCCCCAAACCGTCTCAGCGAGTCCCTAGTAACTGATGATGAGGTCTCAGAGCAATATAGATATTATAACGTCAATGCTGCATACCACTACCACCGCTGAAGCAACACGTACTGGAACACTACGCAGAATTCCGCGGCACGAGCAGGATGAGGATCTTTGGAGGGATGTGGTTCCGGGCAGGGATCCTGTGACGCAGGTTAGGGGGTTTGGGTAGTGTTGTTGGAAGGGAATGGATGGTGTAGGATTAGTCATCTGGAGTGCTTGGGTATCTAGATGATTTTGGGCTGTGTGGGCGAGATGTATCGTTGTTCATATATGGGAGAAGGGGACTCGCACCAAAGAAGCGGTACGTGAGAGGAACCACGTGTATCGGGAGTTGCTGTACACATTGCATCCAGTATTTAGCTAGTATTGCCTGTGTTCAGAGGAAGAGATGTGTTCTACAACTCGAAGCTACAGCTACCCTACCCGTCCACTGAAACCGCTAAGCTCATGAGTGACGTCCCATCTACTCCATCTCTCCCTTTACCTCCCCCTTTTCCCCGTCATCCCCAGGCACCCAAATGCCAACACCCTTCTTATCCAGTCTCATCCCTTCCGTTCCCTGCACCTTGAGCGTCTTATTAAAGTACCGATCCGTAACCTTTAGATTCGGCGTAATCCAGTCCTCTTCTGCATTTGACATTAGGTTATACCTTATAGTCTGGCGACTCATAGGTAACAAATGCAAGGTCCGTAGTTTGGGTCCGCTGAAACCAAAGTCCTCGCTGGCTTCCATGGCGAGCTCGAAAGTAAGAAAGTGCATGGTAGGATTCTCGAGTACGTAGTCGAGATGGATGAGTGAGGGGGTAACCGGGGAGAGATAAGAAGACGCAAGGACGCGGGGTTCGGAAGAGGGGATTTGGATGCGCGGGATGGGTAAGGAGGAGGTTACTGGAGAAGCAGTGGGATCGGATGTGCGCTTCCACGTGATGTTGAGAGTAGTGTCAAGGGCGGTGGAACGGCGTTCTTCGAGGTTGTTCTTCTGAATATCCAGACTGAAGCCCCATTCGCTGAGAATCTGGGGTTCCATGGCTGTTTCCTCGATGGCAAACTCTTTTGAGACATCGCATGTTGCGCCGCCATGGATGCTGTGAACTTCGACGGCTAGATCGCTAACGACGAGCTGTTCGTCGGCAAACGAAGCAACTTTGGCACGAAGCCCCCATTTTTGCGCTATACCAAACGCGTCGGGTGATTCGGGGTTGACGTTGCTTTCTGCCTCCTGCAGCTCGAAATAGCTGGGCCATGGATCGGGGTGTACGCGTGCGTTCAAATCGTAGCTTGCTTCGAAGGGAGCGTTGAAGACAAGATCTGTGACCATGATCTTCGAGATGGGTATGTCGCGGTCACTGAGGAGATGGTATAAAACCTTAACTTCCAAGGCATAGTCCGCTGGATCTGCAGGTGCAGTGAAGCGGATCCTCTCTGTTGTTCTTGCACCCTGGGCTAATCTGCCTACTACATGGCCTGGGAGATCCATATCCGTTGACCCATCGAGCGCGGGCGGAACTTCTTTCATAGGTGACGATGCCGGACGCTCGACCCATGTGTAGCCCAAAGTGTCCTTAGAGCGACCCAGTAGTCGCACTTCAAGCACAGCTTCAGTGTCCTCTTCTTCTTGGTTTAGAATCTCTATCGCCAGCGTCACAGATTCATCTGTGTAGTATTGGTTGCGAACGTCTGGTAGATGGATCTCCATCTTCGGCGGTTTTGGTAATATGTGGACTGACATACCAGACCCATGTTTCAATGCCCTTGACTTGATCTTGGCATCCGATTTGATCCACCACAAGGGACGGGTAGGAGTCTCCGGATCTGTGTCTGAGCAAACGAGATCAAACTTCTCCGTACTGACGCCGAAGACGCATGCGACAACATCGACATCGCCCGACTCGCGCAGGATAAGTGGGAGGCTGTACACTTTTGTCTGCCCTGGATAGAGCGTAAGATCAGCTGTTCCAGCCCAACGAGGCTTTCCGGTGGCGGAGTGAGTCTCTTCTAATGTACACGAGTACATCTTTGAGGCACTCCCAGAAGGATCGGCATCCGCATCGTGAGTTAACCGGACTTCAGCCAAGCCACCGTTGAACTGATACTGGAGGAAAGAGAGTGTAATAGGAGCAGATCCTGATCGAGCATTTGAGGTAATTGCAAGCTGAGCATCGAGTGGCTCACCCACGTTACCTTCGGCTTCGGCAAAGGCGAAAGATGTCGAGACTGTAATGTCAGCGTTGGGGCTTTGGATAGAGTTTCTGAACTTACGGCAGGATATGTGGTCTTTGGCATTTAGACTTACGTTCACCTTCTCGGCCGTAACATCTGGGAAGACGACTAGACATGTCATCAAGTCGTACTTGTATTTCGTCTTGCCTGGGATTGCTGGGCGGTATCAGTGATAGTCGTTCTATAAGGAGCAAATAATACTGACTTTGGCTGTACAGCTCCCACTCCGTTGCAACATATGTTTCTCGGTTCTGTACTCGCAGTGCACACTCATGCAGGGCCCATACTACCTCTGAGGCTAAGCTCCACCAGCCTTCTTTCCGCCAAGCCATCGTCTCCCAGAGTGGTCGCAGTACTTTGAAGGCGTCGTCAAATCTCTTCGCGTGCAGTAGTGTCCGAGCCAGCTCAAGTTGCAACTGATTTACTTTCCGATGCTGTCCTCGAGCTCCGAATTCGGTTATTGCGGCATTTAGCTTGGCTGAGATGTCTTTCCAGTGCTCAAATCCGTTGCCAATACCAGGTACAGGATACTCTTCATGGGGCTGCGGAACGAGATAGTGATCATATATTTGATTCCGAGTCGAGACCCTTGCGGCAGGAGACATGCCGGGCGGTGTTCTGTCTTCTTCTGGCATCTCTCTGGCAAGGATGTAGCGCCTCTTCGCATGATCGCCGGCAATTTTGTGCCAATACCCAGCATGATGTAACAGTTCCCATGGTGGTAGCCTTTCTCCTATCGGGAAGTGTTTCTCGGGTGGAGAGAATAGCGGGTTTGGGCTGTCAGCCAAAGGATCTGTATCTGTGGCAAGATCTTTTATCTTGAAGACTGGAAGTTCTGTTCGCCGAACGACCTCGGCCATGACCTGGGCCCAGGTAGATTCCCAGGCCTGCCAACCATAGTTGTTGGTACCCTTGCCCCGACGATCGAGCACGTCTTGTAATCGGTACTTGTATCTCAACCATGACTGGACTGCAGAAGTAGGAAAATTGTTCCATAGTTGGCACCGGATATGTCGCAGCGCGATGATATCTGCTAGCAATCGTATCTCGTCCCACCTTGGAGACCAGCTCGCAGTTGTTTCAAACAAGCCCTCGGTACCAAACAAGGCCTCCAAAGCAGCATTGTAGTGTCGCTGGGCAGCATCCATCTCCTGCCGAAACTCAGCGAGAATGCCCAGTTTGAAATCATAACGAACACCCCACCCAGGATATGACAGTGTTTGTGAGGTGCCGCGCGTAGGTGGGGCGGTTGGGGGTGGAATTGTGCCTCGTCCCTTCTTCCTTCGTGCATGCTTGGTGAGGTCTCGATAGTACTCGACACAAATAGGCTGTAGTATGGCCAGAATAGATGTGACAAAGACCTGCAGTTCGACCTTGGATGTTCTTGGGGGCAGAAAGAAAAGTGAACTCTTGGGATCCAAGCCAGTAGCCCGCCGTATGACGGCCAACCGCTCCTCGATATCTGGTGCCTCAAGTATAGTCTTGTCACTCAGCAATACCACGACGTATCTTGTGCGATAGTCCGACTTCTGTATCTGGCCCTTGATCTTGTTGATGTCCGTCTTCAGCTGATTGTCGTGCAAGCTGTTTGTGATGGGATCCGTGGTGAAGTTGAAGAAGGAGACGAAAACGGACGGAACGTAGTGCTGGTGTTTGGCGACCCAGGCGGGTGCGATGACACCGTCAGGGAAAGAGGAAGACGTTGGGGAGAGAGGCGATATGGGCGAATGCAAGACCCAAGATGTTGCGGCTGCGATGGTGGGACTGCCTGGAGGAGTCGTCTCGGAGTTTGAGGGCGCATCTGCCTTTTTTGGAGGCAGTTGGAAGTTCTAGCAAACATCAGCCCATGGCTCCTTCCTGTGGCATGTGCGCAGGCGCCTGTACCCTTCCCACACTTCGTATTCTGAAGCCATGTGTGATGCCTCGGCGACTAAAGTCACGCCCATTCCAGGGCGTATTGGTGCCATCTGCAGTCAAAAACTCCTGGAGTAGCTCATTTGCGCGGTCACCTTCTACGGGCGGTAACTCTGAGCTGATGTTTGTGACAGCCTGCCCGGGAAGCACATGTTGGACCGATGGAAGGGGATCGACCTCTTTGCTAGTCGCTAGGCCCGAGAGGACAATGAAGGGCAGGTTATGGACTACAAAGTCAGATGGGTATGCGTCCATATCTCGGCGCGCGCAAGTTATCGCTCCATGCCAAAGTGAGCGATGCTGGCAACTTCGGGAGGGGAGCGGAGGTGCTGCGGAGCCTGATTTACTCGTCGCGCGCGAGATCGGAGGGTCGGGCGTGTGCTTTTTCTTATGGGCTGCGTCGAATTGGTGATATCAAGCGTGTTTGTGGCAGCATGAAGACACTGTAAAGATTGCTGGCAGGTCTATGTCATCGGTGGTCGACACATGGGCATGTGCTGAATCGCGGGAACGGATGACGCTAGCTGAACCCTGTCATGCACCCTCCGATTCCTCCACACAAGCACGAGCTCTCCAACACCCTTCAGCCATATTCTTGCAGTCCAGCCTTGTCTCCACGCGTCTTGATACCCCCCGAATACTGTCAGCAGCGCAAAACGTCATTGTAATAGCTAAACGCGCCCAAATTTATACTTCGTCTCTCTACCACTGTCCGCTCGCGCTGGCCAGAGGCCGTCGACGCCATGGCGGGCCAACAGCAGCAGATTCTTGATACCATCTTCAACATGAAGCGGAAGATGTTGCGAAAAGACGACTGTACGGTCACATTCGCCCCAGCACTGTGCTCAGCTAATACTGTGCAGCCGACACCGAAGACTCGGAAACACCCTTTAGCAGCAATAAGCAGGATTTGAGGCGCAAGGTCCATTATGCGCGCGCCGGTGACCCAGACTTCCTGTCTGACCCGCGACCCTACAAGAAGGTGCGTCTTGATTTGTGCTGTCCGGATGTTGGCTCTAGGCTGACGTCGTCCAGCGCATTGAGCATGCCGGCTACTACAGATCTATCCTGCAGCGCAACCCCCCGCGATACGATGCGGACGGTGACATCGTCGAAGTTGACGACGAATACGACGACGAAGAAGACGTCGAGACCGTCGAGGAGAACCCCTACGGCAACATACAGCTGGAGAGTCTCCTTGCGCCGCTCACCTCTGCTGCCGACCTACCGAATCACCCTGCCTTGAGCGTAGCATACTCCTCTCGACACCTCACAGACCTCGCAAGCGAAGCTGGAGCCCTCTCGCGAAAAGAGCATGTCACCAATGCGCGAGCAAAGTCTCTATTCGTGAAGCTGCAGGGCGACTCTACGTTTGCGCCGGCTGCTCTGGCGGCCATGGGCAGGGCACCGTTCCAAGAACCGTGGGTCAGCAGCGCAAACGGACACGCGGCAGAAGGAGAGCAGCAACAATCCCATGATGCGGAAATGCAAGAGACCATAGAAAGTCCCCATGACGTAGACATGGATGATGCAGGCCAGTCAAATGGCACTAGCCGACAGACTGAGCCCAACGGCGACACAAGAACAGAGAAGGTCAACGGTGCACATTCTGTAGCAAACGGAACGCATGCAGTAGATGCAGATCAGAGGCAAGAGAATGGGGAGGGAACGCCTGAAGATGCGTCTGATACCGCGTCGCAACAGACTGCGCATAGGATGACGACACGCACACGAGCCCGGGCACATGCAGCCTCCACTCCATCCCCGCCTCACTCACCCACGAGCGGTGTTGGTGCAATACACCCCCTCTTCATACATCCGTCCGATTCGTTACCAGACCGCGACTTCGGTCTTCCACCTAACGAGGCCGAGGAAACGCGCATGCTTCTCATGGCCTATGTACAAAAGCAAGAAGAGGTCGCACGTATAACGTCGGATTTATACCAGGGCCTACTTCAGGCCGATCGCATGAGGCAAGACGTGTACAAATGGTCAAAAGCGGAAGCCCACGTAGGAGAGATGAGCGACGGCGAAGACTGGTATGACAATGAGGAATGGGGTCTTGAGCAAGACCTGGGCAAGGGCCGGGACGAGGAGGAGGATGATACAGCTGTGGCTGGGAAGAAGAGCACAAGACAACGACGGAAGCCTGACAAAGACGACCGATAGTTTCGATCGCGGAAGCAAAGATAGTCATCATTGTGCATTTTTTTGTTTAATTATTGCATGTGCAGCGAGATAGCACATGTTTGGGATGACGGAATCCATGCGCCGCTCTAGTACGGACAGACTTCACATACCGGGCTGGGTTGCTCTTGCCTGAGTGAGCCACGCACGTGTTTTCGCGTCAACATGGTGCTTTCTCCATCCGCCAACCTCGAGACTTCACACACACACACACACACACACACACACACACACACGCACTTCACCTTCGTCACTCACCATGGACTTCGTTCTGCGTTGCAATGATCTCAAGTGTCGATCGCAGCTGCATGAACGTGCCGTAGTCACCACTTGCAGGTTCGTCCATCTCACCTGCGTCTTATACAGTTCAACTACTGACAATTGCACAAGCCATGTCTTCTGCAGCAACTGCGCAGATACCACCGGACTGTCGAGGTCTACGAACGCGCATCGGACCTGTCCAGCATGTAACGCATCACTGCACAACCCTGACGATGTGGTTGTCGCAGGCCTCAACCCATCTGAAGACTACAAGACGTCGGTACTCAGTGGCCTCAGTGCGACAATCATCATGGAATGTGCCAGCCGTGGCTTGGCTTTTCACAGCTACCAGACGTCGCAAGAGATCATCTATCAGGAACATCTCGCAAAAGGCTTGACTGACAAGTACGATACGCTCAGCCAACAAATGGATCAGCTCATTCATGATGCAAATTCGCAGATCAAGGCATTGCAGGACAAGATGCAGGGTAAGCAATATCCTGGTCCCATCTGGAAGTCTCAACACTGACAGACATAAAGCTATGCAAGCCGAGCAAGAATCCCTGGAATCCAAAAACTTTGAACTCGCAAGAGCCTACAAAGAAAAGACCAAAGCGCATCAACACTCTCAGAACCTCTACCAAGCTTTGAAGGGCCAGGTCATGGCATCGCAGGTAGCCCATGCCGCCGGTGATGAAGCCGCACACACGCTCAGAACTGCTCGAGGAGACCGCTTCATCGACTGCCTTCCCGGCACGCGAACGGGAACAGCCAACTACAGCCAGATGAACATGTCACACCAGACCGGTGGCGGTAGAATGCACAATAGAGATTTCAGTAGGAGTTCTGGGTGCAGCGGACGGCAGCAGCAGGGCGGCATCCATCTCGGGCCTCCATTCAATCCACAATCGCAGAGACGAAGCTTGGGTGGTAGGAACAATACTGGTTGTGAGTCACTCCTCTCCAAAGCAATGAGAGCATCGCACGCTAACAAAGTGCAGATTCTGCTCCAGTTGGCACACCGTCGCAAGTTCATAGAAGTCAACTTCTGGTCCTTGGTGGTTCCCGTCAACCCCCATATCTGGACCAAGATGCTGCTCTCTCGTACAACAACTCACCAATTAGCAGGCACCCTCTTGCTGGTGGTGTTGGTGCGCGCGGCTTGGGCAACTTTTCGCTTGGAGGGAAGTCATCAAGGAGGGCTGGCGGTGCCACCAACACTGGGCCGTTAGAACGATGAGCTGGACAATGTGCATCGTGCATTCCGTTGAATCTATCTGGAAACTAAGTGGCGCCGAGAAGTGACGGCATTGTGTTTTCTTCTCATCTTTCTAGAAATTCTAGATAACGCTGAGCCTTTACGTACACGATTCCGTTGTCTCTGCCTAGCTATAATTCGGCTATGTCACCGTTATTGTAGTATTAATTTAGTTAGATAGGTTCGTCAAGTGCTTTTTTAACAACGAAAATCAGATTTCATACATGCCTCGAATGGAATATAACGAGCGACGGTGCCGGAAAAGTGTCTCACGAACTCACTATGCCATGAGCTCGATCGAAACTGTTTTTCTTTACTATGGCGAACGGGTTCTGGTAGGCCTATGAAATGGCTTGCACGAAGTCTGTAATTTACCAAATTTCTCCAGAACATCGCGTCAAACCCTGCCCATGACACGAAAGGGTTCAGCAAGAAGCTTTACAGATTTTGTGGCCTTGGATTCTACATCATGCCAATCGACCCAGGGATTCCATGGGAATTTCTTTCCGAGCTTTGGAAGACGACAAACGTGGAGTCTCTTTTCGCTTTGTACTGCCAACTATCACGAACAAATGCGTCTGGTCTGGAGCAACATCGAGAGCGCTCATCGCCATAAAAGATAAAGCCACGATTAGAGTGGATTGAAGTTAAGCGCGCGCCACATGCGCCTCCACAGCCACGGGCCGAGCCACAGCATCTCACGTACCACTCCGCGACTTGTGGCTTGCGTATCGGGCAGCGGTATCATAAATGCTCGACAGAGGATCTATCGTGGCCGATGGCAGGAGATATTAGATGCGTTTGTGAGATGGAATCGATGTTATATAGGTGAAGGAGCGCGCAGATCGCTTTTGTTCGTGCTGTTGATACCGGTGTCGGATCTTGAGGTCGTTTTGAAAGGGAGAACTTCGGGGCTGACCTGTTTCACCAACAAAGGCGGAAAAGGTCTTGCCCGCAGAATGTTGCCCTAGCAAATTCAGCCTCAAGACCATCGAAGGACTGGTTCATGCATATCCTCTCATTTCGGATGTGAGTTTTGCCTCGTGGAGTTTGTGGTCGCGTCCCTCAGGCCATCGATGTTGACTATACATTCCAGCTTCCATGTTCCAGAACGCGAGAGCTAACGCGTCCTCATACACTCAGAGGTCATGTCAACGAGATGGTGTGGATCTTTTGAGTCAGTAGACTGCACTACAGCCTTGCTGTCGATGGAAAACACAAGCTTTCCCGCCCCCTTGCTTCACTAGGTGGTGGGTCCTGCCAAGAGGATTACGACACAACCTCCACAGTCCAAAATCTCCGCTACACCTGGTCGAAACTAGGTCCGGCCCTACGTGTGGTCGGTGAGGAGCGAGATGGTGTTTTCAGGGTAAGAACAATGCTCAATGGCGCGTTATGAGGCGGGTTGATGTCTCCAATCTCTTTGCGCTTGTGCATGCTCAATGAATCAACACACTAAGATCGTGACGAGGCCGATCACAACCAAAGCCATTGCCGCACCTTGTGCTAAGGCAGTGACGCCACACTGTGTTTTCTACCACTCCAGCATCCTGTTTTCGCGTCAAGACATGTCAGCGCAAATCTACCGACTGTGCTACTGCAAGCTCCTCTACCCATGTGCGTAGATGCCGTATAAACATGACGTCTGTCAAAATCTGCTGCTACATGCTTTAGTCGCGCAAATAGGCTCTCCTGACTTGACAGATGTAACCGCAACCTTCTTCGATGTCAGAAACGACTAGCTGTGGACTAGAATCAGTACACACGTTTCTCCATGCTAGCCGCACCGATGCCTTCAGAGTGACTCTACAATTGGAGGAAATATCGAGCCCACCATTCGAAACGCATTTCTCTTGGCATCGGGAGGCGAAACAGGCACAAGCCGTGTGGACAACGATAGACGAATCCGAGGTCCGTCCCAGCACGTCGTGTTTCGAACAGATGAGCATAATCGCCAAGCCCAACCTCAAGAAACGTCCGACGGCATAGCGATCGCTCCTCATCTTTCCCATTCTGGTGGCAAACCACAGTTTCATGCATCCACGAGGGTAGACGGGATTGTGTGGGTACATTCAATTTGCGATTCGGCTAGACATGCATGTTTCCGTGGTCCACCCGTTGGTGCGCATGAGTAAGATGTTGGAGAAGGGTCTATGGGTGGTATAAGAAGAAGCTGAAGACGCACCCAGAAGTCTGTACTCATCATCGAGCCAACAACAGTCTTTCATACACTTTCAACTTTCCAATCTTTTTCTTCTCAATCCTTTGCTTGACGCATCACATTCGCTAGTCGAACCCACTGCCACTCTCTTCAATTCAACAACTTTACACCTCTTTCACCTCCAACGATTCCGTCTATCAACATGAAGGCCTCCGTCGCTGCTTCAATTGTGGCCTTTGCCGTTGCCGTCTCTGCTGGTCCGGCCAAGTCTTCTCCCATGAACTTTTTCAGCATGACCAAGCGTGCGAGCCTTCCCATCCCAGCTTCCAAGGGTACCGAAACTTTTACGGAACCCAAGGAAATCACGGGTACCTTTGACGGCGGACTTAAGACATATGGTCGTGGCGTTTCGTGCACTGGTCAGGCCGAGGGCGGCGATTCTGACGCTGTTTTTATCCTCAAGGACGGTGCTACGTTGAAGAATGCCATCATTGGTATGTTGAACGACAGCTGAAGGCATACTTGGTTCACTGACAGTATCTAGGCGAGGATCAGATTGAGGGAGTTCACTGCGAAGGCAGCTGCACGATCGAGAATGTTTGGTGGGCCGCGGTCTGCGAAGACGCTCTATCTCTCAAGGGGGATGGAGACGCGACCGGTAAGACAACTCCACGCATACATCTAAAGTCAGCAGAACTAACATTCTCTAGTCACTGGTGGAGGCGCAACCGGAGCTGAGGACAAAACTATCCAGCACAACGGTGCTGGAACAGTCACCATCGACGGCTTCACTGTTGACACTTTCGGCAAGCTGTACAGGTCTTGCGGTAACTGCAAGGAATCCGCCGAGCGCCATGTCATCATGAAGAACGTCAAGGCCTCCAACGGCAAACTCCTTGCTGGTATCAACACCAACTTCGGCGACAGTGCTACCATCGATGCTACCAACTGCGCCACCTCCGTCAAGGTCATCTGCGAGGAGTTCAAGGGAGTTGCATCTGGCAGCGAGCCCGAGTCTGTTTCTGAAGGTCCCTCAGACGCTTGCATCTACAAAGAGCCCCTTACCTCTTGCTAAGAAGCTTCGAAGACGATATGAGGGTATACGGTGGACGAATCGGTGGACATTGAGAGGCTGCGGCGAGATGGCGGTGGTGTGAAGCTTTGGTAGCGCGCTGGAAGCACTGTGCATATTTACTTCTCTTGAACATTTTCGCCAAAATCGAGAACGCTTTTCTCTAAATCTTCCCATGATCGTTTGTCGCACTGCATACTGTTGTCGAGATCGATCAGGTCGTGTTGCGGGTTCGGAAGGACAGGAGGACTTTCCTGATGACGTCAGACCCTAGCCTAGTACTACCGAGGCTATCCGCGCTGCGCGCACCTCCAAATTTCGACACTGGATGGCAATCATTAGAATGTCGCAAACGTAATGCAGTGTTGGGAAAGAGAGTGAGACATAAGAGTACATCACATGCATTACTGTTCTGTCATATTGGCAAAGCTCTTAACAATGGCGTAGAGCTGTGCTAACGTTCTTCGAACATACCATCCATGCGTCTTCCGTGTGATATCCTCCTCGTGTTCCTTCTCTCACCCAGTCTTCATACCCGGAGAACCACCCTAAAACGCTCATCTCAAAAGGCCCGACTACTCTTCCTTCACAAAGTCACTCTCCTCCAGCCTGACCCCGCTCAAAACCTTGCCCATGTGTGTCTTCTCGACACCCTCTCCTTCACGCCGAATCTTCATGAGTAGAGTCCTTAAGAAGGGTACAGGAGACTTCTTCAGACCCCAAATACCGGCTGGCGGGTCGATGAAGCCATCTGCATAGACTTGCTGGCCGTCTTCTGCCTTTCCTTTTAGGAGACCAAGATGGTCGCAAACGTCGTGATACTCAGACAATGATCGCAGATAAAGGCTCCCGGCAAAGAGATTCAACTGAATCGTCAAGCTACGCGAGACCGAGCCAGGCGAGAAGGGTCGACCGACGTTGTATAGCATGAGATCGTCAATGGATGCATAACTGGAGTTGGAGCGTGGCGCGAAGATGTGCAGACTGACTGTCTTTGACTGACGAACTAGAGGTAGCAACTGTGTGGCTTCGTAAGGACTGATAATGATGAGGTTGCTAACGGTTCCTGGGCGATGCGCACTCGACAGAACGAATTGCACAGGTCGCTGATACGCATCAGAGATGAAGGATGCGCGTGTCGACCCCGGAGGTACTTGGACAGTGTGCATGAAGTCCACTGTGACCAGCAGATCGTCAGGGAATTTGCACAGATCAACAAGCTTGCCAGCGCTTGTGGCGCAGAGGGCTTGAAAGGCCGGTACCCATGCTCTCGAATCGATGATGACTTGTCCAGTGTTGATGAGGTGTGTGAGGTCTTTATGGACACTGTGTGGGTGCGCTTGTAAGCGTGGAGGGCGCTCGACTTGGCGCTGCTCTTCGATTTCTGGGGCAAGCTCTCGTTCTTGTTCTTCAGAAAGAGCGGCAGAACCGAAACCCATTGCCTCAAAATCGCGGCATCGTGATACGATGTTGATGATGTTCTTGTTAGACTTATCCCAGTTGCCAATGTGCGCGGAACCATCTTTGTCTGCTTCACGTGGCTTGTACCGAGTCTCTAGACTTGCAGCTTCATCCTCAAGGAAAGCTTCCGCTTCTTTTTTCGTTGTGCCAGGACCGTTCAGCAGTAGATGCTTGTGGCTCTCGAAGCGGTTGCCTTGAACGGCCCAGAGGGGCAAACTTTTTTTCAGGTCGCACCAGGTTTCGCCTATCGCCCACGCGAGTACATCTTGGACATCGATTGTAGTACCGATTGGCTTGCCGTTTCGTTCGTAGATCTTCGTCTGGATCTCCTCGGGAATGACAAAGCACACAGATTGGCCATTGCCCAGCTTTCGCAAACGCATAGCGGCTTGTGTGAGACGGTCCTTGGTCAGTTGACTCCCCAGCGTCAGGGCAGCCCGATAATGTCGTGGTAGTCCAGGGATATCTGTTCCCCTTGTGTGACTCTCATCTAGATAGACGACGCACGAATCTAGCATCTTCGCGTATGGAGAGGTCTGGAAAGACTCTATTCGGGACGTTCGATCGAGAACCGAAAGCTCTTCATTCTCTTCAAAATAGACGACAGCCTGAATGTCGCTGTCGCGTAGCGCCAGCCAAGTCTCTGCGACCTCCCTGTTGTTCTGTTCAAGGATTGAGGCTCCACAGTCCAGTATGACCCTGACATCTGAATCCAGCTTTTCAATGAAAGCAAGAAGATGCTCCCCATCCCTATCCGCACTACCAGTTGCTCGGGCAGGTAAATTTGCCACAGAAGTCTCATCCATCAACAGATATGATAATACCTGGGCGTTGGTGTGGTGTTGGCTCGGGAGATCAAGGTGATGGATACCAAGCGGAAGCAGGTGTAAAGTGTCATTTGTACCGCTAAAACCACTTGTAGCGTTCGGCTTTGGAATGGCTAGGTCCCATCCGCTTGCGCTTAATTTGGAAGGGAACTGCCGTATTTCTTTCGGAAATACTAAGTACGAGAGGTAGTAGTCGACAGCCTTCTTCGAATGTCGCAGACTTGGGAACACTTCCATGATACACTGATGGCGGTCGCGTATGCTGACCCCTGAGAGCTGTCTGAAAGCCTTGGGTAGAGTTGAAGATGCAGTGCT
>JAESFQ010000522.1_pt1 | contig 14171 bp, 15 predicted proteins | sample 9269431 | NCBI WGS metagenome assembly JAESFQ01 (sample SAMN14502588, study PRJNA617103) | algae metagenome | isolation source: Plectolyngbya sp. WJT66-NPBG17 and co-occurring heterotrophs from well... | place: USA: Mojave Desert, Joshua Tree National Park, California | collected 2006-08-06
TACCTACGCTGCACGCTTATAAATCTGTCATTCCATCAGATTGCTTCTCCCGAGCCACGGTTAGGGCACCCTTCCAATCCTCTCGCCCGTCCCACGTCCTCTCGCGGCATCAATTCGAACAATCATGACATTCGATCCTCTTCGAACACTACAACTCTTCCTCGAAGCCCTACAGTCCGCTATGCTCGCACTGCCTATATCTTTTCACTATCCACAAAGCTAGTTTGCTCGCCTCCGAGGTTGTCTGTTGTGGTCGTCACGTAGATGACTACCATGCCCGTCGCCAAACCACGAATCCTCACACACCTCGTCAATAGAGTGCATCAATTACGCTACAAATGCCACAATATGGTTACGGGACATCAGCATGATAGTACCGCGTTGCTGTACCAGCAGGTCTGGCCTATAGATACATACTACTTTGTTTCGGTCGAGCACAGAATATCTTCCTACCTAGCTTTCCGAAAGGTTACTTCGTACCACCATATGCCATCCCGGAATGGCAAAATCATGCAGCCTGGAAATCACGCAATCGCACAATATGTGATTTGCGTAGCTTTGTACTGACGATATGCCTTCCTGTCTAAACGCTTCTCCAGATTGAGTTTACATTTCGAATTGAAGCAGATCAACCCACTCATCGGTTTCTCCAGCACCGACAACGTGCTGGACACGACAGGGCATGAGTATCGATACAGCAAGTGCGACGGAAGTAAATGAATATTTGTCCTCGGTTGGTTAAGGGAGGAAAGGCAAGACCTGTCCTGTGTTCCTCTCAAGCAATAAAGTTCGGCACAAGAAAGCAATTTCTACGTGTAATCCGTCAACAACCATCAAACCGCAGTCGGTAAAAATACAAGACAATGGATGCAGAACCACACTCTGCGCACAACGACAAGGTCACGTCACTTCATCACGACATGTGTTTTCCCATGTAACCGTCGAATAGTTTGCCCATGAGGCGCGCTGCACAACCATGATCTCAATCTGCGTTGTGGTAACTTGAGTATGAAGAATTGATTTAAAACCTAACGACAATGGGTATAATCAACTCAACCGAACCTCCATATTCATCAACGCTACGATAGCATACACCGTACACCATACACCTTACCTAATGCCGCTAAAACAACAAGACTGTTGATGGTGATGGTACAAACTGCTACAACCCACATACCAAAACGCCCTATATACACGGCGAAACCCAAAGCGATTAGAAGCCTCAAACACTTTACTTCCCTGTCAACTCGCCTTCTAGATGCTGGTAATTTGTCAGCTATGATTTGTTGCCGCACTAAGCATCAGGATATTAGATACTTACCGACCACTCTGGAATATCACGTATCCGCTGCCACATGTATCTTTCCAGACGATTCGCCGCCTTGGCGTAGGGCGTGCTCTCGTTGTTGTATTTGCGGCAATTGTCAAAAATGAGCTTGGCATCCTTGATAAAGTCTTCCGGGGTCGGGTAGAGATCCTTCTCGTGCTTCTCTTCCATAGTCGCAAGGTCCATGGGCTCCTTGATGACGTCGTAGTAGTCGAGCACTTCATCCTTATTGACAGGTTGCTGAAATGGCCACGCGTTGCTGTTGTTCTGCATGTCATTGAGGAGATGGAGGAGCGCGTTGTAGTTTGGTCCGTGGCGGGGGGCGCGGGCGAGTTCGTCCATAACGGGTGACCAGCCTGAGTTCTTGATTGCAGGGATAGTCAAGGGGTCGATGGCTTTCAGCTCGCCCTTTGCCCATTGCGCTGGCGGCGCGTGGACTTCGTAGCTCTTGCTCACAGCCCTGATCTTCGCGTTTGCGCACTCCTTTTGCTTCAAGAGCATTCTGCCACTTTCCAAGTATCGTATCTTGGGGACCATGCTACATTGCATGATGGTGCCGCCTTCGTAGTCCTTGATGTAGCCCATCCATCTTGACTTTTCCAACGTGATCTCCTTGGTGAAGCCTTGTTTCTTGAAGTAGCCGATAGCATAGTTGTCGGCATAGGTAAGAAAGTGCATCACCTGCGAGGTGGCTTTGACGTAGTCTTTGAGATGTGACATGAGGTGGGCGCCATAGCCTTTGACCTGCTGGTCCGACGAGATTGCGCAGAAGACGATTTCGGCAAACTGGCCTTTGTCAAAGGGGCGGTAGGTGATGCCACTGTAAAGTTGTGTGGTCAGCATCTGACCATAGATGGGACGAAAACATCTACATACCCTACAACCTCGAGAGGATGCTTCACGATGGCGATGCTCAAATGCGTTCGGTCGTAGACAAGCCGCGCAATATAGTCCTTCGGCATCTTGGGTAGCTGTTTCTGGAAAATGCATTTCAAGCCCGTCAGGATAATGGTGCTCTCCCGCTCCCCATCGTTGTTGACGACCCTGAATTCGATCTCTCCGTTCCGCTCTTCTATGACAGCGGGCTTCTCAGGAAATGGTACTATCCGCTTTACGGAGGGCGCGGGGGCATCGTCGGCGGCAGAAGGTGTCGAGGGGTCCTGCTTGATGCGCTTCGGAGAGCCATTAGGAGGGTCGGTAGTCGCTTTGCGCTTAGCTTCAGGTCGAGACGGATTAGCTTGTAGTTCGCGGAGGGGTATGTCCGGAGAAGACTCTCGGATGTATGAGAGAGGTATGAGGAGCGGCGAAGTTGGGGGAGAGGTGGGATAACCCAGCACGTCGCGCAACTGCGGGATGTTGTTGCGGGGAGACATGTCGGGCTTGTGACCACGACGCAGGACCGTAAACGGGAATGAAGCTGGGGAGAATAGGCGCACTTACTGTCATCCGTTGCGCCTGCCATGTTGCGGTATAGGGCACCTTGTGGTGTGCAGTCGCGCCTTCTCTCGGCCTTGCGCGTGGTGTTGACTGAATGTTGGGGAAGGCACGCTTCCCGCGCTAGTTGCCCCACACCAACCAATGGCCGATTACCTCTCAGTGAACACGAAAGGCCACCAAAGCAGCTTCACGAGAGAGACACGAAATCCAACTCAACTACCCGCCTATACACATGTCGAGCCCACTTGTAGACGTCTGGGAGGCTGCTGCGTCCTCGCCCTTCAGTCCTGCCGTTGGAAAGAACACGCAATTCACAGTCGGCTTCGTGCTGCTGGCCATCTGTATGTTGGAAGCTCCGGTGCTTAGTGGACCTATGTTAACAACGCGCAGCTCTCATCTTGACCACCATCTTCGGCCTGAGTATGCGCCATATTCACCTCCCTCCAGTGAACCTCTACTCACGCAAACATAGACCGATCCTTAGTCAACCTCCCCGTTCTTGGTGTTCCAGCTTCGTTAGCATTCGGGTACGTGGCCTTGAAAACATACTTACAAGACGCGCCCACTGACTGCAAATAGCTTCGGCGCCGTCTACATGATTTGCGCAGTCGGCGTCTACGTCTAGTCTTCTACTTTTCCATCCGGCGTTAGGGTCATACTACGTGTACAATCTAGGGAATACCAATAAAAAGTTAGAGACAGTCGAGTCTACCTGCGCGATACCCTGTCTCCCAAACACTCACCACATAGCACCATGGACGAAGACAAGCCCTCGATCCTCACGGCAGTGTCAAGCTCTGCACGACAGCTCTACCTGCTCCTCCGTTGTATCGCCTTCTCCAACAAAGCTCATGTCCAAATCAGCGACATTGGACTGAAGCTCGCCGTCGATGAGGCGAGTGTCATGGAAGGTACATTGATGCGCAATTACTTCTTTGCGCATTCCCACACTGACACGATTATAGCATCCGCCTTCCTCGATAAGTCTCTGTTTACAACTTACACTTTCAATGCGCCCGCCCCACCACAGAACTCCCAACACTCCGACAGCGACGACGATCTCGATCCGCCATCGGCTACCACCCCAGCGTTCCAAATATCCCTTCCTGCTCTTCTTGAAACCCTCCAGATCTTCGGCCTTACCGACCCTTCCACGTCCAAGCCACCATGGGCGCGCGACGCTCCCTACCCGACCAGCACAGCCTTTACCGGGAATAACATATTGGGCGGCATGAATAATCTCTGCCGGATAAGCTACGACGGTCCTGGTACCCCTCTGGCGGTGACCTTGACAGAAGCCAGCATACGCACGCAATGCGATCTTACGACATACGAGCCAGAATACACAGACGAGATACCCTTTGATCGCCAAGCCCTCGCACTAAAAGTCATCATGCGAGGCAGCTGGCTATACGATGCAGTACAAGAGCTATCCTCTACAAGCCCAGAGAAGCTAACCATGTACGCCAAAATGGTGCGCGGCAAACCGTTCTTCGCCCTATCGTCATCAGGCACTCTAGGCTCAGCGCGCGTCGAGTTCAACAACCAACCCCAGCCCTCCGCCTACCGCACTCCTGCATTCACGAATCTCAACACCAATAGCGAGATAGCAGACCAACAACCCACCAATCTGCTTGAAACTTTCCAGCTTAGCGACCCACAAGCCGTACTCCGCTCATCCTACAAGTTCAGCCTGATACAGAAAGCTGCGCGCGCCATGAACGTTGCGACTAAAGTTAGTATACGGGCAGATACCCAGGGCGTATTGAGTTTACAGTTCATGATTGAGGTAGAGGGTAGCGGATCGGGTGCTCAAACAGGGGCCGCGAGTGGCAAAGTGAGTTTCGTGGACTTTCGATTCGTCCCGCTTGTGGAAGAGGATGATGAAGAAGTCGAGGGTGGAGATGTTGACGAGACCATCATGCATGATGGCCTAGGAAGTGATCGGGACAGTGGAGATGATGATATTTTATGAAAGTATGACGTACGTCATCACTGGCAGTAAACACAGACTTCATGTTCAGCATATGCTGACTTTATTTATCTATTTGTGTTTAGTAGTCTGCCCAAACCAGACCAGACCAAAGAAAGAAATCCACCATCGTACAGTGTCTTCTGATGTCATATCGCTAAGATCCTTCTTTTGACAGACGCAGAAAGCAGTTTCCCAGACATGAAAGTACTGATGTCTTCCTGTTGACCCAACCTCGCATACGAAATTTGCTTCTCTTTACTCAAGTTGAAAAACTCCCCCTGATAAAATGTGAAACTGTCATGGAGCCGATGCGCCTGTGCTAGGACATGTGAAGCCAGCCAAACTTCTAATCTAGCCCGTGTTAAAATTCAATTTGATTAGCGTAAACCTGGACCACTGAGGACGCCCATTCGTCCAAATCCATAGTTTCGTGTTGTGCGTTATGGGATGTCTTTCTTTCTTTCTTTGTTTTTTTCCTTCACTAATCTTATCCGAGTAATGCTAGACTGTGGTATTTAATCTGGCGCCTGCTATCCATGTTCGACCCGAGCCGCAATTGTCGCCGCGAAGGAGGGGACGAGGTTGGCAATTCCTATGTTACAGTCGTGCTAGACTCGTGTCTCGATCGAGTGGTGTTCGTGCGCTGCACGGAGCGACTTAGAACTCGAGTTCAGCTACCACAGGCATTAGCAATGGTTTGCGAATGCTCTACCATTCGAATTCACCATTTGCCTTGTGGAACAAGTATCTTCCACATCGTTAGCAGACGTTCTTCACCATGTCAACACAAAACTTACTCCTTCTTGTTCGTGGTCAGAATACCGTCCTTAAGAGTACACTTCCACTTGTTCTTGACGCGCTGGACCTTGTCATAGGTACACAGCATGTAGTCGACCATCTCATCATCGCTATTATCGCCATCGCCGAACTCGTCCTCAGAGTCGTCAAGTTCAGAGTTAATCGCATCGTCCGGATCCTCTTCTGGCTTGACATCATCATCACCGTCGAAGCGCGCGGGGGCCGGTGCGCTCGACGAGGCTTCTGCATCTTCGGCCTGCAACACACGCATAGCAGCCTTGCGCTTCTTGCCCTTTGGCATCGAATCGAGCGGTACCATGAGTCCACTGTCCTGGCGCATAGCCATGGCATCAACGCGAGAACGCATGAAGTCGTCTGCTGCCATGCGCTCTACTGCATCAGCAGCCCGCGCAGCCTTCAAGGCCTCCCAATCAGCCATAGCATCGCCCGAACCATCAGTCTGTGAGGTATACATATGGTTCTGCGGCGGTGGACGCTGTTGCTGCATCTGTTGCTGCTGCTGCTGTTGCTGCTGCTGCTGTTGCTGCTGCTGCTGTTGCTGCTGCTGCTGAGGTGGGCGTTGATGCTGTTGTTGCTGCGGTGCCATCATCCGCTGCTGCTGGTTTTGCATGGGCATCTGGGGCAAATGTCCTGGCTGGGCGAGGTTCGGGAAGTTCTGCTGTACGTGTCCCTGTTGCTGCACGCGTTGCTGAACGAGTGCAGCCGCGCGTTGGTGTGCTAACTGTGTGTTCTGATCATAGCTACCACCGTAGCCGTTGTTCGCAGTCTGGGCTTGAGGATAGTTAGGAACTGGTGGCTGATATCCTCCTTCGGTCTTCACGGAAACGTTCGGGAAGTTGTGGCCTTCCTGAGGTCCGGACACAGGAGGCATATCATTGTCGACCTTGACGTTCGACGGCACGGTAGGCGGCTGACGAACAGGCTCAGGAGCAGGATCCCATGGGAAGTGAGCGATCTTGAGAGCAGACAGCCTTTCTTGCCAACCCTAACGATAGTCAGTTTATACTCAGCATAGCCATGCAATAAACATGATATACAAGCAGTTGTCACATGATAAGCTATGCCTTGTTGGGAAGTGATGTGTTGGTCTTGGCGGGTGGGGGAGCTGTGCAAGGGCTATAAGAAGGCGACCCAAATACTGAGGCGCCCCCCGAAGCTGCCAGACCGACCGGCAACTCCGCCCCGCTTTCAGCCGCCCATCACCCAGCCCAGACGGTCACCGCGCGATTGCCGCAGCGAGCGAAAAGGATGCGAGGAATAATTTGACAAGAAATGTGAGAGATGAGAAAAATTAGGGTAATGGAGTTCGTGGTAGTGCTGCGACAAAGGAGAGCAAGGAGAGCAAGGAGAGCAAGGCGCGCTGGCCGAGATGGAGGCCAGGTTGCAACATACCTGCTTCATCTCATCGAGTGTGGTGTGGTCGACACCAGACTCCTCAAAGTCATTCTGCGAGGTCTGGATCACCTTCTCGATGATCTGCTGGTACACGCTGCCCTGGTGGTCGCTGTTAGCAAGCCTGCGTTTACCCTTTCGGCGCTCGCACGCGCGCCTTGGGGATACTAACCACGACCGAGTTCGACATGTTGGCGACTGGTCTCAGCTATCTAGTATACGCGTAGACTCTGTGTATGCTGCACAAAAGCTTACGACGGTTGCTCGTGTGCAAAGGCTTGAGGAATAGGCAGGCAAGCCAGGCAGGCGACGTCAGCGCTTGAGGCTGCAAATAGGTGCGCGCGCTTGAGGAAGCTTCTGCGCTGTCAAGGAACTTCTACGGATATCGCTATCCCAGACGGAAGGCTTTGTACGACGTGTTCGGGTGCCCTCAGCTTTCGTGGTCGTGGGTGTATGAGTGATAGTGAGCGGCGTCGCGGCAATCATTGAGGGCGCCGATTCCTTAGCGCCTGACGCTACTCTAGCGCTGCACGTGACCATGCCCATAGCAAGCGCAACCTTCAAAGTTTACCAACAACGCCGTGGAACCTTCTGGTAGCCTCAGTATACATGTAAATTATCATAAGCGATACACATAGAAGTTGATTGGGGTGCGGGTACAGGTGCCATCAGTTTCCGGGGATATCAAAGGCTCCCTAAGTGGCCCACAGTCATTCCGTACGAAGCAAAACTCCTGCCACTGCTCTCCAATTGTACCTGGATATCTTGGCGTGTTCCACACAATACCCACCGGCTCAAAGCTCACGTACTAAAGCCATCCGCACCGCTGCATCAACGTCCTTGCGCCTATACCCAGACGATCGACCAAGACAAACACCACGTACAATGATCTCTATCCATTTTGTTAGCCAGATGCTTGTCTCTTGTGATTCAATACACTTACCATCAATGAGCTTCGAAACGTCGACCCAGGCAGTCTTCTTCCGTTTCTGCCTCACCACTGGTAAAGCCGCCGTTACATTACTCATCATGTTCATGCCCATATCCATGTCTCCCATGTGAAAGGTATTGGTATGTGAGAAGCCATAATCATACCCGGGCGCGAGATCCAATCCCAGTGTTTGATCGAAAGAAATTTCGTAATTGACAAGCCTAGGAAAGCCGCTCGTGTGCCCAAAAGACATGTCTAGACCGAAAGTTCCATTGTCCGCGATATTGTAAGAGTTACCAGGTGGATTTATCGAAATAGCTGACGGAGCTGTCGATCTGTGAGTGGTGCTTTGGTGGAGAGCAGGCAGCTCCGTTGCGTTGCGTGATCGTGATCGTATCGCACTGCCCTCGGCCTCGGACACTTCGTCCTCGTCCTCGTCCTCGTCGATGAGACATTCCGCAAACGAGCTTTTTGGGTCAAGCTTGCACGCATATTTCTCCTCCAAGTACCCCTGCACGTCATAGCAGTCGAACCACTCTCCCTCGAATCCACTGAGATCTACGCCGCTCAACTCCTCACTCCTGCCGTCTTCTGTGTTCTCGATTATGTGCACTTTCTTTTCCGCCGGTCCTATTTGCCGCACGATCCATCCATTCTTGACGGATGTCACATTGCCGGCAGCATCCCGTCGCGGATAGTGAGTCCCTGCACCGCCGAGGTGAATGAAAGGCGCTTCCCAATAATCCAGGTCTTCGTTAATAGTACGTGTCATCATAGCTCTGAAACGGCTCCGTATCTGATCGAGAGTTTGGTGTGGTAGGGAGAGCTTGAAAACATGATTGATCGCCTAACTGTAATGGTTAGTCTTTCGTCGCCCGTTGGGAATATGGCAATGACGCCGGAAGAGCGATTCGTACATCGACTAGCTCGGTACGTACCGTAGGACGAGCATGAGCATTGCTGAGCAAATGGAAGCCCTTCTCGAGCGCCGCCCTGGACAATCGCCGAGCAAAGGTCGTTTCTTGGAAACTATATGTTGTCACTGGAGGAAGTATCTTCGTTGACACTTTCGACGGAGGCGGCGTGGGTAGTCTATTCGTTGGTGGGGTCACTTCAGGCGTCGGAATACGGACGGAATAGATATGCGGATTTGATGCCGGGTAGGATGCTTGGTGTTGGCTGAGTAGGTCTACAAGACCAAAAGGAAGCTGCGTCGAATGTGAGGAGGTATGCGATGGCGACGGGTCTACAGGAGGTTGTGAAGATCGGTGTGACTGATCGAAAACCGAGCCGGCTCCAAACTGACGGCATTCCACTAGGCTGCTCCTACCAGTGTCTACGTTGCCATAAGGAGCACCAATGTGCGCAAGGTAGCTGTCCGGCGTCGACAATTGTTGTTGCGGACGCTTCTGAGCGTCTGGTTTCGGAACGGTGGAATACCCCCATCCTACGTGTTGCGCTTCAGACTCCATTCCGGTTTGCTTTTGTGCGCCGTTGCCTTCAGTTCCTTGTTCACCTTCGTCGTCTCCCTCGTACTGGCCCTCGCGGGTTGTCTTTACCAAGCTCGCGAATGTCTCCGTCACCCATTTGAATTCTCTAGCCAAAGTTGGATTCAGCTGTAACAAACCTGACTTTGTGGTGGACTCGTTCAGCTTCATAAACGTCTTGTTCATCTGCTCGATGATCGAGTGAAGCTGTGTGCTTTGAGTCTTCAGCGATGCAATGGTCGTTTCTTTCCGTTGACGATATGCACGCTGGGCAAGCCGAATTTGAGTTCTTCGTCTCTGGTACAGCCGTCAGTATGTTCGACGTGTATGCTTAGAGGTCGAAGCGCGAAGAACTTCATGTTGGGTAATAGTGCCTTGTGCATCGCAGGCTGAACAACATCGTCCACTGGGGGTGAAGACATGACAACAACCTCGCAGCTTCTTTGCTCAGAGCAGGTGCGCATGTCCTGTTTACCATCCCGCTCTAAGGCCCGCAACGACTAATCAGGATAAAAAGAAGGGAAAAGACAGTACGTCTCCACTCACATCTGCAGCCGTGGCATCCTGCGTGTCTACCCGTGGGCGTCCCCTAGCCTTCTTTCCTCCGGCACTACCGTCATCGCCACTGTTGCTTCTGCGTGAGCGCTTCCGCGCTGTCTGCGTCTGTTCTTCTGACTCTGAGCTCGTCATGATTCTGGTCTTCGCTTCTGATGCCGCTGAACGAACAAAGTATGGACCGGAGCTATGTCCCCGAAGGGGTTCGGTGGCACCAATAGCGAAACTGCGAGAAGGATGCTGAAGCGGAGTCGGAATCCGCGGACCACTTATCACACCGATCCGAGTCTTGAAACAACACTATCGTTCACTTGTATGGAATGTCGGAAACTATTCGTACAGATTCTCAATAAAGTAATCTGGTTCGCGTAAAAGTAGCGGGAAGGTGTGGTGCACAAGTAGATAGGCAATGACTGGACCAGATTGTGCCTAGAACTGATCCAACGTGACGCAAGCTAGCCAGTATGGAAAAGCGAAAGATGCTCCGGTGCCGATTCAGTGAACGGCCGCTACAACTAGTAAGGTTCGAGATCGATCAAGGGTCCGCTATCACACAAGGCTAATGCGCGTCTCCGCACGAGCTGCGGCCAGTTCCTGTAGGACAAAGGTGTGGACAGTGCATGGACATGTGGGTTCAATGCCGTGGGTTAGTGAAGGCTGTGGCATCTACGTTACTTTCTTTGCGCATAGGTACACGCTTTGCAACCCATTCCTTGACGCCGCTGACACTGGAGATTTGGAGACCGAGGTTGTCGGGTCTTGGTAGGTAGGCGTGGCGAATTGTTTCGCAGTGTGTCTTGTCGCTCTGGTGCAAGTCGGGACGATTTGCCTACCCAGGGCCCATGATTACTGAACGACAAATTTCCCCGTCGGCATTTGCCGAGCGCCAAGAGGGAACACGTGGTTTCAAGATAGCTCTAGTTGTCAGCAGTCTGCAGGGCTGGCGGTTTTAACCCTTTCCTCGCATCATTGTCAGCTTTGTCATGACGAAGAGTTGATCGTTCAAGCTAGCTGACGGACTTTAGCTTGACTTCTCTGTCAAACATGCCAATGCTTTTCAAGGGCACGACACCTGGGTAGTCTTCCAAAGTTGCGAAAGCTATTTATAGGCTTAAGTCCGTAGCCCAAAGCTTCAGCCCAATCGGTACAGGAGATACCTGCGATACGACATCACGCAATACGCAATACGATAATACGACAATAGGGATTTCAGGATATCTAAAGGCAATCTTCTTACAAATAAGCATGTCCTACCTACAAGATGGCAACATCACCTCCGCCACTTTCATCCGTCTCAAACTGTCCGTTCAAGAGTCCAGTCAAGCGCTGGTATATGATTACTTAGTCTAACGTTGCAGTTACGCCGATGCCTGATCCGGGCCATTTCTAAGCTTAGGAAGAACACCCAACCAATTATTCGATGGCTCATCTTCACCCTCGCCTGCAGCGGCCGATGCATTTGTCTCTCCAGACTTCGCACCATCATTCTTCTCAGCATCATCATATCTATCTCGTACCTCATGCGCTGTCTGCTGACTGGTCGCGTTTTTTGCATCCGCATCGTCATTTCGTGATGGGCTTTCACTCCCCTCCGCATCTCTCTGGGAGGGATCTGCACATGTAGGCGCATCGGCAGTTGAATGATCACTATTGTGGGTCTCAGTCGGTGCAGTGGCACGGTCTTCGTCTATGCGCTTTTCTCCTCTGTCTTCTGCGTTGATCCATCTTTGTAGGTCTTCGTCTGAAGGCTTATGGAAACACCACATCTCGTCTGAAGTCGTGTATCCAGTACCCATGCCGCCTTGGAAGTTGCGTTTGAACTTTCTTTGCACACCAGCAGCTATGCGTTTTCTAAACTCATTGTCTACTCGTAGACGAGCGGCTATCCATTCGTCGTTTGGTCGGTGGTCGTTGGGCGTGTCTTCCATAACAGGAGTATCTAGGATTTTCTCATCTGTCATACATCGACTGATGATGGACTTTCCACCTCCTGAGTCCGGCGTGACCAGGCGGAGGAACTCGAGGCTGGTACTGACATTGAGGTCAATAGCTCTCTGTGGATGAACTGTGGCCTTCATGAAGAATGAGGAAACATGCTTATACAAGATCGAGAAGTCGCTTTGGTTGATGTGTATAGAGCCTCGGACGGTTAGGAGGTATGCAGGGGCGCCATGCTCGCTCGCTTCTTTCATCAAAGACATGGCTGCATCCCAGTTTTTCTGCCAGTACATGAACGCTTCACTGGCAATTCCTAGCAGAGGCAGGTGTATTCGGTGCTTTGGGTCATCGGCTGGTGGCTTTATAGGCGCACTGCAAAGGTGTTAGTTTCAATATAACAAGGGCGAAAGAGATATACTCGCCCCCAGATGTCGTAGATTATTCCAGCCTGCACATTGGTGAACCGTTCTGTATGCCTAAGCACCTCTACGACGGTTGCTGCCCCGAAACTATGACCGGCCATTGTCATCTTATCTACGTGGAAACGATGTTTCCATTGGCCCCAATCAACTCCACCTAGGCCTCTGGAAGAGCCGCCAATGTAGCCTTCACCACGTAGATTCTGCTGTGCTATCTCCTCCCCATCACCAGCACATATGATCTTGAGTACACGGTATGCTTCCTCGAGCTCACAGAGACGCATTTCAATCTGCGCGCTCCGGAGTTCGCCGTCTACGCCGTGTTCATTGTTCGGTGCGGTGTCTTTCGGGTTGTTCTTCGGAAAGATGTAGTCCTACGGTCGTCAGCCTGCTGCATTCCTTGGACCAATCAACGCAAAAGAAACAAGAACGGCTTACAACATGGTGATAGCCTTGCGCAATCTCCTCGTCAGTGTGGTCTAAGTGCTGAAAGCTCTTGAAGTCTTCATCGTCTTTCTCGTTCCCATCGCAATCTATATGGTCCGCTTTACCACCTCCCTGCATATCCTTTCTCTGACTCCCTCGCTTCTTGTGGTTGACGAAAGTTCGGGGTCCGCTCCCATCTCTATGCTCTACCGCGCAAACAACAAAGCCGTAACTCGCGAACTCGGAGCACAAGCTGCTGTATGCGGTTCTAGAGCCACCAAGACCATGACTGAACATCAGCAGTGGGAAAGTTGGTTCCTTGTCCATGCCCTCGGGCGGATTGCCCTGCTGGTTCTTGATCCTATACCCGTTCTTCTTCGTGTTGCTTTCTGGAGGCCAGTGAGTCGCAGGAGGTGCGTTCCTATAAGCACGCAATTTGGTAAGCATGGTAGTTGCGCCAAAAATCCCAATGCTTATAGAGTTCGGTATGCCAGCAAACCGCGCATAACCCTTCGCTGTCTCCACGCGTGGTCTTGGAAGCCATGTCTCTCGACTCCACTTCTTCTCCCCTCCTGGCGCGTTTCCGCTGCCACTCCCGAACGAAGCAGGGTAGTATAATGTGAACAAAACAGTCTCCAATTGCAGAAGGTGCCGGCCCTTGCGCGTTATGTTCGAGATCGGTCGGGGGTCCTCGACTGGGACTTCTATTTCCATGCTCCCTATTGAGTATGGCCCCGAAGCAGGAGAGAGGGTCGAGTTCGGGTATGGAAGATGGTCGCGTATCGACGCGGGAGGTCTCGTACGTGGTTTCTTCGCATTGGGTATCTTGCCCGAAGACGAGGGGTTGAGGACGCTCGTTCGACGGGCGCCATTTTCGGTACCGGTAATTCGCGTCGTTTGACGCTCGAGGAACGGCATGGCGGATGATGAGCGACAGTAGAAACGGCGATCTTGGGTATCTTAGAAGAAAAAGCGCATAACAGAACAAGCAACCGCAGAGGGGGACGACAACAGCTGGAGATGCTTCGCCATGCTTAGCAAGGGCTAAATGATGCACCTGAGACGCTTGCTCCGCTGGCGAGACCCGGGACTGTGCGGATGCGCTCGGAAACCGCGTGTTTGGTGTTTTCGAAGCGCAGCCCTGGATATGATGTCATGGTTCGATTTCCTTTCGAGCGCGTAAGTGGGGCCAGTAGTTTTGTTCAGGGGCCAAACATCTACAGCGGCACAGCCCCCCTTCGACGTAGCCCTGACATGTTGGTGCAAAACTCCGGCGCGTATTAAACCCACCTGGATCGGGATAACTTGTACGCACGAAATTCGAGTGGGGAGTTTGGGATCGACACACTTTGATCTGATACTTGGGGTAGGTAGTCAAAGGTTATTCTGCAACCACATCCAATATACAGTTGAGCTTCACAGTGTTTTGACATGGAGACATGTTGAATTGAGCTGCTAACTAAGA
>JAESFQ010000523.1_pt1 | contig 14155 bp, 16 predicted proteins | sample 9269431 | NCBI WGS metagenome assembly JAESFQ01 (sample SAMN14502588, study PRJNA617103) | algae metagenome | isolation source: Plectolyngbya sp. WJT66-NPBG17 and co-occurring heterotrophs from well... | place: USA: Mojave Desert, Joshua Tree National Park, California | collected 2006-08-06
CTTGTTCCGACCAGCGGATGTTGGCAAACTAAAGAGCGATGCTGCAGCAAAGGCAGTGCAGATCATGAACCCTGACCTCAGTGGAAAAATCGTGACACTGCAAGACAAGGTTGGCCCAGAGACCGAGCACATCTTCAACGAAGAGTTCTGGAACTCGCTAGACGGTGTCACAAATGCGCTGGACAACGTAGAAGCGCGAACATACGTTGACCGACGATGTGTGTTCTTCCGCAAGCCCCTGCTTGACAGTGGCACTCTCGGCACTAAGGGCAACACCCAGGTTGTTCTGCCGTTCATCACAGAGTCTTACTCTTCATCGCAAGATCCTCCCGAGAAGTCCTTCCCCATGTGCACACTTAGAAGTTTCCCCAACCGGATTGAGCATACTATCGCCTGGGCACGAGAGTCGTTTGATTCGCTGTTCGTCAAGGGTCCCGAGATCGTCAACTTATACCTGACACAACCAGACTACCTTGGCGCATCGCTGAAGCAGTCTGGCAACGAGAAGCAGACTCTGGAGACTCTGCGGGATTTCTTGGTTACCGAAAAGCCGCTGTCCTTTGACGACTGCATCATCTGGGCTCGTCACCAATTTGAGAAGAACTACAACCACGCGATAGCGCAATTACTCTATAATTTCCCCAAGGACTCCAAGACTGGCTCCGGTCAGCCATTTTGGTCGGGACCCAAGCGTGCGCCGGACCCATCAAAGTTTGATGCATCAAATCCTACACACTTCACCTACGTGGAAGCTGCTGCCACCTTGCACGCGTTCAACTACGGTATCAAGCCGAATGCGTCCAAGGAGCACTACGTCGAAGTGCTCAACGACATGATTGTTCCCGACTTCCAGCCCGATCCTACAGTGAAGATCCAGGCTGATGAGAAGGAGCCAGATCCGAATGCCAACCAGTCTGGTGGTGACAATAACGAGTCGCTCGATAGCATCATCAAGCAGCTGCCGGCGCCAAAGTCTCTTGCTGGGTTCAAGCTTGAGCCTGTCGAGTTTGAGAAGGATGATGACTCTAACCATCACATCGACTTCATCACTGCTGCCAGCAACCTCCGTGCCGAGAACTACAAGATCGAGCAAGCGGACCGACACAAGACCAAGTTCATTGCTGGTAAGATCATTCCGGCCATTGCCACCACCACGGCCTTGGTTACCGGTCTCGTGAACCTCGAGCTGTACAAGATCATTGACGGCAAGACGGATATCGAGCAATACAAGAACGGCTTCATCAACTTGGCGCTGCCGTTCTTTGGTTTCAGTGAGCCGATTGCCAGCCCAAAGGGTACATACCAAGGGCATGATGGTGAAGTTACAATCGATAAGCTATGGGATCGGTTTGAGGTGGATGATATCCCTCTCAAGGACTTCGTGGCGCACTTTGAGAAGAAGGGTCTATCGATTCAGATGATCAGCTCTGGTGTTAGTTTACTTTACGCATCATTCTATCCTCCCTCCAAATTAAAGGATAGAATGCCTCTCACGTAAGTTCTCCCAACCTTATTCGTTTACGCACATACTAACAGATGACAGTATGAGCAAGCTTGTCGAGCATGTCAGTAGGAAGCCCGTACCCGAGCACCAGAAGAACGTCATCTTCGAGATTACGGCCGAGGATCAAAAGGAGGAGGATGTTGAGATTCCATACGTGATGGTCAAGTTGAAGTAGATATTTTGCTACTTCGACTGAACATCGCGATGAACTGGATAGTGTATTGCTTCCCAACAAACAGGGATGGTTATGACATGATTAGATGAGCATAGCTTGCATGAATAGACACTTCACTTCAATCGTCATTGGAGAAATTTTCTCATTAGAATTGTGATAATGCTGCTGCATTACAAAATTATCTACGCATGGAGTGACTAGCAATACAAAGGCACATGTTTTTTTTGGTACGAAAAGCAGTGAATTATCACAAATGCTTGAACCAGTGAAAGCTCGATCGGCCGGTTGAACCCGCGTAGGTCGGACCCTTGTGGTCACAGATGCCGAATGTTGGACGAGACCGTGGGGCAAAACGCCAAGCATTACAGCCCTATCACGGATATTGATTATCAAGCCTCTAGGACTTTCCTCCAGCGCGCAACAATGTAGCACTCACGTTCACACCCACAATCGCATTTACACACATCATGGCTCCCTCACTAGAAGAGCCAGTACAGGTCGATTTCGAAGCGCCTCTCAAGGCTGCGCCGAAACTGGTTGCGCCTGAGCCAGGTACGTTTGCCCCGCCACGCCTCCTGCTGCTCATGCGGCAACGGTATGAGAGCAGAAGACTAACGCAATCGCGACAGAACACTGTCCTGGCCCCGAATCTCTCACAGCCGGTCAAGCAGACTCGTGCGCAGGATGTCCCAACCAGTCAATATGCGCTTCGGCGCCCAAGGGCCCCGATCCCGACATACCCATCATAACCGCACGACTCTCCTCCGTAAAGCACAAGATCCTAGTCCTCTCCGGTAAAGGCGGCGTCGGCAAGTCGACCTTTAGCACGATGCTATCGCATGGCTTCGCATCGAATCCGTCATTGACTGTCGGACTTATGGACACGGACATTTGCGGGCCTAGCATACCCAAGATGATGGGCGTAGAGGACGAGACAATACACGTCAGTGGAGAAGGTTGGGAACCCGTATGGTGTAGTGAGAACCTCGGAGTTATGAGCGTACAGTTCATGTTACCGAACCGGGACGACGCAGTAATCTGGCGCGGCGCAAAGAAGAACGGCTTGATCAAGAAGTTTCTCATGGACGTATCATGGGGTGAACTTGACTTCCTTATCGTAGACACACCACCGGGTACATCCGACGAGCATCTCTCGGTAAACTCATTCCTCAAAGCCAGCGGCGTCGACGGCGCAGTCCTTGTTTCCACACCTCAAGAAGTCTCGCTCCTCGATGTCAGGAAGGAGATTGACTTTTGCCGGAAAGCTGGCATACCTATACTGGGCATTGTGGAGAATATGAGTGGGTTTGTGTGCCCGGGTTGCAAGCACGAGTCTCAGATTTTCAGAGCGAGTACGGGTGGTGCGGCAAGGTTGGCAAAGGACGAGAATATACCGTTCCTAGGCAAGGTGCCTCTGGATCCGAGGATAGGCATGGCTTGCGATTTTGGAGAGAGCTTCTTGACGGCATATCCGGATAGTCCGGCGTGTGCTGCTATTAAGGAGGTTGTCAGGAGAGTTGGAGAGGAGATTGGGTTGAGTAGGGAAGAAGTTTTGCCTGTAGATGAGGAGGAAGCATGATCTCAACGAGTCTAGTCGACATGTAGCACTGAGGATCCTGGATTAAGGGGGCTCCACAGCACAAACGACTGTATACGTGCGTAAATGCGCATGTGTAAATTTACGTGTTGCCGATAGGACGAATTATACGTATCCGGCATTCTGCAACTCGGCCCGCAGCGGTATTGTGAAGACTTGCGAACACGGCTGACGCAAGCAGCGCAGATCAGTGGAATTGGAATCCTTGAAGATGACCTGCATGAGAGCACTGGAGATGAGATAACACACGTAAGCGGTATTTGCTCGGGCAGTGTTTTGGTGATGCGATGCAGTCCTTAAACTCATTGTACTGCCTGATCAAAACGCACCCACGAACATGGGCCCCTCCGCTGGGCACAACATGGGGCGAAGCCACTTCGCAGCTCTTAGAGCCGTCATCCACTGCCACAATGGCGCCGTACCGTCGGATCTTGGTGTGGCAGACGATCAACTGGAAACTATGAGTGGATAGGCAGCCACAACGCAAGCCCTTGATCATCGTCATCGTCTCACGCTACACGTTGCTTGGCAAACATAGCAGGTGCTTGGCGTGTGTTTGAAAGCTTGGTTGGGAGGCCTTGTGGCTGGGGCGCAGATAATGAGCTCATTGATCTGGCGCGGACTGAAGTGGAATCTGAAAAAACCGTCGCGATAAGACAGTGGCACAGCGATTGGTTTGGATTGGAGACGGCGTGCAAGACCATGCAGAAGATGGCGATAGGTTCCGTGTCATTGAGGCCCACCTTGCAGCGCGGAAGCTGGAAAGGCTCGAGGATGTCATGACCCACCCGGCTAGCGGCAACGACCCCTGCCATCTCTGTGCCATTAATCACAGGCACAACAACTTTCTTGACTTCGAGGCTAGAGGCGCTTTCGTTTGGGCTCCAGCCCTTCCTGACCTCTTACTCTCCTCTGCCTCTATCGTTTCCACATTACTCGCGCTTCTCGTAGACGTGCAATTGCTCTAACCGCGATAGGAACGCAAGACATACTAGTGGCGCGCATCGCATCTGCGCCTCAGCTCAGCTCCTGGACCCTGAGCGCATCGCCATTGTACGTCTTTGCCTTGCTCCGCTTAATTGACTCAGTGGACTGACTGGAGCGTAGCATCACAGCCTTCTCACACGCGTCTACGCATATATTTCATCTACTCTCCCGCTACCGAACATTGCCCGCGACCGACTACCATCATGGCCGCTCAATACCAACAACATGAGGACCCCAGTGGTGTGACAGGCATTGGGACTGGACCGCAAGTCATCAGCACCTCGGGCGTAGCGGGCGTCATCATGGGACCGCTCCTCAACTACCGACGTACAAGCAACCAGCAGTCCGGACAGCCCATCTGGCACGGTAGTGTCCTCATCGTCACTACGCCTGGACAGCAGAACCCGAACGAGGCACAATCAAACCCCCAGCTTGTACTTTCACCAGCTGGCGCGGTCGACAGGAACATTGGTGATGTAAGGTTTAGCGTAGACGCACGCACCTTTCATGGCGAGAAGCTGTATGAAGATGGCAAGAGGGCCTTCTGGCGCTTCAGGATTGATGCTCCCATGCAGCAATTCGAGTCAAGATGGCGTTACGATATCCAGAACCTCAAATACACCGACGCTATGAAGGACGAGAAGCCGCAGAATTTTGTCGTACCTTCAATCACCCAGTCGATGCGAATCATGTTCCACTCTTGCAACGGCTTCAGTGTTGGCACTGACATGGACGTCTGGTGTGGACCTGTACTGTGGAACGATGTCCTACGCATGCACGAGCAGCGACCCTTCCACGTCATGATTGGAGGAGGTGACCAGATCTACAACGACGGAGTACGAGTCGACGGTCCTCTCAAGCCCTGGACCGACATCCACAGCCCCCACAAGCGACGCGAGTTCCCCTTTGGCCAGCAAATACGTGCCGACTGCGACGAGTACTACTACAACAACTACATCAGGTGGTATGGTCACAAGCCTTTCTCCACTGCTAATGGCCAGATCCCTCAGGTCAACATCTGGGACGACCACGACATCATCGATGGTTTTGGCTCATACACCGATAACTTCATGAACTGCGCTGTTTTCAGGGGCATCGGGGGTGTTGCGCACAAGTACTATCTTCTCTTCCAGCACCATCTCGCTCCCCCAAAGAGTACTTTCACGACGGATGCGCCGCAGACGATGGATGTAAACAACCAGGGACAAGGAACAACGCCCGCCGATCCTGTTCAGGTAGAAAACACTTTCGTTATGACCAACGATGAGGGTGATCCATCATACCTCATTGGCTCAAAGCCTGGCCCCTATGTTGAAGAACGCAGTCGCAGTATTTATTGCCAACTAGGTGCGCGCATTGCCTTTGCTGGTATTGATGCACGAACAGAGCGTACGAGACATCAGGTCAACTACCCCGAGACTTACAAGATGCTTTTTGATCGTCTGGAGGCTGAATTCACGGCCAACCCAGAACTCAAGCACTTGATCTTGCTACTCGGTGTCCCCATCGCCTACCCCCGCCTGATCTGGCTCGAGAATATCCTGCAGTCACCATTGATCGCACCCATCAAATTCTTGAATAAGCGCTTTGGCTTCGCTGGAGGTTTCTTCAACCAGTTCGATGGAAAGGTTGATTTGCTCGACGACTTGGATGACCACTATACCGCACGCCAGCACAAGCAGGAGCGTCGCGAGCTCGTACACAGCCTACAGGCGTTCTCCAAGAAATTCTCAGCTCGTGTCACTATTCTTGGTGGAGATGTGCATCTAGGAGCCATTGGTCGTTTCTACACCAATCCCAAGGCACACCAGATTCCCGCTGAAGCGGACCACCGCTACATGCCCAACATCATCAGCTCTGCAATCACCAACAAACCCCCACCACAAGCGGTCGCGAATCTGCTTGCCCGCCGAAACAAGATCCATCACCTCGACAAGGAAACCGACGAGACCCTCCTCGAGATCTTCGATCGCGACCCAGCCCTACCCGACGGCGTCAACGCGACAAACGGCACCTCCACCGCCCAAATCAACGGCGATGGCAAGGACGGAAAGATCGAACCCAAGACGTCCGCGGCCAACCACGCTACAATGCCCTCGCGGAACTACGCCATCATCTGCGAATCCGCCATTCCCACTCCCTCAACCCTCGGTGTACCTCCCGGCCAAGCCCCCTCTATCCACACCAACAACACGGCCGCATCCAAGATCTCTACTGCCCCCGGCAAGAAAGACAACATGCGTCTGGGTTTCCATCTCGGTGAAGAGAAGGCAGGCACACAACATCCGGCTGCTGGTGGTATTAACCCCTCGGGTCTTTGTGGACCGTATGGATTGGATGTTACACTCAGAGTGGAGATCAGTAACCAGGATCGCGAGGGCAGGACTGATGGCTACGGATTCAGTATCCCGGCGCTGGATTGCACGGCTTATTCTGAGCAGGGTAATAAGTGGTAGGCTGCATATGGGGCAAGTCGGATGAAGAGGAGATGTCATGGTACAGGTTTGGACACATGTGGTGGTGGAGGCAACTGGATGATTTCTTTTGACTTTCTTGTATTGGTTTATACCCTCAAGAGTTGCGCGGCATAGAGCGATGATGTGTAGTAATTAGGTAGTCTATAGTCTGTAATGGTATCACCTTGATTGGGTTGATCAGACAGAAGTCTTCTTCGCTCTGATACTACATTGATGTGTGATTAGCGCAACGTCTGATGAATGATACCTTGTAATGTAAACTGCTACCGTAGCATTTGGAGATGCCATAGGCTAGATCGTATACTCAAACTCGCTCCGCGGAGTGAAGAGTAGACCAGCCCGTGCATACTGCCGGCGCAGGCTCGAAAACCTCACCTTTACGTGAGCAGGGTCCGAGGCCAGTGTGAACCTGCATCCTTCATGTTCTTCTGCTGTTGCCGGGATGCAAAAATTAAAATTGAAGTGGAGGGTCCTGTCAGAAGTACGGATCCAGACGCGTGTTTACCCGCCTGTCCGTGGAGCGTTGTAGATGAAGATGGATCCCTGCCCATCATCGCTTGCGTTTCGACTCCGTTGCTGAAGAAACTGCTGCGGCATGGAGAGCTGATGTCGAGTAATGGCTGCTGCGCAAAGTTACTCCTGCTGAAGGCGCCTACGGTAATAAGACCGACATCGCCAAGCCCAATTGGCAGCAATCTTTCTGAGGTTCCAATCATCCTAGGTTCCAGCAGATCAAGAGGAAGTATGATCCTAGCATGCTCTTCTGTGTGCATCATGGGGTTGGTACTGAGGGCTGGGCTATCAATGATAACGGTATTATCGACGCGGGTGTCCAGTCGGCGGATGGCCCATGGTGTCGCGTGTAATCGAGTCATAGAGATACTTGTCCCTAGCTGTGGATAAACTCATGCGAATCCGATACGCTTAAGGGCATTTCCTGTCATGAACCTCCAGACGTTGACACGCGTCACCAAGGCCGCACGGCGCCTACAGTGTTCACCAACGCGTATGATAGCGAGCGTGCCGTGTGCCAAGGAATTGATGCGACGATGTGGAAACGTTGTTTTGAGATTCGGCAGTTTTTGGTCTGCCTGGGCAGGTGTCGATGCCATTGACGGGCGGGTTCCTCGAGGTTGTATCATCCCACGCTCACCTCTCCGCTAAACGCTGAGAAGTCACTTAACCTCTTCTATAATTTTCCAATGCCTCACAATGCAACGGGACAGAAAGGCGGGAAAATCGCCGTCGATTCCGCGCTTATTCGACGTGTCTAAGGATTTGCCGGTGGAGATTTCTGGGGGCTGTGCGGCACTTATGCTGCAGAGGCGGAGTGCGGCCGCCTGCCCGTCCCTTAGCCCTGTCACCTGGTAGACGCAGTTCTGGAAGATCGGAAAGCGGAGGGAAAGTCGATGCGACATGCATAACCATGCCTTGTCGCACGTCTGCACCTATGAGGAGTCGAGACGTGCAGGGAGCCCAGCGTCTGTGTCGCAAGTCATGGTGAGGGCCCAAATGTTAGGAAAGTGTATCGAGCACGGGTCGCTGGGGCAGGTACACGCGATTAGTCAACCTCGACCTGTCTGTCACCACGACAGGCAACGGGACGTAAAACAAACCGAGATCTCGTCCTCCGCCATGGCTTCCTTTCTCACGCCTCCGTCTTGCGATCGTCAGCTGCTTATTGTCCCCATCTGCACTCAAATCATCGGAAGCCTCAGTATCCGACGCGGAATCCTCAACACCAGCCTCCAGCATGTGCCCCTTCAGTAAGCTTGGCACCTATAGTACTCGGTGAATATTGCTAACTAAGCTAAGCTTCGTTACCCTCTGGTGATGGACCAGCTCGCTTCTCTCCCAGCGCTGTCAAAGACTGGCAGCCCAGGCGAAAGTCTGTCTCCAACGCCTGCGAGCGATGTCGCCGAAGGAAGATTCGATGCGACGGTGAGACGCCCTGCTCGACGTGTAAACGCTTTGCAATACAATGCGTGAGAACTCAGAAGCCAAAAGAAGTTGTTGCATCGTGAGTGCCTGCACCCATCAAGACGCGTCATCGCGTAGTCACATGATGTCGTGTTCTAATCAATCTGAAGTGAACATCGAGAAGCGTTAGAAGGACGAATACATCAACTCGAGGCACAGCTGGCTAGACACGTCAATGCGCCCATGCATGGCATGGAATCTATTGACCAGAACCTCATGGCCAGTACACCTGCATCATTCGACTGGCAAGGACACCCACCCCACCTCAACCTCGATACGACTATACCGGCAACCTTCACAGCCGATGACTTGGATCTCGGCGCCTTCTCAGCTAGGAGTGGCAGCATGCCCTCTATTGCTATAGATGAATGTGAGCCTTTCCCCAACTTTTCCACGCCGTCTTCACCAGTACCTTCATTATGGTTAGGTACTACGCGTGCCTCATCGCCCGACTCCATGCCACCCGGATCTGCGCTACCGAGATTTGGCACGACATATCCGCCCATGAGCAAACTCATGTCATCGTCGATCGAACCGCACACGGCGCCATCCTGGGAGTTCATGGCTCAAGCAAGTAGCAGTCAACTACAGCCGGGCACCAGCAGTCGAGGCCACTCGCGAAAGACTTCTACCTCTTCTCTATCTCAGACTAGCAACGAGCAGGCCATGTCACCAATTCCGGAAGTTGAAGATGACATCCTTCCCCTGGCTCCAGCACCGCGATTACCGCGCCAAGGCATATTCGCCGCCAGCTACACGGAGAGTCCTGGCCCAGGTTCTTCACGATCAAGCTTCACCGATCGTAGTCGCGCACTGGCCACTACGCCACTTCCTAGTCGCTTCGAAGCAGAGACTCTGACCACTGAATTCGTGCAACATCTCGAATCACTGGACTATAGAGCCTACTCCATCCCTTCCTCCCTCTTTTCTCGATTCTGCGAGTCTGTATATCCCAACCCTCAGCGGCCTGCAGTCGAAACCTCCGCGTCCATGTCGATGGCCCGCTTCCACGTTTTCCTCGCCATGGCCATTGCGATGAAGGTAAGGATCAAGGATGCACCGGAGAACACGAATGCGCTCCTTGACACTTGTTACGAGCTTGCTATGCAGCAAGCGTCATCCCCCACCTTCTGGCAAGAGACGGGTGGAATGGAAGCGGCTCAACTTTTGGCACTTTTTGCTTCGCTTCGCAAGCCTTCCAGCGATGAGCCACGCGGTCTTCAACACTCATTTTCTTGGTGATGATGACCTTTCTGGCTTTGCCTTTTCTTCTTCTGCCTACGACTGTATGTCCTCTGTTTTCTCTTCGTTAGTTTTTGCAGTTTTTCAAAAGTTCCGAATATCCACGTATCATCATGTACATAAATAGCAATGTTCGCGGAAAGCGGCTTTCTTGTGAGCACAATTGATACCATTCGGCCCATGTGAAATATCCCGCACGCTCGCGATTGGCGTAACTGATTCCACATTGTGAAGCGTTGTAGACATCAGAAAAAAGCCGAGTGACATCAGAGACAAACAGTAAAAGGTTCATAGTCCGCATGCGGTGCTATGTGCAACGAATCGCGCTGGATCCGAGAAGTGTCGCTTGCGGGGGCTACAGGGTCTAGGGCAATGTCGATAAGCGCAAGATGCCACGGCTGCTAGCCCCACAAAATGCCACGCGAAGTTTGTCTAACTGAGGATGAAGCATAGAGACGACACTGACCATGGATTGCTTTGCCCCAGTAACCGCGTTCGGCCGCAGCTAGCCCGCTCGTATTGCCGACCTTCTCTCCGAACAATGGGCCGCGGCATACCCGACTCGGCAACTCCCCCGCAATCACCTTGCTGGCGGTTGGCCAAACCATAAGACGATATTCTCTTTGATACTGTTTCGTCATAAACGACTTGAACAATGTCGCGAATTGACGGAGCTGAAGTAGCAAAGCACACCAGCAAGAATGATTGCTGGATAGTGCTGGATTCAAAAGCGTACGATGTAACGAACTTCTTTGCGGAACACCCAGGTGGCGCACCGATCATCCTGAAGAATGCTGGGTCGGTGAGTACAATCGCACGGCTAATGGATGCCAGAGCTGACGTCAACTAGGACGCGACCGAAGAGTTCAAGAAATACCACCCATTGAGCTATCTAGAAGACTATCTACCCAAGGATGCTTTTCTGGGCCCGGTCGATCCCAACACGTTTGGCCAGTTACGCCAGATCAAGAGCGAAGAGTCGACGAAGCCATCTGACACCGATCCCAACTCCAACGAGATTCCACATGTGAGCCTTTGCGTCTCCACGACAGACTTTGAAGCAGCGGCAAAAGCGGTTTTGCCTCACAAGTCGTACGTCTACGCCTCTGGGTCTGCAAACACGGGTGCATCGATCAGAGGCAACCTCGATGACTGGGGACGCATCAACTTCCGTCCGCGCGTGATGCGCAACGTAGGCGATGTGGACACCCGTCGCAAAATATTCGGGCATAGCTCCCCCTACCCATTTTACATCTCGCCGATGGGAACGATGGGTGCTATTCATGAAGCTGCCGAGCCAGAAATGATCCGGGGAGCAGTGCGCAAGGGCATCCACAAAGTCGTCAGTACCGCTAGTTCGAAGAGTGGCGAGCAGATCATGCAGAGCTATAACGATGAGCAAAAGCGGCTTGGCAATGGCAGTTCAACGCAATTGTTTTACCAATACTACATGCCCGTCGATCGGAACAAGGCTGTTGAGCTCATGCGCATCGTCAAGCGATGCGGATATAAGGGTCTGTGGATAACAGTCGACACGCCTGTTCTTGGGAAGCGAACTGCGGACCGCTACCTGCAGGCCGAAGAGGCACTAGCAGTGGGTCTTGCAGAGGAAAGCACCGCAGAATGGGAGACAGGCGGCGACAACGCATTCGCACCCGCTATGGGTGGGCGGCCAGTTCAAGGCCAACTAAGTCCGCACACAACGTGGGAAGACCTCGAATGGATTCGCAAGGAGTGGGACGGGCCGATCGTGTTGAAGGGGATACAATGTGCAGATGACGCAAAGCTTGCGATGGAGTATGGTTGTGACGGCATTCTGCTAAGTAATCATGGCGGTAGGCAGTTGCACACTGCGCCAAGTGCGCTCATGACATTGCTGGAGATTCGAACTTATTGTCCAGAAGTGCTGGGAAAGCTGGAAGTCTTCCTCGATGGCGGTTTGAGAGATGGAAACGATGTGCTAAAGGCGTTGTGTCTGGGAGCGACAGCAGTAGGCGTGGGAAGACCGTTTCTGTACGCGCTTGGAGCGTATGGCTCCAAGGGCGTCGAGAGATGCGTTGACAGTAAGTTGGATCGCGGCTAGGAGGTCATGACCATATACTAACGTGCAACAGTTCTTGCGGATGAGCTGCAGACGGGCATGCGTCTGTTAGGCATCACATCGCTAGATCAGTGCAGACCTGAAATGGTCAATGCGACGCGACTGTTGAATGAGATGTGGCGACCCGAGCAACTAAGCTTGAAGAGCAAGTTGTAAAGGCCGTGAGTGTTACTGATCTTACGTAGATGTATGTTTGGGGAGTTACAAGCTTCGCATGTGAAGGAGAAGGAAGTTTGCTTCAGGGGCAGCCCGCACTACCGGGTCACTGCAATGGAAGAGACTTGTGTTTGCACGATTGGTGGATCACTAGCTCAACGTGCATTGCTACTAACGTCCCCGGCACCGCCCTAGGCCACAGAGATGCAAAATTTTCTTACCCCTCCACCCCTCATCTCTCGCATTATCATCTTCTCGATCAGCCGTCATAAGCGATATTTTCTCTTTCTCTTTCATCAAAACATCCCAGGTGAGATGGCCGAGTTGGTTATGGCGCCAGGTTAAGGTTATCTTAACATCATATTCCTGGTCACGAAAGTGGCGTGGGTTCGAGTCCCACTCTCATCAGCATTCGTCTGCATAGCAGATACCCCAGGATCTTTTTTTTTGTACTGTGAATGTCCGGCTTCAAGAAATGGTGTGAAAGCCAATGCTGTTTGCGCCATGGTACCTTCACTTGGCCTACACCTATGCGCTTCTTTCTTTTTGCTGCGCTAGTACACACCGCATTGCTTGTGCTTTGTCACACCTACCTCTCCAGGATTGCGTACTGCGTTGTTATAACACTTGCGACATCGATTGTATGCTCAAAGACGCTACCCTATTGCAGCTCGGACGTTATTGTATCTTACTTCTTAGTGACAGCGATATGCGCCACACAAGGAAACCCCTCTACCTCGACCACATCCGCGCCCTTGCCCCCATTCAACGGCCTCCGGGTCTTCACCGCCGCCTTCTTTCCAGCAATGTTCAGTTGCTTCCCGAATTCCTCATTTTCCTCATCAGTCCACTTTGGTCCCATCTTCTTCCACATTTCAAAAATGTAGCCGCAAGTCTCCTCCACACTCTTAGCCGCATAATGTACTGTCTTCTCATGCATTTCAACATCCTTGAATCCGGCGCCTTCCAAAGTTTTCCTCATGTGCGAAGCTTCGTACCAATCATCCGAAATAGGCCAGCGGAACAAGGGATCATCTGGCTTGACGGCTTTCTGCGCTTCATGTACAACAGCCAGATGGCCTGCAGACTTCCAGCTAGTGACAATTGCCGTTCCCCCTGGCTTGAGCGTGCGATAGATTTGGGCTGCACCCTTTGCTGCATCGGGGAAGAAGAAGAGGCCCATGTTGGTGATGGAGTGCGTAAATGTCTCGTCGGGGTATGTCAGGTCAACTCCATCCATTACATCGAAAGACAAAGTTGCTGAGGACTTTGTAGCTGGAAGGGCTTTGCGTGCTAGATCGACCATCGGTTTCGCGTTGTCGACACAGGTGAGCTTGAATGGAGTGTCGGGGTATTTGAACAAAAGTTCTTGCGCGGCGATACCATTTCCGCATGCATTATCCAGGACAACGGAATTGGAGTCGATCGCGGGTAACATGTCAACGAGATGCATTGCGACTTCACGAGTGCAGCCCCCAGTCGATGCCTCATACGTTGACGCCATCATGTCGAACATTTCGTCGGTGGTGAGGCTGGTTTCAGTCATGATGATTAACTGTTTGCTGTTGATTTTTGAGTATTACAGTGTAATTGCTTATATGAATGAATCTGAGGCCAGCAAGGTACTTATAGATGGCTTATGGCTGACAAAAAGACCACCAATCGAGAATGGTGGCTGAAGCGGGGCAAGTGAGTATGCGAAGTACGAGGGACAACGCTGAGTAAACTTCCCGTACTTTTAGATTAGATGATCGAATTTCATTGGTAAGTCCCCGGGATTTGTTCTAATGAAGCGCTCGGAGACATTTGCTTATGCAAAGTACTCGAGCGGGGCTATTGAGAACCTGTCGTACAAATTATCTAAGACACGGGCGAAATACGCCCCGTTGTTGGCCCCATGTAAAGTGAGCATATCAATATCCACCATGAGTGGATT
>JAESFQ010000524.1_pt1 | contig 14136 bp, 14 predicted proteins | sample 9269431 | NCBI WGS metagenome assembly JAESFQ01 (sample SAMN14502588, study PRJNA617103) | algae metagenome | isolation source: Plectolyngbya sp. WJT66-NPBG17 and co-occurring heterotrophs from well... | place: USA: Mojave Desert, Joshua Tree National Park, California | collected 2006-08-06
CCATAGTCAGGAGCCCTTGGTAGAATGCGCTAAGGCTATCAATCCAGAAGGCCCTGATAGCACCCGTGTATAGATCCACTTGAGCGTAGTGAGGGTGGTGGTGTTGCGCTCCACGATAGATCTGTCTCCGAATGCCATCGTGGGCGTCGAGCCAAGTAGCGAGGAAGGCGTCTGGGGAGTCAGTGGCCGCATTTGCGGCATCGAAGGGTAGGCCAGAGAGAAGGATATGCGACTTGAGGGCATACTCAAAGAAACTGTCGATGCCCGCTCCAATGCCCGTGTAAGCATTCACCCACTGCCCTGTCTCAGCGTCGATACCGGCACCAATAAGCCCAATACTACTTCTGCGGTGCCACACAGCCCAGAAAGCATCCTTGGCTAATCTCTCGTACTTGGGATCGCCAGTCAGTCGGCTCAGAACAGAGAACTCGAGGACTAGACTTCCGGCGCCCGCGCTGCACGTCTCAGTAACTTCAGTCCCTTTGTCGTTTGGATCTCGGCCGCATTGGCCATGTTCGGCATCCATATTGTTTGGTGATTTTGCATAGAAAGGAACTCCATAGCGCAGATTGACCCGGGGGTATGGGAGACCAGTTGGTGTATTGAAGGCTGGAAGCAATCGGTCCGAGAGGTCTGTCGCAAGCCGGAGTAGTTGTCCGTCGTAGACAAACCCATTTGACCAGAATATGCCTTCACGCCCTTCCTTTCTCTCCGTTATTGCATTGTAACCACGGATAGGCAAATCTCCAACTGCAAATTGATGGGCGCTGAGCAGCCCGCCCACTCCGCGAATAACCGTCTCAAAAACTTGCACCTTGCTGTCCAAATCGAACCCCTTCGCTCTTGCTCCTTGGCCACGAGGTCCCGATGAGCCGTCCCCGTAGTTGTCGACCAGCAGCTTGACACCCTCTTGGAAGTCTTCCAAGGGTTTATTTGATCCAGTGGCATCAACTGGGGGTGTGGAAGCAAGTATAGCAAGCGTGGACAGGCTGTCTATCAATGTCAAGGAGTAGTTCCCGAGGACGTCGTTGACTTCAATATGGGCGGGGTTCTGGCGATCGCGAGTGAGAGGTGCGCAGGTAAGTGGCCGTAGTTCGTCTTCTGGAAAGGCATGCTCCATATAGTTGTCGTAACCATGGTAGAAGATGTCGTGTGTCTCTTGTCTACCAGAATCAGCATTGCACATGTGACCATGACTGTCTGATAGCGTTACCTTAATTCTGCTATGGCTTCATCGGTCATGCCATGACCTGGAGTTGTCCAGCAACATATCAATAGCAGGAATGTGCATAATAGCTGAAAGGGTGCTCCTCCGGGCATTGGCGCATGTCGCCGCAGAGGCCTTCCAGTCTGTCGCATGGGCAAAGAGGTCCCTGTAAGGCGACATGGAACTCGAGTCTATCAACGGCGGAGGGCGAGGGCGTAGTTGGTGTATAAGCGAGGCCACATGTTCGGCGTTCCTGCTGGACTGGTGAAGCCACGATTGCCATATGACACGGGCGAATTTCTGGCGAGGGAGGGCGTCATCGTGCCAAGCCCAGCTCCATCAATTATTTCATCGCAACACCGCAGAGACATCACAACCTCCGCGTACTTGGCCCATGCGTGGTAAAGGCGCTTTTCTTTCTTAATTTGTATTTTATCCCCTACTTCTAGCACGATGCTGCCTCGAGCCGCCTTCCGCGCGCTGCGCATCCGGCCTGCACTGGCAACTCCGCGCATCACACCCATTGCTTGTACCTCGCAGTGGACGCGCACATACGCCAAGGTCGGCAAGCCAAAAGACAACACCTGGAAACCTTCAGATCCCATCAAGTTCGACGAGAACAACAAAGCACGACCCAACCCAGTAAACCCTTCAGAGCAGCCTGAGTTCGACACGGCGGCAGCGCCAGAGACAAACACAACACCGACACGTCCCTCACGACCAGTAGAAAGCGCGACACAGGCCTCGAAAGATGCAGGGAAGGACTTCAAGATGGGGGAGCAGGAGGAGATGTCGGGACCCAAGTCGCCCAGCGAGAACACGGACCCCACCACCGAAAGCCCAGAGTCGCAACAACCGCAAAAGCCGCTACCGGACCTGCGATACGGTATTCCCTCAACATTTACTGAGGAACATGCCGAAGCCGACGGAAAAGCGAAGAGTGACCTGAACGAGGATTCGGTGCCAGGCGCTACGGGAGGCCGAGAGGGTGGTAGTGTCGGCGAGCTTCCCAGATCCGCATACGAAACAAGTACCGACAGGCGGCGAAACCGTGTTGCCAACTGGTCCTATCTCGCCATGCTCCTCTTCGGAACAACGGGCGCAATCTTTATGGGCAGGAACTGGGAGAATGAGGAAGAGGAAGCAGCACACATTGATGCTCCAAATGGCTGGACACTAGGAGGCATGTACGCCCGTGCGGCCGCCCGTATCAACGGACAAAAGGCATACTACACAGAGCCTACCTTCCAAAAACTGTTGCCAGACAAGGACAAGATCCCCGGGGGCGCGCCAGAACTTACCCTAGTATTGAGTTTGGAGGATCTACTGCTACACTCAGAATGGACTACAAAGCACGGCTACCGATTAGCCAAGCGACCCGGTCTCGACTACTTCCTCCGATACCTTAGCTCACAATACGAACTCGTCATCTTCACTTCTGTCAAGTCCATGGACGCCGACCCCATCATCCGCAAACTTGACCCCTTCCGTCTCGTCATGTGGCCTCTCTTCCGCGAAGCTACCCGCTTCGAGAAGGGCGAGTACATCAAGGTATGTCTATCATCAAGCCATGAGTTGTGTCTTGCTAACATCTTCCAGGATCTCTCCTACCTCAACCGCGACCTTTCCAAAGTCATCATGATCGACACCGACCCCTCGCATGTCAAACTCCAACCCGAAAACGCCATCATCCTCCCCAAGTGGAAGGGCGAACCCGGCGATAAGGGCCTCGTAGCCTTGATCCCCTTCCTCGAATACCTCGCTATGATGTCTCAAACCGGTACACCAATTGACGTTCGCACCGTGCTCAAGTCCATGGAAGGTAAAGACATACCAGTCGAATACGCCCGCCGCGAAGCCAAACTCCGCGAACAGTTCCAGCGCGATCTCGCTGAGCAGAAGAGGAAGACCAAAGGCAGTGCGGGTGGCATGTTCATGAAGAGTCTGGGTCTCGACGGACCGAAACAAGGCATGGTGCTCGGTGACCAAAACATCAGCCAGGGAATGTCAGAGGGCAAGATGATGATCGACATGTACCGAGATTTCAACAAGCAGAATTACATGCATCTAGACAAGCAAATTCGCGAGAACGGAGAGCAATGGCTCAAGGAGATGGCCGAGGAGGAGAAGAAGATGCAGGAAGCTCAGCTCAACGACATGAAGGCAGGCGCATTCAGTTGGCTAGGTGGCCCAGCACCTCAAACAGCGACAGTACCTTCGGCAGCAAGTGCACCCGACGCGGTAGCTAGCCATCATGAGGGTTTACCGCCGAACCAGGTGCGGTAGAAGACTGGCGCAGTGCAGTGTAAGTATTCAAAAGATCTTACGAAAGAATACCGTTCCACTCTTATGCAGGTATTACGGGAGTAACTCACCTGGGTCCAGGTGACCTGGATATCTATGATATGTACTATATATGTTGAAATACAAGATCATAAACGCATAGGAATAGAATGCGATGAAGCTACGCTTTCTTTCGTGCAAGCCTCGGCACACGGCGTTAACACCGGACCTAATGGTGGGGCGCGTTCCTCCGGCCTCCGCCATCCATCTCCCAGCCGCCCGAACTACACATCTCAAGCACGACCTTATCCTGGAACCGTGGTTCGAGAAAGCCATCATGTTTCAATTCTCTTCTCTCGTCTCCAATCCATTTGCATCTCGCTCTACATCACCGCAGGGGCCCCCAGAGCCGCCCACCATGCCCGAAGACGCCAGCACGGCACCAGCCGCGTTTCCTTTCCTGCGTCTACCGTTGGAGCTCCGTGAACAAATCTACTCCCTATACTTCAAACCTGCCGACCACCTGGTTAGGACTGTAGGCCTTGAGGCCAAAGGTTTCTTTGGCGGTGTCTACCAATGGGACTTTGACCTCTGGAGGGTAAACAAACAAGTTTACGCGGAAGCAAAGAAAGTCTGGAAGAGGGAAAACATCTTTGTCAAGGTCGCTACACCATGGCCTAGTGCGGGTATGTACCGAGTCTATCTGATGGCCACCGATGGGATCCCAGAACAGTTGGAACACACCTCGACGACAGTGAGCGGTCGCCGCGGACGCCGTGAGCTTCTCCCCTTCTCTTCAGAATGCACCGCTGATCATCAACTTGGAGTCCTAGTAAACCACATCTCATCTGAGGGTCTCGTGCCCATCGTATGTACCGATGCCCGCGCCGATGCATTTAAGTCATATCATGCTGTTGTGCAGATAACCGCGCCATTCCATGGGGTTGTGCCGGAACACATGGTTGTGATGCTGGTGGACGATTTGCATTTGTTTACCAAGACATGGTATTACAGTGCGTTGTCGTATCCTATGCTCAACGAACGGCTGTCCACTACCTTTGTCCTGCAGAATCCGTACGCTGAGCCTAGCAACGAAGCGGAAGACGCTGTAATGGAGGAGGACCAAAAGAATCTAGGCGTTTCGATTGCTCTACAAAGGAAACTTCTACTCCCTTTCGAGCACGTAAAGGGTCTCCACAGTACAAGCATCCACGGCTTCGCACCCAACGTCCGCGAAGAACTCGCTCGCCTCCAAGCCCGACCCATACCCACATTACGAGAATCCCTCGAAAGCGCCACAGACTACATGCTAGCCGGTGACCTCGCGCTCGCCTCTTCATCTCACCATAACACCAACAACACGTCAACCTCCAACCCCTATCCTACCCAAGCGACAGGCAACGACAAAACCGCCGCCCTAGAAGCCCTCGACCTCTACAAAAAGGCTTTCCACGCAATTCACATTCTCATCCACGGCCGCACCCGCCGCGTCCTTGCTGATGACTTCTTCCACGATGGTATAACATCTGGTCGTTACGCCGGCCAAACAGGGATAACCATCCGTGTACTCCTACGTCTCAAACTTGTCTCCCGCACCATTGCCGCCTACAACGCTCTCGGCCAATACGGAGAAGCCGCCTTCTGGGGACTCCGCAGCATCAGAGTCTTGCAAGAGAGTCTGAACCCAGATTTTGAAAACTTCCTGATGGAGTTTCTAGAGGGCTCGGACGTGGGCTGGATTTATGTGAGAAGTGGGTTGGCGTTTTGGCAGATGGAGAGGGACGAGGAGAGTTGGTTGGGGGAGCTGATTAGTTATGCGGATGAGCCTTTAGCGGTGAGTGAGAGGCTTTGGGGATTTGCAGGCGCCTATGTAAAACCTAGCGAGAGGGCGGCTGTAAGGGGGGAATTGTTGGGCTATGGTATACCGCAGGGGGTTGTTAACTTGTTCGGGGATGTAGCGGCTGGAGAGGAGGATGTTAAGAGTGTTGAGAGTGTTGCGGCTGAGAATGGAAGTAGCACTAGTAAGGAGTGAAGATGCTTGTAGTTGGCAATATAGGCTTCGTGCATTTCACAGCGCCTGATATAGTAGACACGCCTTATCACTGAACAAGATCTAGCGCTCTTGGTCGTAGGAGTCTACAATTGACCTCATTACAGCCCATACAAAAACGACATCTTCGCATCCGCATATCTCGTCGTATCCAACCTCTCAGCCTCAACCTCCTCCGCACTCTTCCCCCTTGCCCACGCCATCTTCCTCCCATTCACAGCTTTCAAAATAAACCTATACGCCGTATACCCCAGCAGCGCCGCAGCCACAAAGCCCAGCGTAGCGTAGAAAGGAATCAAATACCTTGGTGCATATTTCTTGCGGTACAGTTGGGAACCGATGACGCCCGCCAAGTTACCGAAGCCGTTTACGCCGAGGACGAGCGAGCGTTTCCCCGGCTCGGGGTTATTGCCGCTGAGCCAGGCTACGGTGAGAGGGGCGGAGATGTAGCTTCCAAAGAGGAGGATGCATAGGCCTGCGTACTGGGCGCCGTGGGAGGGTGCGGTGACGGTAGTGACGAGGCCGATAAGCGAGATGAAGATGCCGCTGATGATGTGATAGCCTCGTTCTTTGCTGGGGTGGGAGTGAGTGTTAGAAAGGCTGTTTAAGAGGTAATGGGAAATGAGTGTAAGTGTGCTTACCGGTGGTCTGAGCTGAGGGCAAAGAGATATAAGCCCACGGCGCCGCATACAAATGGCGGTACGGACATCTTGACAAAATCACGTTAGCTCTATCCGTAAGTTCAATGGCATGGCGTAGCCAACATACCAGATTCGCATCTATAGACGAGTACCCTAAGCCCTGCACGACCATGGGCATGAAGACGGAGAAAGCCTGGCTGGGTACACTAGCGCAGATATTGAAGCAGAGTAGAAACCACAGTTTCCAATCTTTTGCAGTCTCGATAGCATCCCTCTTCGTAAGCCGATCTCGTTCCAAGCCATCGCCGCTATAGTCATGAGCGACCCACGCGGAATTGTCTTTGACGATACGCTGAACAGCAAAGACCTGTTCTTCGGCATTGAGAAACCATGCTGATCCCGGTCCTTTCGGCAACCAAAACCAAGCCAGAATCGCAATGAAAACTGTTAAACTGCCTTCGATGATGAAGAGGTACTGCCAGTTGTGTAGTCTGGTGTTGTTGAGGTGGAAGATACCGAATGCTAGTGTGGTGTTAAAGAGATACTACTGGGTACTGGATTAGACTAAAGCATACCAATGGAGCCCGAAAACGCGCCAGCAACGGCGTATTGTCCATAGAACAATCCGATCCGCACCGCCATGTCGTAGCGGCCATAGAAAGTCGAGAGGTATGCGATAGCCGTCGGATAGAAGCCCGCCTCGAACGCACCAATCATCAGTCTAGCAGCGATGAGACCGTTTTTGCCACGGATGAAGGCATGCGCTAGTGTAAAGATACCCCATCCGATCTGTTTTGGGTTTAGAAATTACACTTTGTATTCTTAATTTATTTGGTTAGCTTGCCATTATGATAGTGATCCAATGTTTTGCACCGAGCCATCTTCCCATAGCAGCCGAAGGAGGCTGGAGCAACACAAAGGTAACGAAAAAGAGCGATACTGCTAGGTTGAGATCATCTGGAGTGGCGCCGATGTCTTTGGTGAACCCTGCGTGAATTCGTTAGAATCGATTCTCAGACATCTGCGGTCGGGGTATCCAGCATACCTTGCGTCTCCGCGTTCCCAACATTCGACCGATCTAAACCGTTGAACAGGTACAACAGCGAAAGACATGGTAGAAGCGCAATATCCAGCTTCCTGTTTACGCGATTGGACATGGAATGCTCTTCGGGACTAGGAGCTTGTTCCTCTGTTGTAACGACGGTCCTTTGCTCCGAATTGAAACTCGAGCTCATCTTTCTAGGCTTGCTTCTGCGGGTACAAGGAAGAAGAGGATCATCTTCCTGAGGAGAATCCATAGTAAAAGCAAGTTCTGCGTGGTGAAGCTGGCTAAGCTTGGCTGCCTTCGCTACTTTCCGCGTTCACATGTACGTAATTTCTTTGGTGAGGCTCAAATTGGGACCCTAACTTGAACCTGCCATGACTGGTGTTGATGTGTTACCGCCTTTCACCTCATCGAATTTGTCCGATCACAGTTGTGTATAGCTTGGCCTGCAGGAGCCTATAACTCGAACCGTGCCAGGTTAAGCTTGACCAATCGGAGGATGCCGCGCAAGGAGCGGCCCCTGTCCGCGGACAGGTTTTGACCTTGACACCTCGGATCAGAGCCGAAGGCTGTCTTGCAATGGTTGCTCATCTCGACGGGAATGGTAAAAGGGCATCTTGCGAGTAGCTAGGCGTCATGATGACACCTTTCACTTATCGTATGCGGCGAGCATGGTGAGTACAGAAACTTCGAGAAATGACTTCCACACGCCTTCGGCACCCTCGAGCAAGAACTTTATGCACCGTGTGCCGCTTTCAAGTACTTGTTTCGTCTGTCGATCATAGCGCCAGCCATTTCCTTGATCGCCCAGCGGGGTGGTAAAAGCTACTGCCCGGAGCGTTCCCTGATCTTGTGTCACCACTTCACAGTGATTGGTTGACGGTTCCGCGGCCCTGGGAGCGCCGCGGCGAGATTAAGGTTTCTGATGACTGATTTGCCCGGACGACAGACCCGGTGAGCAGGTCTTAAATAAGTAAACTGTTGTGTAGCTTCAGCCCGTCATTCTGCATCCAGGTTCGTAGCTCCTGGTACACGGTGTCTGCTTTGATGTTCGATGCATTTCCTCGGAGCTCCAGGCCTCGTTGAGTATCGTACTGCGCCCCAGGAGTGCAGATGACAAGACCGGGGTCGTTTCCTTGCTCGAAGTGTCCATGGCCATGAGATAGATAGCGATCAACTAGAGCTTTGAGATCCTGCAACACTTTGTAACAATCTCTGGGATAGTTAGTACCAGTTCTTGACTCCTCATCAAAGGTGCGCATGGCAAAGTCGATTTCCGAGGCATATACAGCAGTGTCGAGTAGGGTGGCCGTGGTTCCGTTGTCCGAAGAGCGAAGTATCTGATCCAATATCAGGATAACAGCAGCGTTGAAGACGAAATGCAAACCGGCCTGCAGTAGCTTCCTCGTCGACCGCAATTGCTGGGCCAAGACCAAATTACGTTGGGCGGCCGCTGAACAAGCGTGAACGTAATTGCTATGCGCGTGCTGCTGCACAGACCATTGGCCGTTCATATAGCGTTCGGCAACGGCTTGCTTGACAGCGGCGAGAAGAATTGGCCGAGTTGTGAGGACAATGAGTTGATTCGCAGCTAGATGCAGAGAAAGAACCGCGGGGTCAGCGTCTTTGTTGATGGCTAGCACCGGCGCTAAGTTTAGCTTCCACTCTTCAAGCAAATCCAGAGCCTTGTCTACGTGTAGAGTCGAGTAGCCTCTTTGGTAGTGTCGTGGAGCGATCTTGAATGTTTCGCAAACAATGTAGCCAGAAATGCGAGACAGCTCGACATGTGCTCGAAGGCCGTCGCATGGCGGCATTGAGCTGATAAGGTTAGTGATGCTCTGTGCTGCACGGGTAAACGAAATACTTACGGATCGTCGCATGGCAGGGGGAGCCTGATAGCTTCGTCAAGCAGGGTTGGCGGACGTCCCATCAGCACAGAAAGCCATCTGTCCAATACGTATAGAGTCCAGAATGTGCGTTTGCTTGATTCATCGTTACAAGCCCTGAAAGCACCATGTATGATGGCGATGTGAATAGCTAAACTGACCTTGACGGTGAAGTAGGAAGTCAGTGCATGCATTGTACGCAGTGCGTATACAGCCTCTACTTACATATACGTATGCCGCATCTCTACGATTCAGTTCGATCAGATAGAAGCCCATGAGAGTCAGTACTGGGACGTCTTCCAACGTGAATCGCACAGTATCCAACGGGTTCCCAAGAAGTTTTCGTGCACGCTTAAAATAAGCCTCTCCAGCATGCTGGTCTGACCGACGGAAACTGGGATGGCCGATCGACGTAGCCAATGCAAAGCAGACATGGTAAAAGGCCAAGCGTCGGTGGGTATCATCAGTCGTCATGGTACTCAACGAGACAGAAGGGGCTGCAGACGTGGGAAACCGGCCAAGGTCGCCCCACCCTGGGTGAGTTATCAGTGAAAGCACTATGAGTGGTCAGCGCAAAGCTTACAATAGATTCCGCCAGATGCAAAGTCGCCATTGCCATCTTGAATGTAGGCTCGCAGTTGAGACAGCATCAATGACATGTCCTCCTGATCAGGTAGCCATAAGGGATCTACACTTGGATTAGGAATGGGCCGCGAGTCTGGATGTAGATGTACAAAGTCAGTGGATGTCTCACATGCAGTTCGTACATGGGCACTTACCGTAGGTTTGGTAGCGTCCGATTGAGGCAACAAATGAAGACCCATCCGCCGACTCAGGCTGGAAGGTCAGAGGAACCAAGGTAAGCATGAATTGCTTCAGGTAATCCAGAAACGTTGCCCCGGAGGTTTCTCCAAAGAATCTCGGGGTACCACAAGGGTCAACAAGCAGGCGGCCATCGTTCGTGTCGGTTTGATCCAGTTCCATTGACACGGACTGGAAAGTTGGAGCGGTTGAACGCGTTTCTGGTCCGCCATGATCGAGCTGCCCAATGAATTCGGCAGCCTCTTCAGGTGCAGCGACTTTGAAGCCTGTTTCGAGTGCTGCACATCGTTTGCGCAAGCGGTCGAGCTCGTATTTCAAAGAGTGCTTATCTGATTCCGGTGCTGGGTACTCGCATTCACGTGATGTTTTGCTGCAGCGTTGGCACGGCTGTTCTCCCGAACACCGAACTCGACGAATGTTGCAGGCGTTGCATCTGCGCTCCGCAGGTCAGTGGTGAGCTTGAGGATGCTTATACTTGCACGGCCTAATGCTTGGTTGATGCGCGTGTTCTCCATGCTGTAAACGAGCCATGCTGACGCGTGCAAGCAGTGCATGTCTGGGCGACGTGCATCGGTGCCGTAACACCAAGAAATCGCGACCAATACCATGCGAAAGTTGGAGGATGGGAATTAACTCACGCTCTTACGACGCGCTTCCGTAACGACGGGTCGACCTTGTGTCGTCTTGGATTAACAGGCAGGCGCTGCGGCTGGGGAGAGGAACTTTTGGAGGACGGTGTGTAGTTGGATTGCATCTCGGTCCGAACGGGTCGAATCTATCGTAGTACACCTGGTGCCATGGAATGTGTGGAGAGGAACGTGGGCGAGGATAAGTCGCACCGAAGAAGGGAAGACGCGAAAGACGTGCAGTTCGGCGCCTCTTTGACCCCACGAGGCTAGTTTCACGGCACGTCACCGCCATCGTTAAGTTGAGATGCGTTGAGTCAAGTATGCAACTTTCAATCACAGTGGAGGCAAAGAGGTGAAAACGCCAAATGCAACAAAAGAAACGTGTGCCGCCTTTTAATTGCAATTACGAGACTGATGGGAATTGGTTACGCGTCTAAATACACCGAAAGGGGCGATGGCAGGGCGGACTGGTTAGCGTGCAAGAGGCTACTGCAAGAGTCGTACCATTATTCAACATGACAACACAAAATCTCCAAGGAGAATCCAATGAGATTGATACATGAGCATGTTTTGCTTTTGATCGTCATGTAGCCACAGCGCCTCATAGGCGTAGTATTGACGTCTCAGGCTAGGTTACGGACGTATGAACAAGTCGTGCCAATGCGGGAGTTCGAAAAGAGAAGCGTGATATTAGAGTTCTCTGATCACCAGCGGGTATACGGACCAAATCAAACAGAGCTGGACAGTCGTTTCATGAGACGCCAGACGGCACGAATCGAAATAAACGTGCGGGGTAATGCGCATCAAGAAATAAAAAGAAAAAAAAGAAGTGACAGGATTGCCGGCGGACGCGAGCGTAACTGGGAAACTCGCGACGCCTTGCATCGGCTTATTTCTCCAAGTCCACAGCTAATTGCCACCTACACGCCGTCCGGATCATGTATTTGGCCTCCTCTTCGCTCATCCAATTCATCTCTTCACCCCCATTCCACTTGATACCCACAATCTTCCCAGCACCCTCGCCCTTTGTATCCATGACCACGAATAGTTCTGCAACTTTCATGCCCGTCCAACTACGGTGGAAGTGCACCTTCAGCTTCCCTGTCTGATCTGGACCTTCACTGTAGATGAACCATTTGTCATCCATATCTTTTGGCGCATGCCCAAGATATAACGAGTATATTTGCGAAGGCGGGAGGAAGATATTCCACGCCGTTATCAGCGGCTTGCCGGGGAACGGCATTGTTGGTAGAGCGCTTGGAAGAACGCGTCGCGGTGGTTCGGGAGAAGCTGGAGGCGTGAAGTGGCTTCGAGTGTGTTGTCGTGATGGCATCTCGAAGCGCTGTATGTGGGCGACCATCTTGGGCTGTTGCGGTTTCGAGGCATCGATGGCGACAATGGTACCCTTTTTTGCGGGCGACGGTGGTGGTGTAAGAAGGCTCGATGGTCCATCGGAAGGGCGGCGCTGTAGCCTTCTCGGCGATTGTGGATTAGGCGATTGTTGTAGGTAGGGTGAGCGTAGTCCGTCGTTCACAAAAAAAGGCGATGGGGGAGTGTCGCCTCGATCTCGTCTGGAGAAACGTCGGAATATCGACTTCTTCCTGGAAAGCGGCTGTGGTGATTCGAGCGCCATCATCTTCACTGTTACCCCACTTGGCAGTTCTTCTGATTAAGTCCTGACTGCGAAACGCAAATCTCCAACGCGACTCCAACGGCAAACGAGAGTATAAACGAAAGTAATAGCCCGACCAATTTCACACGAACCGCAAGTAGGGAAGAGGAGGTGCACCGTGCAAGACAAATACGGTGGTAGTACTCAGCCGCACCCCTCGCGCGGGCTGAGTCTGGCTTTATTTAGCATGCACATTCCAGCCTGCATGCGGACAAGCGAGTATGCCTCAGCACACCTAGATCCACTCCACAGACACGGAACATGCAGCATGCGTGCTCCTGCATGGGGTGGGCTGGCAGGCCTGAGCAAAGGTCGTGGCGCGTGATGAGCCTGGCGATGGCTGGATAGGAGTTGTGGTGGTGGACCGGCACCGGCAAGCGTCATGCAATCCAAACTTTGACTTGACGCGGGAAGCGCACGGCCTTTGCTGTGAAGTGCCCGATTTAGCGCATGTCCCACTGCTGTTTGGTCGATGCGCCGCCCGGAAATCGTTTTACCGACTGATGTAAGACCGAGAGACCCTCCCTGGATATTTCCATCCATCAGCGAGCTTCTCGTACTCCGGAGCAATGGGAGTGAAGCATATGTTTCATAGAGCTCGTCACCAGCGCGGGCCTTTCGCCAGCCTGCAAGTACGACGATCGCACCGGCTCCTCAATGCCGAAAACGCCCACAAACATGCGCTTCATACATATCACAAGTGCACAATCATACTGACTGGTGTACGCTTCAGATAGCCCTATGAACTGCCTTTGGTGCCACCCCTCTGGGTATTAGCTACCAACAAGGTTTGGTAGACCCAATCACAATCCCCTTGTCACATTTCACGATCTGTGCTAGCCCAGGCTAACAATGAGTAGCCGGAGCGCCAATGTACCTCTACGACGTGATGGATGTGACGGGTGGGGCGATCGTGACCTGTACGAGATTAGCTGGATCCCACGACAGATTCAGGAGCACCAAATACGGTTCAGGGTGTTCGCATCCGATCCGCACCAAGAGCTTGCTGCCGGAGAATTGATAGCGCAAGTTTTGGGTCAGCGTCTATACCCGGTCGATTGGCCAATTAGCACTACATTGTCTTGGGTATGCTGGGCTGAAGGGCCATCGACTCTGGTGCTGGGTGAGTCGAGCTCGTCATGGTGGATCGCCTGAGCATAGCCTACCGACCAACTGATCCTATTCTTGTCTCTACCACGGGCTACTGTCACTGCTCTTTCCTGATCACGCGATTCTCAACAGTCATATCCAGCATGTCCACGTACGAGAAATGGCAACATCAGTACAATGCGGGGTGACAACGTAGTGTGAAAGACATTGTGCGCCTATCGCATAAATGGGACTGGTACGACAGCCAGCCACGTCTACAACTAGCCGAAGCCACAAGACTACCTACCGTGATCCAGATTGTTCACTGATGGACTACATGACATCTAGAACAACGGGCTGTGCATCTATAAAGCCTCTGCGGAAGTTCAGCCGCGAGAGATCAGCGCAAAACAATCCAGACTCCGTTCTCCAAGACGAATGCAAAATCTAGAACGGTGCAATGAACGTTGTTTAGTACAGTATCACTCCTCCTAGTTCCGCCTGCCGACCACCAACTGTCCTACTACCCCACTTCACTCCAGTTTCAGCACGTTTACATCCATTTGCGAGAAACTAACGTTACCCGGCATACACAATGTGCTAGTGTTGGAATACACATCGTACTTTGGCCACATTTCGTTCTCACATGTCCACCTCCCGCAGTCGAGATCCAGAAGACTCCAGGCGGAGAGGGCGTAAATGCCTTGGCTGCAACCATCATCAGCCATTGGCTTCACTCGCACAGAATGAAACCGTGTAGACAGACAAAACGACAAGAAATCTTCAAGGAAAGAAAGAAAAACTCACTTCTC
>JAESFQ010000525.1_pt1 | contig 14122 bp, 15 predicted proteins | sample 9269431 | NCBI WGS metagenome assembly JAESFQ01 (sample SAMN14502588, study PRJNA617103) | algae metagenome | isolation source: Plectolyngbya sp. WJT66-NPBG17 and co-occurring heterotrophs from well... | place: USA: Mojave Desert, Joshua Tree National Park, California | collected 2006-08-06
CGTTGCTACGACTAATGCTGATTTCGACATCAAGAGCAAGTTGGTGAATACGCTGGGCGGGCAGCATGCGTACCTCGTTGCACTCACGCGATTGGCCTTCAGTGAGGGCTTGGTGCTGGAAGCGGGAATTGAGGATGAGGTTGTAAATATGGCGCATGACATTCTAGACGAAGGGCTGAGCATGGAAGAGGGTGATGCTTTTGGGAAGGTTTTCAGCAGTGGAAGCACTGTCTAGACGCATCGGGCTGTTATCTTCAGGAAGTGCCCCGCAGGAGGCGTGAACATTTGCATCTTGTATAACCATTAGTCTTGTCCGCATTCTTCTGCATTGCTAGGGCTTGGGACGATATTGCATTGGGCGGCGTTGGGGACAATAAGTGCATTCTTCTACATGCGACCAACGATCAGATAGAATTCTCTCCCACACTATCATAAATGTCCTTGCACCCACCTCAGCACCCTCTCCAAAACCTCATCCCCACACTCATCATGCAACAGCTCATGCCTCCCATCCTCATACACCCCAAGCTCCTTATCCGCACTCCTGATTGCCTGCACAAACCTCTCACTAACCTTCCAATCACAATACGTATCCGCATTCCCGTGCAACACCATCGTCGGCACAGCCCACTCCCCGACCTTTCCCATGACAGTCTCCGCGACATCCACAGCCGTAGCAGCAGTCAAGAAACAAATTGCCTTTTTCGAGAAAAGCGGATCAGCGAGGTATTTATCAATCTCCTCCTGAGACCGCGTGAGGCCTGAGATATCGACCTCTCGTCCTGGTATAGAAACAGTCGGCATCGTGCGCGCTGCTACGCCGACCGCTACTCTCGCCGCGTAGGGAAAAGGGCCCGGGAACGCCGGACCAGTCAGAATCACGCCGCTGATGTTTTCTGCATTGTTCACCACGCTTCCTGCGGTAATCAAGCCGCCGAGTGAGTGCCCGAAGAGGATTACTGGTTTACGCAGTTTGACTGCGTAACTCCGTAGTTCGAGATGGTCGGCTACGGCTTTCCCTACGTGCACCACTGCGCGAGTAGTACCTGGGGAGGCACCGTGGGCCCAGATATCCAGAGCGTAGACTGCGTAGTTCGCGGCAAGGAAGTGCGTGATTAGGTTGTGGTGCGAGTGGATGTATCGGGTCGCGTATTCTGCGTAGCCATGTTGCAAGACTATGGTTGCGATGGGCTGTGAATCGGGCTTCCATACGTGCGCTATCGTACCCGAGGAGAGGGTTATGTTGTTGTGGTTCAAACCTTGATTCGGGTCGGTGATCGGCGCTGTTGTTGGGGACATTGTGTGATGGGCTTTTGAGTCTATACTAGGCAGTTCCGCTTGTCTTTTATACAGCGAAGGGACATTCAACATCCTGACGCTTGGGATGGAGTTTAGTTGTCTTTATACGTTCGTCGTAACCTCTGGGTACGTGCTGCTTGCTACAGGCGTATCGGGTCTTCGGTGGTCTTAGGCTTCCGGATCAGTTCGAGTATCAACGATGCTGCACAAACTCCAATAATTCAGTACCCGAGTAGCCTACGAGTTTGTGATCGAAAACTATTTTCAGCATATGGTGTATCAAGAGGTGGATTCTGGCTCTCCAAGGTCCGATAATGACAGGAATTTGGCGTTGACGTTCAGTGACAGGAGAGTCTGGCTGGGTGTTGTTTAAAAAAAAAAACCTGACTCCACCGATTAAATCAAGGAGCCATCCTTCTCTTTGTAAGATCAATTCTCACTATATAGAGCCATTCTGCTCTTTGGTTACAGACAGGATGTCATGTTGAAGTAGACATCAGAACTAGTCTCCGATGCCTTGTGGCCCACGTGCGGAGGGGCACGACGACAGCTTTGGGCCTAGTCTGTGGAACGCCTGCGACCCGTGGACACTTCTATTTCCTCTTCAAACATATATACGCTCCAATTATCGTCATTCTACATAGTCAAGTCGTCCCACATATTCGCTTAACTCAGTTATCACAATAGATGGACGTGTCGCAGTCTCATACTGCGGCGTGTCGCGAACCATGTCGCATCGCGAACAGCCATTACACGAGTGCGGAATGGTAAGCTCTTATAGGCACATGCGCAACCTTTGTGCATGACTACATTAGATGCAATGGAGCGACGCCTATAACATTGGTCCTGTAAATCCCATACCAAACGCTGTCCTCGGTAGCTTCTAACAAAATTTCACACACTCCTAGGTCAACATGACTCATCATGTCGTCCGATGAGCACAGGGAGTATGTTGACAAACCGCTCAAGGTATCGACTGCCATTCGAATTACCAGTGGCCAGTGTTCTCACTACGTTCATCAAGATTGTGGGGACAGATTGGTCTACTAGGTTGTGCGTTATATAAGAGTTCGTCATTGCCAGGGAAGTGCAGATTTGGGCTGGCAATCAACGCATCATTTACAAAACATTCTAGCGTGCAATAACACATTGCAAGCTACTGCTTGATTGTTCCAACGAGTACAGTCGTCCCCAAGTCTTCACCACCGTCAAAGGATATATGCGCAAGACGAAAGCTAGGATTTGTGACGTAATCGTCATTTTCGGCGGGTGTGATGTACCGGTCGTGTTACGAGACGTACAGCTTGATAACAGTGTACGCTGTAAGTTAGTTGGCGAATTTTATCTTGATGGCTGGATGGACGGCAGACATTCCAGTCATGAAGTGGTGGATGACGTCGACCAGGATCTTGCAGACGCGCAGCCAAATACCGACCACTCATAGAGCAAGAAAACACTGCTTAGCAATTGCTCCGCACTCTGCTGAAGCTGAAGATAACTTCGCTGGAAGACAAGGGCTTTCAAGTGCAAGTTTCCTACATTTTCAATATCACTTTACCACCCGTCGTACGAGCGCTTGTTTTCAAGTAGGAGCAGAGCTGGTACTGAAGTCGCTCTCCCAAAAGGGAGCTGTGTACTCCGATCACACAGCCCCTACTCCGGTCTGGTTTCAATCTGTCCAATCAAATACCCTATCACATCAAGGCTTATGCTTCCGCGGCAAAGCCCTGCTAGTCCTCTACCGCTCGTGCCCCACAGCTGCGTCTTTCACCTCCACATCCTGCCACCTATTGTTGTGCTCAATCAAGATGTGATGCATGGCGCTGTGCATATGTGTGTGGCCTGATGATTAACTATCACGATTGCTGAGCTTGGCCTTCACCCCGCTCGATTACCTAACAGCATGGCTACTTCCACCACCGCCACCACATCCTCTTTGCGATTGACACCACAATCACTTCTCCGACACCAATACCGGATGGTTCCTTCTAAGGACGACGATATGGGCATCACCGGCTCGGTTACTGGTTCTGTGGTAGATGAGCGCTATGAAGCGTTCGACGGAGCGCATGAGGGCGAGCGCCTGTCGTGGAGAAAGCAGGCGATTATTGATCTAAGGCCCTCACGGCATCGCGATATGTAGGAAAATGCTCCAGGGTCCCAGTTCAGATGTGCTGACCGTATATAGGTATATTGGTGCACTTTTGTTCAACATCTGCGCCTTCATCTTACCAGCCCTCTACGGCACCTTGTCGAAGCTATGGGTGGCCAATATCGACAGCTCCATGGTGGTCACAACAGACACGTATACATACATTGGAGTGGTAGCAGAAGTCTTGAATGAGGGTTTACCACGCACTTCCTACCTCGTCATCGGCGACAGGTCCAGTCGTGGGTTCCGTGAGCGGTTGCAGCTCACCCACACCCTAATCCTCTTCCAGTCGTTCCTTGGCCTCATCATGAGTATCGGATTTGTTGCAGGCGCTTCCACTTTTGCACAAGGTTTTGTGCCTATCGAGGTGAGAGATGTGAGTTCTACGTATATCCGCATCTCTGCATTCTCTGCGTTCAGCTCGGCAGTTGAAAGTGCGATTGCGGCGTCGACCCGGGCGCTGGACAAGCCCGACGTCCCACTGATCATTAGTTCCGTCAAGTTCGTGATCAATATCATTCTCGACTTGATCATCATCTCCAAGTTCCATGTTGGAAGCATCACACCCACGGTAAACATGCAGGCAGGTATCTCACTTGCTTGTAACCTCACGTCTGCGTTTGCAGGAGTGGTGTATTTTATCTACACAACAAGTGTCAGCTCCAGATCTCCGATTCATCGTGATGCTTCCAGCTGGAGGACGACCCCGTCGTTACCAGCCTTAATCACACTCGCCAAGCCAGGAGCGATCTTCTTCTTGGAATCCGCTATCCGCAACGCACTCTACCTCTGGCTGATAAACGGTATTGCCGGTCTAGGTAGCGACTATGCGACTGCTTGGGGTGTTTTCTCAACCATCCGATGGGGTCTGATAATGGTACCGGTGATGGCACTCGAAGCGACGACACTGACCTTCGTTGGACACTCATGGGGAGCATTGCGCGTGACTATCGTAGCTATCTCACAGAACGCCAAAATCCAAGTCACACGCCGGCAACTCTGGAATGTGACCCGTTGGGCATTCTACTCTGTCATCATCGTCTTGATGGTAGAGATCCCACTCTGTCTTCTCATGTCCTTCGTCGGTGCCGAACCTTTTGCACGATACCTCTCGGGCTCTGAAGACGTCTCACGCATAACCGCACGCATGTGGCGCACCATCGACTGGTGCTACATTATGTATGGTGTGTCGACACAGCTAGCTGCGATTCTGGTGTCGACGCGTCCAACCTGGTATCTATACCAGTCTCTCGCATCAAACATCCTCTACGTCTTACCATGGGCGATCGCGTGTCAAGTAGTTGATCTGAACGCGGGAGACGCCTGGACATATCACAGCTTGGTATTTGGTGGAAGTCTGGTTTTCTCGTTCTTCACGATCATCGCAGTTGATGGATTCTGGGCGCTCAGGCTAGTGAAGGGAAAGATGGGCGTTAATAAAACGTAATGGCGGCAGAAACGCATGGTATCGTGTGCAGCGCTGGATGGATACTTTGTCAGTATGAAATTGACTATTCTCAATGCTACATGCATTCCATAACCATGGGTGGGGGCGCCATCAATTTTGCCTGTGAAATTTTGTCGCCTCCTGACCACTCCTCAGCCTTTCCACACTGCCGGCTTCGGCTTCACGTATAGGTCCAAGTCGTTCGGCGTCGGAAACCAGATACTTGGGTCATCCTCAGCATACGCGTTCGGGAATCTGACAATCGGGGTTGGGCTCCCATGGCCACCTCCCACAATCTCAACATGTGCACAATTCACGAACCATTGACTTTGTCCAAGGCTCATAGACGGCATAAAGTGCTCGATGCGCAGGAGGTATTGACCAGAGGGTGTGGCAGCTGGGATAGTAAAATTGATTGAAAGCGTATCCATAGTCGACCACGTCGTCTTGTCTGCCGGCCCCGCGTATGCGATCTTGAAGAAGTCTCCCTTTCATCATACTCCATCAGACTGTCTGTTCCATCTGGCAGTTTTGAAAGGAAGATTTGTCCAGGTCCTTCATGGAAGATGTATCCTTGGATATCACCTTCGTAATAAGGCCCAGAGACCATGAGTCCGACCTCGCTTCCAGCAAAAATAGTGGCTGTCTCTATACTAGCGGCGTTGTGGACGGGGAAGGAACCGCGGCCGCATGTGACGTTTGCGTTTTCGGGCCCGAAAATGGGAAAGGTTTTGAGCCAAAGGTCATCGTAGGTTCCGGCGTTGCCAGAGACATCGCGGACGTATTGAAACTCTCTCGAGATGGTGTTGTTTACTATAAGGCGGTTGAATACATCTAGCAGATCCGTTAGTCACTGGTTCAGAGGAACAAGACGAAAGTACGGACAATGGGCGCTGACCCGCTGTGCAAGCACCGTGACCAGCCACGGAAGGACAACGAGCTTCATGACAGCTGCTACTCTCAAGTTGAACAATTCGACTGGAACACGATGATCTCAGACTACCTTATACGACCGCACATTTTCTTAGACCAGCCATGACCGATCCTGCTTCGATGAAGGCTCTGCTGGGAGCACAACGCTCGACATGAGTCCTCATGACCCAGTTAATTCATACGCAAATCCTTCTTGCTGATGGTGCAGCTGCCTCTCGCCAATGGAATCGTTTCGGTTGCTTCAGATAGTGATTCATCCTATTGTGGTAGTATTTAGACGAATGCTAGATTGCCGGATGTGATATGTCGCAAGCGGGGTAAGCGGCACCTTTAGATCACCGCTATTAAGACCATACGGCTCCCTTGGTGGTTAAACTCACACTGGATATGTTTCAGTACGGGTGGCACCGGGTAGACTGTGGAAGCCGGGGTAGAACAGAATCGAATATGCATGCCCGGGTTTGGGCGAAGAAACCCGCTGCGCAACGGCCATGCCTACATTGCACGCAAAGCTTATCTGGACTGCGCGGGGATGGCTATTGATGATGAACCGATGCATGATGCTCGCAATAGTTGTGATTAGAGGGAGCCAGCGAAAGGAGGCGGGGAGCTTCGCGTCGCGTACGCGTGATAGTCATGGGAAAGGGCTGGCCGCAACTCTCGGCCCAGTTCAAATGTTCTGATAGCCTCAACCTCGTTAGTAGCACGATGAACAGATCACGTCCTGTAATGGATGAGGATAGTAACAATCGAAGCGCAACCCAGTGCGCGAAGATGGGATGACGAAATCGATATCAGACTTCGGCCCCTGACTAGGTCTCGGAAAAAGCCCCACACAGCATGACACGCGTTTCCGAAGCGGCGATACAGACGACAAACCCTACCAAATTCGCCATCACTGGAAAGCTCTAGCGCGCCGTCACCTACGCCTTTCTCCATGTGCGTAACGACACAGATGTCGTATCCTAACGACCATGACACAGCAATGCCCACTCCTCCTGCTGCCGGGTGAATTGAAGAACCAAATCGTAGAGTACATCATCCACCGCGAGCCTGGCACTCCTCCACAGCGACATTCTCCATTGGCGCTATCATCAACCTGCCGTCAGTTGTACGAGGAATACCACATACTAGCATGGACCGCAACGATTTTCACAATTCCATGGTCATCGGCAGAGGAGCTTAGCCAAAAAGCCAGTCTGATGTCCCCGGCATGCGTATCCTGCATCACAAAACTTCAGATAAGACTTCCATCCGACCTCACAGAACTCTACACTCCAGATTTGCACCGCAGACGCGTCAAGAGCTTTGGGTTCGCGCGCGCAGGCCTTACAGGACTGGAAGAACTGTACATCCGCTACCGACCTGAACACCATGAGAAAGGCGTAGGGGGACCAGGTCGCGAGCTCATTGTACAGATTCTCTGGCGCGTCATGTGGGAACGAGATATCAAGCGGCTCAAGAAAATATGCATTGTGCATGATGGTGCGCAGCCTTTCCTTTCTCTTTCTCTACTGTACAATATGTTGCAAAACTTTACGCCGCTTCAGGTGTCGAAGCGGTGGAAAGTCCAATCGGATCTTGAGCATGGACAGTTACGGTTTGAGGAATGGTGCAATGGGAAGAGGGTGAGGCAGATGTCTGTTGTTGTGGGCTTCAGTTTCCGGGAAGCGGAGGAGTATGTGGAGGTGTGTCAGCAGATTCTCGAGGTACGTTGACATGATTTTATTTTCTAGTGAGGGTTGCTTCAATGTCGCAAAACAATTTGAGACCATACTGTGTTTGGAGACGAACTGCAGAAGCTGAATTCAGCACAGGAAAAGCATGCTCAGGTCATTGTGGCTCGGCGTGCAGAATGCGAATACGTCACATCGTTACGGCATATGACTGACGAAGCATTGAGGCGCGAGGTCGATAATCTCAACACTTTGTTTCCCGTATTAGGAGACGAGGAAAACGCACTCCAACCACATGTTAGGCGTATACGTGCCATGTGTGCAATGGATAGTTGAGGGAGGTTAGAAAGGAAGTGAAAGCCCATTTCTACCTATACGCGAAGGCTATTGCGGCCCACTACTCTACAGGTTGGTGGCGCATCTAAAAGACTAGCGACGTCTCAGCTACTCAACTACAGTTCCACAGCTCAATCAGAAGGATCGCTGTTCCGCTAGTGTCCGCGGAAACGGAGCTCTACTCGTACGCTAATGCTTGCGAAGGAGACTGTGGAGGGCTGACACATGTTATTAGCGGTCACGTAGACACTCAAACACCTTCCTTGATCCAAAATCGGCTGTCACATCTAAGCGTCGCATCCAGAACACGGCAGTAATCCGCCTCATTACTACTGCCAGGCCTTGATGGCGATGCTAGCATAATATCTAATCGTCTCCTCGGAATCTTCTCAGCCGGCTGAATATCGTATTCGCTTTCAACGATGCGAAGTAGTGTGGACCGGATCCCAGAACCAAGCCCACGGCGTCAGCATGTCATGGCGGGTTACGCGTTGGTGATGGGTGTGGTGGTGTGTAGTCACAATATCGTTGTCTTTTAATAATGGAGAACCGCCGGTGACCAGGTTTGAGCTAGTGCTGAGTTGAAACACTGTCCTTGGGTAGCGCTTGCGACGGGAAGGAAGGGTCGGGAAGACACGGGAAGGATCCAGAAAATTGATAACATGGGATGGTGTCGAGAGGACAAGTAGCAACTTGCAAGGTATGCCCTAGTTGGGAAAGACGGCCGGTTAAGAGCGGATCTCGCTTCATTGGCAGTCCATCATGACTACTCGGAAGAAGCTTCATCCTGCCATATTCGCGAAAGAAGGGCCTGGTATGGTCAGCCTTACCGGTCAACGCGGCCGTGTCATCTAGGCCTTGTTCTGTCCCGGCAAATCATCAGTATCTGCAGTCAAAGCCTCTTTCGCAGGTCACTCGGCAACGGCATGTTTCTCGCCTGCCATGTGATAGGGGCGGGCTGTAAATATCCTGTTATCATGGCTCATTTGCGATAATATACATGGTATGTACGGGAAGAGGCTCCACACTTCCCAGTCTGGACTTCGGTTCAATATGCCATGGTTCGGCCCGGTCGTGCTTGGGGATTCACCAAATTTTTACCAAACTGATGTCTCACATGGTACACCCACCTTTGCCATGTTCGTTGAGAACGGGGCCCGTGCCACGACTGTGCTCTGTTGGCTTGACATACCCATCCTAGTTTCCCATGTGGCTGATTCACTGGCTCTAGGTTTATGCATGCAAGGGTCCATTGGCCGCCAAATCGGTGGAGACTATAACCTGGCTTTCCATAGGGTGATGCGGTCAGAGCTGGTATAAACAGAAAACGGCAACGCATTGCGAATGGAGGCGTACTGGCTGCGAACTCATTGTCCGTGCCGTAAGCGAGCAGGCCTACGGAGCTAACGGCTGGAGTTGATGTAAACGTAGGTTCAGCCAATCATGCAGCTAAGTAAATATTGAAACAGCAAGCATTGCCGCAGTGGTCTTGACTAGGGAAATATGCCGCGGGATAGATCTAAGCCATGCTGGTCATTCAACCCTCGCAGATCGATTAAAAAGCAAGGGTATTGCGCCTGCAATCTAAACTTCATGCGCTCCGGTAGTACTCGCGCCGTATACTGTACGGTACATGGTAGTCCGAGGAACGGGCACGTATCCTGGCAGGCCTCGAATATGACCAACCACTACCGGGCTGGTGGTTGCGGAACCCAGTAGTCTGGTAGCACATGCTATACGTCAGGTTTGGGGTAGGAAGACAACATGAGCAACACGAGTGGTATGGTGCCATGCCTCTGAATGCTCATTGTTCCTGCATCCAGCAGAACGCCCATACACATACGATGATGACACGAACAAAAAGGATCACGGTACCTGCGATTGGAGCTGAAACTATCGATAAGAAGCAAGCCACCAGGTAGGTGTAACGCCATCTACCTCAAGCATCGACGAGGCTTACTGTGAGCTAGCGTGGTGGTGTGAGACCCGAAAGATTGGAGTTTCAAGAAGACGTAGACACAATGCTGTAGGCCCTTACAACAGCAGCTGTACCGCCCGCTAGAGGTGGGCTTCGACCGCAGGATCTGCCTAGCTAACCACATACGTCCTGTGCAGATGGGCCGTGCATGCGTCTGACAAGCGCTGTGGCGTCGTGATCGTTTCATGAGTGGTCGCAATGGTGTCTTCGTAACAGGTGCGCCATGACCCTCGAGTGATGGAACGGTCCGTCAAGGTGTAGAGGTTAGGCTTCCGCAGCGGGCCGATAATATCCTGGAGTTTGGAATGTAACCAGCCATAAACACAGCGTAGTGTACATATCTTTCTTATAGCCCTTCATAGATAACTTTACAGTGTACCGAATCATGCGATGCACCCACCCATTCCGAGGAGGACTTACAGTGTAGATTTTCAAGGTAGCGGATCAGCCACTAACGGATGCGCGCGAAGTCTTGAACCGCTGTCCTCGGACTGTGCCGCCTCTCCTCTGCGTCTACCAATGAATGCAGGGCCCACTCATACAATATTCTCCTCGATGCATCGCAACTCAGCATACCAGGTTCCGCTTGACGCGTGCCCTTTTTGCGTATGCAACTCGAACGCCCTGCGTGTCCAGGCACCATGCATGACAGCCAGAAGGTGGGTTTACGCAAAGGCGATCACGCGCTCTGGTACCTTACCTTGAGCTTCTCGACGTGAACTCCAGCCATTCATTGGTACTGCATGCAAGTAAGCAATGAGAGGATGACTGTGGGTGTTCTCGCATGAATGCGGGGTGGCAAGGAGGCTGTGAAGTCCGACGAAAACGAACAGCTTGTCTAACATACTTGGTCGTTGTCATACGGTCAACACCCGTGTGACCTCAGCTGCACAGTTGAAGATCATATCAGGCGAATCGTGGTTCTGATAAGACCAGGGCAGCGGAGGCGGCATGATTCCGTCGCGTGGGTAGTAGTCTTGTCATAGTAGACTTGTTATGCGGCACAAGTGTTGTGGCGCACCGAAGTATGGGAAAGCAGTAGTAAGCGAACGCTTAAGAACCAATCCCACGCAAGGGATATGTTTAGCCGTTTGATCCGCTCAAGTGGCATGTGTAAGCGACTACACTTCCGAGCGCGGCGAGTCGACCTATCCTGCCTGGAGCAGTGTTTATGCAGGAACACTAGGGAGAACGCAGCGAGCGCACCTCTTGTCTCATACAGCTTCGTTGGACATGGTTTTTGTGCGGCATCGCCGCATCACATTACCGCGTTACCTGGTAGTAAAGACGTCGCAAAGACGCGAGGCAGACGGACTTCGTTACGAAAGCTGTAAGCGCAGGCTTGGAGAGCAATCCAATGCGTAGAGCGCTGAGTATACAGGAAAGCCGAAGATGATAATAAAATGTTTTGACAAGAGTGATGAAAGACGATGAGCGTATTGAAATATATTGTGTGGTGTACGTATAACAGCGCGTCTTGTCTGCATAGCCGCGCGGGATCAGCTCAAAGGTTCCGCCATCACAGCTATGATGTGAATGCAACTTCCCAGGTTGATGGATGACCTGTTGCTATGTTGAAGTCCTGGATGAATGGTGCCGAAGAGACAATGTTCATATCGGCGACAGGGGGACCGTAGAAAGTCCACCCAGGATGGACTTGACCTGAGACATGCCCGAAGTGGTACTGAGCTGGCGAAGCAATGTCAACAGCATGTAATATTGGCTCGCCCAAAATCTGCTGTGATAGATCTGAGCAATCAGGAAGATGCCATGGTGTTTGGGCTACTTGCGCTATGGTCGTGGCATCTGGCGTAGCCCACATCTTTGGCAGGAGATCCACAACGTCGAAACCGAACCCAAATTCGATCGGCATCAGTACTTCGTCAGACCGTGATTGTGAATACCAGAAATGATCTGCATCGTGAAACACGGGTACTGGCTGGTGGTGACAGTCCGCGTTGGGTGTCTGTGGTGATGTTGCGTCTAGGTTGACATAATTCTTCGTACCCACAGACTGAGTGAAGACATCCGAATCGTGTTCGGGACTGTCCACATAAGCGTAACCGCCAGTGAAGACTTGCGAATAGTGCGGTGATGGTGGAGCGAGCATTGTATAGCTCGGGTGCCCTATGGCGCGATGACCGACTTTCGCAGTAGCTTCGGTATCGATGTATGATGCGGCGTAAGAAATTGCAGATCCTTGAGAGGAAGGTAAGCTCATGGAGGGGGTGTAAAAATCCAGACGTGAGGCGACACTGGCAGGACAATGCCCCCTTGGCGGTCTGGATGGTTTCTTGACATTGGATCGGTAGTTGTTATCGGAAGTACCACGGGTCGATCTCGGTTCGCATTTGATGCCTTTGGTGATGCAACGAGAGCATGAAGGCAGCTATACAGTGTCAGCGTCGAAGATATGACCATACCAAACATGCGTAAACACTCACTGCTTTATTACACTTAGTCTTTGCTTTAGCGCATGTAGCGCATGCGATTGCTCTTCTCGAGGGTACCCTAGCATATGGGTTGCGTTGATTCGATAGTGTACTTGTATGAGACAGAGGGTCTCGTGGAGTGTTGGGAGCCGTGTCCATCGCGATCGGACGTCTGGCTTGGTCAAAAGATGTGAGCCGATATGTATCGCACAAAGCCAACTGCTGGGTCGGTGTATCTTTCAATTCAATCGTACAGGAACAATGAACATTCGATAGGACGATGCCGGTTCTTCAGGCCAAACCTGCGAAAGAATTTGGGCTTGCTTGGAGGCTCGGGGACTGAACTGTGATATACTCGTCTATCCTAAGCAGAGCTGAGCTTAGCTAGGGCCGATAGTTGATTTCAACGGCTGATCAACTACGATATTGAGCTTGCATGATGCTAAGTTTAGGACTGAGATACATGTCTTCCGTGTACGGTCCTACATTGCAGAGGATCCGTCCCAGCACCGACGAGGCGCTATCCGGGGGTCTGGAAGCGGAGTCAAAGCATCCTGAATACAACAAACCCATGTCAGTGTTGAGAGTAGCTAGTATGATACGCCACTTCGCATGTACTTTGAATGCACGTAATGGTAGAAGGTGCCAAGGCGTGTCCTGCGCGCTGACAAGACCCGCGCTGCTGGATTTCGGCATGTCCATGATGACAGGTCGCACCAGAAGCGTGGTGTGGCTCAAGCGTCACCAGTCTTAGTGCTCAGCTGGTTGCCTACTTCAATTTGGGCGACGTTTGAATGTGACTCGTTTACCTAAGCTCCCGAGTAGTGTTCGACTGCAGGGATGACTTAGTAGTCAGCGAGCAAGTAAATATCCAGACAGGGAATGTTGTATGTATGAGTATACTGTAGGTAGAGTATCAAGGGCTTCGTCTGCGACACCACCATCGAGGTGCCACGCGGTCATGTCGGCGTCTGTATCAAGAGAGTGAACCCAGACCAAGATCGAATAGCCGGTGGTGAGGCGTCGTAGTGCCTGACAAGGGTATTGCTGTAGGCCCATGCTGATGATGTGAACGGACTATGGAAAGTGGCGTATGGTGGTGAAGTTAGACTGTAAGACCCCTGCTCCGTAGCTGGAGCGGGGGCCTACGATGCTTAGTGTCAAAGGCTTCCACAAGCTGCTCTCTTGGGTGGAGGGGCGGAATCGGCGATGGTGTCGATTGATGTGGCGTACGCGATATCGATACGGGGTTCACTGGTGATGGCGGAGCGGTCGGGAGGTTGGTGGAGATGGTGCTTGACTTGGGTCCCGATGGGCGCACGGTCCGCCTTCCACAATAAATCTTGGCAAGAGAGGGTGGGAACACGCTACAAACACGCTCAAGTGATGGGCTCATCGGCGTCTTTGGGGGATGGGTTCATCTATTTCAGAGCTACTCGAAGGCTCGCAGTGTCGGATTGCTGTGCGTAAAGCTAGACGTCACACGTAGTTCGGGAAGTGAACAGCGAGGAGCCGTGAAGGGATACATAGACCCGCCAAGGGAAAAAAACCTAAAGTATTATAAGTACCTGTCGAAACCGTGGTAGGCTTGCATATCTGAATCTCAATGATGCGTGGGAAAAGGAAAAGGAAAAGAGGAACTAGGACGTTTATGGTTTAGTGGATTGGGTGGTGCATTCCAAGGTTGCGGCACATCATTCAGGGTCCACGACCTCAACCACTTTCGTCAGTCGCCTCACTTACACCATTACATGTCTTACTCTTTCGCTTTTAGATAGCCTAAGGAATCCTAGAATCATGGCGCAACGGGAAGACTGCGAACTGTACCCTGCAAAATTTCTTGCAGAAGACGCCCACGCTGAGAAGTCA
>JAESFQ010000526.1_pt1 | contig 14106 bp, 12 predicted proteins | sample 9269431 | NCBI WGS metagenome assembly JAESFQ01 (sample SAMN14502588, study PRJNA617103) | algae metagenome | isolation source: Plectolyngbya sp. WJT66-NPBG17 and co-occurring heterotrophs from well... | place: USA: Mojave Desert, Joshua Tree National Park, California | collected 2006-08-06
GTGGGATTTGTTACTCATGCACATGGGTCAATGGTAAGCAGAATATATACTAATTATCGTAGACCTTGTGTGTGTTCGCTTTTACCCATGGTACTGCGATGGCCCAGAGACGATGAGCCAATCACAACTTCCGAAACACATAATATATCCATTGAAAAAAATCATCTCAAATGAGAAGTATCGCACACACAAGAACGTGTATGTTCGCTGAGCAATGATCTTATGCGATTGGTCCACCGAGGCATCTTTCGTAGCTGGAACCAAATGATAAGACGCCCGACCAATGGAAATGTCGGAATTTGTATTCTGACATAGTCCAACAGTGCATCTTTATTGTTGCAAATTGCACTTGAGATGTTCGTACTGTCTACAATTACGGGGATATTGTTCTATTCGCTCCAAAAGATTGTAATACCGTATAGCAGACTTGTGAAGTGTGCCTTGATTAAAACTAAGTTCAACCTATCACCGTAATCGTTTGGCAGGCTCATACATTACACTGACATACTTCCAAACCACTTCCTCATTATGCGCTTCTTCCCCTTCTTCAATTCACCCACATGCTCCTCCGGTACCTCAACCTCCTCCAGCCTGCCCACCCACTTTGCGGGCCCTCTCTCCCTGACAGCTCTTTCTTGTGCCCTTAGCCAATATTCTTGCTCCATGTTACGGTCATTGCAAGCATTGGTATACCACTCATGCCACTCCTGATGATCCCATCCGCACCTGCTTCCATACTTCTCTTTGACCTTGTCTACAAAGCTTTCGACCTCCGTCTTTGCGCAAGCAGAGCAAAGATTCTCCTGTGGCAGAAACGTGGTGCCGGAAATCGGTGTGCGGTAGTAGGTGTAATGGTTTGAGTAAGGTGAGTAGTAGGCCTTGCAATGTGAAGATGTGCAGGGACGGAGTGTGTAGCGCCAATCCCATGAATCTCCTTGAATTCTAGATTTTCCTTTTGTGTCTTTATTTTTCTGATTTAGGGGTACCGGAGAAACGCCCAACACTCTTTGCTTGTGCTCACGAACTAGCGCGGCGTCTTTGCTTTGTCGATCGCGTCGGATGCCTTCTTTCAGTATTTCAAACTCTGCAGCTATGATGCCCAGGGTCTTACGTCCGGCATTCTGGCGTAACATCTCATATGCGCTCTTACAAGCTGCGTTGGCCTCTTTCAATTCTTGACTAGCATGGCGAGGACAATAGCCATGAAGACGAGATAAATCGTATGGGCTCTGAGGGAGATAATAGTTCGATCCGGTATGGGCAGGTGTATAGTGCAAGGTGCATGAGGGATGCAAACAAGGTATGTAATGGTCGAGGGGGTTGTATTGACCTGGCGGAGGAGTACAGGGTGGCGAGGACTCCAAGACTGCTGGGGCGGATTGCGTAGACAGACGTGAGTTGGTCGACTTGATGGACTGATAGGAGGCTACTCGAGACTTTTGGCCTAGTGTTGGCGGTGTGAAGTGAGCTGGTAACGGTATTCCCTCCCATCTTGAATTGGATTCTTGTTGAGAAGTTGACCTGACTGTGAGGCTGCTTACACGCTTCCTCATAACGGTCAAAGATCCACTTGGGGATATGGGAAGAGAGTCGGGACGGTGAGGACTCTGCGATTTTGGCATTCCCCACGCTTGAAAGTTATCAATCTGCTCCATCAATGTTGCGGTCGGACTGGTAAATGATGGTATGCGATGGTATTGGGTCTTTGTGGGGGGTTTCGATATTTTGTTGATTAGGGGCTCCGGTAGCTGAATGGCCTTCGGTCTTGCTCTCGACCAGGTCTGTGACTGTGGCAACGGATTTGGCTCTGCGAACCGCACTACAGGTGGTGATGACCTCCGGCTAGATGCCATAGCCACCGCTTCAGAAGATTTAAGACTGGGCTTCAGGCTCGCTCGTTGAGGTCTTGGTGGTGAGGAGGTAGATGATGACGTTGTATTGGATTGCTCACTGAAGGATGACTGCGATGAGCGCGGCGTTGAAGACCCGCTGTAAGCTGTATCGGCGGAAGGCATATTAAAAACTATTAGGTCGGTTGTTATTGGAGTGCCGGTAGTGACTGTTGGGAAGCAACTTGTCGAAGTACTGGCCAAAGGAAGATGGCTGGCTGTCGAGTTTTGTGTACCCTTTGATTGCTTCGTGGATCGCATAGTGTTGGTCCCTGGATGTACAACCTGAGACATGGCGGGCGGGGATGATGCCGGTAAACCACCAAATCGAGCCTGGTGTGCAAGGCTGGTCGATGGAACAAGAGGAGATCTAATGGACGTTCTGTGGTCCAGCAGTAAAACGGTCATCCCTGAACTTGCCAGAGATGTTGAAGTGACGATGCGAGTAGGTGCAGATAGAGCAACGAAAAAGTAAAAATCAGAAAGGGTGTCAACCAAGACAAGGGCAGTGCAGCCTGCTTGGAAACATTTGGACCAATCAAACGTACTTCGTGTACGGGAAAGCAAGCAAAAGCGAGAGGCACAGCATATGGGGGCGAAAAGGCTCTGTGGACTCAGCTTGGCTATCCACGCAGAGAGATGTCGCATAAAGCATTGCGCCTACCGTACCGAAATCTCCCTAGCCGTAGGATCGCCATGTAGAGCCAGGCTATGATTCGTGCGTCGAAGGATATTATCTTGTTGAACTCGAAGGCTTATGGGTTGAGGTGCGCAGCGTCAAGAGGCGCAGTCAAGTCCCAGTCAGCCTCGTGAAAACGAAGACGCGCTGTGGTTGGCAATATTGAACGTGGATCGGCCCCCGCATAGTAGAAGGGTAGGTCTAGTAAAGCTGCAAAGTTCACGAGAGGTTATAGAAAAGCTGAGAAGATAAAGAAGATAGAGAAGATAGTTGGCGTTGCCCTATCCAGTCTATCTGTCCGACAAGTTGTCGCACAGGTATGATACATCTAAGCGAGCACCCTGTAGATCGCCCCAAAATGGTAACAGAGTATAGTCCACGGCCGTATAGCATCATTCCGGTGGCGTGACTATAGTTTGGCTTTGGGCTGTTCTTGCTTGAGCATAGCTTCAGCAACAAGGCGTCGCTGGATCTTTCCCGTTGCAGTCTTGGGCCTATAAGTGTGCAGTCAGTACATAATTCATTTGCAATGCTATTGTCCACGTACATGACATCGGTGAAGAAAATCTGCGGTTTGTTAGGCTATGTTCCATGCTATCGTGTTTAATTGGGTAACGACATACCTTTTTCGGCAGCTTAAATTTAGCAACGCGATCCGTTAGCCACGCCTTCAGCTCGCCCGCAGTCAGCGCCTGACCCTCTTTGACCACGATCGCAAGACCAACATCTTGGCCGTACATCTCGTCTTCAATCGCAAAGCTGACAGCTTCAGACACTGCAGGGTTCTGCGCAATTACATTGTCGAGCTCGATAGGGCTGATTTTCTCGCCACCCTTGTTGATGAGCTCCTTGATGCGACCAGTGATGATGACATATCCCTCAGCATCTTGCTTGCCCTGGTCTCCCGTGCGAAAGAAACCGGCCTTGGTGAAGGATGATGCATTCGCAGCTGGATTGTTGAGATATCCCTTGGTGACGTTTTCACCACGGATACAGATCTCTGCTTCTTGCCCTTGCGGTACCTCTTTGCCAGCGTCGTCAAGAATCTTAACTTCAACACCCTGGCCAAGCCCCACACTGCCCGGCTTACGTTTTTTGGGAGGAAGAGGGTTACTAGTCATCTGATGCGCCGCCTCGGTCATAGCGTATGCCTCCAATACCGGGGCACCGAAAGCTTCTTCGAGTTCGTGGAACGTTTTGGGCGAGAGTGGACTGGAACACGATCGGATGAAGCGGATCCTGGGCATGGGGCTCGGCAGTGGACTCTTGAGCAAAATCTGATGGATGGTAGGAACAGCCGTATACCAGTTTGCTTTGTGCTCGTTGAAATCTTTCCAGAATTCGGAGGCGGAGAACTTGGGTGGCACAATGACTGAACCTCCCGAAGCCAGGGGGGCAAGGAAGCCAGCCAGCAGGCCATGGACGTGGAAGAGAGGCATGACCAGCATAGTACGATCCTCGGGCGTTAGCTGGTAGGTTCCTTGGATGTTCTTCATAGTCCGCAGCAAATTGCGGTGCGTCAGGGGCACAGCCTTGGGGCGTCCAGTGGTACCGCTCGTATGCAGTACTAGAGCAACATCGTCTGGCTGCGCAGACTGGACTGGGGCGGTTTTGCCCGCAAGCTTTCCAGCCTCCTTCACGTCCAGAACGACCTCACTGCCATTGTAATAGCATTCTGCAATAGCTGCATTGTATTTCCTTGCTGCGCGGACAGCAGCCGCATCTTGCGCAAATGCACCCTTTGGTACCAGAGCAATCGCCGAGCTCAGGTCATCAATGTAGAATTCGAATTCGGATTGTTTGTACGCTGGATTCAGGGGTGCTGCGATAGCCCTCTGCCATGACGCAGCGATGAAGGAGACGATGAATTCGTAGGTATTGGGCAGTGCGATGGATACAGCTGCCTCGGCAGAAACGCCGACCTTTGCTAGTTGTTGCTGGAAAGCCTTCACATCTTCGGCAAGCTTCTTGTACGAGACAGTCGAGGCGGAGTTACCGGGGACGATGACGGCGGTCGAATTCGAGTCCTTGGAGAAGGCGTGTTCTAGCGTGGTTGGAGACATGATGGTTGATTACTAGATAGGGGATCTGATGGTCGCGATTAGATGAATACTCGGAAGACAGCTTGCTGGTTCATGGTACCTTGATGCTTCTATGACGCGCAAGGGAAACGTAAGATTTAATACAAACACCAGAGCCTGCTCAGATGCACCTAGAGATATGGAAATGACTTATCAGGGATAAGGATATGGATGACAGAATGGTAGGCGTTCCTGCATGCACACGTAATGCGGCTAAGACGTTAGCGTGGAGCGCACGCCGAACGCGGACGCGCGGGCCGGTATGCTTGGCGGCCTTTGACATTGCGCCTGCCACTCCACCATCCTCACAACCACCTCATTGCCGTAACCAACAACCTCACCGCCGCCGCCTGATCTGTTGACTTTGCATCCACAAAACAGTCACTAATCTGCCAATTCTTAGACCTCTAGCTTAGCCTGCCGCCACTCACCTAGTGACGTGGGGCAGTCGCTTTCGCCATTGTTCAGAGCCGCACCTGCGCGCATATCGATATCAACATGGCATCTCAGCCGCCGCAGAAGGCGCAAGGCCTCCCCAACCCGTACGCCCAGAAAGGACTTCCGAACCCGTATGCTTCTGCCACCATCTCCGCTGCGCCTGTCAAATACACAGAGGAACAGGCCAAGGCCGAGCAACAGAAGAAAGCACCTGGTATCTATCTGAACTCCTCCGTAATGTTGCCTTGAACCACGACTCATGTGACTGTGCAGTTTTCCATAACCCTCACAACATCAAGCGTCCCCAGGCCAAGAAGGCTGTCCCCACCGTCAAAAGGGCTACCATGCCTACGACTGCCCCGCTCTCTTCTTCAGGTTCTGGTCCGGCCAACACCCAGCAACATGGTATCGACTACTACCGAAGCACCGCAGAGGACGATGCGTCTGTTCTGGAGGAGCGCAGGATGCGCAACTATCAAGACAAGCAGAGGAAGAAAGAGCAGAAGAAGTTCAACAAGATGTTCGGCCAGTGGAACCCTTATGCTCCCTACAAGCCCGAGCGCTATACCAACCTGCGAGCTTATGAGGCCAGTGGCGGCTACCAACGCAAGAAGGAAGAATTCGCCGCTTTCCTGCGGGAAGCTGCCGCTCAGCATAAGTCTAACGATGGCAGCGAGGAGACTAATGCCTCCCATCCGGCGTCTTCCTCGAGCTCAACGCCTGCTACGTTTGCTCCTAAACTGTCATTCGCTCCACCTGCATCCTACGATGATAGCTCCACAGCTCCCTTGTCTGACCTGTCAGGAGAAGACAGTGATGCCCGTCGCATACGTCTGTCGCAGCAACAGCCCGATGTCGTACCACCCCCGCCTCCGTCAGTCACGGATGGCTGCGCCCCTCCTCCTCCACCTCCGCCGACAGCTGCCTCACCACCCGCACCGCCAAGCTATCAAGGTGCGACTATCTCTGCGCCGCCCGTACGATACGCAAGCGCCACTATATCAGCACCGCCTGTCCGGTACGAGCACCCCGACGTACCGATGGAAGATGCAGACAACGAGCCAGCCCACGACGAACGCCCTGCCAAGCGTGCTAAGATCAACAAAGGCTTTGCGATGATGAAGAAGATGGGTTACGAGATTGGCCAAGGTCTTGGAAAGAACAACGATGGCGTTCTCACCCATCTTGAAGTCAAGATTCGCAAGGCTCCCCAGGGCACAAGCACTTTCGACGACGACGAGAACGGCAAAGTCAAGTCTCAACCGGTCTGGGATGTCCGTGGCGGTATGCGCACTCAGAAAGACGAGCCGAGCAAGTTTGGCCAGGAGTCAACCGTCGTGGTCACCTGGGGTTGTGTGGATGGAGTCGACTGGGACGCCAACGCCGAGCGCAACGACGGTGGCATTCGACAAGACATGGGTGAAGCGTTCGGCAAAAAGGTAGGTCTTTGTTCACGATTATCAAGGTGCAGATGCTAACAAACCCAGTTTGGTAAGATTGCGCATATCCAACTGGATGAGAGCAACAAGGACGGCGCAGTCTACATCCACTTCGAGGACGTGTTCGCCGCACTCAACGCAGTCAACCGGTTTGATGAGGGATTCGAGTTCAGAGGCAGGAAGATCCGCGCCCAGTACTACGACGAGCGCAAGTTCCACTCTGGCATCTACGACTATTAAGAGCTACTTTTCTGATCAGTGCTGGCTTGTCTAATTTGCGCATTCTGGTAATTAGTCTTTGAAGGATTGTTGGAGTAGTCGACTTTACGATGGGTGTGATTATGGACATGGATGGTAGCAAAGGACACGAGGACTGAGGAAGTGGTAGGTCTGGTTTTGGTCCGGATGTGCTTGGAGGACAGGTGTGTATGATTATATGGATTGAAGAAGACGAGGCGTATACCCAGTTCGTGAAGAAGCAGAAGCTTCTCCCATCCACTCAGTTGCTCTAGGAAGAGCTTCGTACTCAGATACGTCCGGCCTTGGCTGATTATGTATCATCATGAAATGCGAAGCCCATAAAATTCAAAGCTTAATCTTTGTAAACCCGTTACATTGCCGCTTTTCAAGCAAAATGCGGTCTAATCTGTCCTTGCTACTAGGAACCTGCGCGATGGTGAGACCTGGTATAGGCGCAAACAGAAGATTGTCATCGTATCGTCCAAGAGTAGCTACGCCGCAGTCTCTATGCTCCTACTCTTACAGAAGTATAACACGCCCGTTCGCCCATCTAATAGAAGACTCCAAGTTCCCCCCGTAACTAAACCATGTCTCTCTAATGCGAAGATGCGCCCGACTCCAAGGTATATACACATGCTCTTCTTTCACTCATCTGCACCTCACTGCCAAGCAGCTCTGCTAAGCATTTCCAGGCTTCTCATCAGTATCAATGTGCCACACAACGTAATTCGGCAATCCGTAAACGCCATAGCCCGCCCTCTTGGCCATCTTTGCAAAGCCTTCTGTCTCGGCCTGATTCTCGAATGAGTAGCAAGGGAAGTTTATGCCGGAACGGTGGACATCTGCTTTTACAATAATGTTCACGCCGCCGATGCCATCTAGAGGTATTTCTTCGTCTTTGTCGGCGCGCCAGTCGCCCATTTTGGCCATGTAACGGCGTTTTGTCGGGTATTGTTTGTAACCTGTGAGATGTGTGAGCGAATGATCAAGGGGAGGTACGAGATGGGGAGAAATACCTTCTGCGAGGACAATGTCTTTTGGGAGCGTGGAAGCGAGCTTGAGGCCTTCGGGGGATTCTTGCCAAGAGTTGTAGTCAACTGACTCTCGTTAGTGAGGACTGTAGAATTGAGCAGTTGACAACTTACACCGCCCTTCGATGTCGACCATCTTGCCGTTCTCCTCCTTGTACCTGTGAAACCAGATGTCTGTGTACTGTTAGTGGTAGGTCTAGAAGATAACATTTGCAAGACGTACTAGGAACAAGAACATCCCGGTCATGCGCCACAAAGTCCTCGATGATTTTAGACGGGCTGTCGACAATATCGACATCCCTCCAGTAGACCCAGCTGTGCTCTGGCTTCAGCGCGGTATACAGCAGATAGTTCCTGGCTTTGCCTAGTGCCTTTCTCCGCGGGCCTTGCGCTTCAAAACTGTGTCTTTCTTCTACACTTTGCGAGACTGTGACACCAAAATCTTTCTCGACAATCATAGTCGACCTGAAAGCTACCTCAGGGTTGTTTTGCACCCTCTCTAACTCCTTTGCCAGTGCTGCCATGGTATCGTCCGTCGTGTCGCCGACCAGAAACGCTAGATCGATCAGCTCGTGGGGATATGTGAGTTGTGTGAGGAGGTCGAAGTGTTTGGCGAGGTAGTATGAGGCGTCGCGGAGCGGAGTGAGGATCAGAACGCGCTCCTTGTTTTTGGCTGCGTCGACGGTCGAAGTGATGTCGTTTAAGTTGATATGCTCGATCTCGGTGGCATTGACCTCTACTGGTTTATGATGGTTGAATATCACAGGTGTGTTGAGATGCGCATGCCAGTCTTCATTCTCGTTCGCTGTCATGTGCATTGGAGGTTTTGAGGGGCCGAAGCAGTAGAACCTAGATTGAGAGGGTTAGCGTTTGGTTCTAGTCGAGGACTTGGGGCGCTTTTGGGTACAGGAAGCCCAACGTACCTCTGCATCTCTCCAGCTGCTGATCCCATCGACCGCCATAGTAGCACAATTGCCGTAATCAGACCAATGGACACCAGGAACTTTGGGTTCCGTACTGTGCTTATGACCTGCCGTGACGGTGGCAGTCGCGCTTTGGCAGCCTTCCACGAGTATCCTTTTCCCGCAAGCATGTTGAGTCGGTACGGTCCCGCGTGTTCCTTCTCCAACTCGTCCCCTCTAGCCTGTGATATGCGTATTGAAGAGCTACGCGCTCGGACACTGTCGGTATTGTTCGTTTCCCGCTGAGAATGAAGCGGCGGCGATTGCGACTGTGCCCTCTCCAGTTTGGCGGTTGGGAGCGGCTGGGCGCGCGATGTTTAGGATAGAAACTAAATGTTGCTGGTGACGTCGCAGCAAGGCCGGGCTACCAGCGGCGGAAGCGACAGACGGTAATCACTAGTGAAAGCAGGGTCCTGGCTAGCTACACGATGGTACAGAGGAGATGAGTGGCGACAGGCGCAATTGCGTTGCAGAAGCAATTCGTTCAGCACAGATTACCGTTGAGCGCGACGAGCATGCGAATGACGCTAAGTGCAGATCAATCGCGATAGTGCCGCTGATGACGACGCCTCGGAAATATAGCAGACGGGAGTTCTCTCATAATTCACCCGAGACAATGGCGGATTGGCAATGTCCCATGTCTGACCAGAGACATTGCTGAATGTACCTGGTCTGCAGTCGTATTGCCCTGCCTTTCACTGCACGACCCCATCCTGGTAATCGCACGTGAGAACGGTATGTTGGGAACACCAACATCGGCCACGCCACGGCTCTCGAATATGAAGCTATGTTATACAAAACATGGGTAGTTCGCGATATGTACAAAATAGGCTCAGTTGTTTACTCACGTCATCAACTATACGAGCTTAGTGACTGCGGCCCGCACATTAGAGCCCGCTCTCCGCCTTACCACACATGTGCTACGGGACGCCTGAGACCTGTTTTTATGGACACCCATGCCCATCTCGAGGGATGCGAGGGGAGCAGATGACAGATATACGCAGGGGGTGACAAGGATCGCAGGTTGTCTGCAAACACCTGGGAGTAGCACTGTTCAACCCACTCATTCAACAGGCATTGTCGGGGCTGTCAAAGATGGTGTGAATCACGCCATCAGACACACGGTACATTTGAATGAGCAAATCTGGAGTGTAGTGGTCACGTGGGTTAGCTGTTGAGGTTCATTGACGTCGTCAGCATACTCCAGTCTCCTAGACAATGGCATCCATACATTGTGAAAGCAGTATGCCGTGGACATGTACCTAAAAAGTCCTGTTGATTGAATGCGAAGCTCAACTCGGCATCGTCTGATGGATGTGGAGCCGGGCAAAGTAGGTAGCCATAACGAAGAATATATAAATTAATCCAAATGGTATGAGACTGAGCGAAATGTCAGTGGTGCAATTGGGAGAGCACATGTCAAGTTCAACACCTCACAACGAATCAATGACCAAGATTGGAGAGAAAGACGGCATTCCACAATTTCAAATAAAGCAACTCCATTCTGCAATTCTGCACGCCATGCCGCGAGCGGACTTATATGTACTGCGGATTAACAGTCTGCTCGACCCTCGTAGCCAAATGATACATACAACTGTTACATGCTGAACCATGAAACCGTCCCCGAAAGACCTTCAGTCCTCAGAAGCTGAACTCGTGCGTCAGCGCTTATTCGCTTGATGATATACGCTATCAAAGAAAGTCAGATGGTGGAGGTAGTCTATGCAATTATGATGGAACGCCAGCGTCATGAGCATTTTAAAAGAGGAGAACAGCGGCCATGGCGGCAAGACCAAGAGCACCGTTGACAGCGCTGAGGGTGGTGGCGGCACCGGTTGAGTCGTCGCCGCTGCCCTGCTTGGTACCCTTGTGGCCCTCACCAGCGGGGTCGATGAGCTTGCCCTCGCACTTGTAGCCACCCTCGATGAGCTTCTTGTCCTTAAGGGGCTTGTAGGCGGCGCAGGTCGCGGTTACGTTGTCGGTAGACTGGAGGTTGAAGGCACCGGAGACGCTGTTGAGCTTGGGGGTGGAAACGCTGGAGGGGGTGTTAGAAAACGATGGGGTACAGGCAATGCAGAGAGAACTTACTCGGTGAAGTTGCCGCTCATGTCGAAAGCTCCGTTGATGGTCTTAAGCTCGGGGAAGCCATCAATCTCAATGAGCTTGGAGTTGTTTGCGACTTGCAGGTTGCCGGAGATCTTGGTGAGCTGAGGGAAAGAGACGTTGGACAGGTTCTCGTTGGCGACCAGGGCAACAGCCTCGCCAACAGAAGTCAGGTTGGGAGCAGAGAAGGACTCAAAACCGTTGTTGTAAAGACCAAGGGAGCCGTTCAAGGTCTCAAGGGAGGGGACAGAGACGGAACCACAGAATCGGAAGGTCAGGTTGCTAGCCCAGATGAGGTTGGGCAGCTCAACCTTGACGGCCTCGTTGTTGTCGGCAAGAGTCAGCGAAGTGGAGACATTGCCAAGCTGCATGGAGATCTCATCAATGTAACCGTTGTTGGCAATGAAGACAGTGTCGACCTCCTCGATGTTGATACCCTTGAGCGAGCGAAGAGCGGTGTTCTGGATGTCGACCTTGTTGGCCTTGTTGACCTCGGCTGTGAAGCCAATCTCCTGCAGGTTGGGCAGGGCGTTCCACTTGATGGAATCGATGCTCTTGAGCTTGGGGAAGCTGACGGCGTAGAGACGGGTCAGGCCATCGAGGTTCATCTCTCCGTCGAGCTCCTCGAGGTCGCTGGCGCTGATCTGCTTCATCTCGGAGTTGTCCGTGGCGACCAGGTCGCCCTTGATCTTCTTGACGCCGTTGAGCGAGATGTCGTCGGTGGTGCCAGTCGCAATGGCAATGTTGCCGGTGAAGGTCGAGCAGGTAGCGATGGCGCTCGCGTCACCGGCATTCTGGATGGTGGCGGTACCGGAGGTACTGCAGGCAGCTGTTGGTCTGGTCAGCAACAATGGACGCAAAGTGGTGCCTTGCAGAGCATACCGTAGGCGCCGCTGGCCGCAGCCAGGGCCGGGAGGGCAATCTTCATGATGGAAGGCATTCTGTGTAGTTGAAGTGGGTTGGTAACTGGGAGGACAAGTCAGCAGACGCGTCGACGAGGCGGGTGGAAAATGTGGATTTTGGGGAACACGGACCTGGGATATTAAGACTGCTCGCTCCGGTTTCAGTTGTGCGGGTTGGGTGGGCTTTTTGGCTGAGGGTGGAAAGATGCTGGAGCGAGGGAAAGAATTAACAACGAAAGCAGGCAGTATTAAAGGTAGTAGTCCCAGAGGCGCGATGAAGAAGGCGCGGTCGTCGGTAGCGAGTGTGGGTGAAGACTGAGGAAGGAAGGGCAGCGAGGGCTTTCAAATGGAAGCAGGCGCGAGAAAAGGGGAGCGCGGTGGTGCCAGCCCGGGCAGGCGCTAAGGCCGCTAGTGAGGGCCGGTGGAGATCCTAGCCGGCTAGAGCGTACCCACCACCATCATCGATCAAGCAAGCAAGCAACCAAGTACGCAGTGAATTGCCGCAAGCGGGCCACGCATTGGTTGCTGGCGCTACACGACCACAGTCGCAGAGCAGTGCAGTTGTTCGCGCCCACTCGCTCGTGGCTACCCGCATCGCGTCGTCCTATCTGCACCAGGGCAGTCCCCATCGCAGAGCCCACCACTTGTTCGTTCTTCGCCAGGGCTGCCAGCCATGATGCCTCCTCTCCCGCAGCTTGTCCATCTTGGCTTCGCAGCCAGCCCTGATAAGCTCCGCAACCAGCCTCTCATGCCTGAGCCTCAACAACAACAAGGGTGGCGTTTCTGCATCGCCGCTCCGTCACCCTACAAGATGACCATCCACTAGCTGTCCGTCCTTGCTCGTCAACTTCTCCGTCCCCTCCCCCCCTCCTTGGACGCATCTTGTAGTTTTGCTCGTAACCGCTCGCTGCACGGCAATGCGGCACCTGCGCTCCTTGGTCGCGCATCCAGCGTCGTCTTTTGCCTCCGCCATGGCCGATTCGAAACACAACAAGCAGAAAACCGTGAATTGCGCGGCCTCTCGCCATGTCCGCTACCCCTGCCTTGCCTGGCACGAGCTCCTGCCCAATCGTTTTAATCCGGTTACATTCGGTCCGCTTTAGGCAAAGCGCAGCCGTTGCAATCTCCAGACTCGAAACCCCAACGCCGAACAATAAAAGCAATTGTTATAATTACATCTTGAGCTTGCCCTGTTGAGCGCCCCCACTGCTTCGAGCCTCGCGCACTCGCCCCCCCTTTACATCGATATCGCCCTGCACGCTTGCATTGTTGTCTCATTTCGTTATTTGAGCACTCCGCATTGCTGTTGCGATGAACCGGCTCTCGCTTATCGACCACCCCGAGGAACAGCCTCACCACGAATCCATCATGCCAAGCTCTTTGCATGACGCGCATTGATTGACCTGTCATTTCCAGCCTCAGGCTTCGGTGCTCCACCCACGCGGCACATTCCCAGCTTCGTGCGTGTGTTGCCATGACGTCGACATTTGCTACTGTTTCAGTATCCGATTTTTCTAGAATTGCCCATTGTTTGTGAGGCTTGTCCATGGCCCGTGGTAGCAGCATTGGCCTTGTGACATGTTACACTGTCAACCTACCCAGACACGGCGTTTGTATGAAGCCACTTGTGCATTGGTCCATCTTACTTCTTCAAGAACCAGGGACAAGCGCCGCTTCCACATTCGACTTCATCTTGCGGCAGTACTGGAACAAGCCTATCTGCCCGACTAGCGGGTCCGTTTCCGATTCTCACACATAGGATGACTTGCAACGCCATGGAGAAATGTAGCATCGTACAGCAGTAACTGTGCCAAGTTAAGCGACTCAAACAGATTACGCCGCCTTCAATGGTGATCCTGCTTGCCAAATAGACTAACTTTTAGGGCAGGCCTTTACCACGCTTGGCCAGATCTAGTGGACCATGGTGAACAGCATCTTTGAACATGGGCATGTTTAACAATATCAATTTCCATCCGGCACCCTGATTAGTTCGGTCCGCGTTTCGCTGTCCAGTCCGTCTCCACTCTGGCGGGTAAGAATGTTTCCTTCCCGTTTTTTGCAACACGTAACAGACGCGTATCTGCACATGTTGTCACAATGGTTACTTGTTGGCAATCAACTCTTTTCCAAAGCTTTAACGTCCACATCGGCGATCCGCCACATGTACCACATGAAAAGCGACCTATCAGCAGAAGGACATTAGCTTCTTTGTCACCGGAAGCGCGCAGCGGAGATTAAATGTACCTGTAAGGCGAGAATTTGGAAGCCATATCGAGCATTTCTTGCTCCGTCATGTATCTACATGGCGTACGTTAGTGCAAGTCACACTGATGTTGAAGCCT
>JAESFQ010000527.1_pt1 | contig 14104 bp, 16 predicted proteins | sample 9269431 | NCBI WGS metagenome assembly JAESFQ01 (sample SAMN14502588, study PRJNA617103) | algae metagenome | isolation source: Plectolyngbya sp. WJT66-NPBG17 and co-occurring heterotrophs from well... | place: USA: Mojave Desert, Joshua Tree National Park, California | collected 2006-08-06
GCTCTCGTCGGTCGGCATTCGTTGCGGATTGTGATGCGACACCACCACCGCCGAATTTAGAGCCTGCGCGGTTCTGTAGACGTAAGTAGCTGTTCCTGACTTTCGTGACGGGAGACGTACCTGGTAATCCATCACAGAGAGACTTCACGATCTGCTGTGTCAATCTTGATCGCGATTCAATAGGAGTCAGATCGACTTTTACGTAGGGAGTGTTAAAGCGTGGAATGATATAGAAGTAGTGATGCTGGAGTGATGTTGTGCGACAGAACTTCTGGAGGCGCACGGCGGACGCTAGCGCGATACACATCCCTGTCTGCTGAATATCACGTGCGCAGCTGCCTTCACACATTGACCTCGCATAGTCCAATCTTGCGTCCAAGGCACTACAGGGTAAGGGTGTCTGCCATAGAGAAGGAAAGATTCGTGACCCAAATAATCATGGCAACCGACATCTACATAGGAAAACGCCTCTCCTTCGACGCCCACCTCTGCACCATCCGCTACCATGGCCCTGTCCAAGGAACAAAAGGCTCCTGGCTAGGCGTAGAATGGGACGAGCCCATGCGAGGAAAACACTCCGGCGAACACCAAGGCACCCAATACTTCACTTGCCTAAACCCTTCCCCCACATCAGCATCCTTCATCCGACCGACCCGCAAACCAGACCCGGCACGCACATTTGTCCAAGCACTAAAATCAAAGTACGCATCAGAAGCTATTGCAGACGACTTTCAAGATCCAGATGTACATGTTGTCTTTAACCATCAACCGCCGCAACAGAAACCTGTGCACTTTAACGGGAAACCGGCGGAGGAGATTGGGTTCGACAAGATTAGGCGCCAGTTGGCTCAGCTTGAGGAGTTAAAGATTATTATTCTGGATGGACTGTGTATGCATCGACCTGAAGCGCGTCAGGAGGGGTGGTTGAGAGGAGGAGAGAAGAACGATGTCAGGGAGGCTTGCCCAAAAGCAGTTGAGCTTGATTTGAGTAGGAATCTTTTTGAAGAGTGGAGGGAAGTAGCAGCGATTTGTGAACAGCTATCTGGGTTGAGGAGCTTGAGAGTCGAGTAGGTGATCGTTGATCTTAGTTCGGTCTTGCGTATACTAACAGCAACGCAGTGGCACCCGCTTCCGCGACACTTCTCTATCAGAAGCAGAGCGCACCCGCTGTATCCACGCCTTCCGAGGAATAACTTCTCTGAAACTAGAAGACAACCTCCTTCCCTGGGCAGACCTCGCTCTCCTAACCCACCTCTTCCCATCCGTCTCCACCTTCTCTGCATCCAGCAATCTCTACACGAGTCTCACTAGCCACGCCCTCAACCCCACAATCACCGACCTAACACTCGAAGACAATCATCTCACCTCACTCTCATCACTAGCCTGTCTCACAATGCTTCCGAACCTGCGCCGTCTAATCCTCAAATCAAACAACATCTCCGAGATAGCCAGTCTTGGCGCATCAATGCCCGTTTTCTCGACCACAGTGCGAGAAGTGGATCTTTCGTTCAATGAAATTTCGACGTGGACTTTCATCGAACACCTGGTACATGTCTTTCCTGGTCTCCAGAGCCTACGCGTATCGCACAATCCGCTGTATCAGTCCTTGCAAGCACCGGATGGACGGAGTCTGACGGCAGACGACGGATACATGCTTACGCTAGCACGACTAGGACAGCTCAAGACGCTGAACCACAGTCCAGTCACCGAGAAAGAGCGACTGAACGCAGAGTCGTATTATCTTTCTATGATCGCCAAGGAGGTGCAGTTTGCGCCTGAGAACCTGCGAGAGCAGATACTGAAGAGCCATCCGCGGTACGAGTGGTTGTGTGAGGAGTATGGCGAGCCGGATGTTCAGCGTTCTGCCAATGCTGTGAATCCGAACTCGCTTGCAGCCCGGTTGCTTCGTATCAAGTTCTACCTCGCGGCGGCTACGGATACGACGTTCGAGACGGAGATCCCGATGAGTAGTACGGCGTATACGGTTCTTGGTATTGTTGGGAAGCACTTCAGCATCAAGCCCATGAAGTGCAGATTGATCTGGGAGACGGGCGATTGGATGTCGGTACGGAAATCAGCGACGGATATTGTGGACGACGACTGGGACTCTGAGGATAGCGAGGCGGAGATGGGTATGGAGCGGATTATGAGGGAAGTGGAGATCGTTCCCGGGACGCGGTCGATTGGGACATGGATTGACGGTTCGGAGGCTACGGTGAGGGTCGAAGTGAAGTCATGACGGCTGAAAGCCCGTCAATGATCCCACATGTTCGACGGCAATGTGCGACTCCACCAACATTTCATTTAACGGAACCACCAATTGACCTGTACAGCGGTTAATGCACATACTCATACGAAGTCACATACTGTACTCACCGAAGCATTTGCACCCTTCCCAACACCCCTAACAGCATGCCACCACCCGTAGGGGATGTACAGCGCATCTCCACTCCTCAGAGTCGCTTCAACGCCAGTTGCGCCAATATCGCCATCCTCACCGTCTTTATTCCAAACCGCCATCTCCAAGCCTTCCATCTCCTCACCTTGCATCATCTCCTCTCCTCTAATGTTCGCATCGCCGCCAGCGCCTTGTACTCGCTGCCTTACGCTCTCGTACACTATCCTGCCCTCGGCAGGCTTCATCAACCTAATCGTTTTCTTGCCTGCTAGTTGTACGAAGAGGTTTGGGTTCGGATCGCGATGTAGCGGGGTGCGAGTAGGCGGCCTGCCCATCCAGAGACTCGACGCATAGATATCACCGCGGGCGTTGAGATGTGACAGGAAAGTGGACGGCGTGGGTAGGTCTTCTTGCAGCGGCGCTGGCAGATCGGCTAGCGAGTGTTGCGCGAGGTATAAACGGGTGTCTTGCGCCTCGGCAGCACTCATATGTTGTAACAGGAGAGATAGAGGCGCCTCGAAACGCTCAAACGTTTCATTTCGGGATTCGCTGTTGGCGGACGAGCGCGTTAATTCGAGTGGCACAGTTGCATCGCCATACTGTTCCAGGTACGTTGTATTCAGTTCTTGAGGATATCTATACATGCTATGGGCAACCTTAGCCCACTTGTTGCCTGTAGGTTCCTCCAGGGGATTTTTTTTGAACCATCTGTCAATTGCAGGTATGTCCAGGAAAGCTTCCTTGAAGAGCGCGGGTTGGTCGGAGTCGAATTCGGATATGCTGAGCTGCTTTTTTTTGTCCAGGTATTCCGTGTTTTTTAAGGACCGGAAGCGCCTTTTGAGTACTGGCCGCAGGTCGGGCCTAAGAATCCAATGGCGAGGAATGCCAGGGGCCGGCTTCGGCATGGAGGATTGAAGTTTGGTGAGGTGTGATAGATCATGTCGATGCAGCTCCCAGGAGCTTGACGCGCTCTTACGTTATCGTACCTACCCCACACAAGCAGCACCCGCCGCCCCACCAAAACCTTCCCCTTGTAAAGATTTACATCGTCACAAACACCCGGAGCTCAACACCAACCCACGCATCACCAAAATGGCACAAGCTCAGGGCGCACAACCTGGTCAAAGTAGTCCTTCCCTAGACATCAAACCGTCGCGCATTGTGCTAATCCCATCTCGCAGTCGAAATCACATCCCTCCCCATTCCCCGCCTCCAAGAACTAAAAACCCAACTCGATGCCGAACTCACTCACCTCTCGAACTCGTTCCAATCGCTGCGCACCGCACAATCAAAGTTCCGCGACTGTCTGACGTCTATTTCAACGGGCCTCACGCCATCTACCGTCTCGAAGCCGCTTCTTGTCCCCTTGACATCTTCATTGTACGTACCAGGGAAACTCACGGATCACGAACATGTGCTGGTGGATGTAGGCACGGGCTTTTTCGTCGAGAAGGATATCGCTAGCGCCAAGGACTTCTATGAGCGCAAGGTCAAGGATCTTGGGGACAGTTTGAAGGACTTGGAGGGTGTTGTGCAGGGTAAGGCGCAGAATGTTAGAGTTGTCGAGGAAGTCATCAGGCTCAAGGTATTGAATGCACAAGAAGGCAAGGGTGAAGAGCAGGGTAGCTGAAGTACTGAAAGACATTGAAGGAATGGCATACGGGAGGACTACGATTAGTGCTGGACAAGCCGCACATGTTACGAGACAATCATAGAGGGAGAGCCAGGCACCCCCTCGACACCAGAGAGGAAGATCTCATGGTAATACCGGAGCTGCATCTTCAAGGTGTTGGCATGGTTCTATTGAGCAGTAACCCCAGTGCTTAACGTCCGTTCAAATCACCCCAGATGTCTTTAGGCTACTGAATCATGAACAGAGCTGTAGACATATCGTGTGCGCATGCTGCGTACGAATTTATCGCTTCTCCGTCCTTTAGATAGCAACACCTCCCATTTCCGTGACAGAGCTGACGATGGCTGAGAGCTGAAGCAGCTTGTCCATGAGGATGCGGATACCATCGCGCGGTGGCGCCTCAACGCCAGGGCCCAGATTGAGGTTCTTCATTGCGAAGGCTGCGTCCTCGATGGCACTAGAGTAGCAAGACTGTCCGTCGTCTGGCAGAAAGGTAGCAATGGTGTGACCCCAGTCAGCTTTTCGACCGACGGGAAGACGCTCAAGCTCAGCAAGATGGGTAGCCCATTCAGAATGACGAACACAGAGACCCCAGACGGGAAGCCTCTGTCCTGGGTACCACATACCAGTAACCTCGACCTTGTAGCATGTATCTTTGATGCCAAAGGAGTGGATTGTATCCAAACGGCCTGTCTGTAGGTGCTTCTTGACGGTCGGCGTTTGTTCCCACTCGGCGAAGCTTTCGGTGGAACGGTGATCGTGATCGGGTCTCATCTTGACTTGTGCAGCGAAACCAGTTATGACAGGCGAGATGCTTTTGGCTGCCACGGGAATCAAGGACTCGAGCGCAAAGTGCCATCCTCGACTCTCTCCAAGTTCTAGCAGGTTAATGTCCATGTGCTTCTTCGGTCCTTTCACACCCGGTTCAAGTCTGTAGAATCGAGTTGTGGTCTTCTCGTACAATCCCTCTTCGTCATCTGTCCAGTCGACTTGAACCACAATAAGACTGGATTGCGGTACTGTCGATGAGCTGGCCGTACTAGCGGGGTTCTGGGGAGGTGCTTTGGGTCGTCCAGAATGGCGCACAGCTACAGACTCGCGCAACGGAACAACGATACTGCTAGGGTCCCCGAACACCCATGTCCCTCGGAACATTGGACGGGTTCCTTGCAGGGACTTGGGCATGTAACCGAAATAGCCGGAAGACTTTGTAGGCTCCAGAATCTCGTCAGCCGTGTAGAGCGATCCCAGAATCCGAGAGCCCAATGCGTCGTCAGCGAGCCTATCTTGTTAGCTACTTTACACTCAGGAGGGGTCTGGCCTTACCATTTCTTTACTTCAAGTCCAATCGAAGTATCAATCGACTTCAAGAAGATGTCCTTCGGATATTTCTTGCCAATTTCATTCTCCTTGATATGGCTCGAGTTCAGCGCCAGGGTCCCTAGGCGGACAGCCATATCATACGCGCCTTTCTTGTGACGCACAGCTTCAAGAGCCAGCTGGAGTGAACGCTGGATCTTGGAGAGCTGTGTGAAGTGCATAATCTCACCGCGAAAGCTTCCGGGAGGTTCCATCATACCACTTGCAAGGAGGCGGGGCACGACTCGATCTTGTCTAACGTTGAGCGTGGGAAGTCAGTAATTGTTTCTGTAGTTGACACGTGCAGTTCACGTACAGGTTCGGCCACCAGGCGTCCGCCTCTTCTAGCTCAACCTCCAAGCCCTCTTGATCATCAAGAATCATATTGAGTGTATGTTGCAGTCCCATAGCATCAGCTTTGACTTTTTCGATCATAGTCTTCAGATGCGCTTCGGCAGCTTCTATGTGCGCTACGTCCATGGCTTTAAAGGTGAAGACATGAAGTCAGCATATGTATGACGCGTATTTGGTACTTCATGAACTTGCCTTGTATCTCAATCTGCCAAACGTCGTTCTGAGTAGGGAGCAGCGTTATAAACACCTCGTTCTGAGTCCGGATGGCATCAAGCGCTTCCAACTTGTTTTTGAAGACATCTCGGGGAGTGATGCCTTGGTTGATGAGATCGTCTGGCCAGCGCACGATGATGCTCTGCAGTGGTGTTTCCCCTTCTGGCACCTCGGGCGCCTTTCCCTTGAACACATCTTTCCGCTGACGCTCCCATTCTTCAACTTGTTCGTAGTACCATTTGTTCTGATCGAAAGCCGGCATCTTGGCCCATGCTGAGGAATCCTTCGATTTTACGTGCGCGTTGGCAATCCACTGGTTGATGTATCGGACAGCCTTTTCCAGTCCTGTACCTCCCCCGGCAATGCCGAACTGGTAAATCCTGCCAGCTTCCCATTGAGGAATGACTACACAGCCAGTATTAGTCTTGATATCGTCGACGATTATGTCGCGCTCCCTGGCTTGAGTGAGACGGCGGAACTCTTGAGGTACGGGTATGATCTTGTTCGGCTTTGGCCTGGGGAGAGGGCCAGTGTCTTGTGTGTCCATGGCTGTATCTTCTTTGTTGCGCGGGGTAGTAGACGCAGTGTTGAAGTAACGCTGTCGGTGAGATGCGAGGATTGGCAGTGTTTGGTGCTCATTGCTGCAGGGATAGGTCGAAGTGACCTTGAATTGGCAAGGGCAAACGCGCAGTGCCGCTAATACGCTTGCAGTCTCAACGCGCACCTGCCCAAGTGCAAGCAAACAGCAGAAGTAAGCTTGAAAGGGTAATCTGTTTCAGGAGACCAAAAGAAATGGTGTGTAATAAGGTGGTAAGCTTTTGTTGATTTGTTGAGGGGAGAGGAAGCCGTAGTTGTGTTGGTAGAAAGGATATGGAAGCTCAACACACAGTGAGTAGTAACGGATAAGATTTGGGGGCTGGTAGCGACGAGATAAGCTATCCTCTTAACATGAGTGAGAGAGAGAAACAGTCTATTGCTTGAAGACACTGCCGTCTGAAGTGGCCTGCCACGAGACTAGGCTCCTTCTCTCACCTGCTGAAGAGTTTTGAGCACGCCACAGGGTAAACCAAGTACATTCCCGCGTAGAGGACCTAGAGAGCCAATTGTGCAATAGCCTTGATACAGTGATGAGCAGATAAACCCTCTACATATTTGAAATGCGTTCGGCAGGGCTGTTGACAGGCAAGCATAGGCGACGAGATATATGCTGAACAACGCGCGAAGCATAATATACAACACCTGAGCACGGAGGTTCCAAGTTAAGATGAGACTGATGTGCCAAGGTGAACAAATGTTACACTGATGGTGAAGTCGTTGTGCAGCATCACTGAAGTTGACATCTAGGCTTGGCGGGCATCGGCGTTTGGCGGAGCGACTTCCGATCCATTTTCTGAGCGTCACCAAAGCCACTACAAGTTGATTAAGCAGCCTCCTCGCGCATTGCACTCCTCGAAGCCGTCGTGTGTCTTACTGTTGGGTCTAAGAAACTTTGCTACCGTTAGCAATTGAGAAGACTGGACCTTGTCGCCCCTCCACCATGGACGCCGTACCTATCACAAAAAAGTTGATAGCCTTCGGCAGCAAGAAGATATATCTGTAGGTTACTGCAATACGTCGTTCACATTCAAGGCTGATATGATTTAGCCCCAAATTCACAGTCGCGCTTCTTCGCACACCAGATCTCTCACCATACCATGCCCGCTTCCTCGTCCCGCTAGACTTCTCAAAATACGACCTCCGCGATTACCTCTACCACGCCTACAACGTCAAATGTTTCAACATCCGATCATACGTAAAACAGATGCCGGTACGGGATACGCGCGAACAACCGCGGCATTGGTTCCGTCCTGAGTCGAAGAAATACATGACAGTAGAGCTGGAGCAGCCATTCGTCTGGCCGGAGGTACCCGACCTAGAGCCATGGGGCAAGAAGCAAAAGGAAAACGAGGTTCGTGATGCTGTCAAGGCCAATGGGGCAGCAGACAGCAGCGATGCGAGGGAAGCAGCCAAGACCCTACGACAGCAGGTGCAGAAGCTACTTCAGAAGAACGTCTCAAAGCCGGATCGCGAAATACAGATGAAGAAGGCAATGTTGACAGAGCTCACCCCAGAGGAGAAGGAGGCAGATCAGCTCAGGAGGAAAGAGGAAGCAAATCTACGACGCATGTCAAGATTAAATCTGTGGGCAAAGAAGAGGACGGATAAGGTCGTGGAAAGCGACAAGCCCAGGCGGTACGCGATCAAGGTTTGATTTTGATCTTACGCTGTGTATATATGCTTGTATCATATGCTTCAGGACGGAGTAAGAATCATCAATACACTGTGGCATGTGGAAGCTGACCGCAATCTGTATTGTCTCGGTAACGCGATACTGTATGCTCAACGATGCAGATGTACTAGAGATGGTGGATGGCAGAGGTGCGTCTCAACGTATCCGAGAGCACGTTTCAGTCTCAAATTAATTGTACTGTTTCCATTTCAACCTCTTCCTTCTCGTGGTTGAAGATAATTGGTGCCCGAAAAGTCTGCCTGCAACAAGGCTGAAAGTGGTGGCGGAGTGCTCAGCCTGCAGATGCAGCACTGCCTCTGAGCTGGCGATATCCGCGGCAAAGCTGCAATCGCAACTTCGCTTACCGCTACTCCCACATCTTCGACATTCTCTTGGGTGAGATCTTGTACTGCTCGATTTATATGCCATACAGCACCGAGCATCTGGAATTTCGACAGTAATGGACCGAGTCAAGCAAGTCTGCATCTAGCCAGCACCACCTATTCGAAGGCGCTACCTCCGCGTCAATCACGCAGCACAACAATGTCTTTCGGATTCGCAGTAGGCGACTTTATAACCGTCGGAAAGTTGATCAAGGATATCACCGACTGCCTACGGTCTGCGGGTGGAGCAAGGTCAGAATACCAGGAACTACTCAAGGAGCTCGAGGCACTCAAGACAGTTTTGTACCAATTGGATCAACTTGACATTAACGCGGCCCCGTCGAACCACATCGACACAATCAAGCTTGTCACGACGAGCTGCTGGGAAAGACTCGAAGGGTTTCTAGCAAGAGTCAAGAAATACGAACGGTCTCTTGGCTCAACAAGCCGGACAAATGCTTGGAGAGGTACTGTGGACAAACTCGGATGGAGCTTTTGTCGGAAAGAGGAGGTCGAGCAACTCCAGAGAGATATTCATACCTACAACAGTATCATCGGCATACACCTGGCACAGCATGGCGTTGAGCGTTTGGAAGCTATCGGCAAGAAGACGGATGCAGCCTGCACACATATATCTGGACAAATCCATCATACGCAAGATACGCTCGAACAAATAAATAAGGGTATTTTAAGTCAAGCAGTCATGACAAGCAATGTACAGGTACTGGTTGGTGGCTTGCACCAATTCATATTTGGGGAGATCAAATCATCAGTAACTCAGTTCGGACAGTTGGTGAGCAAAATATTGTACGTTCAGTCTCTTTAGGCAAGTCAGTGGAGCTACCGACTAATCATTTATAATGCAGTACCTCAACCCAGCAAATCTATGCCATTGTTCTTGAGATCCGGGAGTCAAAGATGCCATTGGATGCCCGTTGGACTTATTTCCAGGACCCTTTTATAGTCGAGGATGCTCTTGGCCGTAAGTTCCCGGTCGCATCGGAGTTCGACTATGACATGCTAGACACAATCGTAAGGCGCCGATTCAAAGAAGGCGCCGGCTCTCGAGATGTGGCTCTAGGCAACTATGAACTCTGCAAATCGAATTTGAGATCAGCAACGATTACGGCAACCTCTCGGCTCGTGCCTGGAACAGCCATCACAATGGTTGTGATTGTACAGGCGAGACTAAGCAACACGTCTTGCCCTATGCCTCGATGTAGTTCCGTTCAAGCTGATTCCTGTCCCAGTGGAGGCTTCACGTGGTAAGTTTTAATTTCAAAGTGTGTTGTATAGAATGCTGATAGCGATATGACAGTTCTCGTTGCGACGTATGGTTCGGTCAAAGCACGAAGAAAAGACAGGAGCTTGATGAGCTCTTTGTGTCCACGGAGAGCTTATCCACGAACGAATCTGTACAACCTCCAGACGCGGGTGTCCCCAACATCAAAGACACACGGCCTCAGAATGTCTATGAGGATGAGCAGCCGCTCAGAAACGTCAAAATTGCACACCAAGACCAGCCATCACAGAAGCCCGTGTTACATTGCGATGTAACGGGCTGTACTGCAGCTTTCATCGGCACTTTGAGAAAAATACGCTTGGATCTTCACAAGTCAGCAGTCCACCAGGTTAGAAGAAGAATACACGCATGTGAGTCATGTGGTAATATGTACCTGAGACGGGATTATCTGTTAAACCACCAGCGGAGGAGTCATCCACATCTTTTCCTACCACTGAGACCGGAACCCTATTCGAAGCGTATGACATTCTCGTTAGCAACACCGCAACAGGATCCTATACTAGTCAAAACAAAAATTGCAGGGACCCAGGACCACAGGTTTCCCACCCACATGTGAGATGAAGATTCGATTGACGAAGCTAAGCAGAGGTCTGGTCATTCACGCAAAAAGGAGAGGTAGAGGGCAGGAGTTGAAGTGGTGGTGGCAGGCGGAGGAGACTGTGGTGGCGTGATTCGGACATTGGCGACAGGTATGATATGAGGAGACGATAATATGTACATTCGAGTACCTTGGACGATGATGCAGAAAACACGTTTTCGAACATGGCAGAAGACTACTAGAGAGGTTGTCGCTGCTGATGCAAGGCATGCGGCTATGCAGCGCTGTCAAGACGCTCATATCAGCGGCTAAAGATAAAACACGAGTGCACATCTTGAACATATATCGTCATTCACCAAGTAAAGGATAGAGCCGACAAGCAAGGAAGAAAATATGTCGTTGGGCATCTTTTTGACGATTGTCAGGTACTACCCAGTTTTTCCACGGCTCGGGCCAATGCCAAAGTGTCAGCCCACACGTTGACAGGTGCATCCTCGCATGCTTCCTGGAGTTCCATGTACCTACGATTGACATGAGCCAATTACAGACGACTCACGTGGCGTTCTGTACATAGCACCCCTACACACAATGGCACCGGGCTTCGTCATCAAGCCCTGGATACTGCCGAGTTGGCAGGGTGCAGCACAGAAACTTGGAACGACGACTGACAAACAGTGAGACATGTGGAGGTGCAGATTGCAGCCATGCAAACGGGCAGAATGTGCAATACCTGTCCAGCATCTGTCGTCGCAACGGAAGATGGGCAGAAGTGAGGCACCCTGCACCGGTCAAGTTCCGGAGGCGGCCGGAGAGGGGCTATGCCGAGCAACATGTTCACAACGAAAGGTACGCCCAAATCGTCCGTCGGTGAGGGATGCCGGTCAGAAAAGCGCAGTAGATCATGAGACCTAACCGCGTTTGCAAGTTGTCTTCTTGTTGGGCGCAGCAGCTGGTGAGAGAAGACTCGGGGCTTGGCTGTGGGCAAGCCAACCATGACATCATGCGCACGCTCTGTGCCCTCAATGCTGCTGCCCACCCCAGCCTCAAGCAAACGGTAATATCTACGCCACCCCACCTGCACCGAGATAGTTCCTTGGGCCCCAAGCCAAGCGGACAGTCATCAACCCTGGGCCTTCCGAGTCGACCAATCTGTTAAATACCACTGCCTGCCTGTGCCCTGCGACGTTCGACACCCCCCATTCCCCTACCCACCTTGTCCCGTCACTTCGCAGGCACCTTATTCTTCGTTGCGACTCCCCACCAAGTATACAACTTGCGCTAGTAGCCAAGTACGCTCCATCTGAACAAAGCGACTATTCGGTATGCTTGCTGCGCCGCCGCTCTCCTGCCCTTGTGCGCCCACTAACACAGTCTTACGCAGAACAGCGGACCGGATACGCCCTTCCTGCTGCAGGACCCTCGAGAGCCCACATCACCCACAGCGGGATAGAGCACCACCATCACCATGTCTGAGTACAGCTACGCACCACGGCACCGTACGCGGGAGCCCGAGTACGTGACCGAGACGACGTACATTGAGCGCGGCGGTCGCGGAGGCGGGGCACGAGATCTTGTCTACCGCCCCGCAGCGCGCGAGGACAGCATCGAAGAAATTCCCCGCGACTTCCCTCCTGGTGCCGAGTATAGACAGACCAAGTACCGCGAGGAGTATGCGCCGCCTCGCCGCACCCGCTCCGTCACGCGTGGCTACGACGACGACTACTACGACCGTCCCCGCCGACGTGACCGCGACTACGACGACCGTTCCGAATACTCGGAGCGCCCCAAGCCTTCGCGCCGCAAGTCCATCGTCGACCAAGTCAAGGAATTTGGCGAGTCAGCAGGCCTGGGCGGAATCATCGGCGCAGTCACTGGCAACCGCGACCGATCCCGCTCCCGCCCTCGTCGGGACGACCGTGGCTATGATAGCGACAGATACGCATACCACGACGATCGCGACCGCCGAAGCAGCCGCTATGGCTCGCGTTCGCGCAGCCGCAGCCGAGGCGGACGTAAGTCGGAGAAGTGGGAGCAAGCCGCCAAAGCTGCCATCGTCGCCGGTGCCGTTGAAGCCTTCCGCAGCCGCAAGGAAGCCGGTCCATGGACTGGTGCAAAAGGCCAACGTATCGCCACGGCCGCTCTCGGTGCGGCTGGCATCGACGGTCTCATCGACAGAGATCCTGGCAAGCACGAGAAGAGACATGTCGCCGAGTCTGCACTGGGTGGCCTTGTCGCTTCGCGCCTAGCCAACGGCTCTCGCTCGCGTTCCCGTGCTCCACGTGGCCGTGACGACTCCAGATCTCGCTCCCGTTCTCGCGCCAGGTCTAGGTCCAGGTCCATCTTCGGACGCTCCCGCTCTCGTGGCCGCTCCCGCTCTCACTCCAGCGAGGGAGGAAAGAGCGGTCTCGCCAAGGTAGCGGGTACCGGCGCCGTGCTTGCAGCAGGCAAGGCTCTATACGACCGTGTGCGCTCCAAGTCTCGTTCCCGAAAGGAGCGATCCCGCTCTTCCAGCGCCGACAGCTACGTGCCATCACGTAGGGGCAACCGCCGCTCGTACAGCCGAGGCCGCGGTATGGACGACCAGTATTCCGAAGCCCCTTCCAGGACTAACCCAGATCGCAGACTAGCCGCCGCCGGTGGGGCAGGTGCAGGTGCTCTAGCAGCACAGCGAGGAGGACAAGATCGGGGTCGACCGGATTCTAGCAGTGATTCCGAGTCGTCCACCGATATGGAGGAGAAGCGCAAGAAGCTACGAGGTAAGGAACTCCTCACTGCTGGTCTAGCCACTGTGGCCACCATCCACGCGGCACACGGAGTCTACTCTTCCATGGTTGCCTCGGAAAACCGCCGCAAGCTCGTTGGCGAGGGCGAAATGTCACCCGAAGAAGCGCGCAAACGCAAGTCCAAGAACATGCTCCAAGACGCTGCCGCCGTGGGTATCGCCGCTCTCGGTATCAAGTCCGCCTACTCTGAATGGAAAGAGATGAACGAGCAACGCCACAGCGTCAAGGAACTTGAGATGCGCCGCCGCAAGAGGAGAAAGCTCCGTGAACGACGCGAAAAAGAAGCCCGTCAGAATGCCTTGGTGGGCAACATGAATGGTGCAGCCGCTAATCCGTACGCATATCCTGTAGCTGCCAACCAGCCCTATCCTACGTCCTATGCGGATGCGAATCCCTACGGAAGCTCAGTGCCACCGCCGCCCATGGGTGCGAGGTACTAGATGCTTTTACCCGACTATTACCTTTGTTTCTTTGGTTACTCTCGAAACGGCCTGTTTGGTTGATTGTATTGCGGTAGCTTTTAGAAGCATTGTTACATACCTTTTTCTTACAGGGGCTTGGAGAAGCGAGGGAGGAGGTGAATGTTATTGTTCTCTTTCTATTTTTGCAACTCCATTCTTTTACTCTTTCCGACTCGGATGATTGATGATTATGATCGCGGGTGGGTGGTACTTTCTTGGGTTCAAGAGGAGATGAAGGAGCATATTGGGTTTTGCTGCGACATTGAGTCTTCTGGCTCCAACATGAATGATTCACGACACGACTTATGAAATGCAGAATGGTCTCTTTTTCACATGTTTGATGGTTTGCACCTTATTTTCTGAATCCGTGACATGTTGTCAACGTGCTTAGTTCAACTATAGCATGTCGA
>JAESFQ010000528.1_pt1 | contig 14097 bp, 12 predicted proteins | sample 9269431 | NCBI WGS metagenome assembly JAESFQ01 (sample SAMN14502588, study PRJNA617103) | algae metagenome | isolation source: Plectolyngbya sp. WJT66-NPBG17 and co-occurring heterotrophs from well... | place: USA: Mojave Desert, Joshua Tree National Park, California | collected 2006-08-06
GTTCTCCGCCTCAGCAATCGTACTAACGATGAAGTTTGCCGGCCCACTTCCCCCCACCTGCATCCTGGCCAGTTCAAGCGTCTTGTGGCTCTTGACATGCGCACGAAACCCTACTTTGAGCTCCGCACAGATATTGAGCATGGCATCGCAATTCCGTCGTATAATAGCGCGGTCGAGGACAACGGCTGGAGTGGGCAGATCTTCTAGCTTCTTGCCCGCGTACTGTGAGAGTAGCGTGGCGCGCGTGGGCAGCGGGTAAAAGGATAGAGGATTAATATCTGCCATCTTGATGTGCTGGCTGATCTGCGAAGTTCAAGATAGGCTGGAGTGTTCGTCGTTGTTGAGGTTGGGATGCGGCTTATTGCTATGAAGCTACACGAACACCTTTTATATAGCAGGGCTAAGAAAGTGTCGCAAGATACTTCTAGATCAAGGTATCGGTCGTGAGTCACTTGCTCTTTGTCAGGCGTAACTATGAATTCTTCTCTTTCTGGAATTTGTTCGTGTTGGGTGGTATCGGCCGCAGGCGTTGGCCCGTCGTGGCCGGCGGAGAAAGAATGTGCGGTGCGGATCGGCCGCGCAACTACACCGCTTTGGCGAGGCCGCGGATGTTCGAGTGACTAAGCTTGTAGTCTGCTAGGGGTATTGAGATCTATTCTTGTCGCGATGTTACCTCGAGAGGGTAGATATGCAATAAGCTCGGGGTAACCGTTTGACGTTGATGGTGGGATCTCGGCGTTAGTATGGGTGGGGTGCTGCATCGCGACTTCTTATGTGGGTCCGACACTACTGTAGATGATGGATGTGACAAAACACGTGTTCACTGGAGAATATGTACGGTTTGTATTGTTAAAAGAACTTCATGTACCAAAAGCCGCTAGAGTGCGTGCTCGACGTCCGCCATAAGAACCATCGTTATTTCTTAGCGCGTAGCCTGCCAGAACCCATCCTAAGCGCCCGGTCCTGGCCACACACTACTCAATCTCCTCCTTCTACCCGTCATTGCACTTCCTGGACTGACACTGCGAGCTCCCATGCCCGTTGCTGCGAAACTGTTCTCAAGTATAGCGTCTTCAAGATCATCTTCCTCTTCGATTCTCTGCACTATATCCTCTGGTGGCTCCTCTTCGAACACAGCCTGCAGATCGGCATGCGGACTCAATTGTTTCCAACTCTTCCAGAAACCTACGTCTTGCAGCCATGTTGTGCGTTTAGAAGGACCAGGGCCATTGATGCTGAGTTGGCGACGGGGCTTCCATAAGGAGCGACGCTCGTAGTAGGAGATTGCCATGAGGATAGGGAAGTTTAGGAGGCGTATCGCTGAGACATTGATCTTGTGGAACCATCGTGGCGAAAGAATAAACTTGAGCGGGAGTAGAATTACGAAAGCCAGTAGGTTAAAGGGTGGCCGGTAGGCGAATAGAGAATCAGATTTTACGCCCTCGAAAGTGAGCACTGCGCGACGGAACTGGATTTCCGCAGTCGCATCCGCTGCGATCTTGCTGAAAGTGTTGGAGAGGATCGACACCAGAACTGTCAAGAACAAGGTATTACCCAGGAATGCGTAAATCACCATTAGGGTAGGACCGAGGATCTCATGGAACCCCGGAGCCTCATCAATACCCGTGCCATCCAGACCAAACCAGATCCATAGCATCCATTTTGAGATGGTGATTGAGTTTGGCGAGTCTTCATAGCCGACCGCAGGGTTGCTGATGCTTAGCCATTTGAGTGCTAAGAGGAAACCACCGAAGCACCATACAGCGATCAGACTTAGTGCTGTGAATTCCTTGACCATGGCTCTGAGAGCGATAAAAAGCATGTTTTCTGGCATGAGGTTGAATGCGATGCGCGGGAACAATATTGGGGACGCAACGGCAAGGACATCGAGAGCTTGTCGACCCGTCTCGTCTTGGCCTGTCATCCACCCATGGCAACGCATGCCGAGGTATATGAGGAATATGCCGGCGAATGTGACGTCCAGGAAGGCCCAAAGCTCCTGCGTATGTACCTCCCAACCATGCTCAAGACACGATATCAGTTCGTCTAGTACCCAACCGCTACCATAGAGTAAAAACGTGATTTCTGCGCCTGTCAGGTAGTGATCTTGTCGCATGGTCATACACCAGCAGTACAGTGCGAGCAGTATGATAAACTGTACAACTTCGATGATGTTTCGCGTTCTCGGAACCATGAGGCGATACTGGTTCAGCGTCGGCGCCTTCCGTGGATCGTAAAGCGAAATGGGCTTATACTTGTAGTGATCTGGGATGATATCCATGTACACAGTCGGCGTGTACACGATGCGCCCCCGATAGATGGCATCGATAACCTTTTGGCTCGCTGAGCCAGCTAGTAATACCTTGCTTTCCGAGACGATAGCCACTTCCAGTGCTGTCAATTTACCCTCATTATCACCCTGGCCCTGGTACCCTGATGTATGTCGCGGTGGACAACGGTCTTCTGGTGCACCTTGAAATGGCTGGAAAGGCGCTACCATGATCTGTGCTAGGATCAATAGGCCAGATTTGCCTATGGACTCTTCGTCGTGCCGTCGCAACACTTTCATGGCAACCAGCTCGCATAAATTGGCACGCGTCAGATCGACAGTCTGATGGTGTTGCTGAAATTGCTGTTCTCGAAGAAACTGCATGCGATTGACGAGCAGACAGTATACGATGGATATGTCCTCTTCATCGTAGAGTCGATCAACTAGTGGTTTTACGATAAGAACGTTCATACGAGGCTCTCGTAGCTGATCCACTGTGTACGGATCCTCGATGACAGCCAAGACAAGCCGGCGTATCCTGAACATTGTTAACATGTAAGTTCCGACCCATATCGGGGGCGTTGGACTGACCTGTGAATATTGAAGTATGTCTTTTTATTGCTGTTAAGATCAGTTGCACTGGCTCTCCTAGCAACCATAGGCTCGCCCTGTCCATTGAAGCACCCGTCAGATCCAGCATAATCCTCCTCAGGAAGCAATGTCTCCTGCTCTTCCCTGCTTCTTGCCGATCTCAATGCATCGCTCAACGTTCTCTGCGTCTCCATTAAGTGGGGGCGTTTTAGGTACTTTCTAAACTCAATGTGCCTTGACGGCTTCCGCTGTGGCGAAGGTCTACGCTTAGGCGAGACCCCGTCACCACCATTGCTAGAGGGTGCAATAGCGCTGTCATTACTGTCGTGACTTCTGGTTGGATTCGGATTGAACGGTGGCCGAGAGAAGGTGCCGTAGGCGGGACTGCCACTTCTGTTCCAGTCTGGACTTGACGTTGGGCCTGACATGTGAGGCTGCTATCAGCCTTTGGTGATGGTAATAGGAGATGTTCGACAGGCAGCACAAGGTCGAGCGGGTCCTTTCTGGGGCTGCGCGTGACGAGAGTGGATAAGCTTTAGGTCCGAAGCTTGATAGGCGATAGGTGCCGTGATCTGTTGAGCGTCAATGCGCTTTGCGCGTCGCGACAGAGAAAAGTTGGATCCGCCCAACAAAAGTGCTCAAATGGTCTCGTTGCGATTGATGGCCTGGCGTGGAGGCCGATAAGGTGGGAAAAGAAAACACGGATCGATGCACCGATTGAAGGGTCCGCAAGTGAGGTTTCACGCTAACGTGATTTGGTGTAGATTTTCCTGATCATCTGCGACGTCACCTATTGACCACATTGCGAAGCTGCCGGATATCGCAGCGGTGCGCGTGACCAGCCATCGTCTCGAATTTCAGTTATCGATTTGGGATTCTCGCCTCACTTCAACGTTAGATGCACCGTCGCTCAAGTGAGAAATGGACGTCTGCCAGTGCGGAACTGTAAATGAAAACTACGCCATGATTCCGGCATCAAGCTTTGTTACCAACACGGGTAGACACACTTTGGAAACTATTAACACAAGCGACAGCGTTGTAAGAGACACAGATAATTTGTTCCGCTATCTCAAACGGGGAATTGGTGCTAGCGGCTTATCGGGAGACATATATGAATACAGGTCAATTGCGCGTGGAGGCGGGTGTCTCTGTTGTAGATGTTGGGTTATATTCTAGGCTATACCTGAGGGCTACATGCATATCCAGATCCAAGCTGGTCATCTCAAGACTCAATGTAGTCTACTTCTCGTCACCAGAGGTCTTTCAATCGGGCCGAATCACTTCTGCAGCAGCTACATCGACACCCGACGGCTCTTGAGATCCTTCTTACGAAGCCTAGTCGTATAGTGAGTTACATGTTGAACCTATAGGCATCCCCATTACTTACCGGGTAGGCTCCGCTGCAGGTTCCATCGCGGGCTTCGGTGCGGGCTTCTCAGGCTTCTCAGGCTTCTCACTCGCGATGTAGTTCCGCGGGTCGCTAGTCCTAGAAGTCCACCTCGGAAGGTCACGACGCACAAACATGCCCAATAAGACGTTCTTGATGAACTCTGGGTGATAGTCCTGCTCGGGGGCATACCAGTCTCCGTTGGCGAAGTCAATATAGCAGTCTGCTAAGAACAGGCGCAGAGGGTCCATAATCGACGAATTGGCGTAGACATGACTGATCATGTGGTTTCCAGGGATGTACCGCGCGCCGTCTGGCCATACATAGTGAAACAAATCCACAATGGCACAGAAGACCATCCTGACAGAGGTAGGGTCGTCCATTTCCACACAGAACAGGTAGAGCATGCTGAGGGACATGTACCGGGATCTGGCGGTACTGCCGATCAGCGGGCTGCCATCAGGTGGAGACTGTAGGCTGCGAACGCTATTAGTGAGAAGGAGACTGATGTAGTCATCGACAAGACCTGGTGGGTGGCTTGTCAAGTCCACCGTATCGTTGTGGATCCTTTCGCAGTGGACGGCTATCCTTGCCGAGCGCTCGAAGACGAGATCTTGACGTACTTGTATGCGCGCGACATCAGCGCGGCCTGGTTGGCGGGCGAGAAAATTGACCATAGCAGGTGGTCTAGAAGATCCATGTTAGATGAAGGAGAACATTCTTGAAGCAGGGCTTATACCTCTCCGTCACAGCTCTCGGTTTGAGAAACCCTCTGAGTACTTGCTCCATGCGAAACAGGTTCTTGGACGGTTGGTATCGGTGGAAAAGGTTTTGTGAGCGATCAAGGAGAGCAAGCAGAATACTGATTTAGGGGTTCGCAATTGTTTGCCTAAGCTAGTCACGTCGCAGTGGCGCACGGGACGTTTCCCTTCGTAGAGTGCTCACTCTTGTTCTATATATTCATGTAATGGTCATGGCCGTTTCCACAATACTTGGGTGCCGGGTTGCTGGGCTACGACTGTTCTTCGTCGTGTGTGCCTGGGATGAGCATCTAGAGTACACATTTACCTTGCATTATCAGAGTCATGACAATAGGATATAAACTGAGATGAGGTCGACCATCAATAACTGCTGTATTACAAGCCGAAGTTCAAATCGAATGTAACAGTACTTTGCCACATGGTTTTCTCGCTTTGCTGAACCTGGATTACTCCTTCACTGTAAAGACTGGAGGTGTACCGATAGAGTGTGCTTGCCAAGAGTTATACGGTCGTACGCGACGCACTGCGTTATTCACATTGGTTCCAGACGGGTCGAAGTACCTAGGTATGTCTCAAATTCTCATCTGGCATGAGGCCTTCGGCTAGTGCCCCGGCATCACACGACTCCGCGATATCGCGCCAACATGATTGTTTGCCTGCCCACAATATCATTGTCCCATTTGAGACAATTGCCCGCACACGGAGCTGTTCTCCGTCTCTAAATCGCGCCATTCCGCTCTATATTCTTCATCTGTACAACCAAGCGTGACGCACATTTTACGTGATAACCGCCGCGGAGCCAATAGGAGGCTCAAAAGTTTGCCTTGATGGTACTCTCAGTCGTCTACGGATGGCGCACCTGCCAGAAGAAGAAGCGTGACTGTTTGTATGGCTGGTGCCTGACAGGCATCTATCTGTGTTGAGATAAGCGAATCGAGAAGGTTATCGTTACGGGAGATGGACCAGATCTACCCAAGATCCCGGCCCACTTTCTGACCAACTACTCGCAGCCTCGTTTCTTCACTCTGATCAATCTCTCGATACCTCTGGCGCTTTGCTGAATCCTTTCGCCATGGCCGCTAACTCTTTCAAGGACTACTATGCGGATCTCGGTCTCGAGCTTGGCGCTTCCGATGGAGCCATCAAGAAGGCGTTCCACGATCTTGCTAAGAAACACCATCCAGACAAGTCAGGTGTAGCAGACGCCGCCGTCTTCCGCCGCGTCCGCGAAGCTTTCGAACAGCTCTCTAACCCAGAGTACCGCACCCAGTACGACCGCACCTACTGGGGCAGGAAGTTCCAGACTGACGCTCCGAGTGAGCAGGAAAACTATGGTGGAGGTTACGAGGGCTTCGGTGGTACACGCACCGCCCAGCCTGAGGCAGATGCTTGTGAGGAGGCCGGTAGAGCAAGCCCGCCGCCTGTCAAGCCGCAACGCAGGCCGGACGAGCCGAGTTGGCAGTATTTCTTGGGAAAGGCGTATACCACATGGCAGAAGGAGGACGCCGCCTACCGTATGAGGCACCCCGACGTCAACGAGAGGTGTGTGGGCCTCATTTTCTTCATGGCTGATATTCGCTAATTCATTTACCTAGTCCGCTGAACAGTGGTCCTCCAACCCCTAAGCCTGGAGCCAAGGCCCATGGCATGGTGGTGCTAATGTCTCACCCCTGTGTCCAAAAGGACTGCATCTACAAGAGCACAGCATGGCGTCTCCAGGTTGGCGGTGAAGACCATTGCGTGTTCTGCATGGGCGTTCACACTGGCGGTAGAAGATGTCCTGGTTGTGAGGCCCTGGCATGTAAGGCTTGTGTGGAGAAGATTCGCGCGCTGGAGCGGAGCCCCTTCGATGGTCTGAGGTCGAAGGCGCAGTATTGCGCATCTGGTGGCTAGAGACGTCGAGAGGTGTGTGGGATGGTGAGGGGAGTAGGCTATGGCTGGAATCGTGATGCAAAGTTGGATAGGCGACCAAGTACCTACCAAGATATACTGAAACTGATGCACAAGACTTTATCCACACGGTGCGTGATGCCCAAGTGTCTTCGGGTCGAGTTTTGTCGGAGGTTGAGGCTCTCCCTATACCACCAAGACACATGGCTCCAAGATACGTCATGGCCGTGTCTGAAAGCAGCGCCGAGGTTTCACGCGGCAGCTCCTCGCGAAGGCGCCGTCGGTTGCTCCTGCCGCCCCTGACGGCGCATGGACCCCGCACATCCAAGACCTGGGCAAGTGGGCAGCCGCCCCACACACTGGAAACGTCGTGTTGTGTCACTCCACTTATGGACGCGCAATCCGTCCAAGCCCATCCTCAGCCCGTACCCGTTCCATGGATGACGCTCAGCACTGTGCGGCTGCGCAGGCCTTGGCCGGGATCAGCTTGGCCGGGTGCAACGAGGCGGCCCATTCAATCTGGAACCGCTACAGGTTAGCATACCGTGTTCGCATCTCGTGTCCCGGGAACGTGAGTGGTGGCACTGGCATTCACTGGACCCCTCCCGAGCTAGCGCTGTTTACAACATCTTGACGCATCGAGCCCTTGAACCTCTACTCGCCCTCCGTGTTTGCTGGACATACACTCGACAACAACTGACCTTCGCCCTTCGCTCATTTTCAACACCAGTAGTCCACATTCAACATGGACCTTTACCGAGCTACCTTCGCGGCGTCGCTGCTGTTCAATGCACTTGCCTTCTACCAGTCGCACCGCTCTCGCAAGGCGGCGGTCGTCGAGACTGCAACGACGGACAAGAAAGACGAACACGAGCACATAGAGCCTGATCTAGCGGGCTTGAGCAAGCTCAAGAAGCGCTTCTTCCCCATTTACTTGCTGGTCAATGCTGCCGACTGGCTCCAAGGACCCTACATATACCCTATCTACAAGGGTACGTTCAGACAACCACTACTTGACCGCTTGGAATGCTAATACACATGTAGATGAGAAGGGACTTTCGGAAGAAACAGTCGCATTCCTATTCCTCACTGGATTCATCGCCGCCGGCGTCTCCGCATCGTTCGCAGGCGCACTCGCAGACCGATACGGGCGCAAGACAGCGTGCTTGGGATATTGCGTTCTATACTCGCTATCCTGCGCCACTCTCCTGACCAACAACATCTACATCCTCTTCTTCGGTCGCATCCTCGGCGGCGTGTGCGGAACTGTTCTTTGGAGTGTCTTCGAAAGCTGGTTGGTCGCCGAGTTCAACCACCTCATGCTTCCCGACGCCGAACCCCACTTGAGCGCGATATTCAGCACGATGACCACTTCCAATACGTGTGTGGCCATCGGTGCGGGCATCTTTGCTGAGTGGGCAGTTAGAGCGGCAGGCACCGCAAAGGCGCCATTCATGGCCTCCATTGGGTGCTTGAGCCTGTCTTTCCTCGCTATTTCAAAATACTGGGGAGAGAACTACGGGTCAAGCAATCGGAGAGCGTCAGAGACGGAGGGGTTGCTTCAGCAAGAAGAGGCTACTGCAGCTCCTCCCGCTACTTCTGCTCTCCGGACCATCTTGCGCGGTATGTTTGACTATTACTCCCGGATAGTGCTGTACTGACGGAATCTCAGATCGCAACATCATGATACTTGCATTAGTATCTGGATTCTTCGAAGGATCTCTTTTCCTATTTATCTTTTTCAAGTTCCCTGCGCTGAAGCTCAGCCATAAGTTGGCTGGCTCAACCGATGGTAAGCACCCCCTCTATTCAGCCTTCGCTGGCGCAACAAGGCTGATGTAGAACAGAACTACCATTTGGTCTCATATTCGCCATCTTGATGTGTTCTATGATGTTTGGTTCACTCCTCTACAAACATCTCTCCACATCGGCAACACCTGTGCCTGCGCAAAAGATGCTCACAGGCATTCTCGCCCTCTCATCCGCCTGCTTCTTCGTTCCCGGCCACTTCCGCGATGAGCGGGTTACACTATGGTGCTTTTGCATATTCGAGCTGTGCTGTGGAGTCTACTACCCTGCAATGGGCTCACTGAAGAGTAAGCTTGTTGAAGATGGCTCCAGAGCCAGCATTTACGGAATTCTTCGTATTCCGCTGAACGTATTCGTTGTGCTTGCCTTGAGCACTACGAAAGAAGGTAAGCACTACTCCTTTTTTACAGAGCTGAGGCCAAGATCTGACCATCGATTCAGGCGAAGCGCATCGCGATACGGTGTTCACCACATGCAGTGTGCTTTTGGTGGCAGCTGCTATTGTCGTTCACAAGACACTAACATGATCTCACTACACTTTCCACTATCCATTTTCGTCAATATGCATGGCACTAAAACCAAACATAACCTCGGGAACACAGCCCAACCAATAAGCCTCGCGAAAAGCGGAGTAATACCCAAGATAGTCGCATCGCGAAATAGTGATTCACATAGTATACCCACATTGATGAATAAAAAGTAGACCCTATGACATCATGTATTGCGACGCTTCTGGAGTGTGCGTTGTGAAATGAGTGCCTCAGGAGAACTGCGAGACAAAGACACGGGTGGAACAAGAGTTGATAATGATCAATCGACCCGCATGCACCGCCGTTCCACCACCTGTCTTGCGGCTAATGAGCTTCCCCGTCATCCGCTAGTGGCGTCCTAGCTTGTGTCCCAAGAGCCAATGGTGAGAAGATAGCGGCATAGCCTTGAGCGGGGTTTCGTATGATCCTGGCGGCACGGGTCCTGGGACCTTCTTGTTCAATTGATGCTAAATCTGTAACGGGGGGTTACCTGATGTTTGGTTATGATAAGCGCTCGGCAGATATAGGCGTAACACTGTTGCTCGTTCCGCTGTTATTGTTTCGCACCTCCTTGGCATCTTCCAACGGGCCGACATCACCCAGCCAGACTAGGAGTCGAGTCGTTTTGGGCCTACTTGCTGCGTGAATCTCCAAACACTTGGCTTCACGTTTGCTTGCTCCTTCCTTCACTCTTCTCTCCCTTTTGTCTACCTACGCTTGACGCGATTGCTACCTCCACCGATTCAACTCGGAGGTCATATGTTACGGTCTTTCTTCATATCAGGCCCACCGACTATCTAATTGTCACTCTTTTGCAACCGCGAAGATGTTGAGGTCTTTTGGTGGTAGGTTCAACTCGCTCGTACCCGTTTGAGCATTTGCTGATATGGTGCACAGCTCGCATATTCGCCGGAATATTCGTCGTCGTATTCCTAATCGTCATTTTCCACAACGAAGAATCCGCTGGTACGGCACTACTTCCTTACCTCCCTGTCCTCCCAGCAACGGGCTCCTCGCAACCCTCCTCGATACTCCAAGCATGGATAAAAGATCGATCTGCGCTCTCGGAAAAGTCGTGGAAGAAGAGTGTTGAGCTCCGCGACCAGATGGCCAAGACGCATCCGGACAACCCGAAAATTCCGTTCTTCCCAATGGATTTCCTCAAATACCCCTTCACGATTTGGGACTTCTTCCCACCGACATGGACATGCCCCCACGACATTCAGCGCATCGGCAGACTCGGTGACGGAGGAAAATGGGTGTGCGGAATGAACATCTACGAGAGTCTCCCCGCACCCAAATTCACCTCAGCCACCATCGGATCGCAAGAGACGCTCTCGAACGCACAAGACGGCCTTGTCATGTACAGTTTTGGCATCAACGGCGAATCTTCCTTTGAAGCCGAGATGCTCGACCGCGTCCCCAGCGCCCGAATCTGGGGCTACGACTTCTCCGTCGACGCCTGGGGTCCGCAAATCGCAGAGAAACACCGCCATCGCACCTTTTTCAAGAAAGTCGGTCTAGGCAAGGACGACAAGCATGACGCTGACCCACCGTTCTGGACCCTACCCAGCTTGATGAAGGAAAACAACCACACCTACATCGATATTCTGAAAATTGATATCGAAGGCAGCGAATACGACGCTTTAGACACGATGATGAACGCTTTCGACAACATGAAGACTGCATCTGGAAAGTCTGTGTTGCCCATTGGCCAGGTCATGATCGAACTACATCTCGGCGACGGCATTGATATGGGAAGCACAAGCGGCGGCGGTAACGTAGACTTTGGGCGGTTCAGAGCATGGTGGGAGAGACTGGAACGCATGGGTATGCGACCTGTGTGGATGGAAATCAACCTCTTTGCTGTTACGTTGGGTAAGAGTAAAGCAAACCCGAGATGTACGGAGTACGTCTGGGTTAATGCCAAAGATCAGCGAAGCGTTCTTTGGAATGTATAAATAGTGTCTGCTACGGCAGCAGGATGGATGGCGTTTGAAGCCCGGAAGTGGCATGTTAGATGATATGAGAGCCAGCTAAATCGTACTTTTTCTCGCGTTCATTATGTATGTTTTTGTTTGGGGGCGTGGGTACTTGTGCTGTGGTCGTACCTTTCTCCGTACCACCAGATTGGAGGGATGCATATGGACCCTTGGGACACGTGATGTCAGACTGAGACTTGCCTAGATGTGAACTAGTGTCTGGTTCTCCGCCCCGATCTTTGCAGTCGGGCAGGTGTTGTGTCGCTGTGCGCAACCGAACATCCTCCTATCGCGAACCATCTCCAATTCAAAGAAAAGCACACATGCCATCACTCGAATAGAACTTCCGACCCCTGCCAAGATATATTCCACACCCACTACTAGCGCCTCAAACACTCCGCCATGCCCAGGCAGCTAGCGTTTTGGTGCCGCACATCGCCCACGTTACACGCAAAGAGCTTGGCAACTTACGCCAGATCCCAAGCATCTTGTCCGAGAACCTTGCAATCGGTATTGTGAAACCCTGTGGTTCTGCGGGTCCGCTGAACGCGGTCGAAAGCTACCTTTAATTTCACAGAGACGGCAATCCTAGTGTTGCTTTCCAGCTAACTGAAAACAACCCATGATCAGACTCCACGATAACTCCCCATCTTCATCAGCCGTCTCCATCGTGACCAAAGGCCAATGTCCGAGGAACAACCGTCAGTAAGCACTACGACCCTACCAGTCTACATGCAACGCGCACATTATCCCGTCCATCTCAACTCAAGCCAATGCATGCATCATGGATGGTATTTCTTAGATGACATTGCGCCAACTACAAAGACCCGGCTCTCGCGACTAATCTGAAACCACGCCAAGCGCCGAGATATTCACAGCCACCCGCTTCTACAAGTCAGATTGCTCCCAAGGAGAAGAAGGAGGGACGTGTCGCTCAACTTGAAAGGTTGTACAGCGGCGGCATTTCAAACGGGAGGGTACATCTCAGTTCACAGATATAGATGGAAAGACCGCGGCGAAAATGCAGTTGGAACGCCAGACTGGACCGCTTTTATTAGAAGCGGGTCGGGCCGGACCCCTTTGGGAAGAGTGCGCATTCTGAATGCCCATTGTGTGAGGTGAGTGAGATGTACGATCGCGCGCATTTCGTTCGTCTCTGTGATGACGAATACCGTCTCGGCTCTATAAATCGCAACGGAAGGTATGAAGATGGGGTTCTCAAACACCTTGTATTCACCAACATGATCCATACCTATTTCCCGCTACCAAGTCCACTGCCGAAAATCTTGTCTATCCTAGTCGCTCGCTCCCATACTACATCTCCTCGTCCGTCTTCTCCACCCTTCTTCTTGAAATACAGTATCCGATGCTGGGGTATAAACTCCTCATCTGTCTGCTCCGTCTTCCACTTTTCAAGCCCCGTCTCCTTTGCGCCCAAAAAGCGGTCTTCATATCCGATAATATAATCACTCGGGTCAAGACTCGGGTCCCAGCGCAGCCGATTGAGCACATCGGATGCGGGGCGTAGTTTGGTTCGCGACAAAGGTGCTGAAGTGGGCTTTGGGCGCTGGGGTATTGTACGTTGAGGTTTTGTCTCATCGGCGTCTTCGAGGTCTTCGTCGACATCTTCTTCGTCGTCCGAGTCTGAATCCATGTCTGCGGCATAGACACCCCATTCTCGATCGTCCAGTCGCATTCTTTTGACCTCACTAGATCTTACTAGCGAGGCATCGATCCATGAGGTGCTTGCGTCGAAATTCTTCTCGTCGGTTCGTAGCTGCGTCAAGAAACGATCTAGTACCTTTTCTAGAGCCTGCTTGGCCATTTGCTTGTCGTCCAGACTACTTGCTGAGACAGCTTTCTCAGCTTTTGAGAGTCCGATCAGGTAACATCCTTGGTACTCTTTGCCTTCGCCCACTTCGTTCGAATGGCTGTCGACGAAGCGAGCCGGCCAAATCTGTACCTCCGAATTGGGTATGGCTTTGTGGATGTCTATCAAGATTAGCAAACTATTTTCGCAAGAGGCATGCGTAATAAGATATTACCTATGACGAGTGATATACACCGAGACTCGACCCAACCGACTAGACTCTTGCCCTTGGCTAATGTGCGACCCCAGAACTGTATGTCGACTTTGACGAAGTTGCTGTAAGTGCGGAGAAACTCTGCGACTCCATGAGGAAGATGCGATTCCAGTCCTGAAGGTGATGGTGCACCAAAGAACGCCTCCCACGTCATCCCTGGCTCGCATAGCTGCTTTTCGGCGGTCTTGAAAGCCTTGACCAGCAGCTGCAGACCGGGAACGGTAGCTGTATGCGCAATGTTGGAGTTGGGTGCGTGATAGCCCAGCACTACCATTGGCTCTCTCGCACTACGATAATAACGCGGTCTCTTTTTGTGGAAGATGGCATCATATACCATGTCATTTGTCCAATCGAATTGAGCGTAATGATGAAAGAAGCTGGCGACGATATCTGCAGCGGTAACAGGGCCAGCGTCATGACCAAGTCTCTTACAGATCCATGAGAGCATGAGCGTGATGTGAACGCCACCAAGGAAACCAAACTTCGCACTATAGATACCGCGCTGAATAGCCCATAGCTTGATGCAACGATAAGCTAGGCGGAATGCAGGAGGCGAAGGCAATGTACGTTGGATGTAGAGCAAGTCGCGATAAGGCTTGAGCTTGCGGAGCGAGAGAATGGAGAGGTTGAAAATGGGGTCGGATGCTGGGATATTACGAAACTCATGCCACCTATTTACCATATGTCAGTATTGTTGCGGAGTAAAAGCGCTATAAAACTTACCTCTCAACGATCTGGGGCGCAGGACAATATTGCAAATCCATAAGTATGCCATTGACGGAAAGTTCGAGCAT
>JAESFQ010000529.1_pt1 | contig 14097 bp, 18 predicted proteins | sample 9269431 | NCBI WGS metagenome assembly JAESFQ01 (sample SAMN14502588, study PRJNA617103) | algae metagenome | isolation source: Plectolyngbya sp. WJT66-NPBG17 and co-occurring heterotrophs from well... | place: USA: Mojave Desert, Joshua Tree National Park, California | collected 2006-08-06
AGAGCCATCTTCACCTTCGTTTTGCAAGGTAGGAGCAACAGGCCATCAAGGCTCTTCGAAAGTAGTCGCATTTCATTTTCCCAGCTACATCGTATGTCTGCCTTGTTTTCCCTGCCGTTTCGGCAGTTGTCTCCAGATTGAGACACTCATCAAGCTTGAGAAAGCCTTCTGGATGTGAGTTATCCATGATGTTTCGACATCATGTAAGACCTAGTCGCCCTCGCCTGAAGACGCAAGCCATCATCGCCTATGTCTAACAGCAGACTCTTGGAGTCTTCACCAAGCGCCCCACTTGCGACCCTGGACCAAAGATTGACGATTCTAGCGTGTTTGGCCAAGACGGCGCATGCATACCAGCTGAGCTCAACGCTCTGCTGCATGGAATCCGATCGATACATGAGATGCAAGGAGAGCTAGTAGTCTAGGCAAAGTATTCGAGAAGCTTACGAGGTGGCAGAAATCCAATACTCCACCAAGCCTCCTTACAGCACGTGGTACAATACGACCCACTGCTGAAAACCTGACCCTGCAAGTATGTCGCTAGAACATTAGCCAAGGTCGATATGGGGTTTGTAAGGTTCACAAATGTCAGTCAAAAAATCAAATGGTCCAAGTCGTAGTGGCAGCTAAAACCACCAGTTTGGTCAAATCGACATGATATGACCGGGCCTTTCCCCCACATCCGACTTATGGGTCGATGCGCCCGACAGAATCCTTCCAATGCAGCCCACGCGGCCAAGGCGCCGGAAACGCCGAGCTGCGAATGGCATGCCTAGATGAAGCCAACGACAACCATAAAGACAATAGGAGGAGCCACATGTAGTTCCGACAGCCACCTCTTGGTAGTCTCGAAAAAGTTATTTGTGCACGCTAGGGAATTGTGTCTCGAGCCCACATCAAGGCAGGGCAGGTCAGGCTCCTACTGCAGAACTAGGTCGACCCGAAGGCCCGTCAGACCGTCTTGGCAAAAATGAGAAGGTAAAAGAAGAACAATGGTATCATTGAGACATTGATGGGCGTGTCGAGAGCGTGCACCGGGTAGTCGGTGAGCTGGTCACCCAATCTCTCGGAAGGGGTGATGCATGTCCAAAGCCATTCACATGGTACTGGTAGCATGAGGCGTAAAGCTGTAATTGCCATTCGACACGTTTGTCATGGCTGTGGGTCTCGTTAACAGCTGGCAACAGACAGGCGGTGGAGGTTGCAAGGACTGCGGGGTTGACTGGCCTACGCTTAGCGCTCCCGTCGGCGTTTTCGCAGTCGGCGTGACGGCCCCCCAAGGCCAGGGTCTTGGGAACGACATCACCCATACTGCTGGGTTTCGCCTCCTCCTCGACACGACTCGGGGCGAGTCCTATAGCGCATTGTAGCGCACCAGCAAAACACCATGACTACTCCTGCACCGGATCCTTCACGCCGAAACAAGCCGCGGCCGCTGTCCAGTGCCACTAATCTCACCGACTTGACACACTCAACTGTCGAGCCTGATGTATGCCGCATATCCTCCTCACCACATGCCCAAGAAGCACACCAAGCTAATGGAAACTTGCAGTCGGAGCCCCCGTCAGATGGAGACATTGACGACTTGTACTTCCGCCCTCCTTTCCCCATACAATCCATCCGCTTACACGCTGCAGCGAGGTGCAAAGCCTCACGCCAAGCATGTGCGTCGTTGAGAAGAAGTACGGCCGAACCTACCATGGCTACCACGCCGGAGGTAAGCATTGCTTTGAGGAAGTCTTCGCGTGACTGCAGCTAATTTACTCCAGCCTACCCTTTCCCCAACGACGAGGTACGCGCTACTGGGAAACACCTCTTGAATCAACCGGCCCGCCGCTGACGCGCATGTCTACAGCTAGAGAGAAAATGCCTGCACTGGCAGCATGCCCTTTTCAAAGCCCTTCTACACCAAAAGAACTACTTCGCGCCGCTGAACCCAAAGAAGGCGGCGAGAATGCTGGACATTGGCTGTGGAACTGGACAATGGTGCATCGAGATGGGTACGTGCCATGTCTGCTTATCTCCATGGAAACGCCACTAATAGTTGGTAGGAAAGAAGTCCCCAGATTTATGGCGGGTACGCGATTCAATTCTCTTTCCACGGCCAGTCTAACCGGACAGTAGGTTGAAGGCATCGACCTATCCGCGATCCAACCCAAGAGGTAATACCTCCATTCTTGGCGGAAATCCACACATTAACACACGACAGAACTGCCGAAAACGTTGACTTCTGGTTGGACGACATACTTAACACGAAGTGGTGGTTTCCTGAAAAGCAACCCTACCCTTACGATTACGTCCACACACGCATGTCCCTCGGCATCTACAACGACTTCCGAGAAGTTATACAAAAGGGCTATAACAACCTGAAACCTGGCGGATGGATGGAGTCACAGGAACTATATTCCAAGCTCCAATGTGCCGAAGCCATGCCCCCCGACTACCCGCTGCTCCAATGGTCGGAACTACAAGACAAGGCAGCACATAATATGGGCCGGCCATTACGCATCGCGGACAAGCTGAAGAGGTGGTACAGAGAAGCAGGTTTTGTGGATGTACACGAAGAGGTCTTTTCTCTCCCTGTCGGTTTATGGCCAAAGGAAGGGCGTGCGCATATGTTTGGCAAGTTCTGTTCGTGGATTATGTATTGGGCTCTTCACGGATGGTCCATTGAGCATTTTGTTACAGGACTGGGTTATACGCCAGCTGAGGTACAGGTGTATCTCGCGCATGTGAGGAACTCACTTATGGACGAGAGTGTACACGCCTACTACAACTTGTAAGTTGCATGCATGACAAGACGCGAGATGTCGAGACGCATACTAACGTTGGCCAGCTACGTAGTATGGGGTCGTAAACCTCTCGACGACGAACCCGGTAGTACAACGCCCAAACCACACCACTGGCCGCAGCCTCCCGCTGATGACATATCCATCTGCACATCGAGGCATAGTACGGTCTATTCATAATCTCGACTTAGAGGCGGCAGTATCAACTTGACTCATTCGGCTGGGCTTTGGCGCTTTGACTTGTTTTGTGCCTGGGAATGAGCCATGTGTTTTGTATTCTGCATGGCAGGGAGGTAATTTGATGTTCTTTGCATATTTTCATGGCGGTTTATGTCCAATAAAACAGCCCCTTAGCGTAGGTTTGAACGGGCCATTTACAGGCTAGACTGCGATTGACGATGGATGAGATCTGAGTCTCTTGTGGTGTTTGGGAATAGGATATACTGAATCAATTTACAAGCAAACGCTACTTCTTCCAAGTTTTGCATTATTCCCATATGAGTTGATTAATCATGTGAAGCTGAAGGTTTTCTTGCCCTGACACTCTTGGTTCAATGTCAATACCGACGATTCGTTAATCGACGGCATTCCTTCCGCCGACCGCACACTCAACGCCCATGTGGAGCTGACACCATAGCACTCAAACTTCCTCAAGATACGTAGAATATCTGTTGTGGAGTGCGGAATTCCAGCTTTGTCGACGTCCGTCATGAAGTGCATACGCAAGATCCACGAAGAACTCCTTGCAAATGCCTTGATATTGCTCGAGGATATATTTTGTGGTGACATCGTTCCAGAGGTCGACCATGAGACGTCGCCCAAGACTGCCTTTTAGTGTGTTCTCGTACATCAACTGTATGATCTCGGCATTGGGTAATTTGTTGGCAGTAAATTCTGCTGCAATGTCGTTGTGAATGGTCTTCAAAGCAGCATTCTTTGCTGTCTTGTCTCGTAGCTTTTCGGCGAGAATGTAGAGCTTGACAATGGCCAAGATATGGGCTTGAAACTCGTCTGGTGTCGTTTCGTGATCATCTGTAGAGCTAGATATTGCGCCCGTATAGACGAGGCTAACGTAGAGAGCGACCGTCTTGGGTTCGTCCGCTGGTAGTTCGACAAGTCGTTTCGTTTTCTCGGCCCAGTTGCCGTTCATCGCGCGGTGGAAGAACTCGGAGCGAGCGCATATGATGCCTTCGTGGAGTAAGAAGTCCTGTTGGCAGTCTTCAGGGCCAACGCGGACAGTCAAGAACGAAGAAGGGTAGAAGCTAGATTGGAAGTCAGAACTAGTAGTTGGGAGTCGCACTAATCGACTCACGTCATAGTGCCTACTTGCGCAGGTGGTGCAGCAGTGTGGGACTCCATCGTGGGAACTGTCGTCCTGGTGACGTCGGGTTGTAGGGGGTGGTAGATGAAGAGGGGGGATGGGATAATTGAGAGGTCGCAGGGGGATCAAATGATTATGTGTGACTTCACCGTGGAGAAATCCGCGTACAAGGCAGTCCACTGTAAAGGTGAGTGCCAGGTTGGAGGATTAGTGCACCCGTTGGTATGGTTTACCATGATAGCGTAGTGAGAGAGTTACAAAGATGACGAGGCAGGCAGCAATTCAAACAAACGTCCTCTCTCACCGCCATATCACACGGCAAGGCGGCAGCAAAATACATCAGCAGAGTGAGATGTTAACAGGACGAGGATTCTGGGGCAAAGGGCAAGCACCACGGGGTAATCCTGTAGTCGCAACTTCCTGGACATCGGGACACGCGATTCCGTCGTCATGGCACCTACCTCAGATAGGCAAACCACTCACCTGACTGACATTTGGAGAACGTTGGCTTTACCTGAACAACCTCATCGTGTCTTATATCTTCCTGACCGCTCCTGTTCGCTTGCATGTGCCTTTACTGTGTCATTGTCACCGTGCGAACCCCAACTCGATGTTCAGACAACCCCAAACAGCCCACGTGCACGCGAGACATCGTCGCCTCCACCACATCAAGTCCTCGATTCACCTTCACTTCGTCCTCCACGCAGCGCGCCGTCTGCCTAGCCCCACTGCCCTGCGTGCCCTCTCTCTCTCTCTCTCACCTGAACCCGCCTATTACTACCACCCACACAATCCACCTTTACTTCAATATAAGATCCCCAATATTACCCTACCTGCCATCAAACAAGTAAACAACTCCCCCATCTGGCGGAATCGGGTGGGCTCCTGACGGTTAGATAGCATGTTCCCCACGAAGGCATGAAGATATCAAGAAAAACAAAACTTGAAGAAAAAAAACTTTACATGAAAATTAAACAGTGACACTGGTAATGGGAAAAAACACAAAAGAGCATGGTTATTCGTCACTTAGGGCTGAACTCAGGAGGGCGTGCCGTTCGATTTAGCGAGTGGACGTCGGTCAGCAGATGCTGGGTGGGGGTTGAGTTGTATTTTTTGCTTTCATTTTTTTTTTCTTTGGCGGTGTGGAGGTAAAGGTGGGAATGGCATGTGAGAGTGAGTGAGTGACGGATATTGTCTTGGGAACACAACAAATAACTTCCACTGACTGGATGGAACAAAACAAGCAAGACACGTAGGTAAAGCTAAGAACAAGGACATATGACAGAGAAAGATAACTTAAACTTTTATGTGACTTTTCTACTTTTACCGTTTAAGATGTCGTTCCTGAATGGCATTGCAGCATACCCGTTCGGCACATGTGACGATCTCACATCCCTCTCGGTCAACTTGTTCCACAGTTCGCCTATACTTGCCCTGTTTGCAGGCAACATGCTGTATTGTAAGCTATACAGGTTGCGGCGATGAATAGGAGGGACAAATTGTCCTGATACTAGACATAGCAAGACGCTGGCTGAGAAGTAATGCTTGCGTATGCGATCGCCAAGGTCGAAGTAGGGTTGGAACATGGCACGAAGCGACAACGGGACTGACTACGTAGCGTGAGTTCGTATTTGGCATAGGAATGTGAGAACCCCCTTACCTTCAGTAGTACATAGGCGGTCGGTGGTGATTCTATCTCACTTGCCCTGTCACCGCTAACGATGCCTGTGTCTTGTAGCTCAAAACAAATTCCTCCAGGCAGTCGTCCAGGATCCTTAAGCCGGAGCATAACCGCGAAGAGCGGAAAATGATTGAGACATGCGAGTCCCATCTCCAGCGCGGCCTTCAGTCCAATGACGGCGATACGTGCGCTTACGAAGGTCAAGTAGAAGACGAACACGGTTGGCAGTAGGAAGAACTGCAGAGTGAAAAGGATGGTGCCGAGCAACAGCTGATCCAGGTCGTAGTCGCATGAATCGATTCGGTTGCGCAGGATGTTGCGCTTCTTTCCACGGAAAAGATGGAAAAGGGATATTATGATCGTAAGCTGCCAATGGAAGATGCGAGCAGACGCGACATAGAATGAGTAGATATGTAGCGTCAGCAGTGAGACGAGATCTGAGAATATTGAGATGGGCATAGTGGCACCGGCGAAAGCTGAGAAACCAATGACCTGGATAAGCGCAGGCAGGTGTGGTCGCAGGAGCGAGATGCAACCTGTGTGGTTTAGTTAGTAATACCTCGTGCATCTTTACATGAGTAACATACCAGCCCAGTAGTCGATGACCCAGAGGAACAGATCACCCAGAAACGCAGCCAGCTCCGTATTCAACTTCAAGCCTCCAGGCCATCCCATGAGCCACGATATCATGCGTCGTAGTCCGTCGACAGACCAAGTACTGAAGATGGTATCGACCTGAGCAGCCACGAACGAAGCGTTCTCAATAATGAATGTCCCAACAGCAATGCCCATTATGACATCATTCGCGACCAACCAGAGGCTGTTGTAAAATCGGATATACTCCGGATGGCTGTTGGTGATGCTTTCCCAGTTGGCTTTCCTCCTGCGTAAGGTGAGATACTGAATGGGCCAGTAACAGGATTGTTGCAATCGGATGTCGATTTGCTGCGCTGTTGCGGATATGTCTTTCAAAGCTGGGGAGTCCGCAGAACCTGGCCGCCAATGTAGAACTTGAAGCACTCCCTCTCCCAATATGCGATGTGTGATGAGTCCAAAGATGAACAGCTGCGCAGCTATCGGCCATATCCAGACTCTGAATACATAGTGGAATACAAGCCATATGTAGTCCCAGAGATCGTTCGCAGACTCCACGACCCGCTCACTAACACTCAACGCTCGCTTCATGCGCCTGCCGATCATACCAATGTTCTTCTGCAGTAGGGCGTTCAGCTCGTGCGAACAGTTCACCTGCTCGATAAGCATCGGCAAGGCCAACTCCTTTTGGGTGCGAGCATTTGCGATCACCTTGTGTAGCTTCAGTTTCTCAACAAGGTGTGCCTTCCTTTTACGTTCCCTCTCTTCTGCTTTCTCCAACTCTTCAAAAGGTACATCCCACTCAGCGACTTTTGTTTTGTCCCCCAAGGCGAGCGTGATGGGTTTCAGCGAGAGGTATTGCATGCGCGTTGGATGCGGCCGGTCGTATACGATGACTTGCATAGTCATGAGCGGTTCGTGGGGGTAATGAAGGCGCGGGAAGCGCAACGAGGGATCGGTGTGGACTGTGATGAGGTCGGCGCCCGACTGCTCGACGGGGCTTGTAGGATTTACGCAGCCCAAGGCGTTCACGGAAGAGTGCCCGCATCGTTGTAGTAGTTCTTGGATATCGTATGGGCTGTGTCGCAGCAAGGTTCCAACGAGCAGTGCGTTCTCGACCTGGCGCAATTCCACGTCTTGTAGCACAGCTACTACAAAGACATCTGATTTGGAGTTTCTGAACCCCACCAGAACACCCGGTGCAGAGTCCTTGGGAGCATCTGATGGCCAAAATATGCGCATCAACCCATTGTGTGTGACCATGTCCTCATCCTGCTACCCCGCTAGAAGGAACCGCGACGTTTGAGCTGCTCGCGCGCAGAGATGCCGGTACCTGCAAGTCGTGGATGCTGTATGATGTAGTCAATAAAGGCATTGCAAGTGTTGTCATGGGCCATACTGACCAAGTCTGTCTCCTGTGTCGCGATGCGCACAATGGGCAATATGAAGAGGAAGAACAGCAGGGACAGCAGAGCGAAGCCTTTTGCGGTCCTTGTCACTACTCCGTGATCCCATGCAAATATTGCGAGCTCGTAGACGCGCGTTACAAGATCCCAACGGGCAGTCGAGTATCCTGCGACGAATATTCCGATAGTAAGAATGGAGAAAGCGTGCATCTACACCGTCATGCCAAGCGGTATTTCAGGAGGGTTCAAAGGGACAGCGCGTGTTCCAAACTAGGAATCAGATAGTGCTGGATGTCTGCGAGAAGTCTTGATTTTCAGCCTGTGAATTGACTGCAGTATGAAGTAGTGCGCTTGAATGTACATGTTGTAAAATGCATCACCGAGCCCTACGTAGACAGACGATGGTCGCGTACGTGGAAGTTCCGAAAGTTCGGGATATCACGCTAATGCCAGATAGAGCCTAGCCCATAGCGCTCCTTCCTCGACAACGGTGAACACAACCACAGAGGCAAGCAATAACACCGCCAGAGGCACAAGAAGGATCGCAATTATCAACAAGTAGCTGCAGTAGGAAAGTTGTTACGCTACGGTAGGTGCAGCCTTTCGTCTGGTCGATTTCCCCTACTGTACTTTCACACAGTCTACATTGATCGGTTAGCGCAAGTTGTCGACAAGCATTCAACATGCATCGATCAAAATGGGCGGAGACGGGCGGAGGATCGGGAACACCGAGGCTGAGCTTCAACGGGCAGAGGTAACGTACAAGCAATGGATATATACAGCATTCACTGCTGTCTGAGGCGCAATCACGAATCTGCGCTTTGTTCGCGTTGATTGTTAGCGCGTCGCGTCCGTTCGCCTGAACCTTGGAAGTTTCCGTTCACCCCAGCCACGACTGCCTTCTCTCATTACCTTCTACAACACAACGACTTCACTTAGCCTTACTAATACCCCCAGTCCACTCCAAGCCACAAATCTCAACCCCGGACAAGCAGTCTACAACGGCCACCAAGGCAACATGGCTGTCTGCACCTTCTATCAGCGGAACATTTGCAAGTTCGGAGGTAAGCGATTACATATGATTCACGTACAGTGTTCTCATGTGAAACAGATTCCTGCAAAAATGAGCACCCTGGAAGTGCGCGAGATGCTGCGCGAGGTGGAGGCTCCAACAACAACCGCTTTGGTGCTTTCAACGGCGACCGCTATCGTCCAAGTGATAACAGCGGATCTAACTCATTTGGAAGCAACCGTGACTCAAAGCCGTCAGCCTTCAGCTTAGACAAGGACGTTATCCAGGCCGATCTCACAAAGGAGCGTCCAAACTATCCGCTTTCATGTTATGGTCCCGGAAAAGATGCTCCACGTCAGCTGATCGAAGGGCCTGTCGAGATTAGTCCCGAGGAGCTTCGCTCCCGCTACTACACGCTACGAGCGGCCGGAAACGAGCCTACAGCAGTAAGTTTGAAGTCCAATTCCGACTTTGTCAAACTAACTGGCTGCAGCAACAAGAAGAGGGTGCGCTAAGCGAAAAGATGCAGCAGCAAGTAAAAGCCATCTTGGATGACATTGCAGGTGCTATCAATTATGTCCAGGACGGTGCCAACGTTCATCCCAACCGTATCGACATCGCCAAGGGCACTGCTTCAGCAAGTGGATCGACGAGCAACACGACTGGATCGTCTAACGCTGCTGCGAATCCCTTCATGAAAGCACCGGCGAACCCGTTCCAGACAGCAGCAGCATCGTCACAGCCTTCTGCATTTGGACAAGCTTCAACACCAGGATTTGGCAAGCCGGCCTTCGGTCAACCTTCCAATCCGGTACAGACTACCTCTGCGTTTGGTCAACCTTCAAATCCAGGCCAAACAACTTCAGCTTTCGGTCAACCTTCGAACCCAGGCCAAACTACTTCAGCTTTTGGGCAGGCGTCGAATCCGGGTCAAACTACATCAGCCTTCGGACAGGTGTCCAATCCAGGTCAGACTACTTCAGCGTTTGGGCAGGCGTCAACCCCAGGACAGTCAGCTTCGCCCTTCGGTGCGGCCTCTACTTTAGGTCAAAAGCCATCACCTTTTGGTCAGCCTTCAGCATTAGGTGGTGCTGGCAGTGCATTTGGGAAGCCTGCTTTTGGTGCCTCTGGGTTTGGTCAGCCGTCAATGCCGGGCGCAGGGAGCGCATTCGGCCAGGCCAGCAGTATGGGTCAAGGCTCTGCCTTTGGCCAGCCATCGGTACCAGGTGCAGCGTCGGGATTCGGACAAGCAAACGTTCTAGGGCAAAAACCAAGCCCATTCAGTAAACCAGGATTCGGACAAAGCGGATTTGGTCAAACGGCTCAGCCAGGTGCAAGTGCCTCCCCCTTCAGTCAGCAAGCATCGTCTGGTGCGTCACCTTTTGGACAGCAAGCGTCGTCTGGTCCGTCTCCCTTCGGCCAACAAGCACAGCAACCGAGTCAGCCTTCACCATTCGGTCAGCAAGCCCAGCAACCAGCTCAAGCTCAACCTTCACCGTTTGGTCAGCAAGGTCAACAAGCCCAAAAGCCAAATCCGTTTGGTCAGCCCCAGCAAGCATCCATACAAGCACCTGCGCAGGCAAACCCTTTTGGTGGCACCGCAACGTCCCAAACCCCAGCCTTCGGTCAACCAAGCAAACCATCACCTTTTGGAACCCAGCAGCCGCAAAACAACGCGACGCAGCCGGCGGCTGCCAACCCCTTCCTCAAGCCTCAAACTTCTGCCGCCCCAGCAGCCTCCACGCCTTCGCCCTCTCCCTTCACCACCCAAACTCAGAATCAGCCTAGCAATCCTCCCGCCCCTGCTCAGGCTGCCTCTCTGCCACCTTCGACGGCGCAGCCTAGTACAGCACCGCGTCCCCATGTGGAGGGCGTCACACCAGATGGCAAGCCCATTGACCCTAAGGATCGTTACAAGGAGGGAAGGCCAGAGGAATATGATGGTGAGCAGGGCAGGATTCTAGAGGAGATCTACAAGCGCGTGGCTCAGCTTGGACGATTCAACGATGACGAGGACATCCCCGTCACGCCACCAAAGTGTGAGTGGATCGCGCCGCTTACGCTATTGTGAAGCGACGGTGCAAGGTAGATAGGATACGCGGGACGCACTTGGTGTTATGTGGCATGGCAGGCGTTAGTATTGGTTCAGCAATTGAAGTTTGCACACAGAGACATGTACAAATAAGACACTAAAGATCCACATGAAAGCGCGTGTAGTTTTGCGCTCCCAATCAAACCCCAACAACTCTTTTCCAATACCCAGACTACCTCAAATCCCCACAAACTCTTTCCTCGTCAAGATACCTCACCACCAGCCCACCAGATATTTCAGCCTCACAGCCCTCCCTCTTATAGACCTCTTCCATTGCCCGGTCAAACTCATCCCCCAAATCCGCCAGCCTGATACTCTAACCCGCCCCCCAATCAACAAACACCACGTTCTCGTTACCGCAAGGCCAGCCATATTCCTGCGACGCCCCATGATAGTGCGACATGTGACCGTCTTTGCAGAGCACCACATATATCTCCGTTGCATTGCGGAAGAAGGAAAGTTCATGAGATTCCGTTCTATACCAAAACTCGCAGCAATTGTCGCGCGTAAACTGGACGCACTTGATCGTATGCGCAGCTGGTTTGAAGATGTGGAGTCCTGTTTCTCCGATGTCGATCATGTCGATGTCGAGGTTCAACCAAATGTAGCGCCGCCTTTGGACACTTGCATGAGAGCTTTCACCGTCTTTGCTTGAAGATACTAGAATTGGTGTTGGTGGGAACAATTGTGAGAAGAGTCCGTCGCCATCGTCTTTGTATACAGTCTTTTTTTCTTCTTGTTTCTCTTCTTCCTCGGTTCCCTCAGTTCAGGTAGTACAGGTAGTTCAGAAAAGGAGCGTTGGTACAGTCCTGCGTTCCGCGCTTCTCGACACGTCTGCAGTGGTCCTAGTACTGGTGTTGGGAAAAATAGAAAAGGCCCATAACGACAGTTTTGGACGGAGACGATGCGGGGCTCGACGGTTGTTTCCCAGATCTGGAGACGGAGCTCGGTAGGCAGTTGGGGGAATGGGCGGAATGCTGCCATGCTGTAGCGGAAGCATTAAGCTTTGGTGGTGACATCCTGAGTATTGCCAGAGACAAACAATCCTAGTTAGGCAACGGTTCGACGGAAGGAAGAATAATTGTGATTTTGCATGCGATGGCGATCTTACGAGGGCTGAAGTTGACGAACTTGGAGGAGGGATTATTGTGGCGCAGCCAACATGGAGTCACAACGGCAACCTCGGCTTGTTGTAGGGAAATTACCTTCTCTAACAGTAACATTGGCTAGATGTTAGCTAGACAAAAGATGTAAAGACTCTACAATTGAAGTCACATAATAAGTTCCGGCTATAACGTGCAATGCCTGGTTGTCGTAACACCATCGCTGACGGCGAAAATATCTGCATGGGCAGCATAGAATGTGTTTGGTATAAGGTAGAAACTCGACGGTTGCTCGCTTTTGCAATGACCGAGTAGAGACCAATTTGTAGTGTACATGTGTGGCCCATCCCACTGGCCCGTTGTGCTGTACTGCCTGCTCCGCCCCTGCATGTCTCCCTCGGCGCTTTCTTCAGATCCTGTCGCATACTAGTCGCTCGGTAGGTAGGTGGTAGGTTGTTTATCGTTTCTTCGCATCGACCTTGTCCTCGAGGGTGCGAACGTAGCCTTCTATCCGTTGGACGGCGGATTGGAGAGCCTGCTATCGTTAGCCATTGCCCGGTTCACCTGCACAACCCTCGTGTATGGTTGTTCCATTTGACTGTGCCAGAAGATGTATATGAGGCTGACGTACGTAGATATCTTCGGTCAAGAGCTGGTTCGACACGCGGTATTCGTCAATGACGTAGTAGTACATGCCCGCGCCGGATGTTGTCGCACCGAGAAGGAAACCGAACAAGCTACATTATGTTAGCTATACCAGTCCAATCTTGTGGACCCTTCTGACGTCTGCTCCTTCGCCTTCGCGCCTACTTTGCAGCATGTGACAAGCTCCCATCATACTTGTAAAGCTACCCCACCCAGTCCAACATGTACCAACGTAACTGCGAGATGAGCACTCACCCTCCCCTAAAGGCACCAACAGGCTTCCTGACTGGCGCAACAACAGCATCCTGCCGCAGTACAGCGCTTGTCTGGAATCCGCGGGAAGCAGCCATGGGCGCTCGAACTCCGGCGCGAGCCGCCACCCTCAAGAATTGAGTTGCCATTGTGTCCTTTGCTATCTTTTGCTTCGCTTGATTCGTGGTGGGAACTCTGGTCTCGGTATGTGCGTGTGTAGGTGGAGCGTGGTGGTGATGATGATGCTCGTGTGCCAGCCGTGACGTTTGTGAGCTACCTGCTCTCCGCACTACAAACAAGCAAGCTCGACTCGCCTGACCTGGACCCTTGCGTGTCGGATGCTTATGTCAGCCACCCCACCTGGCCTTGCTGGGTGGACTATGAATCCTCGTGGCAGTTCGACAGCGCATAAAGTTTTGATCAGGCGTGATGAACGATGGGACTGTGGGAAGAAGTCTCGTCGACTTGACTCTCCTGTCAGGAATAGGTCACAATCATTGCCGCCGCCCAACTTCATTGTCAGAGGTCCTCTCTGTCCACGAAGTGAGCTGCGGACTTGTTCGAACCTCGGGAGTGGCACATCAAACACGTGCGCACGTGGGAGTACCGTACGCCCTAACAGACTTTGGAGCACACAGCATGACTGGTAGGCTACATGAACGACTTGCCATGGTAGCCATTAAATTATATAGCAATGCGCCTGAGGGGTATCGATAATAATGTACACTAAGGAAATTTTGGCCTGCTAGCGGGAAGAGTCCTTGTGCAGTCCACCAACTTGAACAGATCTTTCTTTTCTACGCCCAGCAAACTCATCCTGATGTACGCCTTCGCATAGTCCTTGTTCCAATGGTCCTGGTCGCCGACGAACTCCTTCCACTCAGAACTGACCTTGGGATGTGTCGATAGCACCTTGTCACTTGGGAGTACGAAGACTTTCTGATCGGCGCTACCGCCCGAGGGGTTGTTGAGGGTGTCATTGTAAAACTCGACGTCCCAGATACCGGGCGTCGTATCGAGGGGTTTGCCGACAACCTCCGGGCGGGTATCGACGAAACGTTGACGAGCTGTTGCGTGGGCGCCTACGAGCGCTGCAAGATCGTGTGGTGAGAATCCTTTGTTCTTGAAGATGGCAATCAGTTTGTCGGCATCGTCGTGGACATCTGGTAGGAGACCTGTCGGCGCGGCCTTGGTCGCATCCT
>JAESFQ010000530.1_pt1 | contig 14086 bp, 7 predicted proteins | sample 9269431 | NCBI WGS metagenome assembly JAESFQ01 (sample SAMN14502588, study PRJNA617103) | algae metagenome | isolation source: Plectolyngbya sp. WJT66-NPBG17 and co-occurring heterotrophs from well... | place: USA: Mojave Desert, Joshua Tree National Park, California | collected 2006-08-06
TGAAAGCCACCCATGCTAGGGCCTTCGGGTCGTTCAACCCCCAGCATCCAGTCCGCGCGCTGCGGCAGAGCTCCCCAAAAGCCATGATTCCCCCTTGCTGCCACCCTCCTCTACTGCCCGCAGCAAGGTGACCTCGGAGCTCTCAATTGACGGAGTGCGTAAAGTACTCACGGTCCGCTCGCTCTTGTTCTCGCGGGTTGCCTTTCGGATACCTTTTACGCACAACCCCCATGTTTTCACAGTTATAGCTGTCATAATAATCACTGGACCTGTCCGCCTGCCGTTCTCTACGATACCCGAACAGCCAACTCGATAGGACCGACATCCAATCCGCCAGAATGGCACCTTCTTTAAGTTTGCGACCTCGGACTGGCGCCAGCGAGCGACCTCCCACCAGAGATAATGCCGACCACAGCCTCATCATCCCGAGCCGGACATCGTCGCTTCATTCGAGAATTACCCAGCCGCTTCCGTCAACTTTGAATGTCAAGCAGGGCGCGAGAAGCCCCAAGACACTGACCCATGCCTACATGGTGTGCGGTGTTGGTCGGGAGCCGTCACAATGGGTGAAGGCGCCTGCGCCATCTCAGGGCAAGATTGGGCACATGAAGGGTGCCGTGGGCACTTTCTGGCTTCCTGAGATCTTGGGAAGCAGCCCAAGACTAGAGCAAGATAATGAGATCGCGAGATCTCTGCATGCTGCGATGCGGGTATGTTGATACAACAAGGTCATTGTTGTCGCGTTACTAACCACCAATGTAGGCATGCTTTCCCCACGACGTTGAGATCTGCACTGGCAGGAGCCAGCCGCACTGCGTGCACCATTCATTCGTCCTGCAGCAAGATTCTTCCCACACCCTTTACGGTATTGCACTGCGCGTTTGGTCTCGCGCCGATGAGAAGAGGGCTGAGACTATCCGGGACTTGCGCAAGCGAATCGAGCCCGACTTCTTCGACAACCCAGATGAGACATACTGGATTCCGTACTGCCTGAGCTTCCTCTCCCGATACCCCTTGTACAACCTACTTGGTGACTACCTGCGCGGCATGTGGATTCACTGGAACAAGGCTACAAATCTGTTCCATGCCGAGGAGGTGTCGCGCATCCTCAGTTTCCCAGCCCCTCGTCTGAACGACTTGGTCCGAATCGACATGAAGGACTACGCGCTGTGCTACCAGTTTCCATCCTCGCCTACCGGATTCCAAAACTTCGCCATGTGGCCCCTCTTCACATGTCTATCAATTCCCAACATTGTGGGTGTGATCGAGGCTGCTGTGTCGCCCACGCGACGAATCATCTTCACCAGTCACTACCCCGCGATGCTCACCATCGCAGCCGAGACTGTCCGTTTCTGTGTCAGGGTGTACGAGTGGAGCGGTCTGTATGTACCCGTTGTCCATGCGCGCCACGTCAAGGATCTGGTTCAGGAGCCCGGCCCATACATTTTGGGTGTAACATCAGAATGTCGATCGCTCTTCACAGCTCCAACAGATGCCCTTGTCGTCGACTTGGACCGAAACTTTGTCCTTACTTCCAGCCCACCAACCGCTCTTACTGCCGGCCAGAGGACCAAGATGATTCAACGTTTGACTCAGGCTCTCAACGGTGAGGTATCACCAACGGGTGTCCCACAGCATCTGCGATCGGCTTACGGTGGCGGCAAGCTCATTCCCGCGGGTCAAATAATCGTGATGCGTGGCGAGGTTGAGAGCATACAGGACCCAGACTGGTGGACCCAAGATGCTGTCATGTCGGTCATGGATCACGTGTGCGAGAAATTGGTATGTACCCAGCCGCGCATGAACTCATTTGACCATGTGCTAATATCATATCAGGGCCGCAACACTGGCGTCAAGGCCATCTTCGGTGGTTCCGTCAAGAAGCCACTGATGACCAAGGTATCGATGCGCCACCTCAACGAAATTGTTCGCGAGCGCAACCAGTACTCGCGTGACGCACAAGAAGCCTGGACAGACTTCATCAACCTCAAGCAGCGCTTGGACAGCGAGCTTGGCAAGGTCACCAAGCGCAACAACTTCTTGGTCGAGGAGCTCGAGAGCTGGAAGCAGCAGTTTCTCAAGTTCCAGGCTTTCGCTGAGCAGCTCACCAAGGAGACACAGGATCTCAAGGTCAAGATTGAGAACCACAAACGTGAGAACCGCCGCCTTACAAGTCTCATTGACCAACAGAAGGACGATGCCGCAAGGCTCACTGTTCGCCTGTCTGGTACTGAGAAGCAGCGTGACGATGCTCTTGAAGCGCTTGTACTCCAGCAAGAGATCGCTGAAGAGCTCGAGCGTGAGAGGCAAAAGAACAAGAAGGAGCTCGGTGCGCTACAACACACCAATGGTGCCATCCTCCGCCAGCGAGACGAGGCGCAACGGGTTGTGCTACACCTTCGTGCTCTCATCGAGGGCCAAACACATCACATGGAGCACATTGTCAAGTCGCTCAACCAGGACGACATGTCTAACTACATGGATGCTGGCTTTGAGGATGTGCCCGAGGAGGACGAGGACGAGTTTGAGGACGCCCAGACGCGCACTCAGACCCCGAACCGTCATTCCATCAAGGACAAGTCTGAGGTGGGTACTATCCGCGGCGTAGCCGGTGTCGAGAGCCGCCAGGGGTCAAGAGCAAGCACTGCGCAAGGCAAGCACCTTGACGGTGAGGACGTAACACCTGACATGGAGCAGCGTCTTTTCAACAACCCTGCACGTAGCTCCAAGCGCTTCTCAAACCAGTCCATGGTTGATGTTGCCGACCGTGTCCTTCGCGACAAGACCGACGCTATCGCGTACATCATCCGCAACATCTCAGAGCAGTGCGCTGCAGCGGTAGAGGGTCTCCAACTGGCCCAGCGTGCCGACACTGAAGATGACAACCACAGCGACCGCCGCAGCAGCCTTGGTCAAATGTCATCGGCCGGAGGCCGCGCGCAATCAACCATTGGCAGCGAGTACGGCGACGAGGACAACATGCTTCGCCCCAACCGGGGTTCAAGCATTCCCCCAACGCCCGACCTAAGCCATAGGTCCAGCACCTCCATGTCCATGGCTAGTGCCAGCACAACACCAGACCGGACAAGCCTACAGCATCGATCGCACGACATCCCTGTCGTACCAACACGCATCCTCGAAGACGAGGATGATGTAGACGGCAACAACGATCTCCACGCTGACATGGTCCCTGTGTCCAAGTACGCGACGCCACTCCAGCGACCCAACAACGCTGTACGCCACAACTTGCGTTAAGCGCGTTGTTGCCGTTGCGCGTTCCATTCTTCCTCTGCTTTGTTTTATCATTAGCGATCGAGACGAGATTAGCATTGATGCCCTTTTCCTTACCATGTTACCTACCCCTGGCGTTGAATGGCTACCCCCAGGGACCCCCTTTTTTATTTATTTCTCTCTCTTGATTTGCACTTCGTGACTCTCCTTGAGAACACCTCTTGTCCGACGAGACCCCGGGTCCTTCCTTATGTTTCAATGAGCAGAGTTTGCCGTTGTCGTGTTGTTGTTGTTGTTGTTGTCATCATACCCGACGGAAGAAGGAACAGATGGAGCAATTCCAGTATGTAGGTATTAAAGCCTAAAGAGATTAGGTAGTGGAAAGAAACAAACGCTTTTCTTGGAGGAAACTGTCTTCGTGCCAAGTGTTGCCTTTGTTTCATTGTGCGGGGGCAGATGGGGCAGATGGCTCGTGTGTGTATTTTGTTGTGTTTTGTTAGGATAATACCACTTTCTCCTTTTTTGTTCTGAAATCCAAATGATTAACCCTTTTCCCTGCCGTTGTTGAAGCTGACTTGGTCGCGTGGATTCTGTAATATGACCGCCATCGACAAGCACGTTTTCAAAGAGTACTGTACTGTCTTCTCAGATACACTAAAGACTTTCTGCCTGTAGGTCGTGAGCTTCATGGGCGTCAAACTATGCATGAACGTCCCAACTGCCCTGCCATGATGGTGTAGGTGTATGTTGAATTGCAAATTGTCCTGATTAAGGTGGGAGGAACTGGTTATACGTGTGATGTGTCTGAGCAGGGCAATAGTATAGTAAAACAAGACGCAAACTGCTCTACATCATCATAGCACATGTAGCGTATTTAATCTTACAATGCCTTCCCAGACAACACTTAGCGCTGTCCAACATCACACGATCACGATTTACACCTCTTTCCGTTCACCCCTCAATCGTAAATGTCGTCACGTACCCCGGATCTACCGCACATAAAAGGCTATGCAATAACACATATATTATGCCGATGGCGGGACGAGCTAGCCTGTATACTTCCGCGTCAAAGAAAAGGGTCCTTGCTATTCTTGTCTGTTGGTGCCGAGTCTACTGCGCGCGCAGTGTGATGGTGTTGCAGGTGCAGACGCGAATGCAGAGGAATGACTCGCTGGCTGCGTTTGGGGCTTGGGCGTTGGATCGACGGAAAACGGTCGGAGATGCGGGTGCGATGGGAAGACGAACTAACTAGTTCGAACTATCGGCAATTGAAGCATGGTGGTGTGTGTGGAAATGTGTCGGTAGGTTGGGGGACTGGGAGGAGATGGTAAAGGTTGGAAGTGCATGTGGGAGAAGCCTCGTCATACTTGTAATGGTAGCTTGCAGAGAGGTGATCGAACGATCTCTCGTATACTTCATATGGAAACGGACGTAGTATTTGTGCCAAGTCGAGATTTTTCTCATTGTAAATGCGATGAGCTAAACACTCAGTGTTCGGGTTGAACTCGGTTCCAATCGCAATTAAAATGGTATGTTCAAATTGTCGTCGCGTTGATGACTCCGAAGCATACGCAAACTTTACAGCAAGTCTCTTACATCTGGTAGTGTTGGAGCATTCAGTGACGTAAGTCGATATGGGTTACAGTAGGTTTGCCGGCGGGGAGTTTTGTCGTTGAACCAGCATTCACACTCGTGAGAGTATTACCTGCCAGGCTCCTACATGGATCTAGCGTTAAGCCCTGCTTAAGCTGCATGCAACGACATAGTTCTCAAACCTCAACGGTAATACCGTTGACGACATGACGCTATGTCGAGGAGTGCTGCAATACCATGTGTCTAGGCAGGTCGAGCCGAGCTGTGTCGGATGAGTCCAAGAGTGTAAATGGCATCTTCTAGAAGACCTAACTTTAGAAGAACTAGCGGGCTAGTAGTGTGGCGGATGTTACAAGCGACATGTCACATGTTGCTTGACGTTGGAAGTGTCAGGAGACGGCGTGGCGAGAGCCGCTGTGACAGGAAACGACGATCCACCTGCATGAGGCCACGCTCAATAGAGTTCAAAGTTCAATCGTAGCTTGAGGTGCCCGATAGCTGTTAGTAAGATCCTTCTTAGACCGACGCTCAATTGGATGTTCGCATGTCACTGCCGGCCCTAGTAGTGGTGGGCAAGCGAGAGGACCGTGAAGCGGAGTAAACGGCTCGAGCATCCTGAAGTAAGGGCCGAGATGTAATATGAGTTCGTCGAATGAAGAGAGAGAGCATGGCGAAAGAAGGGAGAAGCGAAGACGGCGGGCGAAAAATCTTGACTCGGTCACCAATGCATGTCGAAATAAAGTTCAACGTGGGGCTACACCATGCAGTAGTCAATTTCTCGCGTGTAGCGCACGTGTAAGAGATGAACATATCAATGTAGCTAAGAGCGCCATGACGCCAAGTCACATGGTGGTTAGTCGTCGACCTTGGATGCTTGCAGATTCCGAGACGAACGGCGAAGCAGGGTTGACATGCGACTAGCCATCGTATCGTGGAGAACTCGTGGCTCGGGTACACAAGCCTGGAACTTGGCCAGGTGTAAAGATAGTGGGTCCCGGTGTTCCTGGTCGGACCTAGTGTGGAAAGAACGACAGACGACGAGTGCAGTAGCGCTTTGTGGGCTAGATAGATAGTCACTCAAGATAGAGCTTAGCCCGTAGTCTCATACACGATTACAACGGTGACGGTGACCTCTGGCCTTGTTCTGAGGAGTAGTCATTGACGGCAAAAGCCTGCAGTGGGGCAGATCAGCGAGGAAACAAGGCATGTCGTGCATGTCGTCCCGTAGTCGCGAATTTAGTGCGTATAAGAGCCGGGTGTTATTACATTGTGGGTAACGGAAAACGGACATGGTACGCGAACGTTTGGTGGACATGATCATAAACGTACTGCTTGCTTGCTCGGGGCTCAGTAACTGCTGTTGGAATGCACCTAGCTTCGGCAGCAGTCTGCGCATATGCTCAAGATGTTGCCATAGCTCCTAGTCGACCATATGCCGCTGGACTATACCGGCTGACCAAGCGGGTCATCTCCGTCACCGGCCTGTTGGCATTGGTTGGGCGAGACCGTGTTGGAATAGATGAAGACGTGGCATTGGCGCTCAAAGAGGAAGCGACGTAGGAGAAAAGCACGATAGGTCTCGGTGTTTTCAAGGGTCGACGATGTGCAGTCGCCACAAGCACGTTGGTTAGCGTGGGGTCATTGTACTGGCTGAGCAAGGCAGGCACGAGGTGCTCACCCATAGCACGCATGATAAGTGCATGCATCGTCTCACCATAGTCGGCTGCCTATCACGTGGGGGTCACCGTCTCCGTCTTCGCACCGTGTTTGCTTGCAATTCAAGTTTGGTTCCTGGTCGACGAGTGCATATGCTTGACGTACAATGATGCTTGCTGATGTAGCGAGACGGACAAAAAGTGGCCATGGGGTCTAGTAGATGCGACTTCCTATCTGGGAGGTAGTGCGTGGACATGAATCACCTGGGCACAGTGCGTCGGTTGTAGTCCAAGGACAACTTCCACCACGCAGCGGACATGGACGAGTTGCGACGATATAGGGTACCGCCCGAGGGACCGACTGCGCTAGACCAAGGACCTCTTGGACTCTGGTCAATGTCGCAGAAAGGGGCTGCGGTAGGCTGACAAGCCAAAGCCACTTGGGCGTTCAGACAGCGCGCTAGAAACAGGCACCATCTCTCGAACAACTGCGGTGGCTTCGTGCATGTGCAGGATAGGAGCAAGGGCAGCAAGCGCGGCACTTTTGCGTTTGTAGTGGAGGCGGCCTTGCAGCAGATGCCCCTCTTTCGATGCGGTTTCCACAGCGTTGCTGCAGCTCCGTCACCTGTGCCAAGGCCAGGAACGGGTAGTTCGCTTGCGATTGACGCCGCTGAAACGCGCTATTAGGTGTTCCTGAGAGACTCGCAAGTCAAGGCAACGCGAGGCCGTATAACGGGAGCTGGAGTGTGTGCTGAGGGCCTGAGGTGAGGCTGAGGGGATCTACAGCCGCATTCGCTGCGAGCGGACAGCAAGACCGGGAGCGGGCGGCCGACGCATGAATGGCATTGCGTGTGTTATGCTCGGCCACTGCTTCAGGTTAGAGATGATCAGTGAGGCAGGACTACAGAACGAGATGGCCATGGCCGGAAGAGGCCAAAGCAGGGGGCGAAGGACACGAAGACAAAGTTTATTCCCCTTCGTGGCGCGAGGGCTACGCGTGCTACTACCGCGCTGGAGGGGGATATTCCTGTCGACGCAGGGGAACCAGCTGCGAGCGGGACCGGCGAGCAATTGACTCGAGGCTCAGGCACAGACGCCGACAGCGTACCTAGGTACAGCACAGGTACGGCACACGACTAGCGCCCACCCGCAGCAATTGGCTGGGGTACGCAGAGGCGGCCCCTGGCGACGCTAAGGGGCATCTGGCGCGTTGCTATCCCGCCCGAAGCCCTGCCCGCATGCTCTCAAAGGGCCTTCACAAGCAAAATAGTCCGCGTCTTCATTTTTATCTTGGGGCCTTCCCTTTTGTGCCTTTACCCCAATTCACCGCTGCTGCCACTGTTGCTGCTGCTGCTGCTACCACCCAGCGCGTCCCCAGTTGCACGCGGCTAAACTGCCCTCGCACCAACCACCACCATTACCAGCAGTGCCGACGCGGATGAAGGCCGCTTCGACAAGGCCCAATATACCCTCCACTGCATCGACCTTCCCACGCAAAAGCACTTCCACCACCACACCCAGCGGCCGGCGCACATACACGCCCGCACAACGGCGCTGCCGTAGCCGCACACATGGCCACCTCACCACCAGGTTCGCCTGCAAACGGCGTTCCGCGGCCCATGAGCGCCATGATTAGACCGAATCGCAGCTCCAGTCGCATGAGCGTGAGCAGCAAGCCGGGCGGAAGCAGGGCGTCGGACGAGGACAGCAGGACCGCGGTCAAAGTCGGTAGGTGCATCTCAGGCTCCACTTCACATCACCCATGCTAACCACAGTCTACTGCAGCCGTACGAGTGCGGCCACCACTGCAGCACGGCGAGCCGGGATACGAACTCATTCCACAGCGCTTCCGCAACGCCCTATGCCACGTCACCTCTCCCTCCAGTCTGACGATAGATGCCACCGGCGGCAAGAAGGTCTTCGTTTTCGACCGCGTCTTCGGCGAGGATATCGAGCAGGAGGGCGTCTTCGAATACGTCGCCGACAGTGTCAATTCCTTTGTTCAGGGCTATAATGTCTCCATCCTCGCATACGGCCAGTCGGGCGCTGGAAAGTCGTACACCATGGGCACCACAGGTCCGCGAGACCAGGCGGATAACGAAGTCATGGGTATGTCGGATAGGGAATGCCCAAAGGTGAGAATGTCATACTAACCTGTCCCAGGAATAATCCCTCGCGCTGCCGCATTGCTTTTTGAGAAGCTCGATGGCTCGGGCAATCGCTCTTCATCGTCAGGTATCCGCGTCCCAAGCCGTCTGTCGGGAATGCACAATCTCTCGTCATCCTCCAAGACCTCGTCATCTGCGAATCGGAACTGGCAGCTCAAGGCGACCTACGTAGAGGTAAGATACGCCCTTTCGCTGTCACTGACCAAAGCTGACCAGTGCAGATCTATAACGAGCAACTTCGCGATCTGCTGATCCCCGAGCATGTGGCTGCCAATGAGCGGCCCCAGGTCAACATTCGCGAGGATCGCGACGGTCGCATCCTCTTGACTGGACTGACACAGATTCCCATCAACTCGGTCGATGATATGCTTGGTGCGCTCAACTTCGGCTCCGCAATCCGGCAAACGGATGCGACAGCCGTCAACGCCAAATCATCCCGTTCTCACGCAGTCTTCAGTCTAAACCTAGTTCAGAAGAAGTCGTCACCTGCCGCGCCCACCTCGACTCGCGAGAAGCGTCGATCCGTCCCCATCGAGATGATGTCTGGCTCCTCCGCTGAGAGCTGGGTGACAGTCGACAGCAAGTTGCATTTTGTAGATCTGGCAGGAAGTGAGAGGTTGAAGAACACAGGCGCGCAGGGCGAGCGGGCCCGCGAGGGTATCTCCATCAACGCTGGCTTGGCAAGCTTGGGCAAGGTCATCTCGCAGCTGTCGGCACGTTCCCATGGGGGCTACGTCTCGTACCGCGACTCTAGGCTCACGCGCCTGCTGCAGGACTCGCTTGGCGGCAACGCCATCACCTACATGATTGCTTGTGTCAACCCGGCTGAGTTCCATCTAAGCGAAACTTTGAACACCGTCCAGTACGCCCAACGCGCCCGCGCTATCCAGGTCAAGCCGCAGATTCAGCAAATCCATGACGACAGTGATAAACAGGCGGCCATTGACCGGCTGCGGGCCGAAGTCCAATTTCTCCGCGACCAGATCCGCCTGTCTGAGCGCACAGATCGAAACAAAGCAATGCCTCAAGAGCGCCTCGAGCGCCAGGACGAGCGCGAAGCTGAGCTGCAGAACCAGCTGCTTGACATTCAAGAAAACTACAATGCGCTCAGCGCCCGCCACGCTAAGCTGATTTCCGAAATCACCAAAGCCCGCGACAACAACGAGACAGAGACGCCTATGCTCAAGGATGCTATTGGTGACTCTGCGCTTGAGCGACTAAAGCGATCCAACTCTTTCGCCGAGGCTGTCGAGTCGGTGGTGCTGGAATACGAGAAGACGATCCAATCGCTTGAATCCTCCCTTTCCAACACACGCTCGTCTCTGTCCAACAACGAGAGCGACCTCCTGGAGAAGGAGACACGCATCGCAATCCTCGAAAGCCAGAACCACCACTTGCAATCTCGCATTCAAAAGGCAATGGAACGGGACGCGAACAACGAAGAATATGTCAAGTCGCTCGAGCACCAAATCGACAACTCGGCAAATGGCATCGAGAAGAACGACAGCATCATCTCTGAGCTGCGCGAGAAATTGCAAAGGCTTCGTGAGAATGAGACCAGCAGCGAGGAATACATCTCCACGTTGGAAGAGCGCCTGGCTGAGAATGAGCAAGAAACCGAGATTATGAGTCGTGAGATTGAGCGACTGAAGCATGTCGTCGAGCGCCAACGCAGCGTCGCCAAGTTGGACAACCTACTTCACGAACTCGACAACAAAGATCACGTTGAGGAACCGTACGTCAATGGCCATTCCAAGTCACCTAGCGACCCCTTCATTGAGAAGCGCCCCAAGCTTGAGAAGCGCGTCACGAGCGAGAGCATGCACCAGTTCGGCACACCGGTAGATGCCATTCCCGAGGAGGCTGACAGTGAGCGTCCTCTTACAGCCAGCACTGCTGCTGCTCACCAGGACGGCACGGATGAGCAAAAGGATCGTTTTGCTGTCAAGGCTACTTCAGCCGCAGATGAGCCGTCCAGCCCCGCGCAAGCTCGTTTTGTCAACGATAAACTCGACACCGTGACCCAAGAGCTGCTTGACTTACGCGTGGAACACGAAGGAACGCTTCAAGACTACGAGAAGCTTGCCAGCAAGTACCAAGAGGCTTTGCGGACTCTGGCCGCTCTCCAAGATTCTGTGGACGAGGCGCGCCATCGTGGAATAGCGTCAGTGCCCTCCTCCCGACCAAGTTCTCCTTCAGCAGATGCAGAAGTGAATGGATTCACAGCAGAGGATGGTCCGCTATCGTCGTCGCGTACATTATCTGCGGAATTGGGCTTAGCAGAGTCTGGCGATGCCAGTATTCCAGACGACGAGATGGAGGCTGGCTTTGATCAGACCAAGGCTCGACGAGCATCAGTCGACTCTACGAGCCAGGTCCAACACCTTCCTGACACTGTGCTGGTCCAGGAGCTGAAGGCTCTGAAGCTACTGCATAACGAGAAAGAGGAGCGCATAGAGAAGCTTCAACAAAGCTATTCCGAGCTGCAGGAAGAGCATCAAGATACACTGGACTACGTCGAAGAACTGAAGTCGGAGGTCGCAAAAGCGCAGATACAGGCGAATCGGCCATCTTCTCCATCACTGCATATGATTCGCCGAAAGTCCAGTCAAGCAGTCCTTGCCAACGATCGTTCTAACCGCGCATTCGCCTCCCTTCGTAACCTGGCTTTGGATACGCTTGAAGAGGACCCTGACGCCATCCAAAACTTTGAGCTCAACCTCAACACCATCATGTCCGAGCTCCATCTGCGCTCTGAGCGAGTACAGGATCTGGAGATGGAACTGCAATCTGTACGCAAGGAGATGGAGGGCAAGATGACCCTGATTAGTGGCCTGACAAAAGAACGTTCCAGCTTGAAAGCTGGGTCTCCTCTGGATATTTCTATCGTCGCTTCGATGCAGGATCAGATGAAGCAGAACGAGGAGCATATCAAGGAGTTGAAGGACTCACACATCCAGCGCGAACAGCAGCTCAAAGAGCAGATTGAGAGTCTCAAGGCATCTGTCAAGACTGTCGATACATCGGATGATTTATCATCCCCGCGCCAGGCGCCTGAGGGCATGCCGACTGTCAATGGTCACGAAGAATCTGAAGACGACGCTACTCGCCACACGAAGCTCACGCAGCTTAGCGACGAGGCTGCCCACTGGCAGTCCAAGCATCTTGAGGCTATTGAAGCGACCAAGGCCTCCGAGAAGCGACATCTCGAGACTGTCCGTGAACTAGAGTCCGCGAAACAACGCCTTGAAGTTGATCATGCTTTACGCGTGTCCGAGATTGAGCAAACCCGAGGTGCTGCGTCTGAGGCTGCTCTGGAACAGGAGAGGGCCAAGCACTCTGAGCTAATCGCTACTTTGCAAGCCGAGGTGGATGAGCACAAGTCTACGGCTGTCAATAACGCTGCCCGCCTTGCAGAGCTTGAAGAATCCCACGCGAGCATCATTCGGCAGATCGAGGAAGACTCTGAAGCCCGAGCGCTGACCGAAAAAGAGCTCGACACCCATCGATCGCTTGTTACCAACTTGGAGAGGCAGATTGAAGAGCACAAGGCAGCAATTGATTACCACCACCAAGGTATGGACTCTATCCAGAAGTCTCATGCAGCTGAGCTTGAGAAGCTCACCTCTGAGCTTACAACTCACCGAGAAACAACTTCCTCGCTCGAAGCGGACCTTTCTCAGGCCAAGTCTGAGATGGCGATGCTACTTGAGGGTGTCTCGGCCGCCCTGGGTGAGGAGACGGATATCAGCAATATCCAGTCTCATATTGAAGCATTGGTCCAGGAACGCAAGTCCATCTCCACCAAACTAGATGAGGCTGTGGCCGAGCTCGAGACCGCTAGAAAGAGTCTCACGGAAGCCAACAACACTATCAGTACCCTCAAGAGTAACCTGAAGGAGTTTGAGCTTATCAACGCCGAGACGATCAAAGAGCTTGAGAAGGTCAGCGAGAAGGAGCATAAGAGCGCCCGGCTCGTGCAAGAACTCGAAGACCAGCTCAACCAGAACTGGGACCAGCACGAGGCTGCCAACAACCGACTGTCGGCTCTACAGACTGAGCGCACTCGCGAGCTCCAAGACGCCATGACCCACGGCGAAGAGCTCGAGAAGGAAGTACAAGAGTCACGCATCAAAATTGCACTCTTGGAGGTAAGCACATCCCAATCTTGACTTTGGAGAATAAGCTAACATAATCAGTCACAACTGGTGGACGCCAAGCGAAACTCTGCTCGTGCTTCTATGGATCCTCGTGAAGACCTTCAGCGATCCAACTCGAACAACTCCACTGCTCGCAAGAGCACCGCTCACACATCCCTACCCTCCCCACCACCTGCCATTCCTCTCCCTCCTCTTCCTCCTGGCAGCCCACCACCCCAGGCCAGTGCGCCTTCTCCTCCTACCTCTCGCCATCAGAGCAAAGACATTGCACATGCTCAGTTGGTCGAAGATCAGGAGGCCCGCATTCGTACCATCGAAAAGCATCTGTTTGCTGAGAAGCAGCTTACAGCTACCCTTGAGGATGCTTTGACCGACCTTGAAGCTTCAAGCACCAAGACCAAGACTGATCTGGATCAGTTTAGGAAGAAGTGCGCTGGCCTAGAAGAGGAGCTGAACATGATGCGCAAGGAGCGCAGCGCAGCCCGCCACTCTCTCCAGGCTGTTGAAGAGGAGCGCAACGCCCGTCTACGTGTCGAGGCCGAGCGCGCCCACCTCGAAGCTCGCATGGCGGCCCTGAACAACGCGCAAAAGAAGGGCAAGAAGAAGGGCACCTTGAACTGCTTCTAGGCTTCTGCGCCCGCATGCCCACACACCTTTTGACCTTCATGTATCTGCTTCTTTACCATTTGCTTACATCGGCGTATACTGGAAGGATCGTTACATACCGCGCTACATACCCCCGATACACTTGCTCTACATGGTTTGCTCTTCGACGCTTCCGGGAGCATGTTTTGTTTTCGACATGTCTTTATGCTTTCAACGATTTGCAATGCTCGCATATCTAGCACACGTATAGCGTTGGACGCGTCATGGTCGGTTGGACACAAAGAGGTCCTTGTTTGGTGCTTCTCTTCTTTCTTGCCTTTATGTTTGCATGCCCCATACCCCCCTTACTTCACTTCACCTTTACTACTTTTTTTCCTAATGTATATTTTACGGCAATTAGCAGATTGGATGAGTGGTTAGCCGGAGCCGACACCAAAGAATTCTGGACTTTTTTCTCATCATCGTCGGATGAGAAGTTAAATTTGCCTTGGCGCATGCATAGCGAAGAGAATGACACGGTGAACATGCTTTCTACCTTGTTTTTAGTCTGGTTATTTTTCCTGGACACTTAAGGGGGCAGATGATGGGATGGATATGTAAGAGGTTTTTGTGATGGATGATCCAGCAGACCAAAAATATCATGCCTTTGTTCTACATACCCATTTGTCTCGAA
>JAESFQ010000531.1_pt1 | contig 14081 bp, 13 predicted proteins | sample 9269431 | NCBI WGS metagenome assembly JAESFQ01 (sample SAMN14502588, study PRJNA617103) | algae metagenome | isolation source: Plectolyngbya sp. WJT66-NPBG17 and co-occurring heterotrophs from well... | place: USA: Mojave Desert, Joshua Tree National Park, California | collected 2006-08-06
AAGAAATATCAAACGAGATGGCGAACCCGGATTTATACTAATATGCCTTGCACTTGAGCATGAAACCTGTTTCGCTGAGCTAAGACACTGGGAGAAATTGCTATCGCCCGCTCTGCGCCCGCAGCCTACAGTAGAATCTAGGCACTTCACCCGGGCTGCGGAAGGTGCAATGATTGGTCAAAGGTTTAGGCTTGCCACAAGATACTATACTACAAACAGACGTGGCACTTATAAAACGCGGCAGCAATCGGAGACAGTGGCAACAAGGAGGGATTTCGGCCCAGCACTTGCGGAGGCTATTACCCGTGCAGGTCAATGCGACATCCATGTTAGAAAAGCCAACGACAACCCCTGTAACTTGTTCGCCATATGGTGGACACAATAAAACGGGAGTCCGTGTCTGTGGAAGACCGTAAAAGCATATGCTTCCCGTCAACAGCTCGGGTACCATTATTGTTCTACATTGCGAGTATGTCTGTCTCAATGGATAGCTTCTCTTCTCGAGGTTATATCGCACCCAATAACCGCATCAAATCCCTCCTTTTTGTTGTCTTGTTTGGCTTCATTTGCAGCACTTTCACAGTCGTTGTACGATATTTCAATCGTCAAGACGGCTGGAAATGGACTGAGTGTTGCGGAGTACTGGCAATGGTACTGTCTTATCGCTCACCGCTGCTAGTTTCGCTGATCTAATAAAAGTAGATTGTCGCTTTTGCTCATTTCGTGTCAGTACTGGTGTCGATATATGCTGGTCTTGGCCAGTCATTCTCCACAATCACCCATGAGCAGTACTTGACAATGGCAAAGGTATTGACCCCCAATTCCCGTATTCATCATAAGCTGACATGTTCGCAGTCCTACCTGAGCGGTCAAACAACCCTGTATATCTCCCTTGGTCTCTTGAAGCTCGATTGGATTTTGCTGCTTCGAAGCCTTTTTACACCCGGCCCTAATACCAGGCGCATAGTTATCGATGTTACTACCCTATTCATGGCGCTCTGGATGGTCCTTAGTGTATTGCTCATCTTCGTCGAATGCTCGACGAAGGGTCTATCGCCACAGACACCTTCTGAGGCGTGTTCTCACATGCCGACCCGCTACCTGATTGCTTCTATCATGGACATAACAACGGACGTATTCCTAGCGTCGCTTCCAATCTACCTAGTCATGCCTGTCGAAACAAGTCTCGAAACAAAGCTGAAGGTTGTCGGAACCTTTGCCTTACGATTGACACTTGTTGCGCTAGCAACAGTATCTTGTGTTTTCTGGCAGGACTCATTGCACAGCAAGAGCCTCGACACAGCACGAGCCTCCGCATTGGCGCTCCAAGAAGCACAGCTATGGTGGTCAATCATCGTTTGCATGGCTATTCGTCTCATGAAGTTGATAAAGCTTTTCAACACCGGCAGCGGTATGGGTTCAAACTTTACAGCGTCCCCCATCCAAGGTGGAATCGGAATCGATTGCTACGGAGTCACTCACAACACGAGCTCAAGCACTAGGAAAAACTTCAAACTGCCCGTGTCTGGAACGCCTTTGGATATTGAACTAGCAGAGTGTGCAAGTCAGAAAAGTACTGTGGGGCTCTGTTCGTGATAGCGGTGCGTGGAAAGTCAAGGGATTTTGATGGTTCCTTAACGGCAGATTGTTAAGGCGATTTGTGGACGAATGATGGGTCTCGAGTTCTTCGTGCACGTTACTGTGAGTGGTTCGGCGCGCTACGATTTTCGCATGTTAAGTAGCTTTGGTTTTGTTGGAATTAATACTGGCCATGATGTCTTGCTATTCGCGTAGACGGCAAATCATGGACCTCTCTTCAAGCTGTTCTCTGGTCCTACCGAGAGCTTTGCCTTTGTTGATGTCACCATGTATGATCGCACCGACCGGCTAATCTCTGTGTAATCCTATACCTACTGCAAATTGATATGGCACGATTGAGCGACGTTTCAGTTCACAGCCGCGCACAGTGTATCCGTTCCGGAACAGATTAGCACTCTCACGCTGCACGAGAACTGTCGAAGCGCAAACCGCAAGGGTTCAAGCCAGCAAGCGGCTCAACATGGGATGAGCTCAGCCGTGCTCAGTGTACTGCGCCTAACTTGGTTGGGGCTGTTCCGTAGCCGACGGCGGCCGGATGCACGGACTCGGAGGCATGTCGCGTCTTGGTGTCACATTCGAAGCGATGGCGCTAATCTGACTCGATATGGCAGCCTTATCCCTGTAGCTATGTGATGGCCTGAGCGCGGCACGGCGGCGAATACGAGCCGGCTTCTTCCTAACACCGTGTTTGAGAGTTGGAATGAGTCGGGGTGTTCAAAAGCATGACATATTGCTACTAACAGTTTGGTGACACGGTTGTGCGATGTATCACAGACTGCCTTGTCGACCACCGTGCGCATCGCGCAGCAAGAGCTTCAAACACGATATTGAATTAGAGAACAGCATAAAAGTGAGATGTGGACAAAGCTCAGGGGGCTGCGGAGCTCAGGCCACGCGATTAACAAGGTGCAGCGGCAAGAGCAGCCATGCGCGCAGCTGATAGGCTAGCGATACGCTATGACCAAGAGGCGTGCAACATCAGAGGCATGCGGGGTCTGAGCAGTCCATGCACAGTCAAGGACGCTCAACCCAGCTAGCAGTATGTCGCTACCAGATCATGCACCGGCAGACGAAGCTCGTCGTGAGGCTGGGTTCACCGCAGAGCAATGGCGCAAATTTCAGGTAAAGCTGTCTTTCTGCTCCCTCGCCCTTGTTGATTTCTGATCATGGACAGTACATTACAGCCAAAGAAGCAGCAAAGCTTCGGGAAAGCGATCCCGAAGCCACATGGCAGGACGTCGATGAGACCTGGAAGAATCAGACGATTGAGGAGATCAACAAGTGGCTTAAGAATGAGAACATCCCTCCAGTAAAAGAGCATGTTTTTAAGTGGATCATGGGGAAAAAACTCAGAAATCGGAAATCCGTGGGCACGTACAGTGATTCGTCCTACCATGAACGCCTCACATTAACGGTATCTCAGCTAAGAAGTCTGCGGGAAACAGTGCGCCGTCAAGCGCCGCCATTCCGTCGCCCGAGAAATCTAGGCAAACTGAGCAGATTGACAGGCCTTTTGACCCTATACGAGATGTATAATGGCAAGTTGCCGCTGCAAAGCAGAACGACTTGCTTTGGAATGTGCGAGAAGGTGCGCTAGCAGCTTGGAGGCCAGGCTGTGAGCGCCTGGGCTATGCAGACATTCTTTCAAATACAACTGTCTTTACCACGAACACAACGTGACTCCCCATCACCCATGTTCATCGCACTGCACCCACGGCAAAGGGCAGGTTTACTTTGTTGAGTACCGCCGAGGTCATGCCACATCCAGCAGCGGCTTCGCCGTACCGTTGATCACTGTGGTGCCGAAGATTCTGGTTTATGATTTTTATCACGATGGCAGACGGCTAGTTCACTAGATGCTGAAGCTCTACTCCCTCGATATCACCGCTCCATCACCAGCAATTATTGACCGCATAAGAGGGTAGAAAGGCAGCTACAATAGCATGAATCGGGGGTGTCAAAAGAATGGCTTGGAGTGGGCTATCGCACAATACCCGCTAAGGCCGGTGGCTGGTTCGCTTCGAGGCATTACGTACCTAATGCACTCGCCGTCGCTGATCCCCACAGCATAACAGTTCGGCTGATTAGACATGTCTGGTCACCTGCTGGTAGGCCGCAGAAGTTGCTGATGGCGTCTATGCCCGCCGATACTCCTTCATCGAACGTCTGCGCCAGACCGCACTATACCCAGTCCTGGGATCCAAAACCTGGGCGTACACAAGCACCGGCATTCCCACATGGCATCACACCCTCCCGCACGGAGAGACGATAGCTAGTCCATGCCTCCGGCGTTCGCGTTTGGCGCATCTGGATATAAAAGTGCCACGAGTCGCGTTCACGATACCTATTCTCCGATCCAACAGCCACAGGCATCGTGTCGACTTCAAGTCACAAAGTTAGACACCCATGGAGCATGGCGGCCACGGCCAGCCGTGGGCAATCAACCACGAGCATCGTCCCAACGGCATCATACCCAATGGATACCACCACGCCATCAGTCCCTCACACGCCAGCGGACCGCCATATCACCCCCAGCCGCCGCCGCAACCTGCCCAGCAATACGCCCCTCCTGTCACGCCTTATGCGCAAACCCCGTACATGAACGACTATGGCACCGCTCAGCAGATACGACGAAAGCAGGTGCGCGCCACCCAGGCCTGTAACCACTGCCGTTCGCGAAAGCAGAAATGTGACGAAGCCCGGCCATGTCAATTCTGTCGGGAGAACAACTTCGACTGCCAGTACAAGGACGTCCCGCCACCCAAGTGCGTTGCACCTCCTCCTCTCTTCGTTCATCGCTAACCCCTCCTAGGCAAGATAGAAGCATGATGCAGCTTCAAGAAAGTGTGAATAGCATATCCGACGTCCTGTCACAATTTGTGGACCAGTTCAACGGCTGGAAAGCAAGCGTTGAGAGCAGGCTTCCACAAACACGGAACCACGAGATGATGTCGAACCATGCTTCGCCCGAAACTTCTTTCTCCGCACCACCGAGAGAGCATGGCACTTCCAGATGGCCTACTCCCATACAAGGGAGGGGACACATGGGCCGTGTCAATAGTAACCTGAAAATGGAGTCGCCCATTGCTCCTCATTCGAACATGATGTCGCCTTTGGGCGCGCAAGCGTCAGCTTCCATTAAGCAGGAATCTCAGTTCGCGCCGCCTCTCCAACAACCGGCAACACCTGCCGAGAGTGTGAGAACCGACCGTAGCCAGGCGACTGAAATCATTCCCAAGGAGCAAACCGGTCTGCAAGGTGACCACACTACACCGGCGCACAAGCTACTCGACGAATGGCAACAAATGAGCATCTTCTATCAAGGCATTCCATATCTGAGAAAGCTGATGGACAACGGCCGTGAAGTCTCCGACTACCCAATGCAGCTCGAGCAGGATCGCGGACTATTACGCGTATGGGGTGTTGGCGAGGGCCAAGACCTAAACGACGGAGCGCAAGGACCCGGAAGCCCGGAGAGCAGCAACGATTCCGAAGCCCCTTCACCAGCACCTGGTAAAGAAGGTCTTTGGGGTTATCCGTTCTCCGAAGCCCCAGATGGCACAAGGACACCAGGCAGCACACCTCGAGATTATCCTATCCCACAGCAGCTGCGGCAGGAGAACGGTATTTTCCCAGACGGTCGGCCCGACTTTACACGCAAAGTCATGTTCGAACTGCTGAGGTCCTACCTGGAGACTATGCACATATTCCACCCCTTCATGAACGAGACAAAACTCAGACGTATGTTCAACGACTTCAGTGACCAATATAGTCCTGACGCGAAGCCTCTGAACGCCCACTCGCCTGCTCCCGTACACGGAGTCAAGCGAAAGCGCTCTGGCAGCAATCTCGACGGACTTCCAGCAGGTCGCGGTGAGATTGAAAGGTCTTTGCGCAACGCGATTGTGCTGCTCGTCCTTGCCCTTGGCAAAGTCTGCTCGACCACAGGGCCACTGCCTGCGCCGAAGAACGACCGATACTCCAACATCCACAGCGAATGTGGATCCATTCGAAACTCACCTTATCCCAACGGCAGCTTCAACAGCGTCAACAGCGAAACTTTCAACGAGTATCGCCCTAAAAACATTGACTTACTGCCTGGCATGGCCTACTATGCCTACGCAACTGATATTCTTGGAAACCAACAGGGAGGTAACACCGTCGCGCATGCGCAAGCTATGCTGCTAGCTGCATTATTCCTTAGTCAATATGCTCGAGTATTGGAGAGCTGGAGCTGGATCAACAACGCGTGTCGCATTGCCCTAGTTCTCATCAAAGCCGATTACAACAAGCTACTCCGTGTGAACAGCGACAAAAGACATACCTGGAGTGGCAAGGAGCGATACAGACTCAATCTTGTCATGATTGTCTACTGGACTGCTCTCCAGCTGGAATCGTAAGTCCCCGCTATCTGGAATCCGTTTGCCGTTTGCTGATGAATTTCTAGTGATATTCTAGCAGAGATGAGCACTCTTCCGCCTTCCGGCATCTCTGCACACCAAAGCGAGATCATGTACCCCGAAGGAGTCAACGAAAGCTGGTCTCAGGACCCAGACAGCAATCTTGTGCAGCAAGAAGTGGAAGTACGCGCAGGCCCGAGACAAGACTTGATGATGAAGCTGTACTCTACACAAACCTTCTTACGAGTCGTCCTCAACGTAGCGCATAATGCTCTGTACGGTCCCAGTGGCCGCATGAGCTTCGACCCTACCAGCTTCAAGGAGGTCGCTCACCACGCACTCACCCATAAGGAGATCCTAGAAGGCTGGCGAAAGTTGCTTACACCAGAACTGGCATGGTCGGACGATGATCTTCCCTCGACAGATCTCAACATTGCTCGTGTACGCGCCAAGTACTATGGCGGCTTGTACATGATGTTGCGACCGTACCTCAAACTTGCGAGCCACACGCTAGAGTTTCCGCCCCCGCCTCCAGGTACGACTGGCGCTACACAGCACAACTCGCCATCACCTTATGGAAATGCGCTTTCAAATAGAAACGTGCAGATGGTTGACCTGAGCGAGGACCAGCAAAATATCATCAAGATCGCTTGCCAATGTATCAACGCCGCTATCCGGAGTACCATTGCATTCGACCGTGTAGGTGAAGAGCCTGGAAGCACATATCACTACTTCCAACCTACGCGCAAGAAGAGGCTTATAGTAACTAATATCTTCGGCACACTTCACGCGTAAGTCTGCGTCTAACCATTGCCTTTGCATGATCAACTAACATTCAATTTAGACAATTCGGCAATATGCTTGTCCTAGCCTCAGTGTACAAATCAAAATTATACCCCCTCCTTCCCAGCGACACCTGGCTTACCAAAACCAACCTCGCCGCGCTATTCAAACGTACCATTGCCGTCATCAGCGACGTAGCGCAAAACTCGCCTATCCTACGCATGGATCTTGAAATTCTCAAGAATGTCCAGCGGCAACAGGGTCTCGAGTGAAGCATTCAACATGACGACATATCGTACATCGGCTAGGTGCATTGGCATGACGACTCCCGCCCTGCGCTCACATCGGACGATGTATCTCTCTCCCGCACCGCAGCCACCACTCGATCTCAATTGCCATCCGACCCGCGCCATAGTTGGGTAGATGTGGCCCGATACCTATCGGAGCGCGTATCGATGACCTGCATGAGTAGACTCCGCGGCCTCTGCACGTCATTTTGTTTCTGGACATTTACATTTGCTTTTTTTTGGTTTCCATCTCGCCTCTCTATTCCCCCACCATCAATCTGCACAGTTATTGTAGAGGACAGAAGATGCACACGCACACGCAACGAAACGGGGGCTTTCTACTCGTCATTATCATCATCATTGGGCGGCCAGCGCTGAAACTAAGCATTGTGGAATCATTATTCCCCTACTTCTTCATATTGTCTCGGATCTCTCTTGCGTAGCTCTGAATTCACAAGTACCCGCTATTGCATGTGCCCGGCTCGGCCATTCGATACGAAATCGGTCCCAAGTGCTGGTATAATTTCTTTTGCTCCATTATGCTCGCCGATCACGGGTATGGATGTACCCTTGGCTTCTTCCGCCATTCCCCTCCCTTCCCCGTCATCGTTCACCGATCAGGCTAGGGTCTGTGTTACGTTGTGGAGGGTGGTGTGGAGTCGGAGTTGGAGTCTACCTGCTTGGATCCGTGCTAGCTTTTCTCAAGTAAGAGATCTTGGGTTCTAGATCCAAGCCACACATCCACAACCCTGTTGCGGCTCGCGAAATTTACTTTGTATCGGCGCAGTAACGCATTCCCATTCTCTAACCTTCTCTTTTTTTTCTGCTCTCCACTGCCGAACTCTCAAACCTACCGTTCGCGCAATTAGCGGAGCAGATCTGCAGATCAGCGGCAGTGCTATCCATAGCTGCTGTCCAACGGTTCTGGTGTCTGCTTTTTCGTTGTATGTATTCACGCTGCAAGCTGACCTGTTTCGTGTGCTCACTAACGGCACCTCTTCGGTGTAATTCCGTGGCGTCGAACAAGAACGCCTCGGCCGGCTTGGAGAGAGAAATTGGTCTGCACGGGTGCAGCGCCTCAGCCGTTGCGCGCGCGGCTTTGGTTCGCCGAGCATCCTGCCGGCGCAAGAGCGTCACAATTCACACACTGACAGTAATAATAGTGAGTAATCATCTCATGATGATCATTCTACACCGATCAGAGAGGTTCCAATACCACGGCATGCCTTCAAACCCTATCGGCCTCCAAACTCTATCTTGAGGTATGCCTGCTGGCGATTATGCAACCTGCATCGATTAAGGGACACACTGAAATCGTGGATTCGGTCCACCGGTCCACCGGTGCCTTTTCAGAAGCGCAAAAAGAAGCAATGTGGGATATCTTGAACGTCGTTGGCGTAGCCTCTACATGCACGTCGCGCATGGCATACTCCATGTACTACTGCCACCATTCGTACTGCTATCTTATAGTTATGCCTCGGCATCTGTATGCGCGACATCACGCCCGCATATCAAGTTCAAACACGATCTCGAATCGACACCTAACCTACCTGCAATGCAATGCAAGTCAACCAATACGCCTCTTCACTGCACGTCTTGCACGCTGAAAGGGGTGAATGAGTGCTTAACGTACGCATACACCACACATCCAACATGCATCCACGTGCGCCCCCTCTGCACGTAAAGCGCCGGTTCGCGTAGAAAGAGAAAAGCATGACGACAACGAACACGAACAAATAACTATCCACTTGCCACATACGTTACCACATGCATAGTCTGCCTCAACTGTGAGATGGACTAGAAACTGTCATGATATTGCCGGCTTGACTATTTGGCTTCGCTTTCGCATTCGCCATGAAATCGCTCGTGGTAATGGTTAGCGCCCGGGAGACCTTTTTTCCACACCGCAAAAACGACGGCGATGTAACGAGCGGTACATGTTGCCCTCCTGGGCAATTCTCGGTGAACCCTTCTCTCTCCAAAACAAAACATTAAGCCGCGCAATATGGCTATCGCCCCAACGTCCAGGTAGTCCCAACTAGGCAGTAAATCCCGCTACAAAAAGTAATCGCAACATGCGATTATGCAAGCTACAAGTTGTAATCTCACAGTATCCTTTTTGCTGTGAACGAAACTTGGTCGACTAGCACACAATGACAGGAGGCGCCTCGACCCCGGTGCTGCTGAGCTCCGGGCGCTACGTGCGGCTTGACAGAAAAACGTAGCGGGGAGTTCCGGTGAAGCCATCAAATAGCGTGGACCCTGTGTAAACTTTACTGTGCCATGGACAGAATTTGGTGATAAGCTTCTTAGCTTGTGAGCAACCAGCTACACACGATCCACGTGCTGCAACGCCTGGTTTTTTACCAAGCCCACCGGGTGACATAAGGTGACGTCGCGTCTATGCTACCGATGTTGAGGCAGCGCTGCCTCTTACTCTCGCACTATGCGCAGACTAAGCGTATGTGGTGGAGGAAATCGTATGGCAAGCTTTCCATCAGCATCGCATGTGGATGCGAGTCGGAGGGTTCGAAATCATACGTTTAATTCTTCTTCCGCAAAGTGCATGGGTAAGATGCGGTCGGTCGTATGTTGCTTGCGTCGATCATTCGGGGTAACCTTGACAGACTCCAAAGATTCCAAACACCTTCCCAGGTTCCTTTCGCGTATCGGGGGCATGGGGGACCTGCATTCTCCAAAGTAGACGCACATGCGCATGTTTCTCCAGTTAATTCCTTCGCGCTTCTCCTACTGCAAAAGGGTCCAACGCGTCGTCGATCAATGTAGTGTTTTTAATAGGTACCTCGTGCATGGTTTCGCAACATGGCCATGGCATCCAGCGGAGCTTTCTCCACTCGTCGTTGTAACGCGCGCATGCGTCAAGTTCCATCATCTGATGAGATTACATGGCGCCATGCCTGCGATGTGCTCGCACGCAGGCCCACAAACTGGCAACGCAATACGAGATGAGAGTAGAGTTTGATGCGGTGAAGCACATCGTTGGGCAGCAGCGATTCCTTCGGTCCAAAATTATAGGAAATGACTGCAAAAAGGCGTCATGGACATGTTGCGGAGCAGCCTCCGTTGCGTCAAGTTGCAACGACAGCATTTTGGCGTTTGAGAATAAGGTTACGGCGATGCCGCTTTTCCATTGGGCGATGCCAGCTCCCTGCGGAGCTTATGGTGCATATCTTATCTGGGTCGGCCGATTATCTTGACACGCGCCCAAGGGAGGGTAAGCTGTAGCGAATACGACATCTGATTCAAGTCCGAATCCGAATCACATTGTTGCAAATGCTGTGGTTGTGTCGGTTGTCGATGCCGAATACACGCTAGCCTGGGTCGACGTTTAGGTGTACATGTTGCAACACATATTTTCGTGTTTGCTTTTCCTTGCCTACTGGAGATATATAGACGCGTGTGTGGTTGCGAGAGTCAGGCTGCTTACCCTCGTATTAAACCACGTCGAAGTAAACGGTATTGGGAAAGTGATCCGACCCTAGAAGCTCTTCACATCGTTGCGAGAAATGTTCCGCTGAAGCTGAAAGTGTCATGCCAAGGTGGGTAGGGTAGATGTGTGGAAGACGAGTGGAGGACATCCCCGCAGATGACACAAACCCCCATACCAACACTCGCTTTCGCATCACCAGCCAACCAACAGCGACATTTGACGTATCACAACGACCGCACAGCCTTGTTGAGCAAAAGAGAAGGCACATGATAGCACGCCTTGGTCGACATGAATCCTCGAAAAAGTGAGGCGCTGACAGCGGTGTGCTCCCCAAAGCGGTCACTAGCAGTGTTACCAAGCTCGTAGTCATCATACCCAGACGGCGCCTCAAACAGCAAAGCGCACATTCGGCCCATCGATCCCAACATTACTTGCAGTCGCAACACCTGTCGTCGAATCGCATCCCACGCTGGCGCAACGTTGACAACACAGGTAACATCAGCCGCGCTGTGCTTTGCCGTCACGCTGAGTCTTCGCCAATCCGACGTTGGTTGCCTCACCGATTAGCCAGGCGTCGCATCGGCTAGAGGCATCTCCCATAGGAATGGCTATATACCGCGTTGCTGCAGCTGTAGCCGAGATTATAACGGTCTACCCCGCAACGGTGCATGCCACTGCAAGCGCAACATGTGCATTGTGCGCCTATTGTTATCGTGGTTTCAGCTTGTATGCAGCATGCGAGTGTATGATTGTGCACGACACGGCCGTTTATCTCCGATATCTACGTATCTATCTGAGATTGCTTATCGCACACAATCGCATGGTGACTTGGAGGTATTCTCCGGAACACAATCTTGGTGACGATAGCCGGTAAGCTGCTAGGGTCTGGGGTGCATCATGCTATCTTCGTGACGGGAGGCCCCTGACCCAACGCCGAAACTCGCATACCTAGGTACTCTACAGTGGAGTCGTGTGCGGGCGGGCGAGATTGAAGGAACTATGGAATGTTCTGAGCACATTCTTTACGCGTCTCATCGAGCGTGCAATCTATCTCGGTCTCGGTCTTCCCGCCTCGGGCACGACTTCTTCCGCGATGGACTCGGTTGTACGTTGAGCGGTTGTCGGTTCTATTTCGGTCACGTATCTCTTGTTCTCCCACGTTGTGCGACGAGCCCCAAATAGGATCGAGTTCGCAAGCGAATTCGATATAACTCGGCCCTACAGAACGCTCGGATTCCTTCACGACAACAGATTCAAGGGTTTCTGTCGTGCATGGTGTAGAGGAGCACTGTATCAGTTCATATGGCATGATGAGGCGGTCCGGCATCTTTTTCCAGTTCAATCGGAGACGTAGTTGCTCCTTGTCAATCGTTAGCCTCAATCACTCCAATGGAGCTTGTCCTTGTCATGTTCCTTTCGGCCATATTTTCAAGACTCAATTTGCATCCACAATCATTATTGCGGACGATTCCGCGTTACCAATGGGGAAGTTCGATATGCATACCAAGTCATAACCTTCTGCGGTTCCGCATGTGTCAGACCGCAACTTCAGAATCCTTCAATGCAGCGGTGGGCCCGTTGCGAGTATGCACAATATTGTCCGTGAATTCCACATGACGAGACACCAACTTGTGTGAGCGTTCGGAAGAGCGCAGGGTCCTAGTGCGGCTCTCGTGGTGGCGCATCTGCTCGAGCGCGAGCAACGTGTCGATGCCGCGCATCGATCAGTGAGACATTCTACAACCGCTCGCTTGTCTAGGAAGACCATGCTCTGAGCACCTACAGCTTGAGTGTTGACCATGTCGTCGCAGCAGTCGGTGAGCCGTGCAGGAAAGCGGCAAGGAACTCCGTTGCCCAATGGCCGATGACAGCCTGAAAACGGACCGCAGATGTCGAATACAGCCGAGACGTCGATATGCGGCATATACGCCAGGATCCCTTTGCACATCATCAGCAGGTCATCAGAAGCTAAGAGTCAAGCGACCTTGACCACGGTGATGCCCAATGCGAGTAAGGAGGAGTGACCCTGGAGGCATTGCAACCTGTTAGACAAGGATCCACATGTGTTTGATGGACCGTTGCAGTGGAGGCGAGGCTGAGTGGCGCAGCTAGACATATGTCGTGCAGCAATGGGGCTGAGCATGGTTCCTAGATGATCCAACCGCAGTTCCCATGGAAAGCTTGACTGGACGCTGGTTGCGCCGAGTTGTAGACTTCTACCGTAAAGTCCTTACAATTCTTAGCATGGCAGCTGTTAACCCAGATCAACGTACTCGTAGTCTGCGGTGTTTGACTGGAACATCAGTATGGTCGAGTCTGAAAGTTCAGAATGCTGCTTGGAACCTACTATTGAGACCTTGATCAGTGTGGGTGTAGATTTGCCCATAAGCTTCCAATGTTAGCCTGAGAAAAAGAGCACGTAAAGTAGAACGGTGTTGAAAAACACACGTGTATTAAGGTAATTCCTTCTCGCTTTCTGCATAACATCTCATCATCATACCCAATCGTCACTTCCTCTACTCACCAGACTTTGCTACGCTTCTTCTCATGGTCAGGTCTCCACTATCAAGTCATTTTGTTGGGTTCTCAGTAGTTTCAAAGGAACCATATAACTGCGCTTGTCTCCTTTCCTATCCTCAACTTCTGTTCTCGGATCTCAGCCTCAGCATGCGTGATGCACATCCAACACATGGCAGTGTGGGGAAGCAGGAACGCCATGTCGTTTCGTGCGACTGTGACTCCCACGAGCCTTGACTGCCTATCGGTTTGCTCACAAGCACAGAGCGCGAACGCTATACTATGAGTATTGTGTGCTACCATCAGTCTATGCGAAGAACTTTTAATCAAGCGCAAAACGTATCTCACCTACACCACCCATATCATTTCTCAACTAATCATGGCACGGTAGTCGCTTGCATTGCGTGAAAGAGAAGTACTCCATCCTCCTCCGCAAAAGGCATGGAAAGAAGAAAGAGCAACCATGTACCGATACACTTCTGCTCCTCCTCAGCACTCCTATACATACCTCCAACCTCCCTCGTATCCTCACAACCTCACAGCGCGATCATACGACACAACTTACATGTCCAGACCCTACTCCTACACTGAACCACGTCGCTACAATTCCTACTACGAAACATCGTACACACGACCCAGCACATCGTACCGACCCGTACAAACCGAGACGTGGAGACACGTGAGACCAACAGCCCAGGCACCACATCCCGATAAAACACCTCGCAAGAGCAGCCTCAAGAAAACGGCGAGCCGACACGTGCATTTCGACCTACCGCCCGCTCAAGGCACCTCGAGCAGGACGATTAGGATCGCCGAAGAAGAACGGCAGCGGGAAAGAGACCGTGTCAGGGCGCGAGAGCGAGAGCGAGAAAGAGAAAGAGAAAGAGAAGACAGATACATACCAGTTCCTCGCCCCCCTTTACGGCGCGACTCCGAGGAGAGGATGCCTAGAAAGCAGCAGCAATACACCTACACCTCAACATACGAATACGATTCCCACCTGCACCAACACCGAGAACGACACCGGACCTCGTCCTCCCCTCC
>JAESFQ010000532.1_pt1 | contig 14071 bp, 17 predicted proteins | sample 9269431 | NCBI WGS metagenome assembly JAESFQ01 (sample SAMN14502588, study PRJNA617103) | algae metagenome | isolation source: Plectolyngbya sp. WJT66-NPBG17 and co-occurring heterotrophs from well... | place: USA: Mojave Desert, Joshua Tree National Park, California | collected 2006-08-06
TCAACTAATAGGAGAAGCGTATCATGATTATGTAGTAAGCAGAGTGATCTATTCGGTCTAAGACTGTGCCAAAACAGACGTTCGTAGTATCCTGAGCAATAGCTTCCCATGGTAGCTGACCTTCACACAGCATCATGGGCAGATATTCAGATACACAACACGGTTTGACACAAACACTCAAAATATAAGCATAGAGGTAACTTCAGCAGTAGAGAATGAACAAATCTCCAATTCAAAGGGACTATTTACAAAGTGATAAGGGCTATGTACAAGAATATATGAAGTGAATCTCTCAAGCAACACTGACTCTATCAGAGCCGCTTAGATCTTTCCGTAACCAGCAGATTGCTGGACGTTCTTGGCGCTGGCGGCAGTGCCGGCAGCGGCAATGTTCTTGCCCTTCATGCTAGCCAAGATGCTGGTGTCAGAGCCAGCAAGAGTACCAGAGGTACCGTAAGCGTTGGGCTCGCAGTTGCGGCCCATGGCAGCCTTGCAGGCAGCGCCGTTGTTACCGACAGCGAAGACCTTGCCGGGAAGACCAGACTGAGCAGCGGCCTTGACGTTCTGGAAGACGTTACCCTCAGCGATGATCTTGGCGCCAGCGTCAGCCTCGAAAGCGTGCTGGGAGTTGGCGTAGAAGTAGTTGTTGACGGCGTGGAGGATGGTGTTACCAGCGACCTTGGGGGAGCGGCCGGAGGTGTGGTGGATGTAGTTGCCCTTGAGGGTGACCATGTCGTTGCTGCCGGTGAAGTACATGCCCCAGTAGTGGTGGCTGTCGCAGGTAGCAGACCACGCGGTGGCACCGTTAATCTCGCTGTTGGTGATGGAGACACGGCCGGAAGCATTGTTGCCGAGGACAATGTGCTGACGGGCAATCAGGTCGGTGGTAACGTGATCAATCCAGATCATGTCGGCGCCGTCAACGGTGATGGCATCACCACCCCAGACGTATTGAGGGTTGATCTCAGTGAAACGAACGTTCTGGATAATGATGTTCTTGACGTTGCCGGACATGCGGATACCCTTGCCCTTGATAACACCCTTGCTGCCCTGACCGATCAAAGACTTGTTGGATTTTACAGTCATTCCGAGCACACCAGCCTTGTCGTAGGTGATGCTGCCGACCTTGGGAGCGCTGGCCTGGTAGTTGGTGCACCAATTGTCCTTGTTGATGGCGATCTGGCAACCGGCGCCGGTACCCCATGGGCGGCAACCGGCCGAGGTAACCTTACCCTCAGTGCCAGTGAAGTCGAATGTCTTGGTGAGGACAATGACACGAGGAGAAGCGTCGCTGAGGTAGTTGATAAGCTGCTGGGTTGTGGTAGGGTAGACGGGTGCGGCGTTGCCACCACCAGTTACGCCTAAGAAATGTTAGCATAGAGTTCGAGGCGAACATGGCATAAGGTGCTTACCCTTAGCGAAACCCTCAGCGGCGCCCTTGACGCCATCAGCAGCGCTGACGCTGGAAGCGAAAGCCGCAACAACGGCGGTGAAGAGAGAGTACTTCATGTTGAAAAGTTATCAAGTCAAAGATAAAGAATGGATAGCAAACACAGTTCGCTGAAAAGAATGACAGATGATGAATTGGAGAATGAGGGAATGATGGTATAAGTTGGATGATGCGATAACCGGCGGCTGAACTTGCATCTTTATATCGCGGAGGATTCTTGGCTGCTGTTTGAGGCTCGCCCCACCCACTCTACCTACGGGGGTAACAATCCTTTCGAGCATACACCTAAACCCTTTGACGCCGTTCATCACCGACTACGGTGGGTATCGGACAATATGAATCGCTACCAGGAGCGAGCAGGCGATTGCCGGTGCCTCGAGCGCGCGGAAAGCGACTCGACCACCAAAGAGTCATGAACCTATCGACAGTGCGTAGTTTGGCGTTAATGCACCCAGGGAAGTATTGTTTGGCCGATGTTTGCGAACAGAATGGCGTTGCGGCTGTAGCCTCGCAACGAGTCTAGTTCCGGCAGGCCCGCTGTTGTTGTTTCAAATCAACATGACAGGGCACCCGCTAGCTACTCAAACCACGCCCAGGCCAGAATAGCTGGAAACATTTTGATTAAGCTTATCCGACATAAGATGACAGGACTATCCCTGGCTAGAGATAGAGGATTTGGCATGTGGCGCACGAGGCTGTGCTTTGCGAAGCTGTGCCATAGGGGGATTGATTTTTCCGATAGGTGGAACCTACTATCAACGAAACAGGTTTGACCGAGAACGCAAGGCTGACGGGAAATGATTTGTGATGGATAAGAATGGAGCATATGGTTAAGCAAAGAGTCAAGTTGATACCGATGCTATTATTGCGACCGTTGCTGCTTGCAGTGGTGATGCATTGACTTGATGCTGTCGGCTGTCATGGTAGACGAATACGCCATACACCCCGCCATTACCGAGTTGGTGGATGCGCTGCCGTCGTTAAGGTCGTATCCCATGCTATAGAACAGGTGGTGGGAGACAGTATCGCACGGACAAGACAGATTGATGGTGGTGAGGCATGAGATGAAGACGAATTGGCGATGCAGGGGCTATGGCGGCACTAGCGCGTTTTACTTGCGGCTAAAGGACCACCACGTGTTTGTGCATGACACCTTTCCCTACTTCGCGGTAGCTAGCGACAACAACGAAACGAAGTGACTTGGAGTCCAAACCTCTCCGCTGCCCAACTGCATAATCCAATTACACAGCTCGACGTCGACTAATCACTAGGCTTCCACACAACTTCCAGAATGTGGGACCAACCATACAAGAGCAGCCCAAGCCATCAAGAGCAGAGCAGCTATTACCGTGCAGCACCCCGTTATAGTAATCAAGTCCCTCGTAATTACCGGGATACCCATCGTTCAGCAGACTACACCTCGTCGCCCACCGATTCGAGCTCGGACTACACCTCCCCACGCCATCAATCTTATGAAGATTCCCCTCCCAATCGTAGACAACATGTAAAGCGGGCCATGGGTTCCGAACACGCTACGAAGACGAGGGAAAGCAGGGATGTGTACGGTTTCTCACAGCCCGAGCCGGGCTACCAGCCCCGACCATCTGGGCGTCCACAGTACAGGACCAGGTCTCCAGACTCAGACTGCATTGAACAGGACTCCCAGTCTGATGATGATTACATAGCCTCGCCGGAATTCAAGAAAAACGGTTGGGTGGACCGTAAACCAAGCCATGATGAGCGATACAACGACTCTCCCCCGAGAAATAGCTCACCAGCTCGCAACTCTCGTTCGAGAAACTACAGTAATAGTCCACCATCAGACTATGCTCCTCACCCTGAGGCCAAGTCGGATTCCCGGACCGTAAAGGAAGGCTGGGGCAACAGTCACTCCTTCTCACAAAGCCACCGCTTAAAACCTAGGGAGCAAGAGAACTACCGTGAAGCGAAGCAATTTATCGACAGCTTCCAAAAGCTCCACACTCATAGTACGGATCGGTCCGACACTGAATCATACAGTGGTGGCGACGGTAGCCCAACGAATCGTCGAAACAAATCTTACCAACGACATCTAGACCCTGAGCGAGATGACGACGATTACTGTGCGCCAAGTCGATACAATTACCGAGAGAGAGACCATGGGAAGCATGCCCGTTCGAAGGATCGTTATTGCGAGTTCGACGACGACGACAACCAACGCAATCACGTCGAAGCCCGCTCCAGGAATCCTCATCCTCCATACAACCACCCTAGATCATCCTACTCAAACGCCGACGACCAATATGCCGCCAGTTTCTCAGCCCGTCCTACAAGACATGTCGACCACTCCCCCAACCGGCCCAGCCCCGTATACCCAGACCACAAGAACAACACCCACACAACCGCCTACTCAGACATAGCGTCCCGACCCAGCACCTCCCACTCCGACCGCCTATCCCGCGTCCCCACAGCCGTAGACGCGGAGGAATTTTCTTCCCCACCACCTTCAGTCCCCTCACCACCATTATACCATCGGTCTCGGCAGCAGCGGCGGAGTGGCAGTGATTATGGACGTATGCCCGGATCATTCCAGAGCAGCAGTAGAAGCAGAAGCAGAAGCAGAAGCAGAAGTCCCTACACATCCTCCCCCATCCCTACCCGCAACACACATCTCAGGCCCAAGTCCAGCCCCAGAAGAAGAAGAACCACACGCTACACAAGCGACAGCGACGACAATGGTGTAGCAGAGGGAAGCGATTACCTCCCCAGCGCCAGCGGCAGCGACGAAGACGACGAACGTATCAGTGTAGATGGTAGGAGGATAAGGATGAGGACTGGAAACCGCGTTGCTGGAGGAAGCGACTATGTTTCTAGTCTCGATGGGCGGAGTGATGTGTGTGAGAGGGATGGCTGGCGTAGTCGGGGGAGTGGAGATGAGGAGGAGGAGGGTTATGGGAGTGATGGTTATAGGGGTGATGGTAGGGAGGGTGGGAGGGCGTATGGGGGGAGATGGTGATTGTGAACATGATGGTGATGGATAGGGAGAGAAAGAGAGAAATGAGAGGCAGTGCATGGAAGTGAGGCGATAATTGTGAGACGAAACGATGTAGATGTGTAATGACTTGGTAATATGATTTCTTCTCCCCAGTGCCGTTCCAAGGATGACGACATGGAAGCACTGCTATTAATTGTAACAGCACCTCGTTCATCAGAACCAGACGTATACATCATATTAGCAATCATACAGCTATCCTGCTTCGTTCAATGCATACTGGTAGCAGGACAATGCGAAGCGCCCCATTTTGTCATATGGTACAATATCCCCTTGTTCATTCCTCTTCGTACGTCTCTACGCACTGATTGTCGTCGCTTCGGTAGAATCAGGTACAGCTGCCTCGGCCAAAACCTCTTGTGGCTTGAGTTCAGCGGTCGACATGGGGCCCTTTGGCCACGGCTTCCCCCTCGCATCTTGGACGCGGATAATCTGATTCTTTGGTCCGGGTACGCAGCCTACAGATTCACGATTAGCATCTGAACCACCCTTTTCACAAGAACAGGCTATTCTTACCAGTAACGACGACGATGCCATTCGGCTCGTCAACCTGCAGCACACGCAGATTCTTGACTGTTACACTCTCGTTGCCCATGTTTCCCGGCATGCGCTTTCCGGGCAGCACACGAGAACCCGAACCCTGGGAACCTCCGGCCGAACCCATACCACGATGCATGAGCGATTGACCGTGGGATGCTGGTTGACCGCTGAAGCCGTGTCGTTTCATGCCCTAAAACATCAACCGTTAGTTCTACAATCCCATTACAGTCCACACAGCACGTCAAACTTACACCAGCGAATCCCATTCCCCGACTTATCGCCTTGACATCCACCCACTGGCCCTTTGTAAACCACCCCGCACCCACCATCTCGCCCACTCCAACGCCCAGCCCCTCTTCATCCCGAACCTTGAACTCGACAACCCACCTCTTCGGACTCACGCCCGCACCCGCAAAATGGCCCAACATAGGCCTCGTGACATTCCGCGCTTCCTTCTGCCCGGCCCCGATTTGCACGGCCCAGTACCCGTTCTTGTCTCTCCGCTTATGCGCCACAACTTCATTGCGGTCGAGTTGCAAAACTGTGCATGCTGTGCGCTTCCCTGTTTCAGGATCGTAGATGGATGTCATGCCCTTTTTCAAGGCGAGGAGGCCGGTCCGCAGGGGCGTGCTGTGGGCTTTTCGCTCGAGCGCTGCCGTCGATGTGCTGGTGAGGGCTTCTCGCGCGGGGTGGTGTGCGAAGCGATCGGGTCTGGGTGTAAAGGTGGATTTTATGGTTCGGATTGATGTGTATGCTATGGCCGGTCTTGAGGAGATTTGTTGCGCATTTTGCTGGAGAAGGGACCGTGCTGACGAGGGCAAGAGGAAGGATGGCGGCAGGAGACCCCAATTGAGGGGTGCTTTTGGTGGCATTGTCGATGTGGTCTTGTTGCGTTGGTGATGCGGCGTTGGCTTGTTCGCCGCGGATATTTTGAGATTCCCGATTTGGGCTCAGATTCAATGCACGGGCCACACCACGCACGTGTAGCCGCGTTCACGGTAGTGCTTCAGGCTAGTCTCAATGTATACTAGCAGATATCGCGGGTAACTGCGCGGCACATTCAGCACATCAATCAATGAAATCAGGCATGGTTAAAATCGGCTAATTGTAAGACATGTTATGTTTTTGGGCTTTTAGAGCAGTGCCATGTCCTGCAGGCAAGGTACCAAGATACAAGGAGACTATACAAGTCAGATACCACCCGTGCTCACTATACCGCTATATACCGTTTCCTCCTCTCCTCTTGTAAATGGCAAAAAATTTAGCAATGAGAATCCTGCGTAGCTCTCAGACGCGATGAAACGTCCGCAGAGGCTGCAGGAATGATAGGCTGGTGTTGTACTGAGCAGCTCAGTTGGGTAGGATGATGGCGGGGTTTCCGTGGGCGACGCAATTAGCAGGCAAAGACTGTGCATGGTTAGTACACGTATGTTTGAACCAACACGGGATACATTGACTTACGCGAGACACCACAGAGCCCGGACGCACTATGGTATTATTACCAATGTGAACCCCAGCCTCGATCACACAGTTGTCGCCAATGTACACATTCTCTCCAATGTGTACCTCCTGCGCCACTTCCAGGCCGTTGCTGCCTTTGAGAGACTTGTTGTCGGTGGGCGTCTTCAGAGTCTGTATGGTGACGCGAACACCAATCTTGCAGTTCCTTCCGATGGAGATCCTCGCAGAGTCATGGAGATGGCAATCAGCGCCAATGACGACATTTTCGCCCATACTTAGATGGTAGCCGTAGTCGCAAGCAAAGGGCGTAGCAATGTGACAGTTGTCACCCATGTGCGTTTCAATCTGCTTTCCTTCACCGCGATTGCGACTCGCATTCAGAATCTGCCTGAAAAAGTGGTCGACAGATGTACTCGACAGAAAATTCGACGGGTTCGTCTTGCCGTTGAAGCAGTGTTGGGCTTGTGCGCTCCAATGACGTTCTTGCATTAGGGCCTTGTCAAAGGGGTTAAATGGCTCACCCGCGAGCATCTTGTCTTTTTCAGATCTGTACGTCATTGAGGAGGACGAAGCAAAGCGCGTCGGTGACCGCGTAGGCGGCAAGGATGTCGGTGGTGGGGGAGGCGGCGGACGGGGATGCTGCTGTGCCACATGCAACTGTTGGACAGGCTTGGCGGCCCTGTGAAGACGTTAGCTGATGGCTCGGAGTGCATTCCAGCTTTCAATACACGTGATGGATACACTTCGGTGTTGAAAGTGTGGTTTACGAGCTGAATGGTCTTAACTAAAAGAAAATACTCACATAGTGGCAGGGGCAGCAGTGTTGATGGCGAGATGATTTGTGCTTGTCGGAGCATGGTGATAGCCACGAGAACTGTGGTGAGGATGTTGTTGCTGTTGGGATACTGGTTGATGGTCGTGGCTTGAGGGCCTTTCGTAGGGGTTAGCCGTAGGTTTGATGTACTGTACTGGGGGCGGCGGTGGCGCCTCTGGCTGGTAGGTAGCTCGAACTGCTGGCGGCGGCGGTGGTGGTGCAGGCGTAGGGTCGTTCCAGTTCCATGGCTTGCGCTCGCTACCGCTGGCTGAATGCATCTCGGGTGGTGGATAGGAGACTTCATTACTGTGAGGTGGTCCGCAATGGGGTGTGTGCTTCTCTTGACAGGTTGGGCATGATGTGTAGGCAGCGTACTTCTCCTTGGCTAGTAGTGCAGGTGGCTTGGCTGGGCCATTCTTTGGCCACGGTACTTTGTTGGCGTAGCCTTCACAGACGAACCCGCCTCGCGTGCAGTTGTTACCTAGTAGAGGTCAGATTTAGTTAGACTAGAGAGGCGTCTTCAAGCATACACTCTGGTTTGGCCTCGTCGCACTTCTTCTTCCTCCTTCTGCATGTTCCACAGCCAGTCTTGGTGCGGTTGGCGAATTGCTATAAAAGTTAGTTTTGGTCGGGGGTTAGGCTCAGGGGACGTACCCGTTTCCGCTTCTTGAGTTCCACCTGTACACCAGCGCGGGTGAATTCAGTCTCTTCGACCATGTCACGAGACATAGAGTGTGACTCGGGGGACATGTCATTACTGCGTGCGGGCTCGGTAGGACGCGGCTCACGATGTTGGAAATGCTGATGGCTCGCATGAGGCAATTCACGGGGTTCGGTTTGCCAGCGCCGTTCGGCGTCTGGACGACCTAATGGAGGCAAACTCGGCAGCTGAGGGGCTTCCATGTTCATGGTATTGTTGCGGCTCAAAGGCTGGTATGGAGGTGGGAGCTGTCTAGGGCCCGCAGTGGTCTGATCAGGGCTGTGTTGGGGGTAGGCGTCCTCCTCTGAGCCAGAGCGCCTCCGCTTGTTGGAGTTTTCGGGCGATGACGTCCTCTTATCGGAGCCGTCTGGAGATTTCTCTCCACTGCTAACAGTTGAAGCGCTCGTGTCGCTGTCTGGAGAGTGATGGTTGCGCTCAGGGTCTGGAGAAACGGGGCCCCAAGCAGAGGCTTTGGCGGCAACGGCTGGCTTACGCTCTTCGGGTGGACTCAGAGACAATCGACCGTTGACAGAAGTGAAGGCGGGGCCATGGGGAGCGGTGTTAAATGCGGGCATGTGCAGTATGGTCGACATGTCCAAGATGGGTATCAGGGCGGATGCCGGGGCGGATGCCAGGGCGGGATGGATATCAAGGCTGGATGGTTTACAGAGTCAAGTCGAATCTACCGGGGGAGATGGGGAGCGTGTCCAGCCACCATTATCTTCTTGAACGTATGGAGTGCTTGCAGTGATGGTGGTGGTAGTGGTGGTTACACTGTAGCGTACGCGAAGCAAGATGGGTTCAACGGGCAGGTCAGGCCAGGCCAGGTACCGTGCGGGACTCGACGAGGGCTGGTGCTCAGGTCGTGTCTGCGGTGGAGGGAGGATCCCCGGGGGTCACAGGTCAGTTGTGGTGTTGTTGGGCGATGGGATGCCAGCGATGCCGCTTCTCCACGGCGGGGACTGGTATATGGCGCGACGAACGTGCGAGGGGCGACCCGACGACGCCAGACGCTGGCAGCGGATGAGCAGCAGGAATGGACCGAGGGCGGCTGTTCGCTCCTGCTTGCTGGGCTGCTGGCGCACACATGGGCTCTACACATCCCGGGCAGGCACCCATGTCGTCCCTTCCTCATTGGCGTGAGGTGCAGGCGGCCCCTGCCCCCCGCGTTTATCTGTCCCACCCGCGCTGCCACCGAACGACCCGCGAACACTTCGTAGAAGGTCCGCCGACGCGGTTCCTTCGACTATCTACATAACAGACCCTGCATTTTGGCCGCTGCCACGTTTTTTTCGCGGAAAAGTCGCGTCTACAGCCCTACAGCCGCATTCTGGGTGTGAAGGAGGGTAGAGTGGGCGGAGAGGCCACCAGGATGGCACAGACGGCTGCGTGCGACCAGCGCTCCCGGCGTGCTGGCATGCGAGGTGGATCGACCAGGAATCGTTAGGAGCATGCAAGCCAGCTGCGGAAACCTCACACCAAAGTGCTTTGTTGCTGCGATTGGGCGCTGTGCGCTCCAGGCCCAAACGCAGTAGCCGCGCTGCACGCCCTCGCACCACTCTACGATGCCACCACACCGCGGCACCACGGCTGCGAAACACGTCGTCGACACGACGGACGCGAGAGCGACGACAGCGACGACGCCTGCGAATCGCGCCCCCCTCTTCAACACCGCGCTGCGTATCGCCCAGCCTCCCGCGCGCTTCCATCAAGGGGTGTCGTCGTGGCACTGCCTCGTCTAGCCGCCTGCTCAGCGGCCTGCCTACGCCCGTTTCAAGGCCAGCACCAAACAAGAAGGCGCCCATGGGTCTCGCCGGCTTTCATTTATCACATCCACGCCGCACACCACGCCGACGACGCCCACCCGTCTTATGCTCTGCACTTGAGCAATATGCTCGGCTGCGAGTGCGACTCTCTGCTGCCTGATACCCGCCTTGGTTGGCTGCCCGGCCCGTCTAGCACACCTTCATCTATGGGCGCTTCGCCTGCAAACCTTGCTCGCCAGGAACCTCCACCACTACTGCGAGAGCCGCGATAGCTGTCCTCGGCTAATGTGGCAAGTGAGCATTGAGCGCTGAGCAACTTACCCGTCGTATGCTGCATCTGTCCGACTCTCACGCCTTGCTCGACGATCCGTCATGCGTCTAACCAACCCTGCCTCGTCAGCCAATCACGCCTCGACACTCTCGCCACGCATGGCACACGAATCAACGCCACGTTAAGCGCGGCCGTTTGTCGGCTGCCACCTGCCATTGTATACTAACTGCCATATGCTTCATATCATGCGTGCGCATTGCGAGCACAAAAATCCACCACTCCGTCTCTCTGGTTCTCGCGGCGCGTTCCGTTCCCGCTAGCGATCAGACAAAGAACTGGAGCTGCGCCGTACGCCATTGTCCTCGCAACTGTGCCGCCTGCCGCATTTCCAATCCGCTGGACTCTCACAACGCCTCGCCCCTTGCTTTGGTCCTCGTCAGCTGACATTTGCTCTGCTTAAGCCCCGCCCCATCCTTCCGCTCTATGACTCGAGTAGCGAAATGGGAAGCGCGGAACAGCGCGCTTGTCACCAACGTCTTCATCCGCCACTTACCTCCGTGCTAAATCTCGATTCTCCCTTCCTATTGATTGTGGAGCACCACCTTCCGTGACCAAGCTGACCGCGCATAATCACACACATGAATCGGACTCAATATGCCGACTAAAACCAGGCTTGCCGTTGACGTGGTCTGTGCATTCCCGAGACAAACGACGTTGTTCCCACTTGACCGTCTTGGAATTCGAGGAACACGCACTGCCGCAAATGTGCTCACTCCAGTACTCGCTCTGCTCTCACCGAGCAGATCCGACAGTTCTTCAGATCCGGCCTCACCGATAGGATCTGAAGGATTCGTCGCCGATGACGCATTGCGGCATTAGTCAGATCTGGGCCAGATTCTCATGCAGCCTGCTATACTCCAACTTGGCCATGTCACAACAACAGTAAACTTTCTGCACTGTGATTGTTCCGTGTCATAGGTTGAGACTGTTGAGCTGTCAGAAATTGAATCCATCAACGGCCTCTTCGCAGCTTCTACCTAATTGGCAATCACCGCACGGAGTGCGAGGCTGCCGAGCTGCGGCACAGTCTGCCATCATCTACGATTACGTATGCGGCGTTGGCAGGATCCAGAGGCCAGACAGATTACCAATACATCTCATCGTCTGAGGTTGTTGGGTGAGATCCATTAATTCCATCTTTTGGTGAGGGACCTACCGGTGACCGAATGGCCTTCCGACAGCCCGGTACCGATCGTTTGCTTTGATGGATTCCGCATTTCTCGCATTAGACGACAGCTAACTAGAAAATGTACTTCTCTGGCGACGAGATTCGGAGCCATCGGGATGTAACGTAGGTGATGCTGATTGCAGGGTGGCGCGCTAGCTCCAAGATGATAGCTCCGAAGTACGCCCTTTAGCAGCCAAACAGACCCTTTCAAGGTTTACGCCCGGCAGGTGAACAGCACACCAGCACTCGGGACAAACCCGTACCTTGTCACGATATGTAAGGGGTGGTTTACGCCCTGCCCGTGCCGCGTTTACCGAGCTGTCGGTAGATGTGCTTCTAATCTAGGATGAACCTAATGTAGCATTCACCCTGCCTACTCAATCGGGACCATGTCGTCTTCACGCCGAAAAAAACAAAGAGTAGACAAATATTAATCCTAGTACTAATCTCGACGAAACGTCATAGTCTCCATGCGCTGTCCGTCGTGGAAGAGGCAGCGCTTACCGAAGCGCTTACGGTTTCACGAAATGTGTATACAACTGCCGCCCGCTTCGAAGCGCATCCTCCCTCTGGCGACACGCGGTGTGACAAATGTGCATAAGTGTGAGATCTCTCACCCGCGATTCGATCGTCCAATCAGATAGATGGACTGTCCGATCCTACCTTTTCTGCTCTCCGGGTACTGACTGTTGCATCGTCGTCATACCGAATATTCGGGATGCTACTCCGATGTTGCATTTTTCCCCTCTAGAGCCTAGCCTCAGTGGAGACGTCAAGGTCCCTATATTGGGTAAATGGTATTAAATCGTGTCAGCAAGGGACACCCTAATGTAAGTGGATCTATCCAAGATGTAGATGCTTTCATAATGCGGTGTAAGATGTACACGCAAAGGGTCCTTCCCGATGCCCCGATGCCTGTTGTCCGTGGATCCTAATCTGCTATTTGATCATCCAACACACCGACACTGTTCGAACAATACGACCGACCGTTGAAAGAACGTCGTATACCGTCCAATATGAGCAGCCAACAAAGAAAAAGCGTATTGGACTTGACAAGTAAACTTATGTAGTCACACAACAAGCAACCGACTCGCTGTGTAATATTTCTCACTTGTAGGTTCTGATTCGATGCTATTTCCTTGCTTTCCCTCGTCATCCATCCATCCATCATCTGCATATAGTGTACAAGGCCGAATTAGTTCTTCCTACAAAGATGCAAGTTTGGGGGGTATCGGAAAAATGCGCGCTTGTGTTTGCTTGGGAGGGTTAAAAAGGGACAAAGGAAAAGTGAAGCCTCCAACTCGACAATCCTCTCTGTTTACACACTTCTCGTGTGTGTACTTGGCTCTGGTTGTACATGCTCTTTGGCATGATTTTCCTCTTGCTCGACTTGGGCAGCTTCGGCCTGGGCTGGCCTTGTCCCGGTCACTCCGTTCTTCGTTCCAGTATACCCAACTGGGTGGTTTGCTTGTCCCTCATTTGAAAGCAAGTTCTAGTCCTTCTTCCAGTGACTCGTTAACCGGCCATCGTCGTCGGCATTCGATATCTTCAATTCAATGGCGTATAGACCCATTGTGATACCAAGATTGATCCATCGCCAAAAGTTGCCTCCAGCGTCACCGCCTTGGTTTGTCCACCATTCGCCTGTGGCGGCACTTCCATCGCCGCCGTTTCCACTGGCAAAGTGCTGCATGAGTAGGCTGGTGTAAACTGCGATGATGATGCTTGGGCTGAACCAGGTCAGAAAGCCCAGGATTCTTGATGTCTCATCGTCATCGTCGAGACTTGGTTCCTGAGAGAGTGCGCGAGCGCCGCTTTCTCGTATGGCGGGGATGATGCGCGCCGCGGCGTACATGACAAAGACGCGGTATGCAAGAGAGATGATGACGGAGGGCGTGATGGTCATGACAGCACCGACCATGAGATTGAAGCCTGTATGGGCAATAGTAGGCAGGGAACCCAGAGCATGTAGGAGCGTGGTGTATGAAGCCATGATGATAGGTGGGAGTGGTGGGAGAGCGGGATCAGAAGGAGCGCTCGACTCTGCAATAGAGCCTGGAGATGGCTGGTAGTCCGTGAAGATCTGGTATATGCAGAGGGTAACATAGGCGAACTAAAAACATTAGTAACGGGAAGTGGCTTCTGAATACTGCACTCACCAAAAGCGAAGATTCGACCGGGTTGCCCCTAGCACTGACGATACCCCATCCGCCGAGAAAGATGGCGGTTGTGATGGCGACACCAATCAGGATAGCGTCGACGTTGCTGATTTCAGGAAAGGTAGTGATGCGCCAGAGGAAGTAGACAGAGGTTGAGATGATGGACGCGGAGGTGACGAGAAGACCAATCTGGAGTTGTTAGTATGTTGTACAAGCAAAAAGGTAGAGGGTTGTACCATCCAGCTGTCACCCCGTTCTCCGTCGACAACCCATCTGGTGATCTGGCCTGCGGCTTGGATGACCAAAAGACTACAGAAGCCCTCGGCGATCTGGAAGACGGGTGTGCTGTATCGCAGTGTCTTGTCCCAGGCGCCGATCGAGGCACTCTGCAGCAGTCCTTGACTTCCAAAAATCCAGTCTTGTACCGTCTTGAAGTCGGCTCGCTTGCCGCCCAAAGTGCGCTCAACCCAGCCCGAGTTGGCGTCAGCATCGATGGAGAACTTGTTGAGGCTCCATATCAAGAGGGTGGGTATGGCCAGCCACTGCGCCCAACCTATTACATTACACAGGAACCATCTGAAGCGCGAAGAGTCTGGCGTCGCTAGTCGTAGCGTCGAGTAGATGAAGTAGTAGGCGCTGAGCGAGAGGGAG
>JAESFQ010000533.1_pt1 | contig 14064 bp, 7 predicted proteins | sample 9269431 | NCBI WGS metagenome assembly JAESFQ01 (sample SAMN14502588, study PRJNA617103) | algae metagenome | isolation source: Plectolyngbya sp. WJT66-NPBG17 and co-occurring heterotrophs from well... | place: USA: Mojave Desert, Joshua Tree National Park, California | collected 2006-08-06
CCACTGTGGCGACGCAAGCGCGTAGATGACACACATCAAGTTGTTTGGCACTTTGCCGTACTGCCCTGTTCGCAGAGTTTCACACATCTCCTCATCTAAGATGGGGAAATGATAATGAATGTGCTTGAAGTACAGCTCGACCACTTCTCGCTTGAAAGGCCCCATAATCTGCTCAACAATCTCCAATTGCTCCCTTCCGCAGCCGCTATTGGGGGGTAAGCCGGTGCGAAACCTCGGGACGGTGAGGTACACAACCGGGTCTCTCGCATCGTGCAGAAGTGTTTGATAGTTGGAAGACTCCACTTCACCCTCGGCTTTTCGATGCTGCGAGATGTGTCGATTGAAGATGTCTATATCCTCAGCAAAGTGCGGTGCAAGCATAATGGAGGCGGAAGGATTGTTGGCGGTTTTGTGCAGGATGGGTGCTGAGCGAGGTCGAGAAGGGCCGTCTTCGGGCTCACTGTGCCGTCGCCGCTTGGAAGGTCTTCGATCTGAACCCTCTTCTGTGGGAGAGCTAGTTGTTGAGCTTTCGACATACTGGCACTTGAGGCGTCTTTCTCGGCATGATAAGCATGGCTCTCCAGGAATGTCGATGTGACATCGAATCTTGCGCGAGCGACATCGTGTACAGGCCGGTACTTTGTGTGAGCGGTATGGCCTGTTCTGGATGGGAGCAGCGCTGGCCATCAAAAGGAGATCTGATCGATCGAATATGCCTTGATCCTGGGTGAAAGTTCGGTGGTAGATGGAGCGATGCTGCAGTTCACTTCGGACCCACGAGCATCAGATGTAGAAGCAGGAACTGCGATAAAGATGCTGAACTGCTTCGGAACGTCGCTATCGGCTTCAATGGCATGATGAGGAAGTTGGAAAAGACGGGATGCAAAGAAGCTATGGATCGGTGACTGAACGCCGGTAGCGCAGCGACTAGACCGCCCCACTTATCCTGCGCCCAAGCTCCAGCTCTCTGGCGGCTCTTTCCCCACCAGCTGCACGCAATCTTCACGTGCAGAAACTCTCTCCCCAACGTCCCGTCCATGTACAGAACATGCGAGTCTGCTGGCCGTCATGTGTTTCCGCATAAAATGTGCTCACCTCTTTGGACTGCGATTACATAGTGACCCGGCATGCTATCTCGCTTCTTCGACTCTCGTAAAGCGCCGCCGTAAGCTTAAAGTCAAGTTTAATCGAAAGCAGCTGGCATCGTAGAAGATTCCGCCTGCATTTCTAGGAATTCGTGATTGGCGCCATTGCTCGCCATGGGGCTGGTGTTCTACTGCGTCTGTTTAGGCGGCGATAAAGATGCAGTGAGGAGGTTTGACGGGCCGGTATACAGTGTCTTTGAACAAGTTTTTAAGAGTGCCTGAAGCCTTGAGCGGGTAGGCTGTGCGCCACGTAGTGAGTGTGTAACCGCCATCTTGTTGTCAAAGAGGCTGCGCTACCAGTATCGCCTAGGGAGTCTCAAAAACGCCAAGAAGACTCTTAGTCAAATGAGGCACTGTCCAAGGCTGCTACACGCAGAGACGCACCTGCGTTTGGTCCTCGTTAGCGAGATTGATTGACTGATTGATTGATTTTTACGCCACAGAGCGCCCAAAAGTCCCATGAGCTGATTAATGCATCTAACCCAATCGGTTAACACCTTGGTTAACCCACGACTTATACCAAGCCCGACGCAACTTCGTCTACCTTACTCGTTTTGACCTTTGGCTTATTATTACTACACTGTCTTAAGCTTACCTTTCCGGAATCTCACGATCTTGCGCATCTGAGAGCTTTTTCCCGACTGTCGACCTTCTTCTTACCGAGGATGACGGCCCAACGCGCACTCCACTAAAATAACTACCAGGGAAACAGTAAGTTACTAGCAGACTGCTAAAAATCATTGTGTTGTATGCTCTACTCTCACACGAAGACACCAAGGCGCTTCAACCTCAGCCATTCTGCAAACAACACATATCAGCGCATAGACGATAGTCTGCGTTTACCAGACCAAGCTACTCGAGGGCTTCCATCCATCGCTCCTTGGTCGCATTATCGTTGCCCAGGCTTTCTTCACAATGCGCCACCCAAAGGATAGCATTGCAAGCGGAAGACCGCCAGTTAGTTGTCTTGCCGCGGAGGCCATTGTCTAAAATTGTCCCGTTTTCGCTTCTTACTTCCAGATTGAATTCCGCGGAGGCTCTCACGAAACTCCAGACTATGTGTGGCTGCCTGTCGAGATTCCAACACGAACTCCAGCTCAGCCTTCTCCGATAAATCGATATTGTGACATCTCAAATATATTTCATAGGTCCCGCAATATCCATTCTCGACATACCTCTCACAACCATGAACAACATTCCCGACTCAGGTGCTACTGCAGTTTACATTGGCTTCTGGAACGACCACGATGGCCACTACCTTCTCACTCTTACTAATCGCGGGGCTGCCGCGCTGCTGTCGTTTCTAGCGGTCGCAGTAACCTTTGCCGGAAATCGCAGCTGGAAGATTTTTCGTTTCACATTGTACAACATCCTGTCACAGCGACACACCTCCACACAAGATTCATCAACATCAAAACAAGCCCTGCAGGTCGTGCTGCGAAATTTTTCCACGGCGGGTGCTACATTGTGGTCTCTGGTCGAAATAGCTTGGAACCGTCGAAAGTCTGTGAAGGACACTGAAGGTCTTCTTACAGGAAGCAAAGCTGCCGAGATCTCAAAAAAGCGAGCAACAGCATTGAGCTTCATCTCTCTTGCGCACATGCTTGGCTTTCTCGGAGCCGGTATTCTTACCTCCCGCGTGCTGGTCGGAAGGATCGTTGTGTCCAAAGCCGTCAGCAGTTGCGGGCAATGGCAGACCAACAACGTCTCGAACGGCATTGAGCTTGTCTACTTATCACCCGAGATGTTCAAATGGCAATCACTGGCGCTTAACAACACACTCGACGCAGAGAACTATGTGCGCAACTGCTATCCGCTGGGTGTGTCTCGAGGCATACTAGATTGTGAGAAATTCTTCAGTCGCCATCTTCCCTACCATATCGAGCACGAGGTTAAATGTCCTTACGAAGATTTGTTGTGCGCCGATAGGCCATATGGGGCGGTCTCACTGGACAGTGGACTCATTTCCTTCCGAGACCTGGGCATAAACTCTAAATGGGCTACGAGCCTTTCCATGCAAAGGCACAGTATCTGTGCTGTGTTACCAGAAGCGCCTTTCCTAGAGGAAGTAATGGACGAATATCGACGCTCTTATCGTTTTTACTTCGCAGATCCCATTGAGGACAATCCGGCACTGTGGTTCATCAACGACACCATCAGTGGCACTTTCGGGCTCCTAGCTTTCCGCCTAACTTCCAGTTCAGCTAAGATGACCGTCACCGAACTGTTGCGCCCAAAACTCGATGATCATAGCGTCAGTCTCATTCTTCTGCGCTCGAACGGTATAGATTATATACAGACTTTCGATGATCCCTGGTTCTCAGTGCATACGCCTCGCTACTACGACAACTCATCTGGAATTCTGCCAACCGGATGGGTGCGCTACGAGGCTGACAACTTTCTCAACATCTTATCTTGCCAAGAATCAAAACGTTTCTGCAGCACACTTTCGAATAATTGCACCCCCTGGTCGCCTATCATCAACACTGACATCGTCAAGTCGTGGTCAGACGTGGCTGCACTTGTACCTCCTGGGCTTCGGAATGGCACGTCGGATTATATTGACATCGCAAACTTGTATCAGTTTGTATCAATCGCGTTGATGTGGACATCGATTCCTGACAGCATCGGCGACCGGCCTGCCTCGTCCGCGCTCCAAGCGCGCCGATACCTGCACGGAGGCGTCCAAGCTTATCTCGAGCCCGAACAATGGAAGGTCGAGCTCGAGTATTGGTTTGCCATGGCTCTCGCGCGCTTACAATTGGAAATTTTCAGTACCATCGAAAAGCCACCTGGTGTCGACGAGTCGACTGCATACAATATATGGGAAGGCACCGAACTGAAGAGTATGTGTGGCAAGGTCAAGTTCTATTCGCCGAATCATACAACTTTGAGCGCAACAGGGATTGTAGTTATCCTGGCTGTTGTGGTGCTACTTGCACTGGGAAGCGCTGTGGATGTGATACTGACCTGGCTACCAATGAAATGGGCAAAGAAGCTGGCGCAAGAGTGGGAGCGTTTGGAGAATCTAAAGTTGCTAGATGATGCTGAGAAGTGGCGGGCTGACAGTGGACACACCCCAACATCAACCTTGAGACGAAGTAGCCAAGATTATCAACAATAGACAAGTGTGGACCGACGAAGAAGCAGGAGTGGCAAGATGTGCCGTTTATTCGTTGTTGCTTAATCTGGTAACGTATATGGTACGCGGGCGGCGCACTCTACGCAGTTCGCCTATCTCTGCCGGGCTTTTAGTAGAGAGCGGGTTTCTACATACTAGAAATATACTTCACCTATATAGGCTCCATGTCCCGCCCGTGTACCTAGTCGCACATCACATCGCTATGTGCTGGAGAGCACACCAAGAAAACCAATATGTAAACGAGATGAAACAAAAAAAAAAGCTGCGCTTTCACGCTGCATGAGCGTGAATGAAACAGCCGTTCTTAGCGCGTGACTAAGCCCGCTTGACAAAAACAATGCCTTCCGCCAGAATTGAACTGACGACCTCGTCATTACTAGTGACGCGCTCTACCACTGAGCTAGGAAGGCTGTTATTGTATCGATGATGACTAATCAAATTCTACAGAATATGAACCGAAATGTGAGGGGAAAGAGGAGGTGCGTGCGGGTCTTGGGGTTGCCAAGCGATCAGAAAGTGCTTGCAGCTATACTCCCTAGAGCCAAAGAAACATGCTCGCGAAATCCGCATTAACAACAAAGGCGAAGCTCGCCGCGATATCAGAAACCAACATTGCGCAACACAGCTCTGGCCTTGCTTCTTGCCAATGCCACTTCTGAAACTTTCCGTTCCTGATTACCTCTGCTTTTGCTCACCTTGGGCCGGAGACTTGACGGCCTGTTAGTTCGCGATGTGAGCACGCGACGGCTGGAAACTACCTGGGTATTGTCGCAAACATATATCCGTCTACCGCAGTCATGCGGTCATCGCCCGGGCTCTGCCGTGTTGTTATGCAGCTTTGATGACCAGCGAAATTGCGACTGGACGGGTGCCGGCCGAGGAAATCAACCTCCACACACGAGGCGCCCAGGCTTGCAATGCACGTAATTACCGGATGCGCAGGATATTCCTTGGGTCACGGTATAGTAGCACTCTTTCAACCTGCACACACTAGCTGAGGGTGTCGATGACCTATATTGGATGAAGTAGAGGCACGCCGCGAAGGTACATAGCAACAATGCGCATCGACCACCGTACAACAAACCATGATGATATGAAGGAGCTCTTCGCTACGCCTCAAGCCATGTCGCCATCTCAAACGCAAACGCGCCGATAATCACCCTCGATAAGGGGGTCTGCACCGCCATTCGCGCGCCAACGCGAGGCTGAGGCAGAAAATAGCTTGAGCGCCAAACGCCCCCAGGAAATTAGATGAGACGTCCAATCATCTTGGACGTGTACCTGGATCTAGCACCAGGCTAACACCCATCACGGCAAGATGTACTGCGGCACGGATCAGCTCTCATGGTTCGGCCTTGCCAGGCACGCGGGCGTTTCGAGCGTAGTTGGTGCTCTGCCGTTGATTTCCTTGTCTCTCTGCCGCGCCCTGCTTGACGCTCCTTCACCTCCACGCCGCCTCTCTAATTCCTCTCACGACATCACGTACTCCTGCGGCCAGGTTGTCGTCTTGTCCTTCTTTCATCAAGCGCTGCCTGCTGCATTTCACTCTTTACCAAAAATCCCCACACTCTTTTGTGTCTAGTGCCTAGTTCACTCAATAAACCACATCAACCCCGTGCGCCCGTCGAGCACCACATTCCTTGCCACGAGCAGACCTCTTTCGAGCCATTCTCGCAAACAATCGAAGCCCCGATTTGCGCGCCATACGTAATCGCGCAGTAAAGGACCCATTCACGCAAGCTGGTTACGATACAGTGGACGGTGGACTTTCGACAAACAAACAAACGTTGAATACAACATAATATATTATCTCGATACTCCATAATGCATGTAATGGCGCACCAACACGCAGGAGCTCGCCTTGTGCGACGGCAACGTGACGATCCGCTTGTGGTTGTCACAGAGGTTGTCGCAGTAACTGAAGGAGAAGAAGGACCAGAGCCGACTGAGAAACCAGGAATCGCATTGCCAGCGCCTGCTACACGCGCCCGCGAGACCACGACTACCGAGGAAGAAGATGAGCCAGAGGAGACTGCCAAGCCCAGCACGACCGCGAGGAAGCCGTCATCTACCCAGGATGCCGACGATGATCTCCTTGTGGAGGAGACCGGAACGGCAAAGAGCTCGCTCAAGGTTGCCTCGACCCTCATGGTAGAGACCAAGTCTCCTACGCCCAGCCCTGCTTCATCAATCGCTGGTCTTGCATCGGCGACAGCGGCCACCATCTCAGCCACTGCGTCTTCTTCGGCCGCCGCAGCAGGCTCTGAGGATGGCATGTCCAGCGGTGCAAAGGCTGGAATCGCCCTGGGTTTACTCCTGATCGTATGTGCCGTACTCACTGGCATCTTGCTCTTGTACCGTCGCAAGAAGAAGCAAATGGCCGCTGCTGCTGCTCAGAACGAGAAGACCGAAATGCATAATGCACCCGCCCCACTGCCTCCTCAAGTAATGGCTGGCGGTGCTCCGGCAGCCAGCATTCGTTCTGCTCGCACCGCCTCAACTGCACCCCGCCTCAGTCTGCGACCAGTCACCCAGTTCGATCCAGCTTTCAACGAGCAGCGAAAGAGCGGAGGAAACTTGCTCAACGTTGCTGCCGCCGGTGGTGCTGCTGCTCAATCCCAGAACAACAGCCTCTCACCTTCAGCATCTGCCGAACGTCCAACAAGCGCCTGGGAACGACGTGGTGCAGCAAACGCCCCTGCCGCCGACCCGTTCAAGGATCCTGAGACACAATCCGATCCTCCTTCAGCGAACCCCTTCGGAAACAAGGCCGCGGTCGATACTCAGCAAGCTTCAATCCCTGACTCGCCTCCCAATGCTTCTCCAATGGCTTCTGCAATGCACTCCTCCCAACCCAGTGCTGACTTCGCCAACCCAGCTCCGGCTATCGCTGCTGCTGATTCGAATGCTGTTGCACCAGCAGGAGCCATGTCTTCAATCCCGCCTCCTACCTCTGAGCTTCCCCTTCCACCACCTGTCACCGCGAATAACGCAAGTGCTCCACCGAGCCCAGCATGGACTGAAGACTTCCCCGCTTCCCCTGGCCCAGCTCCTACTGGTCCTCCTCCTGTCGCTGGCGCTATGGCTGGCGCTCGTCCCCAGAGCCCTGCCACTGGTCCCGGTCCTAACAATGTCCATCGTGTTCAACTTGACTTCAAGCCTTCTATGCAAGACGAACTCGACCTCCATGCTGGTCAGCTTGTTCGTATGCTCCATGAGTACGATGATGGATGGGTAAGCTCGGCGTCCCCTTCGACTTGACAAGATCACTAATCTTTCTCAGGCTCTCTGCATCCGCATGGACCGCTCGCAACAAGGTGTCGTTCCCCGCACATGTCTCTCCAAGCACCCGGTCAAGCCTCGTAACGGCCCGCCTCGTCAAGGCCCTCCACCAGGTAACATGCGTGGCCCGCCCATGGGTCCTGGTGGTCCTCAGCAACGTCCTCAGTCGCCAGCTAGTGGTATGAACTCGCCTGGCATGCCCCAAGGCGGCCCCGGTCCCCGTCAAATGTCCCCTCGCCAGATGTCGCCTCAGCAGATGCAAAGCCCTCGCATGCGATCAAACAGCAACGCTCCTCAGCAAGGTCCTCCTCGTGGTCGCTCCAACAGCAACGCGCCCTACGCCGGCCCACCCCGCTCCATGTCCCCTGGCCCCTACGGCGGCGGACCGCAGATGGCCCCTCCACCCCAAATGGGCGGTCGTCCACGATCCAACTCCGCGAACCAGGCTGGTAACCCACGACGAGGTCCAGCTCCCGGTCCCAGCCCCATGAACCCTAACGCTGTAACCTCTGACGGTTCCGGTCCTATGCCGAGCCGGAAGCCGGTACCTGGCATGGCCATGTGAGCCTGGGTGGATCTCAGACAGGTGCTTTTATGAGGAACGTTTTTAGCGGTCTCTTTCTTTTTTTGTCTTTTCCGTTTGTCTTCTTATATTCCCTTCGCTCAGCTTCGATTCCGAGTAGCAGCTGCTCCCACTGCACGCCATTCCTAGACCCACAGACTGTAATAAAGTGTCGGGTTCTGCAGTGGAGGTGCAGCCGCTACGCGACCTCTTCGCTTTTCGATGCTTATACCCCCACAGCCTCGCATTAACCGTCCCTACCACACCTAACGTGGCAGATTGCTGAGCAGGCGAGGCGAGGCGAGATACCTTATTCGAATAATGTCTTGAGGATATTTTATAGTTTTTTTTGCTGCTACCTGTCCGCTGGGAGGGTTTCGGATGGGCTGGTTCTTTCTTGGCTCATGTATATACCTTTCTTTCCACTTTACCTTGGAGCGCCTGGTGCATATGAGTTCTACTGTAAGTGCCGGGTCGCTGCGGGTTAGGGATCGGGTATGGGATTCTTTTGAGAATGAAATAGCTTTTTGGATAGGGAGAATGAAATGAGTATTACAAATCGCCTTTTTTTCGCTTCTTGTGCCTTGTTTCTTGGTGTGTTTGTTCAGGTACACAGTTCCTCGATGTTGGAGTAATCTGGGTCAGCCTTGGCGGCTTGCCTGTCCTGATCACCGGTTTTGTTCGAGTTTTCTGAATCACCAAATCTCTTTCCCGGCATATGGGAAGGGAAAGCGCTTCGCTTTTCCTGAATGATGTGAGTTTTTGTTTCCTCCCAATATGAACGGGAACAGTTCTGTTGGCCATGCTGCCTGGCTGAGTCAAAAGTGCTTCGAGATTTTTGCGAGATTACTTGATTGGCCAGTGGTAGCTGAAGGCTTGTTGACGGAGCCTCAGACCTTCAAGTCTCACGGTATGCTGACACGCTTGAACACATCACCACTTGCACCGTCATGACATAGTGAAGAATTTGCCAAGTATGTGTGGCTGTGTGGCGTCAGTAAGCTGAACTGGCACAGCACTTGTGGTTGCGTTGAGATGGCGGCCGTGCCCCCAGCCGTCCAGTCGCGAGACACCTGTGCCGCCACTAGATACCAGGCGCCATTCGCGTGCAGTGTTGCTAGCACGATGCCCTGCAACCCACACAAGCGGGTCTTCCAAGGCAGAATATCCTGTACGACGTACACCATCGAACTATCTATCTTATTGGTGTCCTAGATCTTGAGTAGAACGAATCACCGCAAGACGCTACCAGGAAGACGAATTACTGCGAGATGCTAATGCGCCAGCCTACCTACCCCCGCCGATCATGCACTGAGGTGATCAGGGGAGATATTTGCCTTCTACAAGAAAAATTAAAAGGCTACCTAGCGAGCTTAACTTTACAACCTTGCAACGTTACAACAGTGATTTTCTAGAGAACTTTAATATAACGGAAAGAGCTCCTCTCTATATAGAGCATAGGGCATAGTTTCTTGAAAAAATCTAGGACTTCTTGTTATGTTGTGCAGCGTGTGTAGAATATCTTATCCCCGAGGACATTCGATTTTTCTTGTGGGTGGCGTGTGAGGTGGGTACGGTGCACGTCCCAGCCACTAACCGATGCTCAGGCGTTGCAGATACCCATGTCATTCTCCTATGCTGTGCGGAACAATAACTTCTGTCCCTTGCTCGTCCTGGATGTCACTAACCCGGTGGATCACACTAAGCAAGTTCCATCTTCTCCACATACTCTCCGCTACTCGACCAGGCCGGCCATGTTCCTACATAGTGAGATCATCCCTACATCGAGAGTTAAATTCCACACTTCACGTATGTATCTTCCTTTCTCCTTCTTATTTCAGACTATACGCCTCGATTCGTGTACCAAGTTCTTCTTTTTCACAATCTTGATTCTCGTAATCTTGTTTATTGCTATTGGGAACGTGATTGGTTGTTGATTGCCAACAATCTTGCATCTTGCCTATTGAAGTATACTACCTCGCCTTACACCACCAACGGTTTGTATCTTCACACCTAGTGCAACACCATGGCTACAAATTGTATGTTCATTTTGTCATCAATACCCATTGCTTGTTGCGAACATCTTGTGGTGAAATTCTTGTTTTGATCACATATTATTCGGACTCGACTTGTATGAGTTTACTGACCTTGCCCAGCAACACAGCTTACCAGCACTGCCGAAGGAGACCATGCATGGACCAAAGAAGCCATCTTCGCCCTAGTTACTATGTTCATCATGGTGCTACTGTCCGGCATAGGTCTAGCATGCAAGAACCGCATGAAGACATCAGACTTCTGGATGCGATATAGATGGGGGGGGATAACCGTGGATGGTATGTCTGGGAAGAACATCTGGAATATAGAGTACGACTAATACTCCGTAGACGAAGAGCTTGCAATGATTCGTGTCAGATCGACCACTTCCGGCTGGGTTAGCATCGCAGACGTCCGGCGCTATCAGCAGGATACATACACATCGATTCTTCGAACGAGGCGCGGGCCCAGACTATTGCGACCCTCGAGCCGAACAAATAATGGGCGGCGGTGATAGCCTGGAAACGTTAGAGGATGGCGAAGGACAGAATCTGTGCAGGGACAGAAGCCGAGCAGCAACAGTGCGCAAGACATCTTGTCTGCAATCGGGATTTTATAACGGGTTGCTGTGTTTGGCATGGGATTGAGAGCCATTCAGAGTCTATCTCAAATCGTGGAGAGTAGCCTCGGACTCACTTCGACTCTTCAATTCGAGTGCAGTGATACGCAAGACGGTGGCACGCGGTCTTTCTTCCTTTAAGACACTATTAAGTGGTCTTCCTTCTTTTTGGGACATTTTTAGACATTTTTGGGAATGGAACCATGTATGAATAACTATTTCATTGTGAGCTGCACCTCTTACCTGCATATTTGCAAGACACTCACTTTGCTGCTGCGCAGCGCGCAATGCCAACAAGACTAAAGACCTTTTTGCCCCATTTATCGAACTATGCCGGTGAGCATGTTCAGTAGACAAGAATGCTTAGCAGTTAGAGGTCGACGGGAGGCAGGCTCAAACGCCCTTGTGGGACTTGCGGTGTGCGAAGACTGGAAGACTGGAAGACTGGAAGACTCGGTTCGATCGCGTTGAGGAAGGAAGCGGGGCGGGGACGGGGGCGGGGAGAAAGCAGGAGTGTGGAGCCATTTTAGCGTATTCGGGACCGTGCGTTCCGGCTAATCCGCTGACGCGCCTCCCAGACCCCACTCACTCGCCCGACATTTGAGGTGCATGGTAGAATGCAGTTTGCAGTTTAGATATTACGCCGTGCTGGTATCTGGACAATTCAGATTCTTCATGATCTGTCTAGCCCCGCCCTTCCCATCCGAGCGAGGGCACCTCTGCGTCACCTGTCTTACCCTCTTACAACTCCGACGTAATCACAGCTAAACACCAAGGCTACCTAAGTTATCAACAAAACAAGGCAAATAGACTGTGCAGACTATCGGTAAACGTGCGACGAAAATCTAAAACTTGCTAAACTCATCCTATATATGCTTTATGTAACAATCTTCCCATCTTCTGATCCTACTCCGCCGGAATTGACTTTGACCAGAGCCGGCTTTGACTTCTTGGCTTTCTTATTGTTCTTCTTCTTTTTGCTTTGCGTTGCAACATCGTTCGATTCAGGCTCTGCCGCCGGTGCCTCGGGCTTATCTTCCAATTGCGCAACACCATCGACTTTGGTCTCTTTATCAACGGGAGCCACCAACGGCTCCTCGACTTGCGTCACCGAGTCTGAACGTACGTGAACGGGTGCTTTGGCCTCGACGGGGACGGCCTTGCTGGCATCGACTTGTTCTGGCTTCCTGTTTCCCATCTGCTGGTACGTCTTTGAGGACTTGAAGTCCAGCTCGTCTGTGAAGGGCTCGAGTGTTGCTGGTTTGTCCGCTGAGGTTTGGGCATCTTTTTCCAATTGGGGAGTATCTTCTTTACTGGGCTCCGGAGTTATTGTGTCCTCTACTACTGGTGCCTGAGCATCCTCTGTTGGAGCAGGTACCGATACAGTCTTCGCTGTAGATTCTTGTGCACCTTCGGTGCTATGTGGCACAACATCAGGAACAGTCGTTTCAGCACCAACCGACTCATGCATCTCCGGCATGGATTCGGCTGTTGGAGTAGCAGCGCCGTCGTTGTTGACCACCGGCGTCGCAGGCGCTCGGGCGTAGTTGCTCATCACAGTCTTCCAGACGAGCTGCAGGAGCTTGCTATTACCCTCTACCGTCGTAATGAAATCTGGCTTTCGGAAAGGCTCAGGATCTTCCGCCATGGCGTTGTTGAGCGATTCTTCGACATAGCTCGGATACCATACATCATCTTCAGGCAGCAAAGGAAATGCATGGTCTCTTGCTACGGTAAGGATATCGAAAATGCTCATTTCCTCGTCGAGAGACTTGAGCTTGTTCTGAGCTAGCTCCGCAAGACCCGGTAGCTTGTAGCGAGCGGCGGCGCAGTATACACCAGCGCCTAGCTTGTAGACTTCGGGTATGACTTTGTCGGATGACGCTAGGGTGCTGAGACTCTGGTATTTACCGGTGTACAAGTAGTGTACCAAAGTGTGTGCCGTGTTCTGGTCCAGCTCCGGTAGAAGTACGGACTGCTTCACGAAAGCCAACGGATAAGACTTTGCAGCAAGAACCTCGCTACGGCTCAAGACACTGTCGTGCACGAGGAAGCGGGTGGCTTCTGGTCCAACTTCCAACGATACCATCTGAGTAGTCGCATAGGGTCTGTATGAAGTCGTCAGCGCTGTACTAGGAATCAATGATGGTAGGTAACTTACGAGACCTCTTCAGGACTGACTGCTAAGTCCCCCATGCCGTACGCGTACCCGCCCATACCGTCATTGTCATGCGATACGTCCAAGGTAGAGTTATCGCTAACAGACATGTTGTACTGACACTCAGCGACACCTGTTGGTACTCGCGAGAAAGTCCGACCAGACACCTTCCTTTATCCCATGTCGACCAAGTCTACAATAATGAGGCTCAAAATACATGCGCTGTCACTCATCGTGAGACGCGGGGTTATATATGCACTCATGAGTTGTCAACTCGATTGTGTTCTCAGCCTTGTAGGTGCCGGGATCCCGTTGGTCAGCCTCCTGGTCATTCACTGCACCCCGCTGATGGTGCGTCCAATAGGTGAAGAGTGATCGCTAAACTGAGCATGACCGGTGAGATTGGGCTTATATCCTTCCGTAGCTTCTTCTACGGTATGCGCTTCAACCCAATAGCCCAACGGGCGGGATACCGCTGGTAGCCTGCAATGCGTGTCATACCAGCGATGTATGCAGTTCAAGGGCTCCTGGTACAGTACGAACACGTATGTCGGCGAGAATGCTAAATGAAGCGAAATCAAATTCGGATATCAAGTTAAGAGATACACTTTAGGGCGGGAGATGTAGATCGATAATGTTGTCGTTCTTGTGGGAAGTCGTGGGAAGTCAAAGTAACTGATCGAAACGGCATGACATACCTTGCATTCATTTGCCACACCTCAACTCCGCTTCATATATAAGATGCGGAAAAGACCGCTTCGCCTCAAAGGAAGAGTCCAGCAAGCGACGGCGTATGCTATGCGCCACCTTGAACAGCATTGCAGGTCTAGGAATTGTGTGCAGAGTTCAGATATGATTGGTTGATAGGACGATAGACTAAGACCATGAACATGGAAACAGATGTCGTCCTTCTCTGCAATAAACAATCTTATTCATCTCAGATTGTACAACATCAAAGACAACGAGTACCATTATAAAGAACAAGACTGAAGTCCGCGAACAGACATGATGCGCGCGAAGGGTGGATGCGCAGACTAACACCTTACCTATCCTGGATTAGCGTATTTTCGCCTCGCAAACATACATTAGTACCTTGTACGTCTCCATACTAACAGCGCTTCA
>JAESFQ010000534.1_pt1 | contig 14061 bp, 20 predicted proteins | sample 9269431 | NCBI WGS metagenome assembly JAESFQ01 (sample SAMN14502588, study PRJNA617103) | algae metagenome | isolation source: Plectolyngbya sp. WJT66-NPBG17 and co-occurring heterotrophs from well... | place: USA: Mojave Desert, Joshua Tree National Park, California | collected 2006-08-06
AGTCTCCACAAGATGTGTTCGAAGGTTCTGCGCGTAACCTGCACCTACCCGACGGCTACCACAATGAACATCCACAAACAGAGTGAACATGCGTTTGTGCAACCCACTTCCACATCCTTCCCCACCTAGCCGATAAAACCCCCGTTCATATGTCCGTAAGTGTAGAAGAACTGTCACTCACCTGCTCTCAACCCTCCCGAATCACTCACCTTTGCTTTCCAAAATCCTCACAGACAATTACAATGGCTATCTCCAGTTCAGTAACAGCCGGTATAGTCATAGCAATCTTCTCCTTCCTACTCCTCATTTTGGTCGCTCTTTACTACAGTCACCGTCGTCGCACGCATAACACGCCTTCAAAAGCAACAACGCCTTCTTCTCCTACGGGCTCGAGTTCTCCAACACTCCCTCCGTCACAGCTCACGCGCAGTAAGAGGCTCACTGGTATTCAGAACGTGCAACAGCAACAGCATACGCGCTTCCCAAGTCTGGAGAACGGACCTGGTCCAACTCTCATCACAACACCTCCTACGTCCACGCCCAATATCCCGACAACTAGCACGATTAGAGCAGTAACGATTACGCCTGCGAGGTCCCCAACGAGCGCTACGATGCAACGCCCTGCTACTACGGCATCAAACAAACGGAGTAGTTTGCATCAAGCAGTTTTGGGCGTCGGGACGACGGACAGCCAGATGAACAATAGTGATACTACAAAGGAAGCCGGTGAGAAAATTGGAGCCCAGAATCTGAACGCTAACCCTGGTGCTGGTGTTGAGAGACCGAAGGCATATACTGGAGCCTGGCCTTGACAGGTGTGTTGAAAGTATTCGCAATATTCCAGGGACATGTTTGGAGATTGATGAGCTGAGAAAATTTGGGATTCTGAATTTGTAGACTAGATTGATCAGGCGTTGATAATCTTAGCATGTTATAAACGAGTGACTGCGCTGATCGATGAACTGAGAAAATATGTAGACTTGGTTCATCTGCACAGCGCACTAGTGAGCGCACGGTACACGCATACTATTGTCCCGTATTCGTACTGTTACAAGACTGGAACGGAAACCACATACCTACCTCTGAATTCTACACTTTTCCTTCATCGACATCACACCATCATCACATCACGCAGGGGGGCATGGGCAGGGGAAATGGCAATCAAGCGTCGTCCTCATGTCTTGCAACACTCGGACTCAGCGACACCTAGTGGGGGGGAGAACCTTTTGTTTCATTGACTCCTGATCATCATGCCGCCGTATATAGCCGTAAAACCATGCCATAGTCGTGGCAGAAGAGACCCTTTCCCAGACACCATATTTTCAGTAACCCGAGAAAGGAGGAAGAAGGGAGACCATCTGGTCGCGCATGCGCATTCGTATTTACGAGCGGGCGGGGCGGTCGTTGAAGCGGCGGGGACCGCGCTCGACGATTTGTTGCTGAGAGACGGCAATGACGTTGGTGGGGATGCTGTCGAACTACCGAGGATGTTAGTGAAAGGCTCAAAAGTGTAGGTACAAGGAGGAACATACGCCCATGCTCTTGAGCAGGTCCTTGGTCTCCTGGTCGACGTCGAGCGAGCCAGACTCGCTGTTCTGGGTGAAGTCGAGAGCGGAGATCTCGGGGACGTATTGGTCCTTTCGCTCACGCTCCTCTTCTTGGAGCTTGAACGAGATACCACGGACGGGACCACGCTGGATACGCTTCATCCTGCGGCTTGTTAGCCTGATGTTTCTGTACTGGAGCTCAATGCTCATGAAGTGTTCCAGCGATGACGAGTGAACAGCTTTTCCTTGGGGGTGCTAAAGAGCTCGCGCAGAGGCATTGCATGTTATCCCTCTGCGCAAGTCGCTTCGAGCCTCCCAGGACCTAGCCCCTCACCACCATTGCCGCAACCCCCGGTGTTGGCACGTACAGATGGGTAGTGTATCCGGCAATCTTGTTCCTGAGCCTCTTGGAGGCAATGATGGCAATCTCATCGCAGATCCTCTTGTTGGTCTCGAAGTCCAGCGACAACTTGGGGTAGTAACGCTCAATGATGACCTTGGCGGACTTCTTGACGGTCTTAGTTCGGACGCGACCCATTTTGGCGACTTGTTGTGTGAGCTGGGAGAAGAGGTTGTCGTGGGAAGGGGCGGTGGCTGTCGGGTCAGTTGGGTTGTCGCTGAGGAGTAGAATTGTCGGGACGGGGCTCGATAATTCGCGTAATGTGTGTGGAGGGCCGTGCACAAGAGCTAGTCACAAAAGGCTTGGCGCCAACGCGACCTCGCGATGCACGGGGAATTGGACCATCATGAAAACCATTGCCCAGCCGCAAGGAGTGGTGTCAATTGTGTACAGAATGTTGGTATCTTTCGCTCGCTAACTACAACTGTTGGACTAGAAAATTACACAAAAGAAATACAACAAAGATGCCCGCTCGCAAAATCCCATACTCCTTGCAGACTGCTTGCAACGAGACTCCAAACACCATCGCCGTGTAGATGCCAATTTGAGGTAAGAGACCAGACTGTATCGACAAGATGATCCGAACGTATCAGCTTAGTGACCACCCTCGGCACTACCCCCCGAGTCGCCGTGGTGTGCAGGGTTGGGGAAGTAGAATGCACAGATTGCGATGATGACGTACGTCATCACGCAAAGCATACCCTCAAGGTAGTTCGAACTCTTATCCCGGAGGAAAGAGCCGACCGCCAGAACTGCAAGGACCAGAGCAACAGCGTCGAAGATGGCAAAGTTGTAGTCCATTGAAACACCAATACCCCAGCCAACCAGTACCACGAGCGGTGCATTGAACAAGGCGGTCTGAATAGAGGCTCCGAGCACATGGGCGAGGGCCATGTTGATCTGGTTGTCATAGGCTTCGTCGATGGCGAGAAGATGTTCGGCGATCTTCTCGACGAGCGGGATCAGGATAAGACCGACAAAGGCGTCACTGACGCCACGCTCTACAATGTGCGGAATCTGGAGCACAAGGAAGATGGCGACGAGTGATACACAAGCCAGTGAGATGAGAAGAGCAATGATGACTTCGGTCATGGTGAGCTTGGGCTTCGCCAATTCCTCGTGGCGGTCGTTGTCCTTGTGGTCATCTGCCTCGTAGATCTCGTGGAGCAGACCATCGTGTGACACGGTCTGGAAATACAAGTAGACCATGTAGCCTAGGATAGATATGATGGCGACACCGCGGGATATCAGACGAGTGTTGTAGGCAATGTCGACAGTTGCTTCGTAGTCGGGGTTCTGGTAGAGGTATGCGTAAAAGACAGCGGGGAGTACAAGCGCGGCTACACATGTTAGCATCAGAACTTGATCGAGGCAAGAGCAGGACTGGCGTACTAGCAGAGACAAGCATCAAACCACTGCCGTTCTCGGAGACAGCGGAATGGAATTCTTGATGGTCGTTCTTGATACCACCTGCAATGAAGCTAAAGCGAGTTAGTGGTAGTTCGATTGAGGTTCTAAAGAATGCTTACCATGTTCCGAGGCAAAGGAGCAGGTTGGCAAGGATAGAGCCCAAGATGGCAGCTTTAATGACCTGTACGTTGGAGTCGCCCTTGGAGGTCTTGAGCAAGACCATGAACAGTATTATTTCAACAATGGAACCAAATGTGGTCTCGAGAACAACAGCAAAGGCCTTGTTTGGCATTTTGCGCGAGAATTCCTGACCAGCGAAGCCGAGCAAGTTCGCCGCCGGAAGCATGGCAATATAGTTAGTGACGAAGATTGCTACATGCCATTCGGGTTTCGCGAAGTGCTGTTGAAGTAGTCAGTATAGGAGACTCGTCTCTTGATATACCAGACTTACTAGTGCAATGGCAACAGGTACAATGGGCCACAAACAGTTGACTAGCAGAGACGGTGTGCTGCTACTCTTGCCGCTGATAACAAGGAACTTGATTGGATTGAAACCCCTTCGGCCACTCTCGCCCTCAGGATGAAGGCCCGGAGTCACCTTGTGCCCATTGTGGTTATACTGTGGCAGTTCAGAGCGACGTCTCTCACGGCGATGGTCGGTGTGGGGAGGTACGGTGCGTGGGGTCTTCTCGCTGGTATATTCTCGGCTTCGCGATGAGCGGTGTCCGTGACCGTCGGGATAGTCTCGCGAGCTTCTTGAACGGTGCGCCATGACTTCCGTATACGTGGGTTGCTTGAGGTGTAGTGTTCAAGGGTACTTTGCGCTAAGAGTGGGAGTTGTGGTTCGGTGCTTCAGGGCGGGCGGATGCGTTGGCCTGCAGCAATTGCAGACTGTAAGGTTGCACTCGAAGAGGATGTGTAAGAAGGTAAATAAAAAGGAAAGACAGGAAGGCCGGTAGCACTAGACATTGTAGAAGGGCCGGGCGTCATTTCGGGATGAATGGTGTTCTTCCTTGTTTATGGGGCTGCAGGTCGCAACGGGCGCGTCTACAGCACAGCCTCGACGCTACGATCGCCAAACAACAAAAGCGCCACAGCATTTACACCGAAACTCTTGCAACAGACCACGCCATTGCTAGCCACTTGGTCTTCATTGGTCCCTAATAGCACCGATTCACGTTTATTCACTCTCGCGCTGAGCTTATTTGCAGTAGACACGTCACCAAGCATGCTTGACCCCCTTGGCGGACACTTTGACGCGGAGTCCAGAACAGGGTTTCAGCTTCATGCACATTGACGTGGGTGGGCCCTGATTCCACTTCTCAGGTTTATCAAGAAGCAGGGTCTCGATCTCCACCATACAAACGGGAACTCTTGAATGCCAGGCTAAGCTCGACCGCACTATATGGGACACAAGTGCAGGAGCATGCAGGTGTGCTTCCGACTTGCGATTGATCATGGTGTTGTTCATTCCAGTGCCAAAAAGGCCCGGGGTTAATCGCGGCCTCGGGACGATTAGAGCTCTGCTGTTACAAATAAAGCCTGCCCATCAGGTACACAGTCGTAGTAGGATCTGACACACAGGCAACGCGTCCTACAGACGTTCTATAATGCGATACTGAAGTCGTTGCTCAGCCAGATCTGATTGGGTCCTGGTGGTTCGCATGTATTGTGCCTTGCATATGATAGACTAGTGACAGGGTGGTAACGTTCGTTGGCTGGATGCGCCACTACATCCCAATGGTATGATGTCAGATCGCTCTCTCTGCACCTCTGAACACCGGAGACTGAAAACTTACCCAAACGACCAATAAGTATTCCGCACAAGCTTGAGCATAACCAGTCACCTGGCTGTGTGCACGGGACAGGCGTTATCAGGAGGCGCGTGTTAGCGTCATGGCAACAGCGACTCATCCATCAACACACAAACATCGCTCGTCCATCTCATCCCATCTTCACACCCATCCATCTCTGTGATCTGCATCATGGTCTTCTTCTCCGGCTTTGCGCTGTGCGCAGCCATCACAAGCGTAACAGCGCTCCAGATCCCACTTCTGTCATCCAGCAATCAAGCGCCACTCGGACATCCACATGGAACCAAACCTTTGGTTAATTCGACCGAGCTGCAGGACCTCATCAGCGGGGACAGACTGATGGCGCGTGCGAAGAAGATGTACGAGATCGCGAAGCTTGGTGAGGAAGAATACAATCATCCTACAAGAGTCATTGGGAGTGCTGGTACATTTGCGCAGGTTACATATTGTGTCCTGATGTTAATATCCCTACAGGTCACCTCGGAACGCTTTCTTACATCTATGAAACTATCCTCCAGCTTGGCGACTACTACACAATCACCAATCAATCCTTTCCAGCTGTGACTGGCAATGTTTTCGAGTCGCGTCTAGTGATAGGCGACGCTGTCCCCAAGTCTGCAAGGCCTATGGGATTGACGCCAGCCACCAAAGACAAAGAGCCTGTCCATGGCGATCTTGTTTTTGTTGAAAATGAGGGATGCCAGGCGTCTGACTACCCGGACTCGGTAGCCGGCAACATCGCCTTCGTGAAACGTGGTGTCTGCCCCTTTGGTACCAAGTCCGAACATGCCGGTCGCAAGGGTGCTACTGCTGCCATTGTCTACAATTATGAGAAAGACGGTGTTTCAGGCACACTCGGAACGCCATCACCAGACCATGTCGCCACATTTGGCTTATCTGGTGAAGAAGCTGAGCCGATTCTAAAGAAGCTCCATAAGGGAAAGCGCGTTGATGCGATCGCCTACATCGATGCTGAGGTGAACTCGATACTGACTGTCAACATCATTGCGCAGACGACAGCTGGCGACCCGGATAATTGTGTCATGCTCGGTGCCCACAGCGACAGTGTTACCGAAGGTCCCGGCATCAACGATGATGGAACAGGCACGATGTCGCTGCTTGAGATTGCTACCCAACTTACCAAGTTTAACGTTACTAACTGTGTGAGATTTGCATGGTGGGCAGGGGAAGAGGAAGGCCTGCTCGGTTCTGATTACTATGTCGCCTCTTTGCCTGAGGAGGAAAATCAGAAAATCCGTCTCTTCATGGACTATGATATGATGGCTAGGTGAGTAGCCGCTATCCTTCTCTTGCCCAACGACTTTTCGCTAATAAAAACCAGCCCCAATTTCGCCTACCAAATCTACAACGCTACGAACGCGGTGAATCCCAACGGCTCGGAAGAGTTGCGCGATTTGTACATCAAGTGGTACGAGGATCAGGGTCTGAACTACACTTTCATTCCATTCGATGGTCGCAGCGATTACGATGGCTTCATCCGAAACGGTATTCCCGGTGGTGGCATTGCCACCGGAGCCGAGGGTATCAAAACAGAGAAGGAAGTAGAGATGTTTGGGGGCAAGGCAGGGGATTGGTATGATCCTTGCTACCACCAGCTTTGCGACGATATTTCAAACCTCAATGTTACCGCGTGGGTCGTCAACACCAAGGTATGTGCTCTGAAGATTTGACATGGAGAGACCGCCCGCTAACACTTAGGAGCTAATCTCTCATTCGGTCGCTACGTATGCGCGCTCGTTCAAGGGTTTCCCCAAACGAGAGCTTGAGGCTTCGGTCAAGTATACAACGTACAAGGAGGATGTGAAGTACCATGGCGCCAAGATGTTCATCTAGAATCTGGCTCCTTGTTCCTTTTCAGTGTATGCTGTAACCTGCTTTTTGAATCTATTGAGGAATGAATGCACGTCGCCGTTGATGACTGTGAATATACCGTGAGAATGAGTCTTGCAAAATCTTGTGAAGCATGAAAGCGCAACCCTCTCTGGCAGAGCAAGATTTTAGGCCTCGCGTTAACCCGACGTGTTCTGACTTGTGCGATGGTCGATCTGGAGATGCACAAGAACTGATGGTGATTGACACCAGGAAGTCGCGCTAAGCGAACGGCCCGCAGCACTGAACCAACTCATCGGTTGCAGTTGCAGGTCGCGTCTTCTCCAATTGCACCATGTCACCAGTCTCGATGCCTTCAGCCCTCACCTTTGAGTTGCTAGGAAAGTGCTCAGTGAGTGTTATCTGACGCGCATCTTGGACCCGGTCTGACACCTGCAGGTCACCAAAGCACGCGCTGCAACGCTGCATCTGCCTCATGGCCCCGTACCCCTCCCCATCTTCATGCCCGTTGCGACGCAGGCTTCGCTCAAAGGCCTCACACCAGATCAACTCGAAGACCAGGGCTGCCGGTTATGCCTGAACAACACGTACCATCTGTACGGCCAAACTTCCGCCTCCATGCCAGCAACTGCTGACATGTGGGAGAGGTCTTAAGCCAGGACAAGCGACACTCGATGCCATAGGCGGCGCGCACAAGCTCCAGTCATGGCCACACAATATCCTCACAGGTGCCATATACCACAACACCAAAGGATGAAGAGACGGAAGTGCTGACTGCTGCAGATAGTGGCGGGTGGGTCATGCCTCCAACTTGATGAACGAGCAGACGATGGCTGACACCAACACCAGCTTCCAGATGGTATCGCTACTAAAACTCGCCAAAGTGACCGAGGAAGGCGTCCGCTTCCTTAGTCCCCACGACGGGTCGCCCATGCTGCTCACGCCTGAGCACTCAATCTCTCTCCAAAACTCAATCGGCTCCGACATCATCATGCAGCTTGACGACGTTATCGCGACCACCTCGCCCGACCACGCGCGCATGAAAGAGGCCATGGAACGCTCGGTACGCTGGCTTGACCGTTGCATACAAGCGCACAAGTATCCAGAGAAACAGAACCTCTTTTGCATTATACAAGGAGGACTGGATTTAGATATGCGAAGAGAATGTACGGCTGAGATGGTCGCGCGAGATACACCAGGCATTGCCATAGGGGGTTTGTCTGGTGGGGAGGAGAAAGCCGCCTATTGCAACGTTGTGAAGACATGCGCCGACCTGCTCCCTGAGAAGAAGCCTCGATATGTCATGGGTGTTGTACGTATTTGATAATTTCCGATGAATTACCCGTTACTGACCAATGTAGGGCTACCCAGAAGATCTAGTCGTATCCGTCGCACTTGGGGCAGATATGTTCGACTGCGTTTGGCCAACGCGAACAGCTGTAAGCCATACTTCTCACTTACCTTTTACTACCGTACTGACATCTTTTAGCGATTCGGTAACGCCATCACAGCCCGCGGTTCCCTAAATCTTCGCAACGCCGTTTACTCCGAAGACTTTGGTCCTATAGAGGAAGGTTGCAAATGCACCTGTTGCCGTCCAACATCTGATGGTGGACTGGGTATCACTCGGGCCTACATTTACCATGTCACCGCGAAAGAGACTGCTGGAGCGCATCTCCTTACCATGCACAACGTGTATTATCAGCTCAACTTGATGAGATTAGTGAGAGAGGCCATCATGCAAGACCGATATCCACAGTTTATCATGGACTTCTTCAGCAAGTTGTACAACGGAGAGAAGGAAAGGTATCCCATCTGGGCGGTCGATGCATTGAGAGGTGTTGGTGTAGATCTGCTTAGCGAGGAGACGGACGGAAAGTCTTGACACTGACATCAATCGGGAAAACTCTTGCTTTCGTAGTCTCCCTTACAAGACACTCCTGCAGCTCGAAAGTGTAACTGCCAGATTTGACTCTATCAATTACGGAGAACAGTCACCGCGCCAGTATTAAACTGTACGACAGTTCAGAAAATGTTTTTCTCTCTTGCCCGAACGTTCTTTAATTCCCAGATCAACATACACGTCACTCATCTCCGCTCATGGCCCATACTCAGGCGGGCTCCAAATCTTCGTCGACCCAAACGCCGGGATGATCTTGCCGAGCACACCACTAAACTTCTGGACAAACGGATGTGACAGAGTTCCAGTCACAGTGTTGAATATCATGATGCCCCATTCCGTCTGCGGGTTTGCAATCCACGGCGCTCCAGGAATGAGTTTCTGCGCCTTGTCGACGTACTCTCGGGTAATGCGTTCATAGTTGGCGAGTGCGGTGGGAATGTCGTCTTGAGAACGGGAGATTTCACCTGCGAGGACGTAGGCGCCTACTATGGCTGCACCGGTACCCTGTTCATGGTGTTAGCGTAAAGCTCTCATGTTACAAACCGAGACTGAATAAAACTTACGACACCAGAGATGGGACTGGGGCAATACGCCGCATCTCCGACTAGAGCCACGCACCCCTTGACCCAAGTATCCATCTTGACCTGGGCAATCTGCTGCATGTAGAAGTCGTCTGCATTCTTCATCGCCCGTATACAACGCTCCGTCTGCCACCCCGCACCCTCAAACTCTTTCTCGAACCACGCTTGTTGCTCTTCCCTGTTTCCTTTCTTCAGCAACGCGTCTAACTCGTCGAAGCGGCTGAGATTCGAGTCGGTGACGGCGAGATACGCTCTTGTTGTACCGTATTGATCAGGGCGTAGAAGGAAGAGCCGGCCGCGCGATGCGTTGTACCACTGTGCATACTGGGTATCAACGGGATCACGGGGCATGGTGAAGAGCGCAGAGTACTGTCCGAGTCGGTACAGATAATCGTCGTTGTTGGGTCCGTGGCCAAAGACCATGCGGCGGGTTCGTGACATTTGGCCATCGGCGCCGATGACGACGTCGAATTCTGTGGGCGGCAGCTTGCCGTTCTTGAAGGTGACGAGTGCTTTGCCGGGTTTGGAGTCGTCTTGTTTGATTTCCGTGGCCATTTCGCCGAAGATGTAGGTTATGTTTGGGTTAGATATTGTGAGTTCGTAGACGATGCGTGCCATGTCTCCTCGAAGGATTTCGTACTCGCTTGTTGCTGTGATGGAATTAGGTCCCAGGGTTCATCTCGACTTGACAGTGTCTCTTCATTCCCTTGGAATGCAAGAGGCCATAGCAATGACATACCGCTTTGTCTCTCCTCCTCCCCGGTTGCTTCAAACGTCGCCCGCCTTTGCCCATCCCGATATACAAATTGCATTCCAACTTCAGTCGTAGTCTTCTCTTTTACTTTTTCCAATATTCCCATCCTTTTCACAATGGGCAGACATGAGGAGCGTAGGTCGACGGCTTGACCACCTAATCTTGGTTCGGGCGCTCGTTCTAGGATGATGATGTGGCTGGTAGGCATGAAGCGGCTCAGCCAATACGCAGTCACAGGGCCGGCGATACCAGAGCCAGATATGAGGATGTTAATGGGTCTTGTAGTGGTGGCGGACGGCATCTTGGAGTAATATGAATGATTGGTGTTGACTAAGGTCGAGAGAGTGTGAGCTGATGTATGAGGGTATGCAAGGTACTGCGGATAAACGTGCACAAGACGAGGGAAGCTGCAGTGGTGTAGTTCTCCCAACGGACATCCGTCTACCCAGACTATATACTTTCCATCCTTCTGCTCCTTCGGTCCTTTGCATGCGTCCTAATTCAACATTACTCCCCTACCCAAGGTGCAGCCTACTAGGATACAGACAGAATCGCGAGTCGGAACTCCGTCCTTACTACTTGCAAATCGGGTTCTTGCGCGCTACGGCGAAATTCTACCGGGTCTAATGACATCACCAGGGTTCCAAGACAATCGGCGGCTTTGGTGCCACTAACATTATCTCTCAGCCTTGTTGCGATTGGATAAAGCTCGACATGGAGGTTTTTGTGTTCCAGGCGTACAGTCGTGCATGGGCAAGAGCCTGGAATTTGTCGGTTGTCGACCATCAACCGGCGCCGCAATGGGCACGCAGACTCTCGTAGTTTTGGCTTCACTGGGCTTAACGTGGAGTCGGAGGATACGAAAGTTCCGACTTCATCTCCGCGTTACTGATAAGGCCTCCATATCACCATGCCTGGAAACATCCTCAAACACCGTGCATCTACATTTTTCCCCGCGATCGAGGCGTGCTTTTTACTTGTCATGAACATATACCAGACTTATGGGTACTTGCAGTCGAGTGACACGCCGCACCGGACAGGTGTCGGCGCACCTCGCAATGTATGCGCGACGTATGCCAGATGCATTCATACGATCACGTTTGGCCTGGGTGAACATCTCATGGTGTTTTTTACTCACTGACCTATTGAACCACAACATTGCATGCGCAACGGATCTGTTTGGCACGACGGAGGCACACAGTTGCTCCATAACACACGATCTCGCTACCAAGTATTACCTATGGAATCAAGTCACACTCATCGTGAGCTAATAAATTCTAATTTCAAGACACCATTCCACTTGATTCAGATAGACGACACCAATATCTCTACATGGGGCGTTGCTGCAGAATTCACGAGCAGACTCTGCGTATCTTGAACATGGAAGAAAAGGCCCTCCACACTCATATGTGCGCAATAGAGGAGCTTCCGATCGAGCTTTTGCTTATGATTCTTCATCAGCTCCCTCTCTCCGCAACGGCCAGTTTAGCACATACCAATCGGAGGTGGCTTAAACTTATTTCTGAGGTTGGTAGCATCGATCTGTCGCTGCCAGGCTCCGAGTTTCAGCGTGCTGAATATATGCTCCGATGGGACCAAGACCACTCCCGCGGATGGCTGTGTTTCGCATGCGGCACTTACCATCTCTTGGTAGGCGAGTATCGATCAATACTAGAACCACTAGGCGAAAAACTTCTCTTATGTCCTCGCGACGAGGATATGTATCCCTACCACATCCGATTCAGTGGCGATTGTTTCCATTGGAGAGATTTCCAAAGAGCTATGCATACTTTTCGATACCAACCAGACCATGGGGGCATCGACCATCTGAATCGCTCCTATGTACCAGCCGATGGCACCGGCTGGTTTCGAGACTCGTTAGTTCTTGCTGTGGACGACCACCTCTTGTTGCGTCACCGCTGGACATGTGGCATCGGCAGCTACAGCCCAGTACCTTATTTCAGAAACGGGTTAGACGCTGCGAAACTGTGCCCACATACGGCTCCAATACATCAGTACATCTTCACAGACACTTTGGATATCGCCAATGGACTCTCAGTAGAAAATAGAGCTGAATTTGAGGAAGGCGGAAAATTCGACCGAGGCATCGTGTACAAGATTGAGCGCTGCTCAGATTGCCCGACTGAGATCTTTATCGAGATATTGCCCTCACGAATCGTACAAGGAGTTCGGCGACACCTGAAGAACTCTCCACGCGCCCTGAGAATCACTCGATACGTCGATCTTGGACCTTGCAACACCCCTGAAGACCAAGAGTGGTTGGCCTTGACAGGGCAAGCAGGTTGCCGTGCGGAAGACTTCACGCGTCGTCAGTCGATAGCAAAACAATTCGGAGAGGACATATGGGACCGTCCGATAATGGCGGGCTGGCCATCTCATGACAATTGCTGGAGAGAAGTCGCGCGTTTGGACGTGGAAAGACAGAGAAAAAGGAAGTCTACATTATTGAGGCTGAAATCATTATCTGCTCGCATCCTTGCTTTTAAGACTGCGTAGTCAAAGACCATACTGTAGTCAGGCTAAAAATGAGGGGATAGCCTGGTTTCTCTCCGAAGTTGGGTTGAGAATATCTAGGAAGGAACGCTAGCCTGATGACTAATACACGCGGTGTCGACGCGTCGGGTGTCTGCAGGTCGCAACAGCGAATGTTGAAAATCAACGTACATTATGTACTGGAATTTACAGCCTCGTTCTTTCTCTCTAAATTTCTGTGGCATTTGTTCTCACATGAACCGAATTATGAAACTCTTGATGGACTTTTGAGGTGGTTCGAGGGTCGCGTGAAGACCTGCGACTGTTACTGGCACTCGGCCATGCCTTTTGGTGCTACTTGCTAACTGCGAATAACGAGATAGAAATATATTAATCGCTGCGACGCCACCGTATGGCATAGTCAAATAGAGCGATGTTCTGCACCCTGTCAGACCGTAACTAGTCGCCGCAAAGGAAGGTATAGCTTTAATGTAATAGATAGAACCGTCATCATCTGCGACAATGGTTGAGAGATACTCAGGCTGAAAAGAACTATGGAAAATCTACAAGAAGAGCACGGGTCATGCCTCGCCGTCATGCAAGCACGGCATCTAGCGAGGTATTGCGTGCTCGCCACCTCCGCATCTATACGACGAAACCCAAGCGATTGCGACAGGCCAAGAAAGACCGGAAATAACGTCGCGAGATAGATACACGCTATATATAAATAACAGGCGCTTAAGCCTCACAGCTTGAGGCTGTCACCAGCAATATGCCCTCAGCAACATCGCAAGAACCCCCTTTCGTTGCCAAGTGGAACCGACCTAAGCAAACGACTGAGAAGTTAGACTGGGCAGACATCAAGATCATCGATCTGTCCACTTACAATGAGCCCAATGGGAAGCAGAAATTGGCTGAAGAGCTAAGAGATGCAGTGAGTTGGTAGACTTTGCACAAATAAGCCCATCTTCTAACTTATATGACGGTGCATCACACGGGCTTTTTCAGCGTTACCGGCACTGGATTTACACAAGAAGAGGTCGATCGGCAATATGACATTGGCCAAGCTTACTTCAACCTGCCGCTAGAAGAAAAGGGTGACCCGAAGTACCGATGTGATTTTGCAAAGGGCAATTACTTTGGGTATCGCGCGGTACGCCTCATCCTACCCAGTACCAGTTACAAGACGTACGCAACTAACGCGAGAACAAGGCCAACGAGAAGAAAATCATGGGCACCAGCGTCCTCGACAACGTCGAGTCACTGAATATACCCAAATTCATCCCTTCAAATTCCCATGAGCCCTTT
>JAESFQ010000535.1_pt1 | contig 14059 bp, 12 predicted proteins | sample 9269431 | NCBI WGS metagenome assembly JAESFQ01 (sample SAMN14502588, study PRJNA617103) | algae metagenome | isolation source: Plectolyngbya sp. WJT66-NPBG17 and co-occurring heterotrophs from well... | place: USA: Mojave Desert, Joshua Tree National Park, California | collected 2006-08-06
ATATCACCCCTTAATCCAAGCTAAACCTTTTTGCTGCCATACATCTCAACCCAAATAACCATGCCTCACGCGACTGCAACCGTAAACGGCGTCCTAGTCGCCGAAACCGATTCATACGAAATTGTCGACGGAAACATCTACGTAGCGACACCCTCTCCTTTTGTTCCCTTTCTGCACCTCTAATGTTTCTAGTTCCCACCTGATGCCATCAAATCCAACCACTTCACACCTACAAACACCACAACTCACTGTCCGTACAAAGGCGACGCAAGCTACTACACCGTTACAGCCAATAAGACGGAAGTAAAAGACGCGGCGTGGTACTACCCAGAACCATTGGAAGGCATGAAAAAGATCAAGGGGTATGTTGCATTTTACAAAAGTAAGGCTGATGTGAAGAGTGAGTAAAGGAGAGAAAAGGATATGGGTCAGGAAGGTTGAACGTGAATGTGGGTATATTCTGTATTGAATGGAACCCCAAAGAAAGACAAGATGCATATTTTCCTTGTCTAGTAACGCCGGTAAAATGCTCATCATCTTCATAAGAACTGAATCCAATGTTGCGGAATCATGCATCAACAGCCATCATCATCGTGTCGTCGCCATCGATACCCACAGCAGGCGGCTCAATCATAACACCCCGCCCTCTTCCTTCGAGCAGTTCTCTTCGTACCTCCGCGCTGATGCTCTTGTGACCTCTTGTAAGCAGCAAGTCTAGTAGCGCCTCTCTTTGGTCCTCGGTGATGTCGTTCCTGTATCTTTGCGCAAAAGCAAGCAAACACTGATGCCAAATGACGGGCAGTTTACCGGTGTTACCTAGGTCGCCTGCGACGGACTCGGTGTCCATAGCGTCTGCGCTGCTTGCACCTACGCCACGGAAGCGCAGGAAGTGGAAGACGAGCGCGTCGATGACCTTGAAGGGAAGGGCATACTTTTTCTCGAGCAGTGTTTTGATGAAGATGTTGCAGGGCCCGGCGGCATCGGGGTCGGACGACATTTGTTCGGCGGCGATTTCGCAGAGACGGTGAAGCGCAGCGGCGGAGTGTAGGACGGGGACGGAGACCTTGGCTACGACAGAAGCCACGATGATAGCGTCACGTTGTGTGCAGGTGATGTCCGTGAGCATAGGGAAGACAAGACCCTTGAAGAATGCGCTGGGCTTGTAGAGCGCCTTCTTCAACGCATTGTACAGATGCACGTTCAGCTTGTGTGTTTCCCGAATGTTCTGTTGTACTAAAGGTAGCAGTATGGTGTTGAGGAAGATTTGCGCCGTTCGAGGGTCCCTGGAGATGAAGATTCGGGTAGCAGCGAAGGTGGCATTGGGTGTCCAGTCGTCGGGACGTGTGATGGCGACGAGGGTTTCCCAGGCGGGGATTGTAGGTAGGATCTTGAAGGGCTTAGGCAGCTTGCCACTCTTGTAGCGGCTCAAGATTAACCCAATCTTTGAGTATACTGTGCAAGCTTAGTAAAAATATCAGGTTGTGCAGTGAGAGGGTTGTACCTTCGACGACCTTTGCAGGTAGTTCAATTGCGTCTTCTGGAGCACCACCGCCTTGGATGTCTGGTTGTTGTACTTCGCCGCCAGCCTCGTGGGCGGCAATCTTCTCCAGGATAAGCGCTGCCAGATCTGTACCGGGGCCAGATTGCTGCGCTTCTTCGCCTGGCCACACGATGGGGTTGTCGTCTGTTGGTATGAATTTGTTCCACGCCGCCAGATCGTTAGCGTCGATCTCGACCTCTTCTACCTCATCATCGTCCTCGCCCCATGCTTCGTCGTCGTCTTCGCCTTGTACCAGGTCCTCCTCAGGCATATCGTGCTCGCCCATGCGTGTCTCGAAGTCGAAGGCTGGATTGGCTTCTTGCGGCCTCCGGACCTTGTTTTCCCTCGCATCCTCTTCTTCCAATTCTCTTCCGATTTCTAAGATTTTGCGCGAGCTCTTGGAGTCTACGTACTTCTGCTCGTCCTCTTCCTTGTCGCCCTTGTTTCGCTTTTGTCGCTTCGGCGCCTTGTTCTTCCACGGATCTGCAGGCGCATACTCTTCGGCTAGAGGGTTGTGTCGCTGGTCGCGCACACCGGGCGATTTGGGCGCTTTCGGCATGATGAGTCTCTCGTCACAGGCGGCAGATTACAGATGGCGCGATGTTTTCGTCTGGGATTTGGTAGGTTCGTGGACTTGTCAACAGATGTCTACCAAAGATGGGCGCAGTGAATAGTAAAAGTTGGATAAGTCGGAACCAAAAATTTGGTGGGGTTTTGACTTTCGCGGATTTAACCGCCCGCCGTATGTCCAGGGTCTGTCGTGCCTTCCATCAACATGGCTCCACAGCTATCGCGCCTTCCATACCAGCTATATCCACGCTCAAAATGGCCGATTCGCACCCCTCTTCGCGTTCCAACACACCTACACTCGTGCCTCCGATGCGGCGGCCACTCGAAGGCGACAATGCGCCCGCCGTCTCTTCTCCGCTAAACCCCAACCCCGACGCGGCAGCTCGTGCCAGACCGAAGGCTCCTGCGCGCGAGCAGAGAGAGAAGCGCGAGACGATCAAGAAACGCGAAGCTTCAGCGACCACTAGGCAGAGTACCCCGAATGCGAAACCCAAAAAAGAGCGTCCCTCGGCGGACTCACCCATGCGATATTCGATTCCTGAGCCTAGGCCCTCAGACTACGAAGCGCCCAAAGACAGCACTTTGCTCTCACACGAGCCGAACCCTATGTATGCGCCTGATGGCGTCACTGAGTTGAAGAAGCCGCACGATATTGCCTGGAACAAGAAGGGCTACAAGTATACTCACTGCGTTGCCGACCCGCTGTTCCGGCACAAACAATACTACAGACAGAGCGATTCGAGGCCCTATGGACCGAGGATGAGCCATGAAGATTGCGACCGATGGTTCCACTTCGACAACAGTGCGACGATTGTGTCGCAAGAGAAGGGCTGGCGCATGGGACGGGGCAATGTGGTTGCGAGAGAAGGTAGGATATACTATGAGGTCAAAGTGCTGCGAGGCATACCGGTAGATGGGCCAAAGGATCCTATCGATCCCAAGACGGGAGAGACGAAACCCGGCCCCCATGTGAGGATGGGCTGGGCAAGGAGAGAAGCGCCGCTGGACGGACCTGTGGGCTTCGATGGCTACAGCTACGGCATCACCGACGCGCGCTTCGAGGCGCAACATCGATCGCGCGCCTCCAAGATCTTCAAGCCACTCCCAAAGAACGCAAAGAGCAAGCACATGAAGGCCAGGCCCCCGCATGGCAAGCCAATGCCTGTTGAATATGTTATAGATCAGCATGTTCAAGAAGGCGATGTCATCGGGCTTGAGATTCAACTACCGTCACTCTCAATGCACCGTAAAGTTGTCGAAGGCATCTACAATCCGGCTGTAGACTTAGGAGATGGCTTCGATACTGTGAGCAATCAAGATCCATTCGACAGACCCATCGACATCATCCGCGATCGCATACCCGTACCCTACAAAGGCAACTTCTACTTCGAGCAGCTCGACTACCAAGTCACAAAGATGGTGGAGGCTTATCACGATCGCGGTCCAGTACCCAAGATACATCCCTCGCCGAATCACGAAGAGGTCAGCGTACGATCGCTGCCACACTCGCATATCAAAGTATACAAGAACGGCGAGGAGGTCGGCATTGCTTTCGAGAACCTCTTAGCCTTCCTCCCTCCTGCCAGCATACCATCAGTCGAAGCAATCAAAGCTGGTGCACGCACAGGCTTCGACGATGGCATGGTAGGATATCTGCCAGCCATCTCACTCTTCAACGGCGGCGTTGCGCAAGTCAACTTTGGCCCCGACTTCTGGTGTCCTCCGGAAGAAATGGTCAAGCAGCGCGAGAAGGATACTCAGATGGTCGATGGCGATACAACCGAGCAGCAGGTCCCAGATGGCCGTAAGCTACGGGCTATTGGCGAGCGCTACAAGGAGCAGATTGCGGAAGACGTCGTTTGGGACATTATCGACGAGGTTGACTTCTTCGCCCAGGACGGAGGCTGGGAGTACAAGGGTGAAGCTCCCCAGGACGTCGCAGGCAAATCTACGCCTAGGGCGCGTGGCTTTGCGAATGCGGACGAGAATATTGGTGTCGAGGTAGCCAAGCGCTACTAATGAAGCGGAATAAGAGCCGTTTTGGTGTTTTAGTGGGGTGTGGTCATAGCGAGGCGTATAGGTATACCCGTTATTGGTGATTGACATGCATCACTCAACTTTCGATATCTCACCGTAACAGCCTTCTCATATTGCTCATTGGCTTCCGTGCACTGGAAGTACTGCCGAGAATTCGTATCTCGTCTAACGAAACCATGTCAGGAATTTCACGCCCTACGTGCTGCACAAATGCTCGCAACTATTCCGCTGGTAAATGTCCTTTCCCAAAGAAGGCAGTTAGCGCGGAATTAGCGACACCGGGCCTCTGCATTTTAGCGTCACGGAATGTAACCGTTGGAGCTACCATCAAGTATATATGCTCCTCTTGAGGTTCATTCTCTAGATCCATAAACCATAGACTAAGCGACTTTTTCATGCTTCATCTATAGTGAACACAACCCTTCCCATCTTACTACCTAGGTGCCCCGCTATGGATTCTTCACAATTCCGAGAAGCGGCAAAAGGTGCCATTGACGAGAGTAAGCCCCTTCCAATCTCGTGTAGAAGGACAATCTAACAATCTCAAAGTCGCAAAATACTACGACACCCTCGAAGAACGCCCAGTTCTCCCCTCTGTCAAACCAGGCTACCTGCGCCCGCTCCTCCCCTCATCCACGCCCGAAGAAGGCGAATCATGGGAAACTATCCAAGCAGACATCGACCGCGTCATCATACCCGGACTAACCCACTGGCAAAGTCCCAAATTCATGGCCTTCTTCCCGTGCAACTCGTCCTATGAAGCCATGATCGGCGACATGTACAGCGGCGCCTTCAACGCCGCGGCATTCAACTGGATCTGCTCACCCGCCATCACGGAGCTGGAAACCATCGTCATGGACTGGGTAGCCAAGCTCATTGCTTTACCAAAAGAGTTCCTCAGCGACGGCGAAGGCGGAGGGATCATCCAAGGCACCGCCAGCGAAGTCATCTTGACAGCCGTTGTCGCCGCCCGCGAACGCCTCATCCGCCGTAAACTCGGCGACATGCCCGAAGGCGAAGAGCGCATGGATAAAGCAGCCGATATCAGAGGAAAACTCGTTGCGCTGGGTTCAGAACACGCGCATTCTTCTACGCAGAAAGCGGCTGTTATCGCTGGAACAAGATATCGCAGTGTCCCTGCATCGAAGGAATCAAACTACAGTGTCACCGCCTCTGCTCTCCGCAAAACGATTGAAGAGTGCCGGGCAAAAGGTCTTGAACCGTTTTACTTTACCATCACTATCGGTAGCACGGGGACCTGCGCCATCGACGATCTAGAAGGCATTGCTGCGCTGGCAAAAGAGTTTCCCGATCTGTGGATCCACGTCGACGCCGCGTATGCCGGCTCTGCTCTCGTATGCCCAGAGTACCAACATCTCTGCGCACCAATCTCGTCTTTCGACTCGTTCAACTTCAACCTGCACAAGTGGCTGCTAGTAAACTTCGACTGCTCAGCCTTCTTCGTGAAGAAGAGAAAGGATCTCATGGATACGTACAGCATCACGCCCAGCTACCTTCGCAATCCCCATTCCGATCAAGGCCTAGTCACCGACTACAGAGACTGGCAGATCCCGTTGGGCCGCCGGTTTAGGAGTTTGAAGGTCTGGTTTGTGTTGCGGAGTTATGGCGTTACTGGGTTGAGGCAGTTTATCCGAAAGCATGTAAGCCTGGGAGAGTATTTCCATGAGCTGTTGCTATCAAAGCCGGACATTTTCAGCGTCGCTACGAAACCGGCATTTGGGCTGGTGACATTCCAGGTCAAGCCGAAGATATTGTCAGGGTCTACAGCGAAGGCGGCGAATCAAGCTGATCCGGGGCATGAGGCGCTGCAGAATGACTTTTATGCTGATGCTGAGGGGCAGTACAAAGAGATCGTTAATCAGAGGACGAAGGAGGTGTATGAGAAGATTAACGACAAAGGCGATTTCTTCTTGACGAGTACGGTTGTGGGTGGACTGTATGTTATCAGGGTAGTCAGTGCGACATTGAAGAGCGAGGAGAAGTGGATGAAGCAATTGTTCGATGAGCTAGTAGAAGTCGCGGAAGGAAAGGGCGATGCGAAGTCAGCTTGAGTGTAGTATAACATGACATGTAAAATAATCACAAAACTCCTTCCTCAACTCTCGACACAAGGTCAAGAAGTCAATGAAAAAGATGTAGTAGCAAGCTGCCGATTCAGCAAGGTGTATGAGATAAGCGGGCATACACTCCCTAACTTGTGAGCGCGAGAGTTGCTCACGTTCCTCGTATAGAGAGTCCAGATAGTTAGCATGAGTTCCGCATAGCCATCCTTCTTCAACCGTACGCAACCCCGGGCGAAGAACATGTTGTTCGAGACGAACCCAACAACCCGAAGGAAGGGAAGGTTCGCTCTGTAAGTACGTTCTCCGAGAGTCCGCAAGAAGCGCAGTGGGACAAGCGAATGATCCAGCAGCCGACGGTATGTGAGACTAGCGTAACTAGGTTACTGTGCTCTGCCGCCAACGAACTGGGCCATCCACTCTAGACATGGGTCGGATACCCTTCCACGAGGCGCGCAAAGACAGATTGAGCTGTTTGCGGATCGGAAATGATTGGGAAGGACGAAATCGCTCTGGTACGCAGTCGTCGACGCGGTCGCGCGAGCCCAGATCGAAATCGCTAGCTAAAGTATCCTGGCGGACAAGACGAGCGAGTGAGGAAGGAGGGATAGAGCACCAAACACACATCCTATAGCTCCGCAACGTCTTAGAACAGACCAACAAGCGCGACAAAAGCGTCTTCTGTTGAGAGAAGGGGTCCTCCAGCTCATCTCGAGAGGATGAGGCGAGAGCCGCTGTTTGTTCGCGTGCTGGGGAAAGTATGTTCGTCAAAGGTCCAACTTAAAGCAGTGATCGACTCAAATCGACATAGGTACCACAAACGTGGCCTCAGAATCCCGGCAACGGCTAAGCCATGTGTTGCGCGACAGTAACTATGCGATGGGTTGTATGAGGAGCTGCTGAGTAAAGGTGTGTCGTGGAGAAAAGTAAAAGAGGAGAGGGCGGCGGCCAGGATATATACAGCTTGAGCTCGGACGCGCGCTAGCGCGCCAAGAGAGGTTTGTTGGTGACTGAGCTTTCGGCGGTGATGAGGTGAGCATAGAGAATTTTCGTGGTGAAGGGGAGTGGTGAAGATATATGACCACATGGGGTTGGGTGGCTGGCGCGCACGTGGGTGACGGCGAACATAAAAAGCTCGAGTGCGACGACCAAGAACATCAAAATCGATAGAAACTCAGCAGGAGAACATACGCAGACGCGACAATAGTGAGAAGCAGAGAATACGTTCAGATTAGAGAGCGCACTGCCCTTAGTCTAATCGTAATATCCGCACTGCGTTTCCACCAAGAACATCCTGTGCTTTCTTGTTGTCCGTGGAGAAGGCCTTTGATATGGCTCCGTAATTTGCGTTTACACTATGCCACTCCTTCGCGTCTTCCTGAAGCGGCGGGAAGAATGGATGATCAGTTCCTACCAGTGTCAGCTTTCCATCTAACGAGTCTGGGCATAAGTACTTACCAAACAGCAATCGATCAGACCCTGATGCATCAAGAGCTGCCTTCAGTCCAACCTCCGAGTAAATGACGGCATCTAGATAGATATTCGTCTTCAAGATATCCCATACATCCCTCCTGTTCTGCGTCTTGCCATGCTTCTTCAGATGCCCATCATGCAAGATGCAAGACTCAATGCGACCTGCCAGAAACGGTAGTGTGCCTCCTGAATGTGCCAGTAGTACGCTCAGCTTTGTGAATCGATCCCAGACCCCGCTCAACAGCATCCTTGTCACCGCAATAGTTGTCTCTAGGGGAAAGCCGAGTGCTAGTGGTAGCACGTGTCCGTATTCGCTCGCTCGGGGTCCGTAGACAGATGTAGGTAGACCGTAGTGTGGGTGGAGGAAGATGAGTTGTTGGTGCTTCTCCAGTGCTGCGTAGACGGGATCAAGGCTCTCATCGTCTAGACCCTGACCAAGGCCTGAGGTTCCCATGATGACGCCGCGTGCGTACTTGAGCGTGCTCAGTCTTTCGATCTCGGCAGTTATGACTTCGGGTGATGCAGACAGTGGTAGGGTGCCGAAGAAGTACAACCGGCCGGGATACTGTGAGCATTGGTCATTGACGTCGTCGTTAATCTTCTTCGCAGCTTCGCCAGCTTCATCTGCCGGAAGGAAGTCCAACCATGGGTTCGCTAAGGAGATGACTGATTTGTCAATCTTGTGCAAGTCCATGAAAGCTATCTTCTCCTTGATCTCGTAGTATTCAGAGCCGATGGGGCGGCCTCGAGAAGTCGACGGTGTGGAAGGATCATCTTCGCCTGGCAGGATGATGAGACGTGCCGAGTCTGGTGCATCAGGAAAGGTTCGAACGTATGGTACTGTTGTTCGCGAGCGTAACAGCTCCATGTATTTGGGAGGATACACATGAGTGTGGACGTCGACGATGGTCATGCTGGCTAATTGGCACGCGTTGTACGCGTCAACGAATACGATTGGATCTGTGGTGGCTGTACGTCAGGGATTCCAACGAATGATTGTCAAGTGAATAAAGATCTAAGACACGATAGACAAAACAAAGTGGCAGACGGGACGTATCGTGGATGTTTTGACCCTGGTGGGGTAGCTCTGAATTGCCCCACTACACGGCGTCAAACATCCCACCTTCCCCAAGTGGCAAGAAGCTACGGAGCCAGTAGCTCAGCCGTTGACGGAGATGCCCGCAACGAAGATGTGTTCTCTTAGTATCTTGAGAAGTTTTTTACGTACTGAGTTCGGGCGAGGCTGACTTGGCCATTTACACTCCAGCCTCATAGGTGTGTGCCCGATCAAGCGCCTGTCCTCAAAAAGACGTTTGGTGGCTTGTCCCACGTCTCGAACTCCTCATCCACCTCAAACGGAATGTCTCCTGTGCCTTCGTCTTTGAACCCTAGTCTCCTGTAAACTGCTCTTCCCATCGCGCTTCCTTCCGTTGTGCATTCCAAGTTGCCCCTCTTCTTTGCCTCCGCAAGGCCGGCTTCGACAAGCTTAGCAGCAATGCCGCGACGCTGGTATGCTGGGTCAACAGCACAAATGTCCAAGACGAAGATAGCAGGAGGATTGCGGCCTGACTCCTGGACTTCTCGCATGTACGCGATACGCCGCTTCCATAGTGAGTTGAACATTTGTGTTGCAAAGCGCCGTTTCTGCTCGTCGTACTCTGTAAGAGCTGCGCTCATGTCGCTTGAAAATGGATCGCCGTAACCTTCCACGAACGACAGCTGCTTCCAGATGGCCATTCCAACAACTCGTCTTTCGCCTGGCTTGTCTGGGTCAGGCAGAGTGGCCTTGAGATAGAGGGCATTGGGCTGTCCGTCTTTGTTGGTGGTAGTTGATTTCCATCGCTTCATCTTAATCTGAGCGTGCTTCGCCTGGCCTTCCTCTGTGTCCCAACCCGGTGTCATCAGCATCCATAGAGCGTCCTTTGCCTGACGACCGAACGCTTCAGAAAGACAGTACTGCCCTTGTTTGAAATCTTGCTCCGTCTCAAAAGGCGCTATCACAACCTCGTCGTTTTGGGCTGCCATTTTGGAGGTGGTACAGGTGGTTGTGAGAGTGAAAATACTTTACGTGGAGTATGTTGAGGAAGACTGCAAGTTTATGTACAAGGTTAGTAGTTCCGAGGGACTAAAGACCCATACAATGACATCGCCCAAGTCCTCCAGTGGCTACCTACTCCTTGGCATTACACTACAATGTGGAAACGCGTCTTGACGAAGTAGATGCATGTTGCAGTCTCAGTAAATGGTTTTGTAATCAGCTCGGGTCTACAGTAAGATGGTGCATTCCATGGGTACAGTGTATATGCGAAAAGGCTGCGCGTATTGAATTGCATAAGAGAAGGTAGCATATATACGTCGAATGCAGTAGTAAAGACGAGCTCACTGAGCAACGCGACAAGTGCACATAGTAATGCAAAAGGGTGCGGGGACAGTTGGGATGGGAGCGGAGAGGGCGGGCGAACGGGCTAGCGTGGCGTGAATCAATTAACAGGGATGACGCGCTCGCGCCTGCGACACGCTTTCGCGTTCTCCCTGGGCGCTTTCCATCTACACCACCAACCATAATCACACATCTCCCACCCGTCATATATCAGGCTTTCGGGTGTCGTATCTGCCGGTCATACCCTCAGGATGCCAGGCACCGTAACAAGAGCGCCGGCGAAGCGCGCCCTCGCCGAAACCTCCAGCACACGCACAAATGTACAGCCATCGCCACACTCGTCGAAGAAGCTGAAGCTCCAGAATGGAAATGATAGGAGTAGGCCGCCAACAAAGACGGTCAATGGCTCCTTCAACTCGAATCAGCCGGGCCCGAGCCAGTTCGAGGAGACATTGGAGAAGATGACACAGGACATGGAGACCTTGAAGAAAGACAACAGAGAGAAGGATCAGCAATGGCGGCGGCCTGCTTTACTAGAGGACTTCAACGAGATGACGCAAAATCTGGTCTTTCAACAGATCGAGGCTGAAGAAGGTGTCTTGAACGGTGGAAAAACGACCGTCAAACTCTTTGGCGTTACAGAGGTGAGAAGTGTACAGATGGTGTACATGAACATGAACTGACCGTGTATTACAGACTGGCCATTCCGTCCTCATTCACGTAACCGGTTTCCAGCATTACTTCTACGTCGCAGCGCCTCTCAACTTCCACAAAGAAGACTGCGAACCCTTCAAGATCTTCCTCGAAAGCGAATGCCAGAAGAACTTCAACCAACACTCAGCTGTTATAGCCTCGGTACAAATGTGCATGAGGGAGAACATCCTGCGCTTCCAGGGCAATCAGAAGAGCCCGTACCTCAAGATCACTGTGACTGATCCGAAAATGATCAATCGCGTGCGCATGATGGTGCAAAAGGGTAATGCCAACTACAAGCGGCTCTGGCCGGCCAGAGAAGACGGTATCCTCACATTTGACAACATCGCCTACGTCCTGCGCTTCATGATTGACACCAAGGTGAGCATTACCTATTCCTAAATAGCTTCGTCACTAACAAATCAGGTCGCCGGTATGTGCTGGGTCGAAGTCCCAGCAGGCAAATATAGGATGATCAGCCCCCGCGACCGACACTCCAACTGCCAGATCGAGGCACAGCTACACTACAGCGATCTTATCGCCCATCAGTCTGAAGGCGAATGGGCCAAACTCGCCCCCCTCCGCATCCTCTCTTTCGACATCGAGTGTGCTGGCCGCAAAGGTGTCTTCCCCGAGGCCAATGTCGATCCTGTCATCCAGATTGCGAACGTCGTTACAAGATACGGAGAGCCGAAACCTTTCGTCAGGAACGTCTTCTGTTTGGATACAGTCAGCCCTATCGTTGCTACGCAGGTCTTGTCCTACCAAGACGAGGGCGAGATGCTGATGAAGTGGCGCGACTTTGTAGAAGAGGTTGACCCAGACGTCATCATTGGCTACAACATCAACAACTTCGACTTTCCGTATCTGCTCGACCGTGCAAAACATCTCAAGTTGCAGAGGTTCCCGTATTGGTCACGTCTGAAGACAGTACAGTCTAAGGTTGAGAGCTCTAATTTCTCCAGTAAACAACTAGGAAACCGAGACACGAAGACAACCAACACCAACGGCCGTTTGCAACTTGACTTGCTACAGCTCATCCAGCGAGACCATCAGTTGCGAAGTTACACACTCAACTCAGTGTGCGCTCACTTTTTGAAAGAACAGAAGGAGGATGTACACCACAGTATGATCACGGAGCTGTTCAACGGTGACTCCAACTCCCGTCGACGATTGGCTGTATACTGCTTGAAGGATGCCTATCTACCGCAGCGACTGCTCGACAAGCTCATGTGCCTGGTCAACTACACGGAAATGGCTAGGGTCACAGGTGTGCCGTTCAATTACCTTCTTGCACGAGGACAACAGGTGCGCTTCATTAGCCAACTGTTCCGTAAAGCCCTCGACCATCAACTCATCGTCCCGGATCTCCCAAATCAAGGTGACAGCAGTGACCAGTACGAAGGTGCGACTGTCATTGAGCCCAAGCGCGGCTACTACAAGGAACCTGTTGCGACCCTCGATTTCGCTTCGCTATATCCTAGTATCATGCAGGCCCATAACCTTTGCTATACGACCTGGCTTGACAAGCAGACGGTGGAGAAACTCAAGATGAAGAAGGATGAAGACTACATTGTGACCCCCAACGGCGACATGTTTTGTACAGCAAAGACACGTAAGGGACTCTTAACAGAGATTCTGGAAGAGTTACTAGGTGCGCGTAAGAGGGCGAAGAAAGAACTGGCGGTCGAAACAGATCCCTTCAAGAAGGCCGTGCTCAACGGTCGTCAGTTGGCCTTGAAGGTTAGCGCCAACTCTGTTTACGGTCTGACGGGTGCTACCAACGGAAAGCTGCCGTGTCTTGCCATTGCGAGTAGTACCACAAGTTTTGGTCGCCAAATGATCGAAAGAACCAAGGCGGAAGTCGAGGCAAAGTACACCATCGCCAACGGATACACACACGATGCAGAGGTCATCTACGGTGATACTGATTCCGTCATGGTCAAGTTTGGTACGTCTGAGCTAGCAGAAGCGATGAAGCTGGGCGAGGAAGCCGCTCTCTATGTGTCCTCGAAGTTCATCAAGCCCATCAAGCTGGAATTCGAGAAGGTCTACTTCCCCTACCTGCTCATCAACAAAAAGCGTTATGCTGGCCTCTATTGGACGAACCCGAATAAGTGGGACAAGATGGACACGAAAGGTATCGAGACGGTCCGCCGTGACAACTGCCGTTTGGTTCAGACTGTCATCGAGACTTCATTGCGCATGCTGTTGATCGATCAGGACCCAGAAGGTGCTCAAGAGTAAGTCATCTCATCACCTTCGCAACTTCATCTACTGACTTAAACAGATTCGTCAAGGAGACTATTGCGGACCTTCTGCAGAACAAGGTGGACATGTCTAACCTTGTGATTACCAAAGCCCTTACCAAACAGGAAAACAAGGATGGAACAGGTGGCTACGCCAACAAACAAGCACACGTTGAGCTCGCAGAACGTATGAAGAAGCGCGACGCCGGTTCAGCGCCTGCTCTCGGCGACCGTGTCGCCTACGTTATGGTCAGGGCCGCTACTGGTGCGAAGAATTTTGAAAAGTCTGAGGATCCTCTCTTCGTTCTTGAGAACAACCTCCCTATCGATACGCGTTACTACCTCGACAACCAACTCGCGAAACCACTTGGCAGAATCTTCGAGCCCATCTTGGGTGAGAAGAAAGCAGCCTCGTTACTCACTGGTGACCACACGCGTTCCATCACCGTCGCCGCACCTACCATGGGTGGTTTGATGAAGTTCGCAAAGAAGACAGCAACATGCATGGGTTGCAAGAAGCCACTCACCGCTGCACATGAGAAGGATGGTGCCGTTTGTGAGAACTGTCGGCCTCGTATCGGCGAGCTCTACACAAAGACGCTGGGCAAGGTCAGTGAGCTTGAGGTCCGCTTCTCACGCCTCTGGACTCAATGCCAGCGATGCCAAGGCAGTGTTCACTGTGAGGTCATCTGCGCATCCAAGGATTGCCCAATTTTCTACATGCGTATGAAGGCAAGGAAGGATGTTGAAGATGCAGGCAAAGAGCTCGTGCGTTTCGACAAGGACGCGGCGCTGTGGTGAGTGAACACTGTTGTATGAGTAGCGTGTAATCAGTTTGTGGTGTTTTGGGCGTTTTGGGCGTTTCGATGGCATGAATGTCCGTCTCTATAACATGGAAGCTCACTTAGCGCGTGCAAGATGCGTGTCGATATCCGCATTATACTTCTCAATGAATATTGTTACAATGACTTGTTTTTTTATCCACCTGTGTGCTGTGGCTGTTTCTATTCGATGCAAGAAGTGCATTCCATCTTTG
>JAESFQ010000537.1_pt1 | contig 14017 bp, 9 predicted proteins | sample 9269431 | NCBI WGS metagenome assembly JAESFQ01 (sample SAMN14502588, study PRJNA617103) | algae metagenome | isolation source: Plectolyngbya sp. WJT66-NPBG17 and co-occurring heterotrophs from well... | place: USA: Mojave Desert, Joshua Tree National Park, California | collected 2006-08-06
GTGGCATAACAGTCAAGCCGGCATATCCGTTTCCTGCTTCTGTTGTGGTTAATGGCCAGAACGAGCTTTGCGGGTTACGGAGACCTGGGCGTGTGTTGTCTCCTACAACGTTAAAGATGCCATTGTCTATCCAAGCCCTAATAGCATCTCCGTTGTAGACACCTGTGATGGCAGGCGGCACGAGACCCCGATCGCTCCATCGCTGAGCCGCATTCAGTCCGATCTGTGCCTGCCATGCCCGATTGAAAGCGATCTCCTTGGCAGTATCAGAGTATGTCGCGTTTGTAAGATCGGAATGCGAACTGGGAGACGTTAATTCGTTGTAGGGTAGAATGCCGGCTCAAGGAACTTACAAGGTGTGTGAGACATGTGCAAAAGCATCGCGGTTACTCTGAACTGCAAACCAATTTTGCAATGGGTCAAGCTTAGCGCAATCCAGGCTCCAACTGTACTGTGCGGGTTTAGCGGGCCAAATATTTTTCCCGGTGCCTATTGGCTTCAACCAATCCTTGTTAACCTCTGGCTGTTCCGGGTAATAAATTGCGGTCGCCGGATTGCATGTCGTATAACCTGAGGGTGTCGCCAAGGCTGCCTCGATGTCGCCATTTCCGTTGTGAGCAATTTCAATGTAGAACTCCGAGCCGCTGGGAAGCCTGGAATTCAGGGATGATTGCCATCCAACGTGAGTGGTGAGATCTTCTGGAGTGCAACGATAATTCTGACCCTGCGGTATGTACAAGCCGGTCTCCAAGAACATATCATCAACCTGGGCGCCGAGGTAGATTCTCTTGAAACCAATGTAAAGACCTCTGGTGACCCATGTAATCCATGAGTGCTGAATGATGTTGCTTGACGGTGCCCAGTCCAAGGCAAAGGGCGTGAACCAAGCTATTTGCTGACGATCTCCAATTTGGTTGATGACAGCAGCTGTTCCAGAGTTGGAGAATTGCGCAACTTCCCACGCAATGCCTGGATCAGTGATCATCGCCGGGCTGTGATAGATACCGGCAATGCTAACACTCTCACCCCTGCGAAATCGGTTAATAATGTGTCTCAGAATGAATGATGGAAAGCACAATAGAGATGTCGAAGACGGCAGGAGAAGGAAGAGGAATGGTTTTGTAGACTTACGTTTTCAAGCCCGCAGATGGGAAGCCAGATGTGTTGGTAAAGATGATTGGTTCGTCGTTGACATTGCTAGCAAGGGGGTAAACTCCGAAATCTGCTGTAGGGAAGACGTCGAGGCGAGCCATCCAGACTCCAAAGTTCGTCTGATATGAAAAGAGCTCTTCCCATTGAGATTGCGAAAGCGCGCTGTTGTACAAGCCATCGTAGTTGTAGACTAGTTCGCTGATGGTGACGATGCCTCCGTAGTTTGCAGTTGTTGCGGAAGAGTTCAAGACAGGGAGACTTGAAATCCCAGCTTGAGGAACGATCACAACCTCGAAAGGGATGCCATACCCTCGAAGACCAGCAGCAGCGCTGTTCTCTGCAGATGTTGCGTCGCGTGCGATAATCAGAACGGTACTAGAGATGGTGGCACCACCGACATATGCCGAAGCGTAAGGCAGGAGGAGAAGAGATGCTACCAATGGAGTGAACAATGGCAACATGTTGAGACGGAAATATGCTATCGCAAAATGCTGAATTGAGTGGATGGATGCTTGGAGATTAATCAAAGCACCCGGCAGCTTTAATATACAGAGTCTCGGCAGAAGCAAATAGTTCGTCCTATCGACAGTACGAATTGCACTGGTCCAAATGCAGTATTGACATTTAGCTGAACTATCGATTTCCTCCTTTGCAACCATTCAAAGCTCAAACGTGTTGTCTAAGGCCTCCCACTGATTCAGGACACGAATTGGAGGCGACTTTGAGGGTCTCGAATTCCACGGAAGCGAATTTGGCTGAAGTCTGTGATGTGATTTGCTGACTTCCGGAACTAAGAGTGATGATTGGACTAACTACGTCAGGGATGTTGCATTCAGATCCGCCTCAAGGAAAAGTTACAGGAAGGCTTCAGTATACGCCCGCTATGACCCGCAACAAGCCTTGGTGTGAATATAGAGGTACAAGACGAATGTAGTGCAGTCTGGGAGGAAAATCGTAAGCCCACAGCGAGGTAGGCGCAGGCCAGGGTCTTAACATATTGGACAGCTGCGTCAAAGATACATCTGCAGCGTGAAGCTAGCGTGTTCCCAAACTCGTAGGAGCGACCGGATCCAACATGTGGCGAGCTGAATCAACCGAAGTCGGTCCAGCCAGACTTGAGCAAGAGGCAAAAAGGGTAGGAGCCAACATGCCCAACAAAAATAGCTGTGTTAGCGGCAGTGCCTTACTCGCCAGCACGCACAAAGCGGAAAGGCGGACAGACGTGAAGACGGCGAGACCGGTGGTGGCAGCATACGGGTGCCAGTAGTCTGGCCAAGTCGAGCCGTGCATTGCGGTTTTTGGATGCCTGTCTCTGGCGCCGATGCAATGCATCTGTATTGCGGATTGACCATGGGCCGCCATTAGCCTCAGCTCTCCACGCCTCGGCCCCACTCTAGACTTCGTCTAAAGACGGAAGAGCGTGTCAGCGATGCCGTTGCTAGGGTCGCGACCCCTGCTCTTCACGATTGCCGCTTTATCGCCTCATTTGGTGGCCAAGAGCCGCGCTACATCTTCTCGAAACATGGCTGCGACTTACCCTTGGCGACGATCATGCACGGGCCACTACTCTCTGCATCGATGGGTGCTAACGCAATTTGCCGATCGACTGTCGCGAATGACTTCATACACAGCATACGAGCTTGCGCACCGCCGATTCGAGCGTCTTGGGAGCCGAGAAGCGGTAGCCGAGAAGCAGGCATCTTTATCTGCCAGAGCTCCTCCGCCTGCACATTGCAATTGACATTATTCCCTGCCTCGATCCTTGCAGCTCTTGTTACAGTGTCCCAAATCGATGTCTCTCTCCACAATCGCTGATCTTTTCTTTGCGTGATTTGATCTGCCGCAAAACCACTGGCTCTGCGCGTCCGCGCTCTGTTCCGTCTTTCGCGGTGGCCTAGGAGCCATTATTTCTGCATAGCTACTCCTAGCACCGGCAATCACAATGGCACAACCGGACATTTTGGGTGTTGAGGTCTTCGCGAACGGTTCTCCGTCGCCTAAAAACTGGTGGGAATGGACCCTCATAATCATCATCGCTGTGAGCGCAGCGATCGGTCTTGTAATGCCAGCATGGTATTTGCTGCGGTTCATTCGCAACCTGTTCAAGGTGAGAGCGAGCGTAACGCGATAACTCAAAGTTCATTAATTCTGACTAAATGCCCAGAGTACCACAGAGCCTAAACCTCTGTCACCAGCCGTAGAGGACAGTATCCATATGCTCACGAGAGGCTCAAGTGACATTCTTATAACTCACGAACCTCTGGCAAAACCTGGATCCTTCGGAGTTTATCTAGGCCGAATCAGTACGCCAGTCAGTGAAGAGGAGAAACAAGTTTTGACACAGTGGAACGCCGTCATTCTGGATTATCGCGAACCTGGCATCTTGGACGCCGTGAGCCATACTTCGGTTGCACTTGGGCCTCACATTATTGCCCGGATCGACCTTCTCCAAGTGCTGAACTCTGAAGCCGGAGACATGGTAGCTGGCCAATTACAAGTGGTGGAAGTCATTTCAAACATCGTTCAGGGCACGTTGAGAAAACCCGATCAGCAGAGATACTTCACCGGAGTTCTTGTAGCTGGATGGCGACAACGCATATCAACTCCACTACTGAATGGCGTTGCCAAAATCTTCTCGGCCTTCGGGTTCGACGTGTTTCTTGAAGTCGGCCCCCCAGAGTTTATCGATGATGTTGAAAAGCTCGACATTAATCTTTTCTCTGGTTTCATTGTCCGCAACGGCACAACGTTACCATTCGGTGAACGACGCGACTACTTCAATATGGACAAGATGAAGACAACGACAAAAGCGTTTGTGTCACAAGCATGTCAGAGACCCTTTATAACAATGATCTGGGATACCGTCAACGATGAAGCAAACCTGTCTCATGCGGTGGTCAGAAGGGCGCATATGTGGTGCAATTACCACGGCGCAATTCTCCATCTGACACGTCAAAGGGCTTTAATGAACATTGGGGAGGTGAGGCCTTGCGAGGAACCGTTGGCAGCTTTCCAGTGGCTCAAGAATCGAAGGGTCATGAACGTTCACGGCAAATACCGGACAACTCGAAGTGTAGGTTTGCAAAAGATGAGGGATACCTTCCAATGTAGTATCTAACAATAACACAGCTTTCGCCCGGCATTTCAAGTAGCGAAGAGTTTCTGCCACTTCAGGAGATATATCCTCTACTTGGCGACGCCCTTGCAAGTCTCGATCGGTCAACACTTGCGATTGACGACAGCTCATGTACCTCTTTCCTGACAACCCGGGATCCTGAAACTGACGACAATGAATTTGTGCTCCCTGGTTCCCTCACGCCAGTGTCAACGGGCATGGACTGGACCGTATCTTTGCAGAAGCGAGTTGATGATCCTCTCTCGAGCTCCTTCAACGAGACATCATACGCATCTCTTGGCTGCTTCCCCATTGGCCTGGATACCTACAAGGCGGACTTTGACCATGTGATCAAATCTCAACGGAGGTTGCGTAGTCTGAACCTGCTTGGGAGATATTCGACCGAGCAACTTCACACTGCGGCGGCTACACTACGTGCTTATGGACGCGGAGTCAGTCGTTCGCTAGATATGTTTCCAACTTCAAGAGACGCTATATCTCATCTGAGTGACGCCCTCGCACAATCACAGATGATCCGAACGACAATTCTCACCTCCATGTGTACACCGGGCTTGATTCTGGATTCCATACAACAGAAGGTGCGCAGTTCTGGGCGGTCTGGGAAGTGGAGCCAAGTACGACATCAATGATAGTTTACGTCTCCAAGTCTGTCCAGGATCTAGCGGCTGTGCTACTTCACACCTCTTTGAGCCGCCTAGGCTTCTCACGATATCATTGTTTTCTTATCGAGTACGGGCTGAGCGAATTCCAGGCTGACTCACGAACATCGGGACGCCTTCCTGAGAGATTTGAACAAGACCTTCAGCTTTTGTCGTCGACAGACCTCATCCTTCAGCTGCAGCATATACAGTACTCGACATGGTACCGACAGTGTCCAATGCTCACAGCTATTCGCAAGCGGTGCGAGGAGTTGCTTATCGAGGTCCCTACATATAACCAGATCAAGAAACTCAGCAACATGGATTACATTAGCGGTTCAACTAACGACGAACAACTAGTGTAATCGAAACTCATGTGGTACCACATGTGTAAACTCCCCACCATGGACCGCCACAATGCGGTACAACTGTTCAGGCATATCGCCCAGACGTTCGAGGAAATGTTGTGGCGACGAGACCACGATAAACTGGATGCCGTGACCTCGGCCATCGAACAACTCACGAAAGGCAACATCGACTCAATCACAGACTTCGTACTTTTCTGCATCTTCTGTGCCGCACGAAAAGCAGGCTTCGAAGAAGTTTACATTGAAGTGTCGGACCGCAACCCACTATTCAACCAATACACAGATCAGAGTGCGGCATTTGCAGAGTTATTTGCCCTAGGCTCGCGCTGTGAATCGTACTTTGATATCAAGCCCAGCGACATTGGTGTGCTGCTATCCAAGAAACACAGAGACCATTACAACCAGGCGCAACACCAACCCCCAATGTGGCTCTTTAATGCCCCTTCGTTTGCTTCCGCGTATGCTGCAGCGCAAACTGATATCGACCCGAACCAAACTGCTGCTCCAATGCCGGGCTTTCGTCGTCTAACTTTCCTTAGCGTATTCTCTATTCCAGCGCTTGTCGGTATGTTGATTGCACGACCTCTAGTACAATATCCTCGTTCGACTGACATTTCCTCAGATATTCTCCTTTTGTCGACCATAGGACACGGACTCTATCTCAGCACAGAAATGAGTGACGATCAGCTGCGATACGCAACTTTGGCTTTGATGTGCTCACTTCTCCTCTCTGGAGCTATCGGAACATGGATATCGGTTGGAGGTACTTATTACTTGATTTCGACGGCTTTTTCGGCCGCGAACATGTTCGTCCTCACTCGCTTGGTCGGCGGCCTTGCTTTTACGCTGGCCGGGTGTGTGGTAGGCTTCATAGTCCTCTCTGCTGTTAAGGCGGTCGAACTTGCGGCTGTCTTTTCCCTCTATCTCTTTGGACTGACAGCCTACCTCACCATGCTAGCGGCACTCTCAACATACCAAATCCCGGGCTCGAGCTTTCTCAACGGACGTAGGGTGATCATTGCGGTCATACCCACCCTGACTGTATCTCCAATACTTACCATTTTCTGCCCTGGTTACGACATTTTCATATATCCATGTATCCTCTACGCCTTCGTTGTCCTTCTTTTTCTTGGCACACGGCACATCGCCTCTCAATGGGTGAGCCGGTACCATGGTATCAGAACCCTGAACGATGGAGACATCAAAGAATGGTACATTCAGAGATGCAATAATCGCAGCCGCGAGGCAAGTGCAACTCAGCATGAATGTGAGTTTCCATATCGACTCAAGTCCCCCTTATTCTACTGATTGATCTACAGCGAATTCTTTAATCAAGCGACCGAGAGAGTCTGCTGCAGCCAGCGAACCCATGATTCCACCCTCCGATAACTCTATCAAGGATCCGGAGATATTCCATGGTCTCAGCGAACCGGCTATCCTTGCGCTATGCCGTCAAGACTTGTACAGCGCCGTCATGAAAGAGAAACAGCGTCGCTTCTGGCAAAAGCCTGCAGGTGATGCGCTCGTCAGGCGACTCGCAGACTGCTGGGACTCCACCCTCTTCCTGCTGGACTGGTACTGTCGTGTTACAGAAACCAAGCGCCCCATCCCGTACAGCTCTACCTGGAATCTTGAGACGCAAGTTGCATTGGAAAGCATGCAGCAATCCCAAAAGGGCATCAAATCCCACAACTCGTTTATTCATTGGCGTAACGCTGGTGATGAGGTTTACTGTGGCACTCTTTACTTCCTTGTCGCCCTCATGGATCGATGGGTTGATTTAGTGCACGGCGGTAAACTGGTGGGTCTTGCTTCCGGATTCCAAGAGCATTCATTGGAAGAGGTGAACTCAATGCTCCGCTTGTCCGTTGGATTTAGCCTCGCGTATTACCTCCTAGGAGCTGTCCTCCTCGACTACAAGGCGCAGCATTTGCACACTCTTTCCGAACAGGTGTCGCCGGCGTCGATTGAGAACGTTGCCCAAATCAAGAAAGCGAAGGCAGATGACAAGAAGTTTAGACGACACCTCTACTACAACACGCTATGCAGATTCCTGGGCGTACACGTATGGGCACTTGCTCTCTGTGCAGCTCTCATCTGGATCTTGAATGGCTCCCAATCTGGACTAATCATGTTCGTTGCTTACGTGGGTGCTTACAGCGGACTGCTCTTGTATCAGTACAACAAGATCTTTTCCGGCCCACATGCCCTTATCCCACTCCTTATCGCCGCGATTGTAGGATTTGTATTGGGCAATATCCTCGTCACGACTATGCCTGACTGGTTGTATAACAAGGTCATTGCCTTAGCGGTCTCTACCTGGACCGCTGCCTTGCTTTCCTTCAAGACGGCAAAGCTCGGCCTGCCTGAAGTAATGGACATCCGCATGTGGATTATCGAATCCATGAGCAGTTTCGGACGGAAAAGAAAGTCGATTGACTCGATCGAGTCTCTGAACGCCAATGGTGTAGCATATCAAACCAAAAAGCCTCCGTCGAGCGAGCAGGCATTTCATGCATATTCCGGTATTGGAAACGATGCAGAATTTAGTCAGAGCGAACTGGAGGCATTCTGCGACCAGCTAAAAGCCGTTCCGAAGGAAGACTGCTTTCACGTATCGCCACACAGTCATCCTGGTGATCAAACTATAGCGATTTTGCTTCAGTGTAAGCACGAAAACGTGTCCGGGTTGATCTTGGACGCTTTCCCGGATCTACCTTCTCTTGTGCAAAGAATCGTGCTAGCTTGGAAAAGAGATAGGGTCAGGATCTTCATTGTTCCCATGCGATCTTTGAACACCGACGGAGTCGATTTACGGGCGATGTCTCACTACTCAGGCGGATGTTTGACCCTCTATATTGCCTCCGAATCGAACCCCACAACGTCTGCTGGGATGAACGTAAGCAGCAACAGTATGGCCCTTGCAGAGACCTTACTGCATGCCGGTTTGGAGACCATGTTCGGTATACCCCATCTTCAAGCCGAAATAACAGAGTCTTTGCTTGCCTGCATGCATCCCAGCGGCCAGGTCTATGCCGTCTCCGAATGCAGCAAACGCTCAATATCGCGAATTTCCTCAAACTCAGAGGCACTCGCCTTCAGAACAGCATGTCGCAAGGAGCTCCTAAGGAACCTTTGCTTTGGGTACGACTGCGAAACTGAATGGGACAGCCTGCCGTTGGAAGTCCGTCATCTTTTCCTACAAAGGTGTCTCGGCTCACGTGGTTCATTAACTAACACGGAGATATCATGGATCGACAACAATGTCCAGCAGAATACTCTTGTACCGTTCTTTCGCGGGTGGCACGTTACGACCTTGGCGCCTTTCTCGCAATCAACAAGTACAATCATCTCCACCATCGAGGTGATGAGGCTGTGAAGAAGGAATATCATCAGATGACGGTCGATTTCCAGGCCGCTTATCGTCCTGTGCTGAACCAGCCAGCCACGCCAGTCATCAGCATCTTCACGAAATATATCAGGCTGCCGCTTGCTTACATTTACCACACTTTGGGAACATGCGCCAAGTTCTTCATTTTGGCATCCATGGCAGATTCAGAGTACCAGCGCGAATTGAATGCTGCGTTGATTCGCAAACCACGTATCCTAGCCGCACCAGCTACTTTCCTTCTCACTGGTTTGTGGATCTTCAGTCGAGCTGCGATGTCCATCGTCCTCCCGATTTTCCTGTACCACGGTCGCAAAGATATCGCAGGTCTTGCAGACACCGTCAAAGGGAGCCTAATCGTTCAAAAGAAGAATCGCTTGACAATTCAAAGCTATGGAGAGACCCAGACGGCTTTCATTCATCCGCTCGAGAATGGTGTTTTCAAGTTGGTGTTCTACCAAGGGATTTTGAAGCAAGAACCTACGTCCGGCCACACCAGGATAACACACTACGATAAGGACATGCGCGTTATTTCACGCCAGGAGTACAAGAACGGTAAATCTGTCAACGAATACAAATATGACTACGCACCTCAGCGATCTACAAGAGCAAATCCGCTCTCGAAACCCCAGAACAGCAGGATCCCCACGACTCGGACTTGCATTGCTGGAGATGACGAAGGGGCCAAAGTCCACTACAACCGTAAAGATCATCTTGAGTATGGAAGTTACATCAACCAAGGAAACCTGGTGCGTTTCAAATACCGTTATCGCAAAAACGCAAAGTACGATGATGAGCTGTTGCGTGCGGAATTTGTATTGCCTCATATGTCGGCAAACGTCAAATGGTGCGCTCCGCCGGTACGCCACGCGGAGAAGATGGATCGTTGGATACCAACCCCACGAGTGCATGAAGCGACATTTGTCCAGGGTGCTGATGTGTACGAATGCACATGGCTGTACGATCACAAGTTTCACCCAATCATTTCCACCAAACTCAGCGGCGAGGTTGTTGAGACCCCAGACATGATTACCCACGATTGGCTCAACGTGACCAAGAAACCGTCGCACTGTTCATTCACCGATGAGGACCCTCTATTATCATTCAAGGCGCGGACATCAGGCTTCATTGGCAGGCTTCTCCGAAACAACATCAAGCAACAGGAGATATCGACTTCCAGGGCTCGCTCTCAGCTATGGAAAGTGTGGAAAAAGCGAAACGACATTGATGGCGTGGTCGTCCGATGGGTCGATGAAGAACTCATCAGGAGAGAGCCACTGCTGAGACCATATTGGAGACGGCGCGACCGTGGATGTCTGCTGAAGGCTGAGGACTACCTTGCACTACACGCTGATGCTATTATGGCGAACTCTGACTTGACGAGTGACATCAGTGCTTGGACGCCACTTGCCATTCGGATGAGCGACTTGTTTAGCTTTGGCCAGGGCGGTGACGCTGTGATATTCACTAGGACAAAGACACTTCAGCGAGACACGGACCGTAACCTTCACGTAATCGCGGTGGATTCCGGAACTTGGCCAAACGAGGGCGGTGGTGTGTCGGCATGCCGTCGTGATCTTATCAACAACCTTCGCACTATCAAATGGCACATGGTCGTCGAATCAGCGAACGATTTCGGACTTCCAAAGCATCAGACCGAAGAAAACGCTGAGTCGCTAAAGGTCATGCCCCTATGGGGCCTTGATTTTATGCATCCTACACATGGCATGTTTACAAACAAGCTCGACAGTGAAGTGGATCATCTGGTTAAAGAGGCTACCATGAACGACATCAAGATAAACTTCATACCCACTCTGACGGCACTAGTACGCGGCGCTAGAGCTATTACCATGACATCCGCAGACATCAAACAAGCTACGCGAGCTTTGGTAAGTCTCAACACATATTTCCAGGACTCACGTCACTGGAAGGAAGTGTGGACGAGCGATGTTGTTAAAGATACGTGGAGAATGCTATGGCTGGCAGACGATATGCCCAACGCACAGCCCCCGTCGGAGTGGTTTCGCACAGAGTTGCCGACTCAAAGTCATTTTGATACCGCCCTGGATCTCTGGTTTAGATGTAAGTATCCAGCCAAGCTAGACATATCCGCATTCTAATACCACTAGACCTCTTTATCTTCTCGATTCCGATACCGGAAAAGATACCGAACGTCTTCCAAGCCTCGCACCATAGCGTCTCAGCATCCTACGGTATCGTGTGCAAGCTAAAACGCAACTGCACGCTTCAAATATGGGATCATGCGATCTCATGGAGAGAGACTAACCTTTACCTCTCATCAGCTATGTGCACCCTGCCACCGTTTATTCGGAATTCATTGTTAGATTTAATGAAGTTGACTTCATGCCTAATTCTGCATCACGCCGATCAGATCCTTCCATGTGCAGGTAAGTAAGCGTTCTCGATGAGCGAATCGCCACAAAACTCATAGTGTTCCTAGACTTTTTCAATCCCGGTTGGGAGGTCGAGATCGGTAGCGCCAAGGGTCAAGTTACTCAGCGCAACGTCTTCCGCCGGAAGGTCGATCCTATCGTGAACGGCATTACCGACATGCAAAAGTTTTCTCCAGTAGATGAGATTACAACTAAGACGCCAACAGTGACCATGCTCTCCCATGTATGGTTCGCTAAGGATATTAAGACTGCTCTTCTCGCAGCAGATATTATCTCTAACGAATGGGGATTCAAAGACTATAAGCTCGAGATTTACGGTGCGCTGAACAAATCGCCCGTATACTCATCGGAGTGCCAGGAGATTATCGCCTGCAAAGGGCTCGGACATAGTGTAGCATTGATGGGGACAGCCGACCCATCTATGGTTTTGAAGAAGACATGGCTCTTCCTCAACTCCTCAGTATCCGAGGGCCTACCACTCGCGCTTGGAGAAGCTGCTTTGACTGGTGCTCCAGTGGTGTGCACGGACGTCGGTGCGTCCCTACGTGTCCTCACTGACCCTGATAACGGAAAGCGTTACAGTGAGGTCGTTGCACCAAACGATGCCTACGGCATGGCGCGCGCTCAGATCAACCTTCTTGCCATGCTAGATGATTGGGCGCAGTACGCAGAAGACAATGGAGCTCCGGCGCCTATACTTCCTCACAAGCCCACACCAAAGGATGTCGATATCATCACCAAGCGCATGTACGAAAAGACTGTACAGCGACGCAAGCTTGGCATGATGGCCCGCTCCATTGTTCAGAAGTCCTTCGGCGGCGAACGCTACCTTCGCGAACATGAGCAAATGCTCTGGATTGGGAAAGCCTGTTACGAGATGCTCGGCCTTGAGAAGCGTATTGTACCACCTAAGAACCCATCACGAATGCTTTCACTGCGCCGCCGATCGGTGGGCGACCGTCCGGCAGACACAGCTTCCATGAACGACTTTGATCCGCAACTAGAAAAGATGCTGCATCCACGTCGTCCCTTTGCGACGAGACCTCACTCAAACGCTACGTCGTTCTCGTCAATATATATCGACCAACCGTCCAGCCCGTTGGCATACACGAACCCCCTTTGGGGAAACGAAGATTGGGACGCCGAGTCCAACATCTCTGAGCCGTGGCAGAAGTACGCCCGGTCCGAAAGCAGCCGGAAAGCAAGTTCGCGACCAAGTTCAGCTGTGGCACGACCCTTGAGAACGCATTTCCGAGATTACAGTGTCCCGGCGAGAGTTGACGGACCCGCATATTATCAACCGCTTGGCTATGCCGGGGTCGAAAGAGATGGCAATCTCTTGGATGAGACAGCAGGGTCGAAGAGGGACTCTCGACCGTCAACTTGGTCAAGGCAAAACTTGACACTTCCTGAGAGTGGGAGGAGTAGTATTAGGACGAGAAGCCATCTGCATGAGATGGAAATTGCAGATTATAGGGATGTAGATGGGAGGGCGTGATTTGTGCTCTTATGTAGTCGGACGCATTAGTTATGCCTGCTGAGCGATTTTGTGATGTAGTTCTAGGCGTACGTTAACTATCAAAATAGCTTTATAATTTATCTAACGTACTTTACAAGCGAGTTGTGTCGAGATGGGCGATGAAGGCAATGGTCATGTGACTGTGGTCACGGGACTGAATAGCGCCATCATATAGTCAGGAGCCTAGCTTGATTAATACGAGAACTCTTACACCCCACACATTTTGACATGGCCGCTTGAGCCTAGCACTCGCAAAATGGGTGGCAAACAAGCTACGACCAGCTCAAACCTAGGACCGAAGTCCATTGATCCAGTGTGGTCAATAAACCGACCGACTCAAATCGGAGGCTTTGGTCGGTCGGTTTGATTCAATAGGTAGGCTTCGTCGGTCGGTTTGAGTTTGCTCAGGTTCGACGACTCAACTTAAAGAAGTTAGCGGGTTGCCTTAAAAGGTAACTATCTAGAGCGTCCTAAGTTTGTATTACATTAGCACCCGTACATCAAGTCTACTACGATACCAAGCCGTTCCTGAGCCAGTGTTTCTGAAGGTAGTCCGCTTCAATGGTCTCGGGCGATAGCCTGTTACGCTCGTCTGTAACAAACTTCTTCGTCTGACTGAAAATCCTCACACTCAGAGCTCATGCCAGGTATTGAAAACAGGTCCAACGCCATCTTATAGAGAACCGGATATTTTTGTCTTTGATTATGCCACCACGCTAAAGGGTCAGGATAATCGTTGTCTTCTGGATAGAGTTCCCTCTCCTGAAAAGCGGTGAGTTCACTGGCGACTTTAGACCTTTTTCGCTGGCGAATTAGTGAACTGCCTTTCCCCTTTCTAAAAGAGCTGTAATCGTTAATTACAGACTGTCCATCCTCGTTGTCTTCGTCACGCGCTAAGCCAGCCTGAGCTTGAGCTTCCACTTCGGCCTGGCGCCGATATTCGTCATGCAGGCTTGATACAACCGCCTTCATGCCCTTGAACCAAGAAGGCTTTCTCATCATCCCGTTCCAGTGTTCCTCAAAATGATCGTAACTGTAGGTGGAGTGGAGAGCCAGGGCGGCGCGATACACCGGCGTCACGTCTGTCAGCTTATAATAGTCCTCAAGCTTCACCCAGCCACACTCAATTCCGCGTTTGAAGTGAGACTCCGGTTCGTCGCGGCATGAAGCTGCAGCATTGTTAAAGGTAATGAACATATAGTCCATCGTCTTGAGAGTCTCCCAAACAGCGCCATGGCCACCTTCTTTGCTATGTCTGTTTGCATTTCCTTCCATGGTCTTTGTGAGGATATACAACGGTTCTAGAAAGTCGCGGAAGCGTTGCAACTCGGCCCACCCTTCAGCATCGAGGAAGTCTTTCGTCAGGTGTCGGTGCCTTGGGTCGTTTTTTGGCTTTTGCCAG
>JAESFQ010000538.1_pt1 | contig 14001 bp, 16 predicted proteins | sample 9269431 | NCBI WGS metagenome assembly JAESFQ01 (sample SAMN14502588, study PRJNA617103) | algae metagenome | isolation source: Plectolyngbya sp. WJT66-NPBG17 and co-occurring heterotrophs from well... | place: USA: Mojave Desert, Joshua Tree National Park, California | collected 2006-08-06
TAAGTATATTACATGGATATGTACACGTGCAGTCGGACCTCGTTATGAACAAAGTAAGATCAGTCTCCCAGAGACTAAAACCCTTGCAACAATTGGTGGTGTATCGAGCACCACCCAAAACGACCCCGAGAACAGGCGCTTGACACCATCCAACATCGGTACAAAAGACAATTATAAGGTGAAGCGAATGTATAGAGTAAGGGGTATAACGCAGAACATATGGTAAAGTAACAGCGGACTGGCCGGGTATCAGAAAGAAAGAATGAAGAGGGTGAATGTTCATGCAAAAGGCCCAAAGAACCAGAACGCTAAAGGACATAACGAACGAAAAGCAAAAATATAAGCAAGAAAAAGCAACGTGGTAATGCGGGAAGTGAGCAGTTCACGCCATCATCATAAGTCTTGTGCCGCGCTTCTGTAGGTTTCGCGGTCTGTAATTGCCCGGGCCGAGATTACTCCTCGGAGGAGCTGCGGCGCTTTGCGCATGTCGATCGCAGTATCGCCGGCCAGCGACCTCAAAGTAACCGTCGCGGAGGACGATGCGGCAGGTGGTGCATGTGAAACATCTTGGATGAAACTTCTGGCGCAAATCCGTTTCGAGATATTGGCCTTCGATACCGCGGTTGCAGGAGTTGCACAAAGATCCGTTGAGCTTGTGGTAGTGCTGTTCGCAATATGGAGAGTTTTCGAAAACGTAAAACTCCGCTGTGGGAAAAGGATCCGCGCATGTTCTGCAGACGAAGCAATGCTTGTGGTAGCGTCCCGTGAGACGACCAGAAGAGTCTTTCACAGATTTTCCGATAATCGGTTCGGAGCATCCACGACAGTTGCCTTTGCTACCGCCCTTGGGCCGACGCACTTCTTGCGGCTGGGGTTCAGGATCGGCGATGCGCCTTGGCGGGCTTGCGTTGACTTGTGCTGGGTCCTGGGGAGTTACCGGTTCTCTTTCGAATATGTCACGTGGCGTTGGCGCGCCCATCTGTATGGCGGGATCCATTGGCGACTCTGGATATCTTGCATAACCGCCAGGCGGGAATGTGTCCTGGCGGTATCCCGGCGAGAGGGCCCGTGGATATGGTTCTGCCCCATCGGGCCTCATATAACTCCTAGGCGCTATAACAGGCCGTGCTTCGGCGTAAGACTCCGGGCTTGCGCTTCTCTCAACAGGTTCCTCAATAATGTTGTCCGGGCGGCTGATCTTGGAAGTTTGGCGTGAGTGCGCAGCTTCTGACTCTGGTGGGCTTGACCTCGAGCTTGCCATGCTTCGGTAGCCGGAGCTGGCGTATGAATCGTCTGAGAAGCCAGAGTCCGAAGGGGTGTGAAGCACATTCAAAGGCGCATCACCGAGTCCAGAAGCTACTAGTGGCGGCGGACGTAAGGAATGAGCCGGTGCAAGGCCTCGTGGCATATCGCTTTCCGAGCCACTTCGGCTTGAGCCACGAGAAGGGAACATGTTATTCGACAGAGACATGAAGTCTGGGGGGTCCAGATCGGTCATATCACTTGGCGGTAGGTCTTTCTCCGATGGCCTCCTAGGCCTGGGTGGAGGTTCCCTCCTATCTCTGCTGTTCTGTCGTGACGGAGCTGCCGTCGCTAAATTCTCTTGAGAAGCCCGGAAGGGCTTCGTAGATTCTTTCTGCAAGCGGTCCAGGAAAGCATCAATACCTTCAGCCTGTTCGGATGTGGTTGGTAGTGGCGGGAGAGTATTGGCTCCACTCATGCCCGGCTTCGGGCGAGAAGGAAGACCTATGCTACGATTCGAGTATGCTGAACTCCGCGACGCATTCGATGTTACAGAGCTACGCTGTTTCGGTAAACTCTTGCTGCTCGCGATGCTGTCATGTGTGCCGATTCTCCTATGCCCAAGCACCTGTCCTTCTTCCAAAAATGATTTTGTTGCGCTCGACGTGCTTGGCCTTCGGTCTGCTGTTCCGTCGAATGGTCCTGGCGCAATGCTGTTCATGCGCTTGGTGACGTTTTCTCCACCATCGAACCGTGGGCTCAGCGGCGCGAATAGAGGGCTTGGTTGAGCATAGTCTTGTTGGTAGGGTTCTAAGTGTTCTCGTGGTCGAGGTTTGGCACTTTTGGGAGTACCGTTCTTCGCGGGGAAAGGCGGGAAGGCGCAGTCCAAGTTTGAAGTATAATCGGGCGATGGAGGTGCCATTGATCGCGTCACCGGACTTGTTACACTGCGGGTCATCTTGAAAGGAGATTTTGGCGGAGCCAGACCAGGAGAGCGACTTCTGTAATCACCCTGAGTAGTCATCGGCGATGGTTCCAGCGGGCGAAATGGCTTGTCTAGATAGGTCAGCATAACGTGTACGACGTCTCTTGGTTTTCCATCCTGGTTGCTTACTCGCTGCATTAGAATCGATTCTCGGAGGGGGAGGCATGCGACCGGATGGCGCTGGCCGGTCCGATCTGTTGCTGAAGGCTGGCCCACCAAAGGTTGCTGCGCGGTTAAGTTTCGGCGAGAGTATAGAGGGCGGGGATTCTGGAGAAAGCGTGGAGGTGGGCGACATTGGCTCAGGAGCCGGCGTTGCTAAACTGATCAGCCTGGGTACATAGTATGCGTCCGTATCGTACTCACCCGATGGCGGTGCTGCAGCGCAAACATGGTCGGCCAAATGAAGAATGTCAATGTCCACAGCGCAGGATGAACATTTAATGGTCGGTAGAGTGCTCATTCGTTCCATCTTGGGCGTGTATGCAGGGCTGGTTCCGAGAAGAAGTCCAAGGCGGTTGTGCCTGGACAGTCAGTGAGGAGGGCGTTCACGTCCAGCGGTAGTATTTCGTAAGGCGATCTGGAAATTGGTAACTTGAAGTGGGAGCAAGTAAGGTATGCGGCAGTCGTCGAGAACGGATGATGGACGGGCGCGCCGAGAAACAAAGCTACAAGGTTGTCCGATCCTCAGAAACGGTGTGGGTGGGTCCCTGCTGAATCAGGGGAAGCATGCGGGCATGGTTCCGAATTGGCTAGCAGTCAGGGACGGCAGCGGGATACAGGCTAGCGTCTCTGCATTGTGCGGTCCCAGAGGCTGTTTAGTCCCACAATCGACACGCGCAATGTTGGATATTTGATGCTAATACAATATAACCATGAGGGAGATAATGCCCATGTCTGCGTGTCGACCAAACACAGCGCGCATCGCACAACAAGGCTGATCGGCAATCAGAGCCAAACGCCCAATCGCGAGGCACAACGCGCTCCCATCTGGCGTCTCTGCGTATGCTACACGTAACTCGCGTGTCGGTGTCATGCGGCGCCAGTGGTCGAGCGAGGCGGCTTCCATGATTCGACGGGCATGTGCACGGAGCGACGGCCTGTGCCTGGGCACATTGTGTGGTTCTCTCCGTGTCAGTTGCACGCACGAGGAGCCGCGAGCTGCGATGAAACCGTCGTCGCTGACGGAGAGTCTCGGATGCAACACCATGGCCAGTATTGATGTCATGGCTGCGAACCTAGATGACCAGAGTTCACAAGTTCCAGGAGGGTGCACAATCGCGTCAGCAACGTTGCCGCGGCCAGAAGCGTACGCCGTGTAGAGCCAAGTCCTGCAGCGACGAGCAGGTGGCTTGAGGCTCTGGCCGCCTGCTGCCCATGCGCTATTAAGCCACCAGGTCCGGACATTACTCTCCAGCATGATTGGCCCATGTGCCATGTCATTCTCGTTGGTTGATCTACGCTGCAGATAGAAATTATCCATAGTTAAGCGCCCCTTTCGCTACGTCCATAGTTTCTCGTCAATAATCTTCTCGTGCCCGTGTGGACACGCGAGGCCAAATGCTTGACACACGTCGCAAGTGCTGGAAGTTTCGACCAGCTTGCATGCCATTGCGCCAACTGCGGCCCCTGGAGGACACCCATGCCCCTGTGTGCCCGCCCGCCTCTGCTTTGCACGGGCTGGGCAAACATGGTTCCCTTGGCGAACTGCGAGGCTGATTGTCGATCGGCAAACTTCTCATGCAGGTTACCGCATTCGGCGTTCCTGCAAGCGACCCCAGGGTCTTCTCCAGGTGCCTGCGATCGCGGCTGACAATGTCGAGGTTGGTCTCGTATAGACAATTCCCCCAGCAAAGCAGCATCTGTCATCTGTCAACAGTAGCTGTCTTGCATTGCGGCTGCTCCACAAATTGCGTTGCGGTACGTGTCGCGTGCCGTTTTCTTCGTTCTGTAAACATTCCTGGTGCAGGAAATGTGTCGAGTGCAAGAAACGTTTCGACGGCTGCCATCGTGCTTGACTGACGACACCACTGCACTTTGAAACAATCCATGGCTCAGGAGGTCCAACTGCTATGCTTGCCGTGTTGATGACAGAAGAATTCTCCTCTGCCTAGGAATCCTCGACACACATCGACTTCCGGTTCCCGAGGTCCCCGTTGTAGAGTGCAGAACACGTGATGGCGGGGTACGTGTTCTTGCCCTCGAGGTACCTACCTGGATAGGTACGCACCTCATAGGAGGAATTAATCAACCCCCACAGCGGTACGCTCGAGGATGCAAAGACAGTTGTCCATGCAATGTACCTTCGCTTGAGACTACTAGAGCGCTCTCGTCCGTGTCGCGTACATCGTCACCTTACCTACTGCGGTTGCTGTTGCTGCATGGCGAGATAGCAAGAGAAACAGTGGGGCATGGCGAATATCGCGAAGACCACTGCGACGCGCCCATTGGTGTCCTGCATCCCGAAGATGACTACTGCGATGACCATGAGGACGAAAAGTGGGGAGGAAGGAAGGTAAAGGCAAAGAAGCGGTGGGTGAACACGCTGTCCGGCAGCAAGCGGGAGCGATGGCGTGTGGATGGCGTACGATTATTGATAAGTCAGCTGGCACACGGGACGCATTTATATCGCGACTTCTCTCCAGCTTTCCTCATCCCACCACAATACACCACCGATTGTACACCGCAGCCAACTTTCAAGCTTACAATCTCTCTCTCTCCTTATCAACCACACCCCGATTTCCCCGGGCCATTGCCCAGCTGTCAAGACGTTTTCCAATCTTCTCAGCTCGTACGTGCCCCGCCATAACCCCATGGCAACAACCTATACTGACACTGGACAGGATCCACAACCCATTCGCCGGCCGACGCACTTCTCCCTCTGGGGCAGCGTCGGATTTAGACTTCCGCAACTAAGTTCACCAACTCAACAAGAACTTAAATCACAATCATGGCACCACACGCAGAAGAAAGCGTCGGTCACGCGAATGGGTTCGATGTGAAGGCAACTCCCAAGGATCTCTTTGTCGTTAGCTCTCCAAATGTAGAGTATACTGAGGACACCATCAAGTCAAAGTATACCTACCGCACCACCGACGTTACCAAGAACGACGATGGCAAGTATGTTGCTATTCCCAAGGAAACTGTCTACGACTTCAAGGTCGACCGCAAGATCCCCAAGACCGGTGTTATGCTGGTTGGTTGGGGCGGCAATAATGGCACTACCGTCACTGCCGGTATCATCGCGAACAAGCGGAACCTCGTTTGGGAGACCAAGGAGGGCAAGCGCGGCGCTAACTACTATGGCTCGGTCATCATGGGATCTACTACTAAGCTCGGCGTTGACAAAAAGACTGGTCAGGAAATTTACATTCCGTTCCATGATCTTCTGCCCATGGTCCACCCCAATGACCTGGTCGTTGGCGGTTGGGACATTAGCGGAATGAATCTCGCTGAAGCAATGGACCGTGCCAAGGTTCTGTCGCCGTCTCTCAAGTCTCTTGTTCGCAAGGAGATGGGCGCTATGAAGCCTCTCCCCAGTATCTACTACCCGGACTTCATTGCTGCTAATCAGGAGGAACGTGCCGACAATGTCCTCGAGGGCACCAAGGCTTCTATGGCCCATGTTGAGCAAATCCGCAAGGATATCCGGTGAGCCGAGACATGATGCATGCTGTTTTTACCTTTACTGACGATAACGTAGTGACTTCAAGGCTGCCAACAACCTTGACAAGGTCATCGTACAATGGACCGCCAACACCGAGCGCTATGCCGACATCATCGAGGGCGTCAACGACACTGCGGACAACCTGCTCAAGGCTATCGAGTCTGGCCACGAGGAGGTTTCTCCATCCACCGTCTTTGCTGTTGCTTCAATTCTTGAGGGCGTTCCATTCATCAATGGTTCTCCTCAGAATACGTTCGTCCCTGGTGCTATTCAGCTCGCTGAAAAGCACAATGCCTTCATCGGTGGTGACGACTTCAAGTCGGGCCAGACCAAGATGAAGTCTGCGCTTGTCGACTTCATGATCAGCGCTGGTATCAAACTCACCTCGATTGCCTCCTACAACCACTTGGGCAACAACGACGGCATGAACCTCAGCTCGCAGAAGCAATTCCGATCAAAGGAGATCTCCAAGTCAAACGTCGTCGACGACATGGTCGCTGCGAACAACGTCCTGTACAAGGATGGTGAACACCCTGACCATTGCGTAGTCATCAAGTATATGCCTGCTGTTGGAGATGACAAGCGTGCGCTTGATGAGTACTATGCCGAGATCTTCCTCGACGGCCACCAGACCATCAGCTTGTTCAATGTTTGCGAGGACTCCCTCTTGGCTTCGCCTCTGATCATCGATTTGGTCCTGGTTGCTGAGATGATGACCCGTGTCCAGTGGAAGGCCCACAGCGCTGAAGGCAGCGATGACAAGTTCAACAACTTCCACAGCGTGCTCAGTGTTCTCAGCTACATGCTCAAGGCTCCTCTTACTCCTCCTGGTACGCCTGTCGTCAACGCTCTTGCCAAGCAGCGCGCGGCTCTCACCAACATCTTCCGCGCCTGCGTCGGTCTTGAGCCGGAGAACGACATGACCTTGGAGCACAAGCTCTTCTAGATCTTCGGATGGATCGACGGCGATCATCCCACGTGTTGAGTGGAACTAGATGGCATACGTTGCATGATGCTCTAGCAACGCATGGTTCACGACTTGATTTGACCAACTCTCTACTTTCTTTAAAGCAATGGAAATAACTGTACCTGACCCGTTCCCACATGAAAAAATCGCTCTTGTTTTTTTTAGGTGCCAGTGATGATCAGAGTCTATGCTTCGCTGCTTACGTTTCTACGTCGCGATTTGACTTGATGTAGAGATGAGATGGACTAACAGCCCTGTATGCGCAAACATGAGAAGGTCTGATCTTCGGAATAGCGTGACTTCCTCAACGTGGTTCCGGCGAGCTTTACATCGCACACATGCGGCAGCAACGCTCTTGCCTCAAACCTCACCTCACATCTCCAGTAGATGCTTTCAACTCGACAACAAGAACCTGGAATGAACAAGACCATGCCCGCTTCGTCTTCAATACAGTCCTACTTCTCATCATCACCGACAAAGAACAGCGATGGCTTCACCACAGAAGAGGTGCAGTCCACTCTTGCTGAGGCACGAGCAACCGCAGCAAGTACATGGACTGCAGGTACCTCCCTCACCCATGTTCAAGCTACCACTAACAGACCAAAGCCCTCACTCGACTACGAGGAAGCTGATTTAGGCACGCTTGAACCCGGTCCCTGCAACCTCACCCTTATGGGCCGCGTCGTCTACTTCAACGACCAGGCCAAGCCCAGCAAATCCCACAAGGCAGCTCAAGGGTGCATCAAGATCTTACTCGCAGACGATACCGGCGTACTCACTGTGCGCCTCTGGTATGCCAATACGCAGTACAGGCTCAAGCTAGGCCAGCTCCTCAGTGTGTGGACGGTGCATATTTCGAATTCTTCAGAGTACAACTCCCTGGCGCCGAATACGGCACCGCTGTTTACTACTATATTCCCGGAGGGCGAGCGACACTGTCATGTCATGGTGCATGAGAATAGCGATGATGGGACGAGGTTTAAGAGGCCGTATGGCGTAAGGGAGAATATAGTGTTGAGTGGGTTGATGACGCTGAAGAGCTTTACTGATGGTGGGTATGATGTTGGAGAGCCCAAACTGCTGGTATGCATCAAGAGTATCGGAGCACGGAAGAAGTGTGTGTGGTTTCTCCCGTGTATAGTCTTCTTTGCCTATGACTAACTCTTCAGCAGACATGAACCGCAACGGCACAACCTCTGAACTCATATCCCTCGGCATTTTCGACGACACTTCCGACGGCCTCCTCACTCTATATTCTTCTATGTGCGACTCCGCTTCTCTCTTCGTTCCCTCGAAAACAGTCCTCCTCATATCAAACCCCGGATGGCGCATCGAGAAGATGGCCAAGCCCACACTCAGCGGCAACTCACGTATCGACGTCGACCCGGACATGGGTGATGCGCGGCGATTGAGAGCGCTAGCTCAAAGACTGACGAAGAAAGAGCACGTCAACCCGCCGTTCCCCATCGCTGACGATATGGTCGAGGGCTTTGTGAATGCAGCCGTGAGAGCATTGTATACACTTGCGGACGTGGATGATGTCGCTCGCTCGCTGTCGAATAGAGGGTCCAAGGAACCTGTTGCTGGCTATCTCAGCGTCATCATCACAGAGCTCAACATCGTTACACCCTTCAAACGCAATATGCTAATGAGCAATGAGTGCTGCGGAATACCCATTTTCGCCAACAGCGTAGAGATTATATGTAAGCAGTGTGAGAAGTCTATCAAACTGAGGATCAATCCCAGGATAGTAAGTGCCCTTTACCCTTTCCCACAATCATTCCAATAGCCTCTTTCTCCATTATACTATACCTTCCCTCTTCTCTCTTCTTGAACTGACCCCAAACTCTCGTAGCTCGGTCCCGTCATAGACGAAACAGGACAAATCGGCAGTGGTAAACTCATCCTCTCAGATACCGCATGGATCCAACTCCTCGGTCGCACGCCAGAGCAACTCGTGGATACCCATGTTGACATCCTCCGCTATCTAGAACAGCGCCTGCTCTTCCTGCGCATCTCAATGGGATTTGCGTTAAACCTAGAAGACGAGATTGGCAGGTTGGCCATATGGTGTGTCAAGAGCTGAGCAAGGGCAATCGGAGACACCGACAAAAAAAAGTGAAGGATATCTATCGACTCTAGCATGTTATCCAGAGAAATGTTCAAGCGCATTACTTCATACATAGTAGGTTGCCTGAAGGGTTCAGAAAAATGTAATGGTATTCCTGTTCGAAGACATTTACACGAAAAGAGCCAACAAGCAGAAGGGTATATCGTCTTGTCCCAATCCATTCCCCATGCCAGTAAACACCACGCGAAAATGCGTCAATTGTGTGCCTCCCCCGGAACAAATAGGGGCGGAAAAAAAGGCCAAACAAAGCGCGCCACATAGATCATTCTCATAAGACGTTGTGTCTGTCAGTCTGTATGTCAATCCCTGCCCGTTCCTGCCGGCAACTTTGGTATTGATTGCAGAAAAAGGTACTCTTATTGCTCGCCAAGCACACCAGCAAGGCCTCTTAGTATATCGCCTACGCCGATTCCTTCGGTGCCCATTCTTTCCTTTGCTTCCCGATCTCGCTCCTCCAACCTCTTGGCCGCAGTACCTAGCACACGATCCGCTACCCGTTCGGCTGTAGCGCGATACTGCTCGATCTTATGAACACCATCTGCAAAAAGATCAATTTGCGGTTCTAACGAATCCACAAGGGACGTAAGATGTGATTGTAGTGCGCTAGGTGAAGTGAATGTGAATGCTGATGTCGGCGGTTGTGGTTGTGATGATTGAAGGGAGGAAAGTATGGCGGCTTGGGCGGGATCGAGGAGGGAGGTGTCGATGTCGGATAGTGTTGGTGCTGAGGTAGGTATTGAGGGCGCAGGTGGTGGAGGGTTGGGTTTTGAAGCTGATGCAATGGCTTCCCAGGCAGCTTTCTCTTCTTCGAGGCTACCCCGCTGTCAGTATGGTGACACAAATGTAATAAGTAGACCCTGACACATACCGTTTGACTTCCTCTTCCAGCTCCTCCAATGTGGCTTTGTTCTTCTCGTTCTGAGGATTTGGCTTCTTTACCACAGGTGGCGGCGCTGTTTCTTCCTGCACAGCAGTCAGCTTACAGTCTTGCCTTAGTGTAATCAATTCACATACCCTGCTGAACCAGTCCGAAAGCTCAGGTTTACTTGCAAAGTCATCTATCAGCTCTTGTTGAATCGCTCGCGCTGCGCTTCTGTCAGTCTTTCGTGTTATCCGCTCGACTTCGTTCACACCTACCGGCCATGATTGCGTTCGCGTTCTTCACGTCGCCCGATGGTTTTGCTGGTAATGCTCGCGATCCACACCATGTCAAAAGCTGCTTCATCCGTCGTGGTTCGGGCAAACTTTGTTCGATGTATTTGTAGAAATCTCGGACTTCGACCTCGGAGTGCGGTAGTGCTGCGACAACATTAGTGTCAGCTAATCCCCAGAGCCGCTTTTCCATGCCGTTGGGATCATTTGCCCAATCCTCATGTGCATTATAGCTTGACTCACCATTTGACTGACCGCTGTCAATCAGCGAACTTGCTCTTCTCCCACGCAAGCCTGTACTACTCCTTCTCTGGCCGTCCTTGTTACCCTTTCGCATCTCCTTGTTCCTCGTGATAACTGGTGTGTCCGCAAACGGCAGCATAATCTTCTGGGCATTAGGATCACGCTTTTTCGCAACCTGTATCTCATTGTGTGTCGGTGTTTGCACGCCTGCATACGCGCTCTTCGGCTCTGGTTGTACCTCTGGAGCTGGTGTGACTTGCTTCTTTCTTTCTTTCTCTACCGGCGCGGTTTTCTTCGTGCGTGACTTGGAAGGAGGAGGTTCTGTAGATTTCGGTCGTACTTCTAGCTGTTTGCTGTCGCCAGATATGCGCGCTGATCGCCGTCGCTTCCCGGAGTCTGAAGATTCTGGATCGGCTGCCGCGATTGCCTGTTTCTTCCGCCGCGCAGCTGGTTTAACAGGTTGCGCTTCGGCAGCTCGCACGGGTTTCGCTGGACCTTCCTCGGGTGTTGGTTCTGGGGCCAACGCAGCCTGTGCCTTTGTAGTCCTTCGCGACGTGCGCCGCGAGAATTGAAAGCCATCATCGTCCTCGTCATATGCAGCTGCCTTTGCTGTCTTCTTTGGCGCAGCATTTGCCTTTTTGCTCGTCCCATTCACCTCCGCCTTTGCTCGTTTTGGCGCCGGCGCATCGTCGTCATCGAAGGCTTGTTTTGCGCTCCTTCGTCGCGTCGTCGGTCGGTTTGTGGCCATAGGAAGCGATTGGAGCGGTGGGCGCGCGAAGATAGTAGTCATGAGTCCAGTTGCTGCGTCACGGGAGGTTCGGGGAGTTGATGTTCGGTCAAAGCGCGTGCATTGGCGCGACAAACGGGCGAGCTACGCAGGATGAATGATCGACGAGAGGCTGATCCGCGTGCGATTAGATATATGCTTGGGGTATCCGTACGGGGGCTCGTAGGGGGCTCGTAATGATTTGGCGGTAATGCGAATATCCGTAGGCGACGGGCGTGGAGGGGAACGGTTGTCACACGGGAGCAAGGAAGCTGGTGTGTGCACCTGCCGCCAGCATCATCAAAACAATGATTTCGGGACTAGCGCGATCACGTGAAGCTTTAACGCACCCCACATCAACCAGCGACCATCACTTGGGCTTGAGCGCAGGAAGCCAAGTCTTTCGAGAGATGAAAACGGTGTTGTAGGGTGCGAGCCAACTGCTCTGCATATATATAAACAATACGTCCTCGTGGAAAGCCAAAGCGAAGCCGCTCAAAAAACGCCTGAGAACAAGCGACTACCTATGCCGCTGATCCATATGCTCTCATTTCCTCATGACCGCGTTACTCCAGACACACCAGAACAATGTTGAATATCCAAGCCTGCCCATTTCCTTTTATGTATTCCTTTTCTTATGCACTTCAAATGTGGCTATTCTACATCCCAACTCCCGGCATAGGTCCTTTGACTCCCGGAGGTGCCAGGCTGCCCTCGATACGGCGTTTTGCGTCCTGCTTCTCTTCATTGGTAGGGTTATCTTTACGCATGTCGGGGACGTGAGCCGGCCTATTGGGGCTATGACCGATAGACATGCCAACACGAACCTACCAGAGTTAGTCATGTGAGCTGATTGTAGGACGAAAGGTACTTACAAGAGTCTCGAGAGCGGAGTTTGAATTATCCACGAGATCGTCGTCGTACTTCATCTGACCAGGCTCAAAGAGAAGCAAAAGTGTGCTTCCACCGAATTTGAAGTATCCCAGCTCTTCGGCACGCTTGACGTGCTCGCCCTTCTTACGCGTGATGACAGTGCTGCCGACCATCATGGCACCAACGCAGATGACCATGACACGGCCATGTGCGACAGAGTCGATTGGTACTACAACGCGCACATTCTCGCCGTACACGTCCAGTGCTGAGCGGATAGCCATTGGGTTGACTGTATAGTATTCTCCCTCAATCGTCTTCGGCTCGTCCATGACTCCATCGACAGGGATGTGGAATCGATGATAGTCTTGTGGTGCAAGTCTGAAAATACCAAGAGAACCGCCATGGTAGCGCTTCGCGTCTTCAGGATATGCATCACCAAGCAAGCGTTCGATGGTAAAGTCACGGCCCTTGACCCAAATGGCCTGTGCTGAGTCGATCGTGTTGAAAACTACAGTCCGGCAGTCGGACGGGGAGACGATGACTCTTGGATCATCCGGCGCAGAGCACGGACGTGCACCCGGCTTCAATGCTCGGTAAAAGAACTCGTTAAAGCTCTTGAACTGGTCTGTTGGCAACAAAACCTCGGACATATCAAGCTGGTGAAAGTTGATAAAGGGCACGATCTCCGAGGCTGAAGCAGGGTCGTCGTATTTCCTTCCCTGTTTGAAACTGAGAGACTTGAGCAGTTTGCGGACTGCGAAAAGTTAGTATGTCGAACTTGAGGCTTTGAACTTTCATCACTTACTTCGTTTCTTCTCCATGTTGTTCGACTTAAGACCTTTGTAAAGCAAACGGATACCCAGACGGACGTAAACGCTCATACGCTCCTCATTGATCTGACCCGTGAGACGATCTTGGACAAGGATGTTCGCCGAGTTCGCGCCTAGCTTGTACCCGCCATACGAGATCTTAGTGATGACCTTGGAGTACCACTTCCGCTGTGCTTGGCTCGAAGTGACGAACCCAGCCATGACAATGTTATTGACTTGTCGCCAATCTTGACTCGCGCAGGTAGCAATGTGTGTAATGATGTTAGCATCAGATCTCTTGTTCAGCTTTGGTTGATGGCAGATGGGGCATTCACGAATCTCGATGACGTGTTCTTCTCCTTTCTCGTCTGCGAGATCATCAATCTGAATATTATCGCCTTCTTCGCCTTCCTTGCCCAGAGTGTTTGTTTCAAGTACTGGGATAGAAGTCGTCGAGCTATTCTTATTGAGAGGTGTAAGCATCCCAGATGCCAGCGAAGGAGTCTGCGTGCCTGATGCAACACCAGACTTGTGGGCGTCTCTCGCCTCCGTAGCTTGGAGTTGGTCTTCAAGGCAGATGATGGCCTCATCGAATGTCAGCAGAAGGTCTCCATTATGTGCATCCGCAAACCGATCGAAGAAGCTGTCGATAGTCGACTCGTGTAAGGTGGAGCCAAGTGTATCGAGCATAGTAGTCAATTCCACTTTATCCAAAAGACCACTTTCATCAGCATCGTACTGCTTGAGCATAGCTCTCCAGAATTGTTGTCGGAGAGCCTTGTACGGGAGGTACTTTGCACGAATGTAGAGGGTTGGATTGTGTTTGTGGCCCCAGCGTTCTTTCTCTTTCAGCTCCAGTGGAAGAGTGTACATTTTCAAATCCTCGTCGTCCACAGCGGATGGGTTGATGTTAACATCGTTGGCTACAGCGAGGTTGCCGTTAGAGTCGGCTGCAGCGTTGTGCGGGACGCCTGTGGGAGGCAGAGAGAGGTTGGAATCTTGCGCCGATAGCGACCCTGTCGAGCTCTCCTTCTTCAGACTCGGTCGACCTAGACGAGATAGACTGTGAGTTGAAGCAGAGCGAGACATTGGGAGACGGAAGCGGGATTTCTTGGAGTTGCCAGAATCGGAAGGAGAGATACCAGGGGAGTCTGATGGCTCAGGTAGCT